>JACCEA011280985.1_pt1 | contig 69056 bp, 53 predicted proteins | sample 7449851 | NCBI WGS metagenome assembly JACCEA01 (sample SAMN15323453, study PRJNA562643) | freshwater metagenome | isolation source: river surface water | place: USA:Blue River Watershed | collected 2017-08-18 | reverse complement strand
CCTTGATTGCTTCAAGTGCCACTTTCGCTTTAAACGCAGCACTAAATTTGCGTCTTTCTTTTTTCATATTACAACTGTTAAAATTACACTTTAAACAGCTGTCTTAAAAATGGGGGTAATTATAGTTGGCGAAAATGCGAAGAATTTTCGCAATCCTCCTATTACGGCAGTCCTTCCGAACGAAGTGAGGAATCTATAAAAAAGAGGAACTTTCATTCAACAATCAAAAGTTGTCATTGGTAGAAAAGCGAGGAATCTTTAAAAAGTATATTTTTCAATTAAGGGAAACAAACGGATTATCCATAAATCATACTAAAATCGAGATTATTACTCGAGTGATGATTTTTTATTATTCGTTCAAAACGTATACTCAAAAAAAAATCACCTTAATAATGTCACATGCCCTACTAATTTTCTATTTCCATCAAAATAGAGTTCGTATTCTATTTTCCAAGTATAAACTCCATCTTGTACGTCTTTCCCATTTGACCTTCCATCCCAACCTTCGTTATAATCTGTTGTTTCCCAAATTCGTTCTCCCCAACGATTGAAAATCATTAGTTTGTATTTTTTGATTCGAGTTGGGTCCGCAAACACAGGAAAGAAAACCTCATTATATAGATTTCCATCAACAGTAATAGCATTTGGAACATACACATAAAACTCAGGGTCGATGGTCACAATATTCACAACGGTGTCAACACAACCATTTGAATCTGTAACAATTAATGTAACATAGTACGAAGTATCAATTTGTTGTGGATATTCGTGGTCTGGATTTTCAAAAATAGAATTCGGTGAATTATCTCCAAATGACCAAACGTAGGTAGAGCCGCCAACTGATAGGTTATTAAATGCTACTTCACCAGAGTAGAAAATGTCTGGAGCTGTGATAAAATTAAATGCAGCTGTTGGATTTGCTAGAACACAAACAGCACTATCAACTGCCATTGTTGAGGAACAATTTGTACCGCTATTGATAGTTAATGAAATTGTATAACATCCAGGTGTTGTGTAGGTGTAATTTGTAGCATTACAATCTGTCGAACTTTGTCCATTTCCAAAATCCCAGTAACAAGAGGTTGGTGTACCTTGGCTAGTATTTGTGAAATCGATAGTTAATGGCGAACAACCAGTTAGGGCATTCAATGCGAAATCAGCAACTAAAGGTTCCGGTTGTGTAATATCAACAACAGAATTAAAGACACACCCATTCGCATCTGTTACTTGAACAGCATAACTTCCTGCTGGTAATCCGTTTTGTGATGGGGTTGTAACTCCATTATTCCATAAATAGGTGTAAGGTACAGTTCCTCCACTTGCGGCAATACTAACCGTGCCATTTGTCCCTGCATAGCAAGTAACAGGGGTGGAATTACTTCCTGCATTTAGTGCTGAAGCGGGTTGTGTTATTGTATAACTTGAGCTTACTACACAATTGTTAGCATCCGTTACAACAACTGAATAAACTCCAGCAACAACATTGAAAACATCTTGTGTTAAGTAAGTTCCATTATTCCATGAGTAGGTGTAAGGACTTGTTCCGCCGATTACAGTTAAATCAATTGATCCACTTGCATTTCCGAAACAAGCAACTTTACCAATATTTGCATTTAAGGTTGTTTGAGCTACAGGTTGATTGATGTTAATTGATAAAACAACTGTACATCCATTTGCATCTTGAACTGTTACAGAGTAGGTTCCAGCAATAAGATTCGCTAAATCTTGTGAGTTAAATCCATTACTCCAAGTGTATAAATAAGGTGCGGTTCCACCAGAAACTGTTAAATCAATTGATCCATTGTTTCCACCAAAACAAATAATATCTTGGTGAATTTCTGTAACCGAAAGTGGTGAAGCAGGTTGTGTGATTGTTGTGCTAATCGTTTCTTGACACCCATTTGCATCAGTTGCGATAACGCTGTAAGTTCCACTTAGTAAACTAGAGATATCTTCCGTTGTTGCGCCATTTGACCAAACGAAGGTATAATTCGGTGTTCCGCCACTTGCTTGTAAATCAATAAATCCAGTATTCGCTCCGTGACATAGAATATTGGCTTGAGAAAGGTTCAAAACCAACTGTGCAGGTTGCGTTAAAGTAATGACAGAATCTAATGTACAACCCAATTGATCGGTCACTTGAAGTGTGTAATTTCCAGCTATTAAATTGGTTAGGTCTTCTGTAATTTCAAAGTTGCTCCAATTAAATGAATACCCTGGAGTTCCTCCCGAAGTTGTAATGTCAATTGCACCATTATTTCCTCCAAAACAAGAAATATTGGAAGTTGAAACGGTGATACTTATTGGGTTCAACGGTTGACTTATCGTAAATGTGTCAGTAATGGTACAACCCGAAATATCAGATACGTTAACAATATAAATTCCTGCTTGAATAGAGTTTAAATCTTCTGTTGTTGCTGCATTTGACCAAGTATATGAATAAGGTGAATATCCACCATTTACATTTAAATTGATGGAGCCATCACTTCCGTTGAAACAAGTTACATTTTGTGTATTTCCCGATAAAACCATTCCACTTGCTGGTTGATTGACGGTGAAGCTTGCTTGAATTTGACAGTTATTATCATCAGTAATTGTTACTGTATATGAACCCGTCGCAACATTAATATTATCCTGAGAAACTGGACCATTTGACCAAACATACGAATAAGGGAAGGTTCCACCAGTAACCGTAATGTCAATAAATCCATTACTACCATTGAAACAAGCAACATTTCCAACTGTGTCTGAAACTGAAAGAGGGGATAAGGGTTGTAAAACGTTAATTGAATCTGAAATACTACACGAATTAGAATCTGATACAATCACACTATAAATTCCACTTGGAATACCCGAAATATCTTCTGTAATTTGTCCATTACTCCAATTGATGGTATATGGGTTTGTGCCACCTTGAATAGTTAAGTTTACACTTCCATCACTTGAGCCAAAACAAGATGCGTTCGTAGCAGTTAATTGTAATCCTATACTATTGGCAGGTTGAGTAATAACTGTGGAAGCATTTAAAACACATCCATTAGAATCGGTGACAACAACTGAATAATTGTTTGCTGTTAATGAATCTATATCTTGTGTTGTTTCACCATTTGACCATAAATAAATGTAATCTCCAGTTCCACCTGTAATATCAAGATTTATAGAGCCATTTGAATTTCCAAAACAACTTACTTCTACATTTCCAAAAGTTGCTGCTAATGGCAATGGTTCAGTGACCAAGAAAGTTCTATTTACTTGACAGCCATTCGCATCTGTAATTAATGTGCTATAAATATTAGCTGGAATATTAATTAAATCTTCAGAAACGGCTCCTGTATTCCAGTTGTGAAGATAAGGTCCTGTTCCACCACTAACTTGCAGCAGAATATTTCCATCACTAAAATCGTTACAAATTGTATTGGTAATGATTGCTGTAACTTGCAAACTGTCAGTTGGTTGACTCACATTAAAAGTAGCTGTTTGATTACAATCGTTTGCGTCCGTAATAGTTACAAAATAATTTCCAGTAGCAAGATTAGAAAGGTCTTCTGTTGTCTCACCTGTTGTCCAAACATACGTGAAAGGTGCAGTTCCTCCTGAAACATTCAAATCTATTGAACCATCATTTCCACCAAAGCAGTTCACAGGGCTTATGATTTCATTTGGATTAATTGCAGCAACTTGACCAACAATAAATGAATTGATGGTTACACAACTGTTATTGTCAACAACAGTAACAGTATAGGTTCCAGCGTTTATTAATTGAATATCTTCAGTTGTTGCGCCATTATTCCACGAATACACAAATCCAGGATTTGCGCTATTCACAGTTAAGTCAATACTTCCAAGTGGTTCATTGTTACAAACGGCATCTACAATTGAAGCACTTAATGTTGTTGCAAAAGCTGGTTGAGTTACACTTGTAGCAAATGATGAGCTACATCCATTAAAATCGCTTACTGTTAAGTTGTAATTTCCAGCGATTAAACTTCCAGCGTCTTCCGTAGTTGCTCCATTGCTCCAAATGAAACTATATGGAGTTACTCCTCCAGAAATAGTTGCATCGATAAATCCATCATTTCCAGCAAAGCAATTAACATTCGTTGCATTCGTTGCGATTAAAATTGCAGAAGGCTGTGTCAATGTATAATTTTCAATCACAGAACAAGCTCTTGCATCTGTAATGGTAACTGTATAAGTTCCTGCAATTACATTGTTTAAATTACTCGTTGTTGCTCCATTTGACCATGCGTAGGTATAAGGTGCAGTTCCACCAGCAACTTGTATGTTAATAGCTCCGTTTATTCCGTTAAAACAAGTGACATTCGTTAAATTACTTGTAACCGTGATTGGTGAAATTGGTTGTGTCAGTTGATAGGATTGATTAGAAAAACATCCCAAAGCATCTTGAACAATAACATTATAAACTCCAGCTGTGAGGTTTGAAATTGTGGATGTTGTTTCCCCAGTGTTCCACAAATACGTATAATTTGGCGTTGCTCCACTGCTTGTTAATTCAATGCTTCCAGTTGCTTCACCTACACAATTTATGTCTTGTTGGGTTGCACTAACTGACAGTGCCGATGTAGGTTGTGTAATAGTTGTACTGACTTGTAAACTACAATTTTGAGCATCAGTAATTACGACATTGTATAAACCACTTGGAACGTTAGCTAAATCTTGAGAATTGTTTCCATTAGACCACAAATACGTATAATTTGGCGTACCACCATTTACCTCTAAATCAATCGTTCCAGTACTTTGTCCAAAACAATTTACCGCAGTTGGGGTGATACTAGCACTTAATGGAGTTGTTGGTTCTGTAATTGTTTCATTTTGAATTAGCTGACATCCATTTGCATCTGTAATTGTAACAGAATATGTTCCTTGAAGTTGGTTGCTAATATCTTGCGTTCCAAGTCCGTTTGACCATAAGTAGGAGTAAGGTCCTGTTCCACCAAATATGCTTATGTCTATTCCTCCATTATTTCCGCTAAAGCAAGTTACATTGCTAACGTTTGCTCCGTATGTTAATGGTGTTGAAGGTTCGGTGACATTAAATGAAGCATTCACACTACATCCAACAACGTTAGAAACAGCCACACTATATATTCCAGCTGTTAAATTTGAAATATCCTCTGTTGTTGCTGCATTCGACCAAACATAACTAAACGGTGCACTTGGTCCTGTAACTTGAAGATTGATACCGCCAGTATTTCCAGCATTACAAAGAACATTCGAAATGATTGCATTTGTACTTAAGCCAGTTGCAGGTTGACCGACAGCAATGTTTTGTGTGAATAAACAATTATTTGCGTCTAAAACGGTAACTGTGTAACTACCAGCTAGTAATTGACTTAAGTCTTCAGTTGTTGAAGTTGTATTCCATAAATACTGATAAGGTGCTGTTCCGCCATTGGTTGTTAAATTTATACTTCCTTCATTTTCTCCAAAGCAAATATTATCGACCACAACGGCATTTAATGCAATACTATTAGCTGGTTGATAAATCGTATCAGAGAAAGTAGTTGTACATCCATTTGCATCAGTAACGTTTAAAAAATAAGGTCCAGCCACTAAGTTTTGAATTCCAGTTGTTGTTGCACCTGTATTCCACAAATAGGTATAAGGATTTACACCACCGGTTACATTACTTGAAATAGATCCTGATGCTTGCCCGTAACAGATAACATTATTATTTTGAGTATTTGCTGCAACTGCTTGTGGTTGATTGATTTGTAAAGAGCTTGATACACTACATCCATTGTTATCAGTTACAACAACTGTATAATTTCCAGCAATTAATGAATCTATCGTTGTTGTTGATTCTCCGTTATTCCAAGCGTAACTGTAGGGAGGATTTCCACCAGAAGCACTTACTTGAGCAGTTCCAGAAGCGCCATTGTGACAAATTACTGAAGTTCCTTGGGTGGAGACAATAAGCGAGGTTGAAGGTTGTGTGATTTGAGTTGTATAGGAATTAGAACATCCATTAGCATCTGTAATTAATACAGCATACTGTCCGGCTGTTAAATTGCTTAAATCTTCAGTTGTTGCACCATTGTTCCAATTATAACTATAACTCGGCGTTCCACCTGAAACAGTTAATTGAATTTCACCATTTGAACCATTTCTACAAGAAACATTTTGTGAAACAATTACTCCTTGAATTCCACTAGCAGGTTGGGTAATGACGAAATTTTCTTGAATCGTACAACCATTGGTATCTTGAATAGTTACGGAATAATTTCCAGCACTTAAATTACTCAAGTCTTCACTTGTTGCACCCGTATTCCAAGCGTATGAATATGGACTTACTCCACCAGTTACAGCAACATCAATTGCGCCATTTGAACCAGCGAAACAACTAACATTTGTTTGAGTTGAGGTTGCAGAAATTAAGGAACTTGCTTGATTGATGGTTCCGCTATATGAAAGACTACATCCATTAAAATCTGTAATAATAACGCTGTAATTTCCAGAGCTTAAATTACCAATGTCTTCTGTAGTTGCGCCAGTTGACCAAATAAATGTGTAAGGAGCAGTTCCTCCAGTAGGATTTAGGTTAAAAGCACCTGTTGTTTGACCAAAACAAACCACATTTGAAATAGTAGCAGTAACCGATAAAGGAGCGATAGGTTGAGCTACTGTTGTTGAAAGGAAAGCATTACAACCATTGATATCAATTACATTGACGAAATAATTTCCTGCACTTAAATTATTCAAGTCTTCTGTTGCTGCACCATTATTCCAAGTGTAACTTACAACTGCATTTCCTCCTGTGATTGTTAAATCAATCGAGCCATCTGTTGAACCAAAACAAGTTACATCAGAATGCGTTTCTGAAAGAATCATTAAGTTATTTGGATCGAGAATTTGAACTGAAAGGTTTTCTTGACAAAGCTGTGCATCCGTTACTGTTACTGTATAAAGTCCTTCACCAAGAGCAGAAATATCTTGCGTTGTTTGACCATTATTCCAAGCGTAAGAATAATTTGTTGTTCCTCCACTTACTGATAAATCGATTGAACCAGTTACCGTTGAAAAACAAACCGCATCTTGATGTGTTTCAGATAAGGTCAATGGAGCTGCTGGTTGACTGATGAAAATCGTAGAGTTAGCGGTACAATTACTTTCATCGTTAACAGTAACAGAATAACTTCCAGTTGATAGATTTTGTAAATCTTGGGTTGTTTCACCAGTGGACCATAAGTACGTATAAACTCCTGTGCCACCAATTGCATTTAAATCAATCGCACCAGTTGCATCTCCAAAACAAGCAACATTTGTTGGGATTGAACTAAGTTGTACAGCAGTTGCAGGTTGACCAATTGTTTCTGAAAGCGTTGTTGTACAATTGTTCGCGTCTGTAATTGTTACGCTATAAGTTCCAATTGATAATCCAGAAATATCTTCTGTTAATGCAGCATTGCTCCAAACATAATCATAAGGACTTGTTCCTCCATTCACACTTAAATCAATCGACCCATTTGACCCACCGAAACAAACTACATCTGTTCCTTGTGCTTGGCTTTGTAAAGGTTGAAGAGGTTGGGTTACATTGTAAATGTTGGAAACAGAACAGTTATTCGCATCTGTTACAATTACTGAATAAGCTCCAAGTACCAAATTAGTTAAATCTTCACTAGTTGATCCATTTGACCAAACACTTGAATAAGGCGATGTTCCACCCGAAATTGTGCTATTTATTGAACCTGAATTTCCATTGTGACAAAGTACATTTTGAACAACAGCATTTTCTGTTAGTTGAGTTGGTTGAGTAACTGTTGCGCTTAAGTTTGTTGAACAATTATTAGCATCTGTAATTGTTAAAGTATAAGTTCCAGAGCTTAATCCTGTTAAATCTTCTGTTGTTGCACCAGTATTCCAAGAATAGCTATAAGGTGAAGTTCCTCCTGCTGTTGTTACTGAAATTGCTCCGTTTGTTCCGTCAAAACAACTCACATTTGTAATTGAATTAGAACTTGAAAGAGCAGCGTTTGGTTGGGTGAGCGTATAATTTGTAGTTAAAGAACATCCGTTATTGTCAGTTAAAATAAGTTGATAATTTCCTGTGCTAACGTTGTTTAAATCTTGAGTTGTCTCACCATTTGACCAAGAATAACTGTAGGGAATAGTTCCTCCAGTGACTGAAATATCTATTGCTCCCGTGCTTTCACCAAAACATTTAATTGCTGTTGTTTGCGCTGTTAATTGAAGTAGGGCAGGTTGTGTTAAAGTTGCTGTACTGGAACTATTACATCCTAAATTGTCAGTTACTGTTAAAGAGTAAGTTCCAATGGATAAATTAGTAATTGAAGAAGTTGTTGCACCATTTGACCAATTGTACGAATAAGGACCAACACCACCATTTACTGTAGATTGAACACTACCAGAAGCATTTGCAAAACAACTTAGATTTGTTCCAGCCAATGTTAAAGAAACAGGAGTTGATGTTTGAGAAATGGTTACAGTTAAACTTGTTGAACAGCCATTTGCATCTTGAATTGCTACGGTATAATTCCCTGCAGATAAATTACTTAAGTCTTCTGTTGTTGCACCATTTGACCAACTATAAGAATAAGAACTTGTTCCACCGCTTACTGTTAAGTTAATACTTCCTGTCGATGCACCAAAGCAATTAACATTTACTGAACTTGAAGTAGCTGAAAGAACAGTTGGTTGTGTTATTGTATATTGATTTGTGAAAGGACAACTGTTTGCATCTAAGGCGTTAATTGTATAGTTTCCTGGACTAAGTGAATTGATTGCAGCTGTTGTTGCACCATTCGACCAAGTGTAAGTAAAAGGTGCTGTTCCACCTTGAGGAGTTAAACTGATAGCTCCGTTTGAAGCGTTGAAACAAGAAACTTGTGTTAATGAGGCAGAAAACTGAATACTTGTTGGAGGCTGTGTAATTGAAATAATTGAAGTTGTTGTACAAGCATTTGCATCTGTAACTGTTACTGAAAAATTTCCAAAAGCGAGGTTACTTATATCTTGGGTTGTTGCTCCAGTTGACCATAAATAAGTATATCCAGCTGTTCCACCATTAACTGTTAAATCTATACTTCCGTTTGAGCCACCTAAACAACTAACATTTGTACCTGAAATTGAAGTTGAAAGCGCACTAGATGGTTGCGTTAAAAGCACAGATCGATTCAATTGGCAACCTCTTGCATCAGTAACTGTAACGCTGTAGGCTCCAGAAGGAATGTTGTTTAAATCTTGTGTGGTTGCACCATTTGACCATAAATAAGAATAAGGACTTGTTCCTCCAGCAATAGTTAAATCTATACTTCCTGTTGAGTTTCCAAAACATAAAATGTTGGTTGAAGAAAGCGTAGAAGAGAGTGCTACACTTGGTTGCGTTATGGTGTAGGAATTATTCGTTGTGCAATTATTAGCATCTGTAATTGTAATTGTATAGGTTCCAACTGTAAGATTTGAAATGTCTTGTGTTGTTGCACTATTTGACCAAGCGTAAGAATACGCAGGTACACTTCCAGAAACGGAGATGTCGAGTGCACCATTATTTCCTCCAAAACAAGAAACATTTGTTTGATTAACTGCACCAAGCTGAAGAGCTGTTGGTTGGGTTAAAGTAACACTTGAGTTGGCTGTACAACCTTTAGAATCAGTAACAGAAACTGTGTAAGTTCCAGCACCGATATTACTTAAGTTTTGGGTTGTAGCACCATTTGACCAAAGAACAGAATAAGGGGAGGTTCCACCTGTAATAGCAAGATTTGCACTTCCATTTGTACTATTTCTACAGCTAACATTAAATCCATTGTAATTGGATGTGACACTTGCACTTGCTCCTAAAATTAAAGGTTGAGTTAGTGTGAAATTTTGAATCGTTGTACAATTGTTACTATTTCTTATCGTAACACTATAATTTCCAGCAACTAAGTTTGAAATGGAATTTGTTGTTGCCCCATTTGACCATAAATAAGTAAAAGGACCTGTTCCAGAAATGGTTACGGAGGCGCTTCCATTTGCACTTCCAAAACAAGTTGGATTGGTAAATGAACTTGATTGAATAACTGGTGCATTGTAAATAGTAACTGCAATAGAAGTATCAACTAAACAGGTAAGTCCTGGGAAAGTGTAGTTTATGGTATAAGTTCCAGCATTTGCACTCGTAACATTAGGTATGCTTGGATTTTGTAAAGTTGAAGTAAAACCATTTGGTCCAGTCCAATAGTAAGAAACATTTCCTGAATATTGAGAGAATAAATTTAAAGTTGCACCTGGACAAACAGGTCCATTCGAACTTAATACTGGTGTTGGACAAGTAGAAACATTAATTGTTAAAGTGTTACTAGCCGTTGAAGGACAGCCATTTGCATCTAAAACATCAGAGACACCATCATTATTGTAATAGTTTTGAGATATATTTCCTTTCCCAAAAATGTAAGCTTTATGATCTAAAGTATTATCACATTGAAACATCAAACAATCATCAACAACGGTTACCCTGAATTTAATTACAGTACTATCAGCGCCAGTCGAAGAATTGTTAACTTGCCCACCAATAGTAGAATTTGCTCCAGTTCCAATTCTTACTTTAATCGTATTATTTGATGCATTAAACTCTGCTTGGTCATCTCCAGTTGCATCGGTTTTTGCTCCAAGATTTGGACCGTACACAATTGAAATAGAACCAGGAACATAGGTAGTTCGGGGATCTAGTGTATCAACCATAAACGTTTCTAAGGAAGCATCTGAACCAATATTTTTACCAACTAAAGTATATTCTAAAATATCTCCAGGATTGGTTTGACCACCATTTAAATCTCGAATTCTAACATTTGCACGTAAGTCTGGTTCTAAAATATCAATGGCAGAAGTGATAACTCGCGGTAAAATAGCATCCTGTGATGTCACCACTTTGATTGTAGCACTTGTTACATTATTTCCAATATAATTTAAACTTGTATTATTCGGATTAAAAATCCCACAATCTAGCCCTAAATTGTTGTTGTAACTCGGATTTCTAAATGGTGTATAAGCCCCGTTTGAGGTAGAAGTACTATTGAAAAAGTCATTCGTACTTCGCATGGGGTCGATGATATCTTGAAAAGTTCCATTTCCATTGAATTGTAAACGATCTCCTTGGATGTTTCTATCACCTTCGTATGCAACGACTCCTAATTCAAAACTTACAGGACCTAATTGTGGAGTAACGAATCCAGAAATTGGTAAATCCACACTGTTTCCACTACTCACATAAGCCATTCCATCAAAAACAGTTAAGTTTCGCATGGATTGAAATACATTCTTGTAAACAACAACAAGTGACCAAGCACCAAAAAGGTTATTGACACCGGTTTGAGAAACAACATTTGCAATGGTATAACGAGCTTTATTCCCTCCTGCTTGAACTATTCCTGTTACGTCTTTGTAACAAAAATAACTTGGCATTTGAAAGTTCTGATTCGTTGGAATACTTGGTACATCTAATATTTGGTCAGCAGTTAAAGTTTGATAAGCATCGTTATTGGTTCTTAACTTTACAGTATTTCGCGTGACATAATTGGTAGTTGTTTCAGTAACTCTTGCACTCCAATACAATCCTGCCCATAAAATTTCACTACAATTAGCTAGATTTAAACTATCGCTTGACGACATAAATGTGTTAGCTACGCCATCCACATCCACAAAACCCATTACAATGTTTCCATCTTGGTTGTGGTTTCCTGCAGGAGGTACTTGTTGTTGATAAGTTCCACAGTTGGCATTATTACTATTACAAGTAAGCGAAACATTTGATAGAATAACGATTCCACCTTTTTGATTTGTCTGATATCGGATATTAAATGGAGAAACAACTTGCGCATTAATAGCAACTCCAAATAGAGAAAAAAGAAAACACAAAGACAAAAACAGCCTAAGGAGCATTTGTTAAGGAGAGTTAAGAGTTTACGTTTAGTTAGACGCTAAGGTATAAAAAAAAAATGCTTTTGAGTTGATTACTAGTCATTAAAACCAACCTTTAGTCAATTTGTTTAGATTTTTAGAATTTTAAAAAAGAGGTACTTGTAATTCTAAAAATTACTTTATCTCTTTTTCAATATAAGCCCAAACCTTATTTGCCGATTGGTCCCAGCTAAATTCTTGGCTTCTTTTCAATCCATTAAATGATAACTCTTCTCTTAGATTTTTGTTTTTGAAAAGTTCGTTCATTCCATTAGCAATCGAATTTACATCAAAAGCATCACAATAAATGGCAGCGTCGCCAGCAACCTCAGGCAAACAAGTGGCATTTGCTGCTAAAATCGGTACACCACATTTCATTGCTTCAACTATTGGAATTCCAAAACCTTCAAAGTATGGCACATAAGTTAATGCGAATGCACTCGCAGTTACTTTGGTCAGATTTTCAAGTGAAAGATGTCCTAAAAAAATAATATCTTTTTCAATTTCTTTCGGAATATTTAAAAACTTATCCTTCCACATCGCACTTCCAACAATCACTAACTTCAAATCATTTAAATCTTTTTTGGCAAGTGCGAAACCTTCAATTAAACGCTGTATGTTTTTCCTTGGATGAATCGAACCGACGAATAAAAAATAGTCTGAATCAAAAGAAAATTCTTTTTTTACTGCTAATTTTTCTAGTTCACTTATTGGTTTGTACAAACTATTTGGTGCATTATAAACGACACTAATTTTTTGTTTAGAAATCGTATAAGTTTTTGAAATGTCTTCTTTTGAATAATTTGAAACGGTTAAAATATGTTTTGCTTTTTTCGCGAATTTTGGAAAGAAAAATCGAAAATAAGTCTGAACTAACCAAGGCATATCTTTTGGGTGATGCTCAAAGTTAATGTCATGAATCGTTATTATTTGTGGTGTTGAAGTGAACAAAGAACAAAATCCATCTGGCGACCAAAACACATCTATTTTATGTTTTCTTAAAGCCAATGGAAGTGAAAAATCAAACCAAAGTACCCATAAAAATGGATGACGTGTTGGAGGAAACAATACAATCGTTTTGACATTTTCTGGAAATATTAACGATGTATCTACAGCTCGATCGAAAAACAATACAAACTCATGTTCAGGATGAGATTCACATAGTCGTTTAGTTATTTCATACGAATAATGTCCAAAGCCTTCCATTTTTTTTGGAAGAATATTCCGTGCATTAATTCCTATTCTTGCCACAATTAAAACTCTAAAATATAATTCGTTTTCTTCTCTACACCAATTGTCGTTTTTGGTCCGTGACCACAATAAACAGTAGTTTCATCAGGAAGTTTGAACATGATATTAAAAATCGAAGCCTTTAAAGTTTCCAGATTACCTCCAGGCAAATCCACTCTTCCAAAACTCCCTCTGAATAAAACGTCACCGTTCACAACAAAGTTATCTTTTTCAAAATAGAAAACCACATGACCCGGCGCGTGTCCCGGAGTATGTAAAACAGTCATTTCTATATCACCAAACACTAATTTTTGATTGTGAACCAAAGATTTTGTTGGTTGAGGAGAAACTTGATAACCTTCAAAACCATATAAATGAGCGTACGATTCAACCGACTGAAGCACTTTTAAATCATCAGGATGTAAGTAATAGTCGACCTCATAATTATTCAAAATGAATTGATTTCCAAGAACATGGTCGATATGTGCATGTGTATTTAGTAGTGCAACGATTTTTAATTCATTCTCTTCAATATAAGAGATTAATTCCATTTGTTCATCACGAGAATAGCAACCTGGATCGATTACGACCGTGTTTTTGTGCTGATCCCAAACTATATAAGTATTTTCCTGAAAAGCGTTAAATTGGAAGGATTGAATAGTGGTCATAAGGGCTTATTTTGAATCAGTTTTTTTAAAAACATTTCCAGGGAAAGTTATAATATTTCGGTATTCTTCTATTTCTTTTGTAATTATTACAGCGTTAGCTGTATTTTCTATAATTTGGACATCGTAAAGCTCTTGAATAGCTGCTGTATAATTTATCTCTCCAATAACCTTTAAAGTATTCATGCAGAAAATTATCAAACCTGCATTTAATGAATTATCTTTTACTTCAAGTTTGTTGAAATCTGTTGAATTTTCTCTTATTTTCGACTTACCAATAAACGCTAAGTTATTAGAAAAAGTTAAACCTCTTATAAAACAGTTAAAGTTGAAAATAACTTCCGAGCTTTTTTCTTCAACATTTACTTTAATAAGGTTTCCTGTTCCAGATTCAAGTAGATATAATTCTTGGTTATAAAATCTTGGCGAATGAGGCATAGCTAAATTTGAAAGAATTACATCACCCGAAGGAACCTCCATTAGAATACCTGTATTGAGTTTGTTTTTTCTCCATCCTTGATATTGATCATCATCGCTAAGTGCAGTTACATATTTTGGGATATCATCTTTTAAAGCCATGCCATTTAGGTGACACTTATCCTCTGGAACTAACTTAGTTATAAAGGGAGGTTTCCATTTTGGCCTGTGACTGTAGTTAATATCAAATATCGATAAACAAGAAAAAAGCGTATTAACACCCCAAATTACACCATCACCAAAGTCTAAATCATGAATATCTAATGTGCTAGTATTGTAGGAAGCTCTTTCTATATAAACAGAATCATAGCTATTGTTTTCTTTGTTTACAAAACTTGCAATATTTTCATTTTTAGAAAAAAAAATGATTTCATCCATGCATGCAACGGCTAATTTTGAACCTTGAATTGCAATACCCATAGGCTTTTTGAACGAAATTGGGGTTTGAAATAATTCGTTGTTTTTAGAGCTAAGTATTATTACTTTGCCTGCTTGATAAGTTGAGAGTAAAACACAAATATTATTCTCTTTTAGAATTTGGGGAATGATTCCACTATAATTTAATTCAAATTTATTTTTCATATAAAAAAAGCCTCACGAGGAGGCTCATTAATTACTATTTAGTTAGACTATTTTGCTTCTAATTTCCAAATTTCACCATCGGCTGTTGTAATATCATCATCTAACCAAAGTTCTTTGTTCGTTAATCTTTTTATTTCAAATACGGTTGCTTCACCGTCTAATGTCAAAATTAAATTTTCTTTATCAGAAGCAAAATCCCAAGAACCAGCATAAGTTTCATTTCCTGACCCAGAATAAGTGTATGTAAATAACATCGAACCGTTTTTTTCAAAACTCATGTCAATTCCATATTCAGCATTTAGAACAGTTGAACCTAAAGATTTAACTTCCCAATCACCAACAATTCTAGATTTTTTTGTAAGTAAAGAGAAACCAGGGCCGTCTTCATATTTTCCACATCCTGAACTTGAAACTAAAATTGACGCACCAGCTACTGTTACGTAAGATATTTTTTTAATATTTTTCATTTTTCATTTTTTTTGTAAAATTAATAATTATCTCAATAAATTCACATGTCCAGTTAATTGATGTTTTACACCAAGAAAATCGACATAGATTAATTTCCAAGTGTAAGTTCCATCTTGACATTTTTTTCCACGATAGGTTCCATCCCAAGAATCATTAATCGAATGCAAAACTTTAACAACTTCTCCCCAACGATTAAAAATAGTACATTCCATTTCTTTTAAATTTCCGCCATAAATTCTAAAATAATCATTTATATTATCACCATTTGGAATAAATGTGTTTGGAACATAGATGGTTGCATCATAATTTATATCGACGTAACTAGAATTTTTACAGCCATTTATATCTTCAAAATATACAAAATAGGTAACATTTTGATTGGGAGATGTTACTGGATTTGAGCAATTTACACACGAAAGTCCTTCAGTTGGAAACCAAGTGTAGGTTCCTGGATTATGACTAAAAGCTTCCAATTGAATAACATCATCGTAAAATGCGTAAACGTTTGGACTCACTTGCAAACTAGGGTAGGGGTGAACAATAACTTCGACATAAGCAGTATCATAACATCCATTATTATCTTCACCAACAACCATATAATTTGTACTTCCAGGAGGTTTTACCTCTACAAAATTTCCAAACTGTCCAACTACTGTGTTGAATGGGTGCCAAAAATAATTTTCTGCTCCATTAGCCCAAAGAAATGCGGATTCTCTCGGACAAATTGTTGTGTCGTTACCAGCAACAATATTTGCTGTAACTATTTGAATAAATACAGAATCTCGTATTGTACCACAAGCATTAGCAATATCAACATAATACCATTTATTAATTGGTGGATTTACCTCGACTAGCGGACCATTGACATTAAGGATATACTCATTTGGACTCCATGAATAAGCATTTCCACCTGAAGCTAAAATTCCAATTTGACTACCAGAACACATATTCATAGAATCTGGTAGGTTGGCAATTGGTAGTGAAAAATAAACGGATATTTTTACTGAATCACTTAAAGTACATCCATTTGGAGAGGTCATACTTGCAACGTAAGTAATGGTTGTGTCGGGGGTAGATGATGTGTTAAAAGTGTTTGTACTAGTCAAAAAATCCGGTGGACTCCAATTTATTGTACCTGAACCTTGAACTTGAAGGGGCACAGTTGTCCCCAAGCAAATACTAGTATCTGGTGTAATACTCATTGAATTATCGAATACTGGAAGGGTTACATTTAAAGTGACCGAACCACAACTATCTGAAATTACAACTGTAAATGCTGTTGTTGTTTGAACTGTTGCCGTTGGGTTTGAAATTAATGGGTTATCTAATAAATTAGCAGGACTCCAACTGTAATTGGCTCCTCCAAAAGCATCAAATTGATAACTTCCTCCGGGACAAACTGGACTAGTAGGTTGAACAACTCCACCATCAAAAGCACCAACAACAACTTGTATAGAAACAGAATCTGAACTAAAGCAGCCACTTGTGTCGTAAACTATCAATTTTACGTCGTAAACGCCAGGTGTTGTATAATTGTAAATCGGTTCAAAGGCTGTTGAGGTATTTCCATCACCAAAATCCCAGAAATAAGCATTTCCATTGGTACTATTATTTTGAAAATAAACAGATTGCGGAATACAAATCAAAGGTTCAGGTTGTGCTGCAATTGCTTCAATGGAACTTAATTCAAATTTGAAAGTTGACATATTACAGTTGGTACTTCCATTAGTGGGTGACCAACTTCCAGGTGTGCTAGTAAAACCATTTGGATTTCCACCACATGCACCACAAACTGCGTGATAAATTCTACCAGCTTTGTCAAAACGACTTGTTCCTCCATCAACGTGATTTGAACTGCTATTTGTTCCTCCCATAAAGGTTGCATATTTTAAATTAATTGCATCTTTACCAAGAACGGCCAAATAAAAATTACTGCCATTTGTATTTAATTGAAAAGCGTTTGGTGTAACTTGAAAACCATTTGTTGTTGAACCTGTTGCTTGCCCACTTGAGTTAAGATTACCTCCCCAACCAGCTATATAAATGTCATAACAATTAGAAATCAAAAATGCCGTTGGTGATATTTCAACTTGTCCACTGCTTGCTCCAATCATTGTTGTCCAATTGATATTGATGAGGTTGGTAGAATATTTACGAATAAACTGTCCAGAATTTGGATTTCCATAACATCCTGGGCTTATTTGCCACGGTGATTCCGTTTGACCATAAACATAAACGGAGTTGTCAATATCGGTTTGCACAAAATAAGTTTGATCGTATTCACTCATTCCCATATACGTTCCTGACATAAATGCTCCAGTTGTTCCGTTCATTCGAATTACATACCCATCTGATAAACCACCATTGAATGTTAAATCGTTTCCTGATGTAATTGGTAAGGTAGAAGAACTTGTGCCACCTGCCACAAAAGCCGAACCATCCGTTCCAATTGTGATTGAATTGCCTGTTTCTAAACCTGAACCACCAAAATAAGTACTCCAAGTTAAATTACTTAGATTCGGTGTCAATTTAAAAATAACGGCGTCTTGTGTTCCGTTTAAACTTCCCTGACTTGCCGAAACAGTTGGGAAATTACTCGAAGCAGTTGTACTTGAAATATATACATTTTGGCTTGCATCTAAGGTAATTTCTCCTCTAAATTGATCTCCGTAATTATAGTGTAATGAATTTGTATTTAGACCATCAGTTCCTGAACCACCAACAAATGTGCTAGCAATAAGTGAAGCTCCATTTGCACTTAATCTTGCAACGTAAATATCTGCACCGTTGAAATTAAGAGAGTTTTCAGTAACGTTCGGCCCGCCATTAAATGAATTGTCATAAGGCGCTCCTGGCATTGGAAAATTATTCGAGGAAGTCACACCGTAAATGTACAATTCGCCATTGGGTGCCGCCACAATACTATGCGGTGTTTCGTTTCCTGAACCTCCGATATAAGTGGAATAAAGTAAAGAATTTCCTGTTGCATTGTATTTTGTTATTCCAACATCCATTGGAAAAGAGCCTGAACCACCATTGAACGTATTATCATAAGCGCCAGATGTAGTGGGATAACCAACTCCAAAAACAATTCCGCCGCCAAAAAGATTTGAGTTAACATCAGGAGTTGCTGTAAATCCCCAATTGTCAGCAGTTGAACCAGTAAATGTTGCAAAAGTTAAACTTGGGTCAATTATTAATTGTTGTGTTTCATCGTAACCATTTGGAAATTGAAAAGAAATAATATTTCCCTGTTTTTTGAATTTACATTTCACTTTCGATTTAGTGCCATCCTCTGAAATGTTCCAAGCAATTGGAGCAGATTGAATTATTTGCCCAAAGCTATGTTTGAGAATTAATTGCCCTGATTCTGAAATTTCTAGTTCATCTGCACCCTCGATTTCAAAACGAATAAGGTTTGGATTGGCACCAACGGAAATTGCGAAATTGTAACTAAGTTGTTCGTCTTTTCCATCGTAAAAGACATTTATTCCTTCATAAACTTCGCTAAAAGTTACATAATCAAAACTGAAGACATTTGATTTCCATTTAGAAGGATTGTTTCCAATAAAATAATTAGCGTAATGCTTTGAGGGATTTTTTTCGGTTTTTACTGGATTTGGATTTGAACCAATTAATTGTTGTTTAATCGCGTGATAGTGAATGATTCCTTCTTCCGAATAATCGTGGTTATTTTCACCTTCCGAATGATTGTGTGCTAGTGCATCCGATAAAAAGAAGGTCATTCCTTGATTTTCAAGGTACATTTTCCCTTGATTCAAGTCGATAGAATATTGAATTTTTTCCTCCCATTGTCCACGATTAGGATTCATCCAAACCGATTGCGAAAAAAGGCTGGAGACTGATAAAAGCGATAAAAGGAGAAAAATATTTTTCACGGATAGCTAAAGTACAATATAAATCAATTTATATCAACTGTTTATACTTATTTTAACGATTCAGGTTGCCTAAATGGTTGAGAAATGTTGTTAATTGAATAATGATGTTTCTGTTTTAAACTTGAACAAAACGCTCAACTTTCAGTATATGTCACTCCACTTCGTTAGGCTTAGTATTTACAATTCTCAGTTTTCAGTTTAATTCAATTCTCATCCTTAATTATAATAGTCACCTCCCTTAGTCCCTCCTCGAAGAGGGAAACCTATACACACTTTGACTAACGTTTTATTAAAATCTGCTTCGACCAACTTTCAACTCTTCACTCTCAACTTTTCACTTACATCATTCCAAATACAACACTAGCCCATTTTGATAATCCACCGAATAATCGAAAGTCAAAGTTTGTGTGCCAGTAATTCCTGATGGGAATAACCACGTGATGATTTTTGTGTTTTCATCAAGTTTACCGTTGCTGTAATTTCCTTCCTTCACTTTGATATCTTCATCATTTGAAATTGGGAATTGATCTTTAATAATAAAAGGAATTTTTGCTCCACCATTATTTTTGATTTTTAATTCCCAAGTTACTTCAAATTTCTGGCGTGAACCAATCGTTTTAGTTTTTGATTTTTCCTTGATTCTTGTTCTGTCTACACTGATTTTGTTGTCTTTACCGAAAGAAAAAGAAAGTGTGTCTTTGGTAGAATTCACATCCAAATAGGATTTCCCCATAAAAGTTCCATCGAAGTAAATGTTTGATTCTCCGCTCATTAAATTCAGCTTTTCCCAACCAGAAACTTGTGCTGCTAAGTAAACACTTGGGTCTAATTTTGGAATTACGTGGTATTCATAACTTGCGTTTAAATCGTAGCTTGAAATACTCACACGATGATCCATACCATCAGTTGGAATTGACATTTTTGAAACAATTTCATATTCAACACGCATATCTTTTTTCTGAACTATAGTTGAAACTGTTTTTGCATATTCTTCCTTTTTGAATTCAGATCTTTCACTTTGATAATTTCTAGTTTTACCACTTTTATTGCTATTATTCATTATTCCATCACTATCAGAAAACTCAATTACTTCCTCCATAATTGAAACAGGTTGTTCATCGTAAGAATATTGACCTCCCATCAAAGTTTGATTATCCCATTGGAAATTTTCTCCAGTTGCATATTCTTCTGTGACTTTCAATAATGACAAATCCAAGCCATTTGGAACAAGGAAGAACTTTAAATAAGGGGAAGTAATTTGCAAGTATTTTTCAGTATAACCAACAAACGAAGCGTTTAAATAAGTTTCACCTTTAGGAACGGTAATTTCAAATTTTCCTTCAAAATCGGTAACAGTACTAATGTTTGGTTTACCATAAAACGCCACTTTCGCAAAAGGCATTGGTTCACCTGTTGAAGCATCAATAACTTCTCCTCGTAATTTTTCACCAGAAAAATCAACTGCAGGAATGGAGCGAGAAGTTGTTTGTCGCTGTTGCGGATAATTGTTGTAAGAAATATACCACGGATTCAAGGTTGGTTCTTGTGCATTTTGATAAGGGTCATTGGTTGAAAGCACCAAATCCACATTTTTCCATTCAATTCCTGTCGTTTGACTTACGTTTGCTTTTGCTTCAAGGCGAACAGGTTTTCCGATTCCGTCGCTGCGCATATCGTAGTAAGGTTTCCAAGTTGCACGAGGGGAAATGTAATTGAAAACAAAAGAGGCATTCGTTGTTTTTTCCACATCCACTTCCACTACAATTTCTGAATAATTGATAACGGGTTTACTTCTTTGAGAAATAATTTCTTGTTCCAGTTGATTCATTTTCTTTTGTAAATCTTCTAACTCAGTTGTTATTTGGGAAAGACGGTTCGTGATTTCAGTTAATTTGGTGTGCATAAAAGTGTATGCTTCTTTCAATTCAGCGATTTTAAGTCCTTCGTTACTTCCTTTTAAATCTCTATTTCGCATCAACAAACTTTTGTCTAATTCCAAAATTGTATATTCATCACGAAGGCTTAAATCTTTCGCTGCTAATGCTTTGCGTTTTGCATTGAGATTTTTCATTTCTTCATTGCTGATTTTCAAATCTTCATAATTTTTCTTCGTGCGAACTGAAAGAATGGTTAAATCTCCAATAGCTTTCACTTGAACAGTATTTGGATCGATGAAATCTGTCAATTTTTGAAAGATAATCTCTTGCTTCCCTGGATTCAAAGTGAGTTTGTCTTCGTGTTGAATTTGTGCACCTGTGAAAAATACGGTTACTTTTTTCATAGCTGCGGTTGCGGTTACTTCTTTTTGAGCGGACAAAAAAGTTGTCAAAAAGAGAAATGAAAGAATTAGAAAATGTTTATACATAATTGAATGATTTGCTTGGTTTACAGTTAAAATTAAGATAGGTTCAAATTAAAAAATCTGAAATTATAAATCCTCATTTCTTTCGATGATTTCAAGTAGCACTTTATCGATTCTTCGACCATCGATATCCATAATTTCAAACTTATAATTATCGTAGATGAAGTTATCGCCTGCTTTAGGCATCGCCTTTAATTGGTCCATAACGAACCCAGCAATTGTGGTGTATTGACTATGATTGAATTCAATAATTTCTTTGTTGAAGTACTTATTAAATTCAAAAAGAGGTGTTCTGCCATCGATTAGGAAAGTACCGTCTTCTCGTTTTGTAATTTTTTCATTTTCATCATCTTCTTCATCGGGTAAATCTCCAACAATTCCTTCAATTAAGTCGTGAAGTGTAATAATTCCGAGCAATCCGCCATATTCATCAATCACAAAACCAAAATGTTGTTTCGTTTGCCTGAACGAGTTGATGATTTTTAAAGAAGGAGTATTTTGTGCAATAAATAAAGGTTCCTCAAGAATATCTTCAATCGAAAAAGAAGCTTGGTTGTATTTTTCAAGGAAATCTTTAACTCGAATATACCCTTTTACATTTTCAAGCGAACCTTCACTCACAATAATTTTCGAGTGACTGAATTCTATTATTTTATTGAAAATTTCTTCTTTTGATTTCTTAATATTTACCCATTCAACTTCTGAGCTATGTTTCATCAATGATTTTGCTGTTTGGTCTGAAAAACTGAAAATATTTTGATGAATTTCACTTTCTTCTGATTCTAGAACTCCTGATTTTCCTGCGTTTAGGATTAGAAATTTAAGTTCTTCTTCGCTTACGTGGTCACTGTTTGATTCTTTTGTGCCAAGTATTTTCAAAATCAATTTCGTCGAAAAAGAGAGCAATTTTACAAATGGATAGGATGCAAAAGTGAAATATTTAATGATAGGAACACAAACCAAAGCTATTTTTTCGGAATTGTTCATAGCAATTGTTTTTGGCACTAATTCACCAATAACGATTGTAAAATAAGTAATGCTTCCAATAACAATGATGAGTGAAATGGTATGCACATAATTTCCTAAAAATGTAAATTGAACAAGTACTTTTTCTAAATCGTCGGTTAGGGTTGCACCACCATAAGCACCAGAAATGATTCCAATTAAGGTAATACCAACTTGAACAGAGGAAAGGAAATTTTCTGGATTTTCAAGCAATTTTAAAACAGTTAAGGCACGCGTGTTTCCTTGAGCCGCTAAGTGTTCCATTCTACTTTTTTTCACAGAAACTAATGCAATTTCAGATAAGGAAAAGAAACCGTTTAATAAGGTTAAGAAAAAAATGATGAGTATTTCCATAATTTGGTAAAGGTACAAACTAAGACGGTTGCAAAACCCTAAAATCATTTTTAGGAGGTAAGCATTTCGTTTTTATTTTAAATTGCTACCTTTGGTTTAGGATGTTGACACAACAAAATATTTTGAATTTTTTAAGCGAAAATAAATTGTTTTTGCGTGAGCAATTTCATATTGAAAAAATTGGCATTTTTGGTTCCTTCGCTCGTAATGAACAGAATCCTGATAGTGATATTGATATCTTAATAGAAATGGAAAATAATGTTTCAAATGTTTACGATTTGAAATGGAATTTACGTGAGTTTCTAAAAAATCAGTTTCAACGTGATGTAGATATTTGTAATTCTAAACACATCAAACCATACGCCAAAGATTATATTCTTAAAGATGCCATTTATGTCTGAGAATAATAAACTTGCATTAATGGCTATGCAAGAGTCTATTGATAAAATTCTACGATTCACCTCTGATTTATCAACTTGGCAAGATCTTAAAAACGATGAAGAAAGTTTTGATGCTTGTTTAATGAATTTTGTAATTATTGGGGAGTCTGTATTGAGATTAGATGTTAATTTCATTGAAACCAATAATCAAATTGAGTGGCATAAAATTCGAGGATTTAGAAATTTAATTGCTCACGATTATTTTGGAATAGATATCGAGGAGGTTTGGGATATTATACGAAATAAAATTCCTGAGTTAAAGCAATTTATTTCTGAGTTGAATTAGTTTTCCTATTATTTATCAATACGATTATAGAGTATTAGTAATCGTACCCACAAAGTACTCGAATATTAAAAATCAATAATTTAATCGAAGTGAGAGCTATTTGGTGAATATTAGCGAACAATCTTCGGCCTTGAATTTCTTGGTTTTAGCTACTAAACTGAAACTGTTAATTTTTAAAATTTCTGTAAGAACATTTTTAAAAAATTTCAGTTTCAGAAAGGAGTTAAAATTGTTCGCTACGAGTTGTAAATATATGAATAACAATAATTTGCGAACAAAAATAAATTCAGAGCCTTGATTTTTTGATTCTTTTTCATCAAGGAAAAAGAATGGCAAAATGAAAATAGTAGCTCAATTTGGAGTTTTCACTCGAATTATGATTTTAATTATTGGTAGAATGGAAGAGCTCACTCCTATTTATCTTTTAGAAAAGCTTCAGTTAAGTTATTTTTAAAAGGATTTTAAATCAATCTTTATTCGTCTTTCTGTTTACTTTTTAAAAAGTTAGCATATTCTTTAAGGAATTCATTTTGCTCTCGAACTTCTTGTAATTCTGATTCAATTGCTTTGTAGGTTTTACTCAACGGTTTAAAAAAATCGTATTCCAAAACTTCAGAGATTTTGGAGAGTAAATTTGTATCAATGGACTTCCTTGAAAATATGGAATAGACGTTTTCGCGTGATTTATTGATGCGTTTTGCAAATTCAGTTACTGTTATACCTCTCGTTTCAAGAACCAATTTCACTTGTTGTCCAATATGAATTTCTTCCATTTGGCAAAATTCTTTATTACTGTGGAAATTAAGTTATCATTAATGGTTTTATAATTACACATTAACGTTTGAAATATTTAACACTTTAAGTATATTTGTAACCTAAATTTTTACACAAAATGCTTAAAGTCAAGTTGTATTTAACTTTTACACTCCTAACACTTTCTCTTTCTGCCCAGTCTTTTGACCGAAAAGTATTCGCTAGCGCTGGGCGTGATGCGAATAATGGTTTAACAGGTTTATCGCAACGATTCATGACCTACACCATTGGGGAACCTATTATTTATCGGGGATCTAATTCAACACGACAACTGAATAACGGATTCATTCAACCCATTGGTATTACAGCGGTAAGTCCTCCAAATTCTTCTTCCATTCCCTTATTAAACGGAGAAATAGCTGTCTACCCCAATCCTTTCGGAACTTTTATTACCGTAAACACTTCTGAACAACAAGAAGAAGCTATTCGGGTTCAACTTATTGATTTGAACGGAAAACTCATTCTTCAAGAAGAAATCCTTCCCAATCAACATCGCTTAGAAATCCCATCACATTGCGCTCCAGGAACTTACTTATTGAATTGCTACACCTTATCGGGACAATTCATCCAACAAACGCGCTTAATTAAAATGGACATTTAATCCATTATTCAAATAAAAATAAAATCAAAACCCAACATCACATGAAATTTTTATTCATTTTTCTTAGCCTTTTTGTATCTTCTTTACTTTTCTCACAAGCACCCGAAGGCATCAACTACCAAGCAGTAATGCGCAACAGCAGTGGCAATTTAGTAACCAATTCAACCGTTGCCATTCGCGTACAAATCCGACAAGGAAGTGCAACAGGAAGTGCGGTTTACCAAGAACGACAAAGTATAACTTGTACTAGTCAAGGATTAATCAACATGGTTATTGGCGCAGGAACACCACAAGTTGGAACCTTCAACAACATCAACTGGGCAGTAGGGCCTTATTTTGTAAATCTTGCTGTTGACTTTTCAAACGGTGTTAATTATCAAGATTTTGGGACACAGCAATTAATGAGTGTTCCTTATGCATTGTACGCAAAAACATCAGGTGCTCAATTAAACCAATGGCGCTATGGGAATACGGTACCTTTCAACTCACTTGGTGTTCTTGGTGATTTTTACTTGGATGTTGTTACGGGGAATGTGTATTACAAAAATAGCACAACCACTTGGGTATTAACTGGAAACATCAAAGGTCCGGTTGGTCCATCGGGCGCTACGGGAGCAACAGGAGCACAAGGTCCGCAAGGTATTCAGGGAGCGACTGGTGCACAGGGAATACAAGGTATCGCAGGTGCCAATGGTACAAACGGACAAAATACTTTAGTTAAAACCACCACCGAATCCGCAGGTGTAAACTGTACAACGGGCGGAATTAAAATCGAATACGGTTTAGATGCGAACAACAACGGCATCTTAGACGCAAGCGAAATCAATGCGTCTTTGACGAAATATGTTTGTAACGGAGCAGTTGGCGCTACGGGGGCACAAGGTATTCAAGGAGCGACTGGTGCACAGGGAATACAAGGTATCGCAGGTGCCAATGGAACAAACGGACAAAATACTTTAGTTAAAACCACCACCGAATCCGCAGGTGCAAACTGTACAACTGGCGGCGTAAAAATTGAATACGGTTTGGATGCCAATAACAACGGAACTTTGGATGTCAGCGAAATCAACGCTACCTTAACGAGATATGTGTGTAATGGAGCAACTGGTGCGCAAGGAATTCAAGGTTTAACAGGTGCTCAGGGAATACAGGGAGTTGCAGGATCAACTGGTGCGGCTGGTGCTGCAGGTAAAAATACCTTAGTTAAAACCACCACCGAAGCCGCAGGTGCAAATTGTACAACTGGCGGAGTGAAAATCGAATACGGTTTGGATGCAAATAGTAATGGAACATTGGATGTGAGCGAAATCAATGCTACGTTAACGAGATATGTTTGTAATGGAGCTACGGGTGCACAAGGAATACAAGGTTTAACTGGTGCTCAGGGAATACAAGGTGTTGCTGGAACAACTGGTGCGGCTGGTGCTGCAGGTAAAAATACTTTAGCTAAAACCACCACCGAAGCCGCAGGTGCAAATTGTACAACTGGTGGCGTAAAAATCGAATACGGTTTAGACGCTAACAACAACGGAACATTGGATGTGAGCGAAATCAACGCTACGTTAACAAGATACGTGTGTAATGGAGCAACTGGTGCGCAGGGAATACAAGGTGTTGCTGGAACCAACGGTGCTGATGGAAAGAACACTTTAGCAAAAACCACCACAGAAGCCGCAGGTGCAAACTGTACAACTGGCGGAGTAAAAATTGAATACGGTTTGGATGCCAACAACAACGGAACATTAGATGTAAGCGAAATCAACGCTACATTAACAAAATATGTGTGTAATGGAGCAACTGGTGCGCAGGGAATACAAGGTTTAACTGGTGCGCAGGGAATCCAAGGCGTTGCTGGATCAACTGGTGCTGCTGGTGCTGCAGGTAAAAACACCTTAGTTAAAACCACCACCGAAGCAGCTGGAGCAAATTGTACAACTGGTGGCGTAAAAATCGAATACGGTTTAGATGCTAACAATAATGGAACATTAGATGTGAGCGAAATCAACGCTACGTTAACAAAATATGTGTGTAATGGAGCTACTGGTGCGCAAGGAATTCAAGGTTTAACAGGTGCTCAGGGAATACAGGGCGTTGCAGGGCCACAAGGAGCAACAGGTTTGTTGAGTAATGGTTCAGTCGCAGGAAACACACCGTATTGGAATGGAACGGCTTGGGTAACAAATAATAGCAATGTTTTCAATAATGGTGCAAATGTGGGTATCGGAACAACAACTCCAGCAGTTAAACTACAGGTGAATGGAGCAGCAACCAACACCTTAGCTTTCGATGCTGGAACAAGTTCTACAATTGATTTTTCTCAAAGTAACTTAGCTTACACAAGTGCAGCCGCCGCAAGCTATACCTTGAATAATTTACAAAATGGAGGAGCTTACTCGCTAGTTCTAACAAGTACTACAAACACAGGAAGTGCAACATTTACAGCTTCAGGATTCACATTTAAATACATGGGAACAGGTGCTAGAACTTCAGGGAAAACACACATTTATTCCTTTATTGTCATAGGTACTGTAGTATACGTGAGCATGGCAACAGAAAATTAAAAAAATGAAAAACTATCTTTTAATCTTTTTTTCTATTTGTGTTTTCAATAATTTAAGTGCGCAACTTTTTGGAGGGCAAGTAAAATCTAATGCAGATTTAACATCAAAATACCCAGTAGGCTCTGTTTTTTGTGCATCTGGTCCAACGGTTATTGTTGAAGTTACAAACCCCACCACAGGGAAAATTTGGATGGATAGAAACCTCGGAGCATCTCAAGTAGCATCGAGTGCTACAGATGCTGCCGCCTATGGAGACTTATACCAATGGGGAAGAAGAAGTGATGGGCATCAATGTATAAATTCAGCGACAACTACCTCATATAGTTCAGTTGATCAGCCATTACATGGAAAATTTATTTTAACTCCAAATTCTCCATACAACTGGCGAAACCCATTAAACAATAATCTATGGCAAGGCATTAATGGAATAAATAATCCCTGCCCAATAGGTTTTCGTATTCCAACAAAGATTGAGTTAAATGCAGAAAATCTAAGTTGGACCCAAAATAATGCAATTGGCGCTTATAATTCACCCCTTAAGTTTCCTTCTCCTGGTATCAGATCATATATAAATGGCGCTCTCATTGGGGTTGGTGGTGGAGGTTTTATTTGGTCAAATGAGGGATTCATTACCGGCACTTCATCAGCATTAGATGTAAATGGAAACTTGAATTCGAATTATAGAGCCACTGGACAAACAGTTCGTTGTATAAAAAACTGAATAATATTAATAAAATAAAAAAATATGGAAGAACTACTTTATGTAATTGTAAAAGACATTGTAGAAATACTAATTAATATAAATAGGGGAAGAAGATTAACTGAAAACCAAAATGAGTTTTTAATTGATGTCTTATTGGATATTATTACAGTTAATGCGACCACTCGTCATTATATTCAAGAAAATGGGGGTGTTTTTAGAGGAAGTTTAGAAATTAAGAATCAATTTTTACGTCTTCATGAAAAGATGAATAATGCCAATCGCATAGCGGAAGACTTGTTCCCAGAGCAGCTTTTAGAGTTGATGCTGATGAAATCTAATTTTTGGGATATACCTGAGTTTTATTATGAAAGTGAATCATTATTGGCTACCGTTCCGACATTGGATGAGATTGACAATGCTTGTAAACAAATCTTACTAAACATAAAATCTTAATTAATGTTCAGATTTTCTATATTCTTAATTTGTTTGTTTCTAACAACCTTAAATATCTATTCTCAACTATTTGGAGGGCAAATAAAAACGAATAAAAATTGGGCAAATTCTTATCCCGCAGGTTCTGTTTTCTGTGCCTCTGGCCCAACACCAGTTGTTGAGGTTATAAACCCATCAACTGGGAAAACGTGGATGGATCGTAATCTAGGAGCATCTCAAGTCGCAACCAGTTCAACGGATGCTGCTGCGTATGGAGATTTGTACCAATGGGGTAGAAGAAGTGACGGTCATCAATGTCGGAATTCAGCGACAACAACAACTTTAAGTTCTGTAGATCAACCAGCCCATGGTGATTTTATTTTAGCTCCAAATACTCCTACGGATTGGCGTAGTCCTCAAAATACGAATTTATGGCAAGGGGTAAATGGGGTAAATATTCCTTGTCCAATTGGTTACAGACTACCCACAGAAATTGAGTGGAATCAGGAAAGACTCTCATGGTCTATTCAAAATTCAAATGGTGCAAATCTATCTTACCTAAAAATAGCTTTATCTGGCGATCGTTACAATAATAATGCTTTTATTTATGGATTAACACAATATGCAACATTTTGGACATCAACAGTTTTTGGGAATTTTTCAAGAGATTTTTATGTAACTACTAGCTTTTTAGGTTTTAATGATAACGATAGAGCAGATGGTAGATCGGTGCGTTGCATCAAAAATTAAAAATAAAAAAATGTTAAGTAAAGAACATACCGAAAGTTTAATCAAAGTCACTTTTGAAATTGATCTCAATACACCAAAAGGGAAGGAAAAGTTTGATTATAAAGAATTAGTAACTTTTTTGGATCAAGTCGAGCATATTCATGAGGCTGCTTTAAGAATAGCATATAGTGAATCAAAAAGTAGAAATCTTGAAAATAAAAAACTAGTCATTGACAATTTAAAATTAGACAATTCATTGAGGTTTTCGATTTCATTTTTTATTGATTTTGACAGTTTGTTTCCTTATTATTTTGCTCTAAAGGCTATTATTGGCGTTTGCGAAAAATATGGGAAAAATACTGGTGAACTTTTAAAAACATTGAAAAGAATTCTTCTTTGTTTTCAAAAGTATATTAAAAATAATCCAACCATCTTAAGAAGACTTGGCCCAAAAATAAGGGATATGATTAATAACCTACATGAAAATATTTATTTGAAGGAATTAGAGGAATTAATAAATAATCAAGGATTTAAAAGAATTTATAATTCATTCTGTAAATCAACTATTTCGATAAAAAATATTATTTCTTTTTTTGAATTTCTAGGAAAAGTAAATGAGGATGTTCTAATTGATAACCAAGAATGATTAAAATCATCGTCATATTATTCATTACACTCAGCAACGCACTCTTTGCCCAATCCCTCCATGGCGTCATCCCGTCCATATCGAATCAATTGTTAAAACTCGGCACATTCGATGGTTTGCAATCAAAAAACTTGGATAGCACTTTTGTGAATGAAAAAGGAGTGTTTACTTTCAATTTCACCACACAAAAACCAGCTGTTGGCTATTTAATTTCCGCAGAAAACAAACCCTATTTTTTGATTCTCGATAAAGATGAGCAAATTGAACTTTCAGGAGAAGATTTATCTATGCCTGAAACGGTAAAAGTACTTTCGGGTATACAAAATCAAGCATTTACACAATACGCATCAGAGCATCCAAAACGAGAGCAAACCCTAAGTGCATGGCGTTATTTGAATCAGATATATAGCTTAGACCCTTTGTTTGCCAACGATAAAAAAGCCAAGAAATTCATTGATGAACAATACGCGCTAATCAAAAAACAAGACCAAAATTTTTTGAATCAATTAGATACAAAAAGTTATGTTGCTTGGTATTTACCCATTCGTAAATTGGTAAGTGATGTTTCCATTATAGCACAATACCGAACTGAGGAAATTCCTGCAACGATAGCCGCTTTTCGAAAATTGGATTATTCCGATGAACGATTGTATCGAAGTGGTTTGCTAAAAGATGCGATTGAAAGTCATTTTTGGTTGTTAGAAAACTCAGGCAAATCCTTGGATTCGGTTTTCATTGAAATGAACATTTCCATAGATTCCATGATGACTAAATTGGTGAAAGACGAAAAGAAACTCAATGAAATTACCGATTATTTGTTCGATTTATTGGAACGCCACAGTTTGTTTCAAGCATCTGAATATTTAGCACTAAAGGTTTTGAATGAAGTAAGTTGCACCATTAACAGCGATTTAGCGAAACAATTGGAAACGTATCGTGCGATGAAAAAAGGAAACACAGCTCCTGATTTTGCTTTTTATCCGAACACCTTTTTTCCTGCCGACATTTCAAAAGAAAAAACTAAAAAACTTTCCGACATAAAATCTCCTTACACCGTAATGGTTTTTGGTGCAAGTAATTGTCCACGCTGCCAAGAAGAAATTCCTGAAATAGCTAAATTGTATTCAAAATGGAAAGCACAAGGCGTTGAAGTTGTTTTTATTTCCTTGGATGAGACTTCTCAAGATTTTACAAAGTTCACAGCTAGTTTACCATTCATCAGTTCTTGTGATTTCAAAAAATGGAATAGCCCAATTGTAGAATCCTATTACGTCTTTGGAACTCCAACGATGTTCCTATTAAATAACAAACGTGAAATTCTTCTTCGCCCAAATTCAGTGAAGCAAATGGATGCTTGGGTAGATTGGTTTTTAATACAACAAAATAAATGAAAATAAAACGTAACAAATTAGTGCTGTTATTCTCCATTCTAATTTCAGTATGGAGCTACGGACAAACGCTTGATTGCACCATCACCGCCTCGGCAAACCCAATTTGTTTGGGAGATACTGCCATTTTGAGCGTCAGTTCCAATCCTTCGGAAACGGTGTATTGGTCGGATGGTACAGTGGGTTTTGATAGCATTGAAGTTTTTCCCACGCAAACTATCACCTACGATGTCATAATTTCGGATGGTGTTAATTCATGCACACAAAGCATGACCATCGTAGTCAACAATCCACAAATCAACGCTGGGCAAGACCAACAAGTGTGTGCAGGTACACAATTTACACTTACGGCAACGGGCGCTCTTAGCTATTCTTGGAACAATGGCGTTACCAATGGTCAGCCTTTCACCTTTACCACAGAAGGGTATTACACTGTTGTGGGAACAGATGCCTTGGGTTGCTCCAACACGGTTTCGGTTTATTTGGATTTAATTTCACCCACTTCAAGCACCATTTCACCAATAGCTTGTAACTCCTACTCAGCTCCTGATGGCGCTGTTTATACCAACTCAGGAACGTACACGGCTATAATTCCCAATGTGGTAGGCTGTGATAGCACCATTACCATCAATTTAACGGTTCACAATTCCAACGCAGGAACAGACACGCGCACCGTTTGCGATTCACTCGTTTGGATAGATGGAATAACGTATTACACCGATAATAATTCGGCCACTTTTACCCTTCAGAATATGAATGGATGTGATTCCCTGGTTACCTTGAATTTGACTGTTAACCGATTTACTAACTTGAACGCTGGTGAAGATGTAAGTTCGTGTAAAGGACTACTGATAACCTTAAATGCAACTGGAGGTGTTTCTTATTTGTGGAGCAATAATGTCAGCAACGAAGCTAGTTTTGCGCCTGCACTTGGTCTTTCCACCTTAACGGTTACAGGAACCGATAGCAACGGATGTACGGCAACAGACGAATTGCAAATCGAAGTGAAGGAATGTTTCTCCATACCAAACGGATTTTCACCAAACGGCGATAATGTCAACGATACGTGGAAAATTGAAGGCTTATGGGAATTTCCAGAAGCAAGTTTAGTTGTTTTTGATCGTTGGGGAAAAAAAGTCTTTGAAGGGGATGCCAACAACAATTTTTGGGATGGAAAGATAAAGGGCAATGAACTCCCAAGTGCCGATTACTACTATGTAATTGAATTGGGCAACGGACAGAATTACAAAGGAACAGTAACGCTAAAACGATAAGACATGTACAAACGAATTTTACTAATATCTTTTTTGGCGTTGAATCTGATTTCTTACGCACAACAAATGCCCATGTTCAGCCAATATTATTGGAACGATTTTATGATTAATCCTGCTTTTACGGGTATTAAAAATACCAATCGTGTGCAAGCAGCTTACAGAAGCCAATGGGTTGGTTTTGATGGAGCACCGAAAACGTTTCATATTGGAGGACACTCTTCGATTAAGAAATATAATTTAGGTGTGGGAGGAGCTGTTTTTGCCGATGACAGAGGAGGAGCAATTCGTCAAAATGGTTTCCAATTGAACCTTGCTTACAACTTGAAATTTAATAATTTTTCAGGGATAAATTTTGGTGTTTCAGCCCTAGTTAATCAATACAGCTACAACGGCGCTGAAATGGTTAACATAGAACCAGATGCAGTTCTTCAAACGAATGTACAACAATTGGTTCCCGATATGAATTTTGGTTTGGTGTATCATTGGAAAAATAAATTATTTGTGGGGCTTTCAAGCAATCAATTGATTCAATCAAAACTCAATAAATTTAATGTGCTGAATTTGGCAGGCGAAACACAACTCATTCGTCATTATTATTTATCAGGTTCTTACCTTGCCAAGCTAAATGATAAGTGGGACGCCGAGCCTTTTGTTTTAACTCGTACCACTTTTAAAGGTCTTCCACAGTTTGAATTGGGTTCAAAATTCACTTTCAACAAAATGTTAACTGCGGGCTTAAGTTATCGTAGTAATGAATCGGTAGTTTTATTAGCAGGAATCAATTACAAACAATTTATGTTGGCTTATAGTTATGATGTGATGGTAAGTAAGTTGCGCCAGTATGCAGGAGGTTCGCACGAGCTGTTACTTTCTTATCAATTTACACCAAAGGAAAAACAACCAAAGATAAAAGTTGAAAAAGTGAAGGATAAGGATGGTGATGGAATTGCTGACCAAGTTGATTTATGTCCTGAAGTTAAAGGAGTGCTTTCTGCTAAAGGTTGTCCAGATCAAGACAATGATAGCATTGCTGATAATCAAGACCAATGTCCAACAATCGCTGGATTGAAAGAATTTAATGGATGTCCAGATGCTGATAAAGATGGAATTGAAGATTCAAAAGATGAATGTCCGAATGACAAAGGTCTTTTAGCATTAAACGGATGTCCTGATTCGGATGGAGACGGTGTTGCCGACAAGGACGACAATTGTCCAAATGTGGCAGGATTGTCTACTTTTAAAGGTTGTCCTGATACAGATGGAGATGGAATAATTGATAGCGAAGACAGTTGTCCATCCGTAAAAGGAATTCTTGAAATGAAAGGTTGTCCAGAAACTGACTCAGATTTAGATGGAATTGTAGATAAACTTGATGAATGTCCAAATGAGAAAGGTTCTCTTGCATTAAATGGTTGTCCTGACAAAGATTCAGATGGAATTGCAGATAAAGATGATGCTTGTCCAACTATTGCAGGACCAATTGAAAACAAAGGTTGTCCGTTGAAGCAAAAACGAAACATTGATGAATTAATGAAGAAGAAACTGGTGTGTGAAACAGGTAAAAACGACATCACGGCAGCTTCAAAATTGGTGTTACAAGAAATCGCTCTAGTTTTGAAAGAAGAACCAACTTGGACAATAGAATTTGCTGGTCACACAGATAATGTTGGCGATGCGGCTATGAATCTTCAACTATCGAAAAAACGCTCAGAAACCGTTCGAAATTTATTAATCAGTTATGGTATCGAAGCAAGTAGAATAAAAGCAAACTACTTCGGAGAAACTAAACCAATAGCTGATAATAACACACCAGAAGGTAGAACCAAAAACCGCCGCATTGATTTTAAAATTGGGATGGATTAAACCATTTTTTTCTTTACTAAATATTTCAAATTGATTATATAATAATCTTTATTTTGATTATTTTTTCGTATATTTAATTTATAATTGAAATGTATGAAAAAGGAAATCAAAACATTGGGGATTAATATTGTTATCCAAAAAAAAGAACAATCAAGATTATTTGACCTTAACAGATATTTCAAAGTTTAAGAATAGTAAACACAGCGATTATGTAATTAAAAACTGGTTGAGAAATAGATTTACAATTGAACTTCCTAGTTTTTGGGAAAAAAATTATAACACGAGTTTTAATTCCTTCGAATTCGACAGGTTTAGAAATATTAGCTACAATATCAAAGTAAGAAAAAATGAAAAAGGAAATTGAAGTAAAGGGGGTCAAGGTTCAAATTAAACAATTCAAAGGCGAAGATTATATTTCATTGACTGATATTGCTAAAAAGTCAAGGCATTAATATTAGGCCTGCCGATTTGATAAAAAACTGGATTCGAACCAGAATCACAATAGAATTTATTGGTACTTGGGAAAAATTAAATAACCCTGAATTTAAAGTGGTCGAATTTGACCACTTTAAAACACAAACTGGACTTCCCACATTTGGTCTAAGTCCAGGTTTATGGAAAGAAAAAACAAATGCAATTGGGTTTATTGTTATTCAAGGAAAATATGGTGGCACATATTCGCATAAAGACATAGCCTTCGAATTTTGTTCAGCAATTAACCCAATTTTCAAATTATTTTTAATCATGGAAATCTACAATTTTCATTGATTTTACAATAAAAAAGCGAATGTATTAGTTTTATTGAGCTTTAACCAACTCCAGCGCTTTTTCAATATGACCTAACGGATTTGTTTGTGAATTATAAATTCCTTTTACGATTCCATCAATTCCGATGATATAGGTTACTCGACCTGGAATCAAACCAAAAAGATTACCTGGAACTCCAAATAGTTTTCTTGCTACTTTGTCTTTGTCAGCCAATAAAATGAAAGGAAGTTGATGTCTAGAAGCAAAAGCAGCGTGTTTTTGTTCATCATCGGAAGAAATACCAATTACTTCGCAATCATAGTCTTTAAAATCTTCATAACTATCTCTAAACGAGCATGCTTCTTTAGTGCAGCCTGGAGTGTCATCTTTCGGGTAGAAGTAAATTACTAACTTTTTATTTCCAATGAAATCAGAAATCCGAATCATTTTTCCTGTTGCGTCCGGAAGTTGAAAATCTGGACATTTATCGCCGATTTGTATCATATTTAAATTTCGTTTAATGCTTGTTTAAATCTATCTAATACGCGTTCCCTTGCAAATTTGTGCTCAACAATTGGAGTAGGATAGGAGTTTGTCCCAAATTCAGGAACCCATTTTTTGATGTATGTAAATTGTTTATCGAATTTTTCTTGTTGTGCACTTGGGTTAAACACACGGAAATAAGGTGCTGCATCACAACCAGAACTTGCTGCCCATTGCCATCCACCGATATTGCTTGCCAAATCAAAATCCATTAATTTTTCCGCAAAATAAGATTCGCCTAAACGCCAATCTTGTAGTAAATGTTTGGTTAAAAAACTGGCAACCACCATTCGAACACGATTGTGCATAAAACCAGTCGCATTCAATTCACGCATTCCTGCATCAACCAACGGATAACCTGTTTTTCCTTCGCACCAAGCTTTGAAAAGTTGAACATCTTTTTCCCAAACAATTTTGTCGTATTGTCTTTTAAAAGAATTGTTGACCGAATGTGGAAAGTGAAAAAGTATCATTTGATAAAAGTCGCGCCAAATTAATTCATTCAAGTAGGACTCATTTAAGTTCACCGCTTGTTGTGCTAACTGGCGAATGCTAATCGTTCCAAAACGTAGATGAACACTCAATTTTGAAGTACCTCGAACCGCTGGAATATCGCGCTGTTGTGAATATTTGATAATAATTTTTTCGTCAGGCAAACGTTCAGGAATTGGAAATAATTGAGCCGATTCAAAACCCATTTCTTGCAAGGAAATCAATTCTTGTAAGGCTGATTCTTGCAGGTTTTCGCTGTATTTTAAGGTAGGGTAGGAGGAAAGGTAAAAATCGTTGAGTTTAGCTTTCCATTTGCGTGAATAAGGTGTAAAAATCGTGTAAGGTAAACCATCATCTTTGAGTACCTCGTTTTTCTCAAAAATCACATGGTCTTTAGCTCCAATGAACTCACAATTCAAACTTTTAAGACTTTCAAAAATGGAAGCGTCACGTTCTAACGCATAAGGTTCATAGTCACGATTCGTGAAAACTTTTTCAATTCCATGCTCTTTTACAATTCTTGGAAGAATTTCCAATGGCTTTCCATAAAACACCTTGATATCTGAACCTAATTGTTGATATTCTTCTTTTAAACGTTTGATTTCCTGATGAATGAACAAAACGCGCTGGTCATTTTTTGGAAGTTTCTCCAAAATGTTTTGGTCAAAAATAAAAATTGCTTGAACCTTTAAACCAGATTTTAGTGCTTTGTAAAGTCCTGCGTTGTCTTCAATTCTTAAATCACGTCGATGCCAAAAAAGTGCTTTATTACTCATAACGTATTTAACAGAATTGCTGAGGTTTTGTTTTCAATTCTGTTGGTATGGAAGTTATCTCTTAAAATTGGATAGCAAAGAAACAATAAGTTACATGATTTTAATACGAACTCGTTGCTCCACCTACATTTTCGATTGGATGCCAAGTTGTTTTAATTTCTTGTAAGTCAGCAATGTAATGAAGAGCTTGTGATTTTTCTAAATTCCAATCAGGCGTGTAATCGAATTTACGTTTTAAGTTATCTACTGCTAAAATCGAAAGTTCCTTTTTGAAATTGTCTTCCAAATGAGAAACGAGCAAAGCATTTACATCTTTATGACTTGCTAAAGTTGGTGCCATTTCCGCAGGTGAACCAGTTAAAATATTCACAACTCCTCCCGGTAAATCAGATGAATTCAACACCTCAGCAAACGTCACAGCGCATAATGGTAATTTCTCAGAAGCTAAAACAACAACTGTATTTCCTCCACAAATAGCAGGTAGAACCAACGAAACCAAACCAATTAAACTCGTTGATTGTTCGGCTATAATTCCCACAACTCCCATTGGTTCACAACTCGAAAAGTTAAAATGTGAAGATGCAACTGGATTCACTGAACTCAAAATTGCGTTGTATTTGTCACACCAACCAGCATAGTAAACGATTCGGTCGATGCTTAGATTAACTTCTTTTGTAGCATTTGCTTTTGAGAGACCTTGTTTCACTAATTCTTCCACAAATTGAGCGTGTCTTCCTTCTAGCATTTCAGCGATGCGATATAAAATTTGTCCTCTGTTGAAAGCGGAACGTTCCGCCCAAGAGCATGCTGCTTTTCGTGCTGCAACAACTGCATTGCGCACATCTTTCTTCGACGATAAACAAACGTTTGCTAATGCTTTTCCTTTAGCATCCAATGGCGTGTAATATCTTCCAGACTCCGTTCTCGGAAATTGTCCGCCGATGTATATTTTGTAGGTTTTTAGTATTTCCAATCTTGTCATTTTTTTTTGATTTTAATGTCAACACTTGTCTTTGAGAGCCTCAGCCAACTGTTGACTGAGGTTCTCGAAGACAACAGTTCATTTTACATTCTTTTCAACTCAACTTTACATATCCACTCAACCCGTGCACTCCACCTTCGCGGCCAAATCCACTTTCTTTGTAGCCACCGAAAGGAGAAGTTGGATCAAATTTATTGTATGTATTTGCCCAAACAACTCCTGCTTTTAATTTTGTAGTTAGGTTAAAAATACGAGAGCCTTTATCTGTCCAAACTCCTGCTGCTAAGCCATACGGTGAATTGTTAGCTTTTTGAATCACTTCGTCAACTGTTCTAAACGTTTGAATCGTTAAAACAGGACCAAAAATTTCTTCTTGTGCAATAATACTCGACTGCGCAACATCCAAAAATAAAGTTGGAGCGCAATAGTAGCCTTTGGAAGGTAAGTCGCAAGCAGGTTGGTACATTTCTGCACCTTCTTTTAATCCAATCTGAATGTATTTGTTAATTGTTTCTAATTGCTTTTTAGAGTTGATTGCGCCGATGTCCGTGTTTTTATCCATTGGATTGCCAACATATAAACTTTCCATTCGCTGTTTCAATTTTCGGATTACTTTTTCAGCAACACCTTCTTGAACAAACAAACGCGAACCAGCACAACAAACATGACCTTGATTGAAGAAAATTCCGTTGATAATTCCTTCAACAGCTTGGTCGATTGGAGCATCTTCAAAAATAATATTCGCCGATTTTCCACCCAATTCTAACGTTGCTTTTTTAGGTGTTCCAGCAATTGCTTTTTGTATCATTTTTCCAACAGCGGTCGAGCCTGTAAATGCAATTTTATTTATATCAGGATGATTGACAATTGCCGCACCTGTGTCGCCATAACCTGTAACGATATTTACAACGCCGTGAGGTAAACCAGCTTCTTCAATGATTTCAGCTAATTTCAAAGCAGTCAGTGAAGTTGTTTCTGATGGTTTAAGAACGACTGTATTTCCAGTTGCTAAAGCAGGAGCAATTTTCCAAGCAGCCATCAATAATGGGAAATTCCAAGGAATAATTTGACCTGCTACACCCAAAGATTCAACCTTGCGATTCGGAAATGCATACTCCAATTTATCTGCCCAACCTGCGTAATAGAAAAAATGATTGCAAGCCAACGGAACATCAATATCGCGTGATTCACGAATTGTTTTTCCAGCATCTAAAGATTCAATCACTGCAAATTCTCTGGCGCGTTCTTGCATCAAACGAGCAATGCGATAAATGTATTTTGCACGTTCAGAAGCAGGCATTTTCGACCACACATTGGTATATGCTTTTCGAGCTGCTTTCACCGCTAAATCAACATCTTTTTCGTTTGCATAAGCAATTTCAGCCAGTACTTCTTCCGTTGCCGGATTGATTGTTTCAAAGTATTTTTTTGACGAAGGAGCTACCCATTTTCCGTCGATAAATAAGTTATATTTTTTATTCAATTTGATATGTCCCGTTCCTTCCGGAGCCGGTGCATATTCCCACGTTGCTTGATCTTGTGCCATAATTAATCGATAGAAAAATAATCTGAAGATTGATATACTCCAGTTTTTGTTTTTTGAATTTGCATCAATACATCGTTTGCTAAACTACTTGCTCCAAAGCGAAACCACTCGTTCGTTAGCCAAGCATCGCCAAGGATTTCTTTCACCATTACCAAGTTGTGCAATGCCAATTTAGAAGTTGAAATTCCACCAGCTGGTTTCATTCCAATCATAATTCCTGTTTCGTCGTAGTAATCGCGAATGGCCATTAACATCGTATAAGTTACTTGCATCGTTGCTGCAGGTTGAATTTTCCCAGTGGACGTTTTGATAAAGTCAGCGCCAGCATAAATAGCGATATCACTTGCTCTACGAACGTTGTCCAAAGTCACTAATTCACCTGTTTCTAAAATAACTTTCAAGCGCGCCGCACCACAAGCTTCTTTAATGGCTGCAATTTCATCGAATACAAAATTATGTTCGCCAGCTAGAAATTTTCCGCGCGAGATAACCATATCGATTTCATCCGCACCCGCTTCAACTGCAAATTTTGTATCCGCAATTTTCACTGCTAAAGGTGCTTGTCCTGAAGGAAAGGCTGTTGAAACGGAGGCAACTTTCACTCCTGAGTTTTGCACTTCTTTTTTAGCAATTGCCACCATTGAAGGATAAACACAAACAGCAGCAACGGTTGGTAAACCTGGAAATTCATCGTGGAGATGTTGCGCTTTGTAGCACATTTGTTTCACTTTTCCGGGCGTATCTTTACCTTCGAGCGTTGTTAAATCAATCATATTCAAGACCAGTTTCAGCCCTTGTTCTTTAGTTTGATTTTTTATACTTCGAGTTTGAAAGCGCGCCACACGTTCTTCCACACCGACCTTATCCACAGTTGGCGAAGGCGGAATCGTTAAAAAATTTGGAGTTTTATTTGACATAATCAATTTCTACTTTCAAAAATAGGAAAAGATAACTAGATAATAGGAATTTGGTGATTTCCTTACTTAAATAAGTGTATGCGGTATAGGATTTAAGATGTTATTAACTTTAAGTTAATGTGAGTTCGATATAACTATAGATTCAAATACATTTGTTTTGTGTCAACAAATTGCCAATTCTCCTTTGTCATTACAGATAATGTGAAGTTTAAATCCATAGAGCCACCCTAACGAACATTGACCACTTTGCGCAATATTTTTGAATGTTTTGTGTTCATAGATTCTTCTGTTAGAAAACACTCATAACGGAGTCGAATCAACAAAACTAATTCCCGTAAAATCTCCCAAACCAAAACTTTTCAGATAGGCAAACAAGCGAAGCATACTAGCTGAACAAAGCTCAGTCATTCTATTATAACTAACTGTATTTGGAAACAAATCTCGCAAATGGATTTGAACATAGCCGATTTAAAATTCCTTAAAATTTTTAAATCCTGAAAGGTGAAATGCTACCTCAATTGTCATCACTTCAGACAGTGATAATTTGGAAGGTTTATTGCGGATTTTGGCTTTACCGATTAACTTTTTATTCAATTCAGGTTCAAAAATCTGACAGAAATCGTCAATAGATACATATATTTCTATAATTTTGTCTTTAATAATCACGATGAATTATTTTGTTAGTTACTTGATATTCATTACATTAAACATACAAAATAATTCGCTTGATTAGAATAAATCTCCAGAATTTTATATCGAACTCACGTTAAATTAAAAACGGAGATTCGATCAATTTTGACCAAATCTCCGCTAGAGTGACCCCGGAGGGATTCTAACCCCCAACCCTCAGAGCCGAAATCTGATGCGCTATACAGTTGCGCCACGGAGCCAAAATTTAACTTTTAACGTTACAAATTTAACCAACTTTTCGAGTTACTTCCTATTTTGGCAACAATGCTACCATCGTTCTGTATTCATTTATAAATCGTTCTGAACCTTTACATTCATTTGCTTCTTTATTCGTTTGGAAATTTACTACCCGATTTCCTGGATCTGGATGAGTACTTAAAAACTCGGGTGTTCGACCTCCACCAACTGCTTGGATTTTTTCAAAAAAACCTGCACCTCCAGCAGCGTTGTAAGCTGTGGGACATAAATATTTCACTGAATATAAATCTGCTTCCGTTTCATGGTTGCGAGAAAATTTCAATCCTATCAAAGCGCCACTAACTTGCTTAACTAATTCACGGTTTCCAGCAACAATTTGTAACATCATTTGAACACCAAACATCTGTGTCATTTGACGTGTGGAATGACGTTTATCTGCATGTGCAATTTCATGTGCTAGTACGCCTGCAAACTCATCTTCAGATTCTAAAAATTTTAAAATCCCTGTATAAACATAAATGTAACCACCTGGCGTACAGAATGCATTCAAAGTCGAATCATCGTGAATAATTCTAATTCGCCATTGAAAATCAGTTCTGTGTTCAACTTGACCTGAGTTCAAAATGTTATCGCGCACCTTGTATACATACTTATAAATAGCAACATTTTTCGACGAATCAAGCACTTTGTATTTCTTTGGGTCGCTTTCGATTTCAGTTGCAACCTCGGCGCCAAACTTTTTATCGTCAGCAATAGAAAATAAATTGAATCCGCCGCCATTTTTTGATGTGGCACAAGAGGAAAGTGTTAATACTATTAGCCCAAAAATTAAAACAATTTTTTTCATTTCTTTTGATTAACTAAAAACGGTAAAATTCACACCATCATACGCAGCGAAAACAATTTTCGGATGCGATTCTTGCCAAAACATATTTCCGTATTTATCTAAACCAATTGCGCCAGCAAAACCATCAAATTTTGCTAATTCAGAAAAGGTTTTGTCAAATGCTTTATCAATTGTGAAACCGTCTGTAACTCTTGTCGCAATGGACGAAGCTACTGCTGCACTTACGATATCTTCCCCAACACCTGTGCAACTTACAGCACAATCGTCGTTTGCGAAATTTCCCGCTACCGTTGCAGAATCAGAAATGCGACCAGGTATTTCAAAACCTTTTCCACCAGTAGAAGTTGCAGCGGCCAATTTCCCTTCAATATCAAGGGCAACACAACCCACTGTTCCCAATCGTGATGCTGCTAATTTTGCTTCGTATTCAGCTCTTCTTTCTGGAATTTCAGTAGAAAATGTTTCAACACCAATCGTTTTTGCGTATGCATTTGCACCTTCACCACCTAACACGCGATCGTCAACTGTAATCAAGTTTTCAGCCACACGAATTGGATTTTTCACTTCTTGAATATTGATGACACCGCTAAATTTTTTAGTTGTTCCATCCATTAAAGAAGCGCTCATACGAATTACGCCATCGTTTTGGATTTGAGAACCAATTCCTGCATTAAAAAGCGAATCGTTTTCTAATTGCTCGACTGCAAAAACAACAGTTTCCACCGCAGAATGTGTTTTCAAATACTCAAAAGAAGCTTTTGCAATGCGCTCCATCGCATTTTGTTTGGCAACTTTCGTTTCGTTTGATTGAGAAAACTCGCTGAAAAATCCGCCGTGAATTAATAATTTCATTGTTTTTATTTAGTGGTTATGAATGGTAAACTGATGTTCTTTCAATAAATAATTATCTCCCTTACTCAAAACGTGCACCACTAAATTTTTAATTGAAATAGGATCTCCGATATTTACATCGGTAATATTTGTATCTGAAATGTTACGTCCGTCAACCAAAATTACCAATCCAGAACCCAATGCTTCCATTGAATTTCCTTCGGTAATTAGCAAACCTGTGTCTTCTCCTAAACCAATTCCTAAAGTTTTTGGATTGCTTACTACCGCTTGAAACAAACGTCCGATTCTTCCGCGTTGTACGAAATGTGTATCTACCACAACATGATCAATCAAACCTAAACCACTTGTGACTTTAATTTCGCCTTTCAATAACGCTTCGTGACTTGAACCTTGGTAAATCATACTTTTGCTCGCACTCGCAGCACCAGCCGAAGTTCCAACGTAAATGAATTCTTCTTCTTGGTATTTTTGTAAAATCAAATCGTGCATCGGTGTTCCACCAATAATTGACGTCAAACGCAATTGGTCGCCACCTGTAAAGAAGATAACATCTGCATTTTTGATACGATTGTAAGAATTATCAGAAAGTGCTTCTTCGCGTTTTTCGATGTTCAATACCTCCACATTTTCTGCTCCTAAATACTGAAAAGCTTTTGCATATTCAGGTCCAACTTGATTGGGGATTTTGGAAGCTGTCGGAATGATTTCAATGCGTGAAGCCTTGCCATTCTTAGATTCGTCAATGATTCTTTTAAGAATTCCTTTTTCGAAAAAATTTAAGTTTTTCTCCACGTTATCCGTGAAATTACTTTCGGTGAAACTGCCTTTATCAACAGCACCACCTATAATGATTAGTTTACCTTTTGGAGTCATAGTGGCAAAAATAGAAATTTTAACGTCGTTTAACTTTTGCTTAACATGGACTTTTCAACAAAGTTTTTAGAAGAAAGTTTGGCAGTATAGTCTTGTGGCGCTTTCGTTAAATTATTAATCACATCTGAAATTCGGGAACATATAAATTAATATGACATTTTACAAAAGAACAAAATTCCAAACTGCAAACTGATTGCACTACCTTGATTTTTCTTTGCACCGATGATGGAAATTTCTGTCTGAGGTGGAATCCTGCGAGCCAGATATACAGGAAAGTTGAATTGTCAAAAATGCAATGTATCTATTTCTTTTAGTTGAAAACAGTTGTAAAACGATTGCTTGCAAAAAGTGTAGCGTAATCGGGACAAATTCTTTTCTCATTCTACTTAGTGGTATATGCACTTAGAAAAACTGAGAAAATTCATTCATTTAGTGGAGCGCAAGCAGACTGGAAAACCTGCTGATGTTGCGAAATTATTAGGCGTTTCGGAGCGAATGATTTACAATTACACGAAGTTTATTCGCGAAGAGTTGAACGCACCCATAGCGTGGAATAACTTCAAGCAAAGCTATCTGTTTTCTGAAAGTGGCGCTTTGATTTGGAAATACGATGAAGATCAAACGGTTGAACAACCCAATGCTGTTTTCAAGAACAAACAACTGGCAACCTTGCAACGCATTTATTTAGGAGTAAAACAACGAAATACCGGTTCTGCAGCGCAGTTTGCAAAGCAGCTAGAAATTTCTGAACGCAGTTTATTCAATTATTTAAACGTGCTTAAAAATGAATTTCAGTGCCCTTTAATTTTTGACAAAAGCAGCAACAGTTACCAATTTAAACAAGCTGGAAATCTGAATTTTAAATGGCAAGTAAAATAATTTCTAGACTGCAAAGTGGTTGCAGTGAGCATGTTTTATTTTGCACTCGAACAGACTTACTGCTGATTTTCAGTAAGAGCGGAACTAGAAAAGCTGGAGAGTAGGGGGGGTAAAAAAATTTGATTTATGGAATTACGTGAGTTTATACAAGATGTCTTAATACAAATGGAAGATTTAAAATCTGATCCTAGAAAACAAAGTTATATGGTAGAAGAACTAGAGTTTGAACTTTCATTAACAGAAACACAGAATGGTAAGGTTGGCATTTCAATAATAGGGCTCGGTGGGGATTTAAACAAAGGAAATCAGAATGAGCAAAAAGTAAGAGTAAAATTAATACCATCAAAGAGATTAAAAAATCAAATAACAATAAACAATATCTAAACAAGTAATAATGAAAAAAAAGTACCTATTAGCAGCCTTCGCATTTGGGCTTAGTTTAAGTGCAAAAGTGATAGCGCAAGTACCCAATTATGTTCCAACAAATGGCTTGTTAGGCTATTGGCCATTTAATGGAAATGCCAATGATGTGAGTGGAAATGGTAATAATGGAACTGTGAATGGTGCTTCTTTGACAAGTGATAGATTTGGGGCAGTAAATAATGCTTATAGTTATGATGGAATAAATGATTATATTAATGCTGGACAAAATATAAACTTTACAAATTTTACAATTTCTACATGGGTATTATTAAATACATCATCTTCAAATGCTATAAATGCAATAATTAGTAAAATAAGTTCAAATTTTCAGAATTTTGAAATAAGAATGAATCCAAATCCAACTTTTGCTATCGGTACTGGAACCTCTTGGGATGGACTTTCTTCCAATCAATCTATTTCGAATTTAAGTTGGACGAATATTATAATATCTTTTGATTCAAACAACACATTAAAAATGTATATAAACGGTGCTGTTGAATCTTCAACTTACTTATCTAATTATGAAGATGTTCAAGGATTTACAACTTATTTTGGTGCACGTCCTAATAATCAAGGAGTGTCAAGTACTGATTTCTTTTTTAACGGTAAAATTGATGACGTAGGTATCTGGAATCGTGCTTTAACGCAGCAAGAAATCACAGCATTGTATAATGCTTGTGCTGGAATTCAAATAACAAACCAACCAACAAATTCAACAATAAGTGCAGGTTCAAACGCACAATTTACGGTAAATGCAGCAGCGGGTAGTACGTTTCAATGGCAAAGTAATCCCGCTAATTTTGGTTGGCAAAATGTTCCTAACAATTCAAGTTATTCAGGTGGGACAACAAATACTTTGACAGTTACCAATACAACTGTTTCTAATCATCATCAACCATTCAGAGCAATTGTCAATGCAGGTGGTTGTATTGATACTTCTAATGTGGCAGAAATCATTATCGGTGATACCTGTTTAACAACGGTTACAGATACACTAATTATCAATACAACAATTGGTTTGCCAGCACCAAACAACGAGAATACGATTTTAATTTATCCAAACCCTGCCAGTGATCACATTACTATTGATAATGGCAATTTTACAGCTATGACGGGTTATAGTCTTAAAATCACCAACAACACAGGTCAACAAGTTTTTCAAAGTGCTATTAATCAAGCGCAATTTTTTGTTGATTTGAGTACTTGGTCAGGAGATGGATTGTATTTTGTGCATTTGATAGATGCGCAAGGAAACACTGTTACAATTCGGAAGATTGTATTGCAGTAATAAGTTTTATAACAGTTTAGTTTAAAATCTCCCATCAGCTTTCGTTGATGGGATTTTTTTGTTTCAAGTTCTATGACTGCAAAAATATTTCAGTTTAATTTCTTTCTTTTGCTCTTTTATGTTTCGCAAAATTTGGCTGCTTATTTTTTCAATTTCTTTTCTATTTTCTTTCCAAAAGGATATAGGTAAAAGATACCATCGACAACAAATTAGTAAAATAGAGTCGTTAATTGAAAAAGGAAATCACCCTGGAGCTATTGATTTAGCTGATAATTTATTAAAGAAAAGACTTGATCAAAAAGAGAAATATACTGTTCTATCTCTAAAATCTAAGGCTTTCTACTTTAGTGAAGATTTATATGGTTTTTCAAAAGCATCTGAGGTAGTTTACCGACTAAACAAAGATAAAGGAGAGATATTTAAAGCCTATTACTATGCTGAAAAAGCCGCTTTTTGGCACTTTAACATGGTTGGAGATAAAGCTACCTATTTTTCTGATGAAGCTATGCGGATCTTGAAAAAGAATTGGCGTGATCGTAATAAAATCCCCTATCATTTTATCTATCAAATGTATGGAACAACTTTTTTATATAGAAGAGGTTTAACGAGTTCAAGTAGTATTAATACTGATATTGGAAGAAAGGTTCACCTCAATCCAATAATGAACTATCTTGATTCCTCTTTAGCAATTTTAAAAACATACAAACACTTTAGTTGCGAAGAATCATTGATTCATCGAAGTAAAGGTTCACGAAAATTGGACATGTTAAATTATATCTTAAAAACAAAAGCTGAGCAAAAAAAATTTACGCCATATCAACACCAATTGTTCCAAGAGTTAATTCAACATTACAATAGAGCTTTAAAATCTACAAATACTTCTGACATTAATTTAAAAATCAATATTTATTCTTTAAAAACGTTGGCTTATTACTGTTACGGTGACAAAGAAAATGGAGATTTAGTCTTTAATACGTGCTACAAATTGTACAAAGACAAAGCAAATCGTTCGAATGAAAATAAACCGCTCCATCAAATATTATCCTTGATTAAATATAAAATAAGCAACGAAGTGATAAATAATGTTCCGCCAAATTCATTGAAAAAATTCTATCGGGATATATCTCAACTAACAACTTCTTGGGATGTTTATATTGCTAGTCAAAAAGAAATTGCATATGACTCATATAATATTTCTCCATATATTTCTTTGGCAATTTTAGATGAATATTTCTATCAAAAAACAAAGCAAAATAAGTACATACGTCGTTTGACCAAAAATGTGATTAATTCATTTATGTATTATGCAAAATGCAATTCTAATCAGATTGATATGGTGCGGCAAATTCAAAATAGACTCAACCCCGATGAAGCCTTCATTTTATACATGAACTATAACTTAATAAAGGAGAAAAAGAACATTCTTATTTTAAAGGATAGAATAATTGTTTCAACTTTCAATCATTCAAAACAACAGGGACAAATTGATATATCAGAAAAAAAACTAGCTGATTTCAAACGTAAAGCATATGATAAATACATTCATTACTTTAAAAAGTTGGAACCTGAATTAGAGGGGATTAAGAAAATTTACCTTTCGATGGATGCTCGTCAAGAATTCCCTTCTATGATTTCTGATACTATTGGAACAACGTTTAAAAGTCTTAACTATTTATCAAAAAGATTCAATTTTGTTTTTGTTTACAATCCAATCGATTTTTTTGCTGAACAAAAAAACTACTTTCCAAGTCAGTTAACATTTTTCAGTATAAAAGAGACAAAAAGTAGAAGTTTGCCATTTATGAATCAAATGATGCATATTGTTATCAAAAAATGGAAAGGTAGAATAGAAGAAAGTACACAAAAATTGTATTCATTATTTGATAAAAATGGTATATTAAATATTGTTGGTCATGGAACCATTTCAATTTTCAAACCAACTAAAACTTTACAAAATGAGATTTTAATGAACAATAAAAACTTTGTGCAGTCATCAACAGAAATAAGAAATTGTAAGCAAGATTTGATTGTACTAAATAATTGTTATGCTGGTGTTTTTGAATTTTACACTTATTCAAATAATTACCTACAGCTTAATTTACTAAAAAAAGGCGCTAAAGCTGTTATTGCCTCGCGCTATGCAACTGTCGATGAAAGTTCAGCTGAAATAATGGAATGTTTTTACAAGAAATTAAAAGCAGGTTTTTCAGTTGAAGATGCGCTTTATATTGCAAAACAAAATTACTTCAAATCCCACACAGGCGAACAAGCACATCCAATCTATTGGGCGGGTTTACAACTAACCTCCAACGTAAAAGATCTGCGTATAGCCACAGAACCAATACCAGATAAATCGTGGCAAGCGTATTTAGTGCTCTTAGTTTTGATTGCAATAGTGTTGTGGTTTTATCTGTATTGGGTAGAGAATTGAATTTCATTAAACACGATTTCTAAAATAAGTTGGAAAATGTTTTAAAATTAACATCGGAAGTATTAAATTTGTGAATTAGCCGATAGTATGTGGAAGAATCAATTTATTGTAGATGATGAAATCAACGTTCACCTTTCAAGGTTAGAATCCAAGAAAAGGGAATTGGATACACATCGTCCTTTGCCAACATTTATCGTTGAGAAAATTAAAACGAATCTTGCACTAGAGTGGACCTATAATTCCAATGCCATTGAAGGAAACACCATTACGCTACGTGAAACCCAAATGATTCTCGAGGAAGGTGTGACAGTAAAAGGGAAAAGCCTTCGGGAGCATTTTGAAACGTTCAATCACCACAAAGCGATTTCTTTTTTATATCAATTAGCTGCTGCTTCAGAACCAGTTCGGGGTATTGATATTTTGAAGTTGCACGAAATCGTATTAAATAACATAGAAGAACATTATGCCGGTAGAATCCGTACAGGAAATGTCCGAATTAATGGTGCAAATTTCACGCCACCAGCTGCTTCAAAAGTAAGTGAGTTCTTTGATGAGCTCATCGAGTGGATTCAGTTAAATCCGGATGGGTTGGATATGATCAGTTTGGCAACGCTTTTTCACCATCGCTTTGTTTGGATTCATCCTTTCTTTGATGGAAATGGAAGGACCGTTCGTTTGGCGATGAATCTTCTATTATTGCGAAATGGCTATCCTCCTGCAATAATTCTACATGCTGATCGAAAGAAGTATTATGAAGCATTGAACCAAGCAAACAATGGACAATACAAGAAACTTCAATTGTTAATCATTCAAGCTGTTGAACGTACCTTGAATATTTATTTGGCTGCACTACCAGGTTCAACCTATGAATATTCATCTATTACCACCTTAATCGAAGAAGAGCGCTTGCCTTATGGGCAGGAATATCTGAGTCTTTTGGCCCGACAAGGTAAGATTGATGCCTATAAAGAAGGAAATGTTTGGTACACTTCTAAAAACGCAGTGAATTCTTATATGGTAAATAGAAAACGCCAACGAAAAAATTGAATACTAATGAGTTGATATAGAAATAATGTCAACTCATTTTTTATTCTGAAGTGTTTTCAATTTCTTTAATACGATTCTTAGCAGCTTTTTTTAGCTCTAAATCTGTTGAAGAAGTGAGTTGTTGGAACTTTTTCTTTGCTTCTTCTCGCTTGTTTCGTTTCCAATCAATCATTGCTATAAAATAAAGCGAACGGTCGTTGTAGGTACTTTGAATTTGACGGTTTCGCTTAAAATATTTTTCAGCTTTTTGTATTTGATTCGCGTTGAAATATATAAGACCACCAAAATAAAGAACGGTATCATTTTCAGGTGCAATTTTTTGAATTTTTTGCCATTCTGAAATTGCTTTTGATGTACTTTCTTTTTTGATAGCAAACATCAATTTTTCCCAAGCTATTTTCGAAGTTTCACCCATATATATAGGTATTCCAGGTTCAACGAAAATTTCTTTTTTATCAGCAGTTTTTGAAGTAAGATTGTTTGCAGGAGTTGAATAATAATAGAAATAGCCGCCAAGTCCAATTAAGAAAGCAATTCCAGCAGCATATTTTAAGAACGAAAATGAAGTTAATTTTGGCTGTAAAGGCGCAAGAATTTGTGTTTCAGTAGAACTTAGATATTTCTTGATGGCTTTGCAGTCCCCTTCAAAACTATCGTAAAGTACAATGAAACCATTTATTTCCTCCGAAACGTTAGCATTTGAGCGTAGCATTTCTATTTCAACTTGAAGTTGAGCAGGATTATCTAAGAGTTTCTTTAAATCTTTTATCTCCATACGAAAGCAATTAGTAGTATCATTTGGTGCCACAATTTCCAAATAGACTTTCTTGTTAAACTCAATTTATTGCGAACCGTTTTTTCACTTAGATTCAATTTCAAAGAAATTTCATCGTTGCTATAACCCTGCAAATGTAACTCCACCAATTGTTTTTCATCTGGTTTTAATTCTTGAATACAAGCAGTCAAATGTGCAATCATATCTATTTTTTCAACGTCGGAGCTTGTTTCAACAAAAAGTTCATTGTTTATTCGCTCTCGATTTTGTGTAATTTTTAAGAAATCTAAACATTTATTTCTAACTATTGCCAATAACAAAGCTTGATGGCTTTCAATTTTATTCCAACGCGATTGTCTTTCTTCTTTGTCCAACTCCAATAAAGAGACGAATAAACTACTTACAATGTCCCGAGCGATTTCAGGTTTTTTTGTATAATAAACAGCTTTAAGAACTAACGGCTCAAATAAATCCACGTACAATTTAGCGAGTGCATCGTTGTCGCCATTCAGATAATTTTGCCAATATTTTGTTTGATTACTCAATAAAGTAAAGATAGGAATTAGTAGAAAATGAAAACAAAATTGGTTTGAAAAAAGGATAAAGAATTCCCCAAGCATTAACTTTTCATTAACCTTAACCTATTTTAAATCAGTTTAACTTGCATCAAAAAATGCGAATTCTACTCACTTTACTCAGCTTGCTAATTGTTCAAGTATTACATTCACAAGCGAAACTGACCTTTGATTCCACAGTTGTGAATTTTGGGAAAATCGTTCAAGGAACTTATTTATTTGAAAAAATTTGGTTTACAAATACAGGAAACGAGCCCTTGATAATATCGCGTGCTTCAACTGGAGACGGAGGTTCTTATGTAGAATGGCCAAAGGAACCTATTGCTGTTGGTCAACGTGGAGCTATACGGTTTCGCTATGATACGTATCGAATTGGTATTTTCAATCGTTCAATTTATGTAACTTACAATAGTAATTCTGCACAAATAACTGCTAAGGGAGAAGTAATTTACAAACCAACTTATATTGCTGTTAATCAACAAGTAATAGACTTAGGTGAAATTCCTTACGGAACGTTAGATTCAGCAAAATTTACTTTCACAAATACAGGAAATGAAATTTTGTATATCAACTTTGACACTTACAATTATAAGCACCAAGATCTTTTTTATGTAACGTTTTCTGAATCCATTCACAACCAACCACCCAAGAATCAATATGCGCCCGGTGAAAAGATTGATGTAAATTTTGTTTTCAGAAACATTTATGGACAAAGTGGTCCGTTCGAGCGAAATCTTAAAATCAGATACAATTCACACGACACACTTTCGGTTATTGTGAAAGGTACATACACGGGTTTTCCTAGCTCACCAGTTATTTACGAACGCAATCGAATTCTTACCTACAATAATCACTCACTTTCAACCATTAAAGAATTGAACTGGTCTGGAAAAGTGGAGAGAACGCATTACTTTTTGCATTCTAATTTTCAGAACACAGATAAATAAAAAAGCGAATCTTCGATTGAAAATTCGCTTTAAAAAAAATGTGTTTTATCGCTTAGAATGGAAGATCGTCTTCTTCTTCGTTGCTTGCTACTGCTGAAGTTGTTGCAGCAGGAATTGGGTCAGACCCTAACGACATTGCTGAAGGACCACCAGCTGGCATTGCATTTCCTTGTCCAACTTTTTCAATTCTCCAAGCTTCCAAAGTATTGAAGTATTTAACCTCTCCTGCAGGACTTGTCCATTCTCTTCCTCTTAAATTGAAAGAAACTTCTACTTGGCTACTTAATTGTACATTGTCTAATAATGAACATTTGTCTTGTGTTGCTTGAAACATTACAAGTTGTGGGTATTGATCTTGCGTTTCAATTACAAATTCTCTTTTAGAAAATTTCTCGCTGATAACTTGAGTTGGGTTGATGACTTTAACAGTCCCAGTTAATTTAAACATTGTTATTTGTTTTTGTTGTTATTAATTATTGAAAGAAAGCAGACTCAACCAAGCTTCCTCCAATTTGTTTTCTCGTAATAATTGTTGTGCACGTATATGTAATGCTTGCTCTAAAGCTTTCGCATCATCTTCTAAAGATAGAAATAAATCACTTAATTCCAAAAGTTTATATTCATTTACTGCTGTTTCATCTGGTAAATTTTCAATTCCAGCCAGATGTCCAAGGTCATTTCCTGTAAGAACAGTACTTTGAAGGATATCTTTTGGCAAGGCATCAAATCCAATTCCACAAGTAGTGATTGGTTTTTGGATTTCAAACATAGAATGTTGATCTGCTCTGCAATACCAATTTCCACCCATACGCGAAACTAAATCAATTTTATGCTGGTCAATCATTCCATTTTCATCTAAAACTGCTTCGTTGATGTGAAATTTCACAACCTCACAAATGATTAGATTTCCTGCGCCACCTTCCGTTCCAAGTTCTTTAACTTCAATCACTTTACATTCAAATTGAACGGGAGATTCTGCTACACGCATTGGTTGTACTAAATCTGATTTTAAAGCTGTAAATCCTGCTTTTTCAAATTCACTAACACCCGGAGCGTAAGGAGAACTTGCTAAACTCATCTGATGAACGATGTCATAATTCACAACATTTATCACTACTTCTGGATGAATTTTGACATTGTTGTAGGTGTCTTTCGTGGTATTATTTCTTCCTGAACGTGCAGGCGAAAAAATCAGTATCGGTGGATTTGCGCTAAAAACATTAAAAAAGCTAAATGGGGCTAAATTAGGATTCCCGTTTGCATCTACTGTTGAAGCAAAAGCGATAGGTCTAGGACCAATTGCACCCAATAAATATTGATGTAATTTTGGAATCGGTAATTCTTTTGGGTCTAATGTCAACATAAAAAAAATATAGGCTTCAAAATTAGTATATATCTCATTGTCTTTGGACGAGGTATTTAAGTATTTATTCACAGAATGAAAAAAATGATTGGAAGATATTTTATCTTTACAAAGATTCTTTAGAATATGAAATTAATTACATTTATTTTCTTTTTTACGTTGATAACTCCTTTTAGTTTTTTGTCCCAAAACAAAAAAGATAAAGATGGAAAACGCACGGGTAAATGGGTTTTTACGGGGAAAGATAAGCCAAATTCAGGCGTTTCACCCAACGGAAAAGCTGAGGAAGGTTATTTCAATAAAGGTCGAAAAGAAGGAGTTTGGACGAAGTATCATTCAGATGGAAAGACCCCACTTTTAAAAGGAAATTATATTAATAATCGTCCAGAGGGAGAATACAAGCGCTTTTTTAAAACAGGTAAGGTTAAAGAATCAGGAGCTTTTGGTAAAGAGCATTATAAAGGAGAATTAACACGTTATCATAGTAATGGAAAAATAGCTTACAGTGGCTCATACAACAACGATGGAATGGAATCAGGTTCAATAAAATATTATTATGAAAATGGAAATATTGAACTAGAATACACTGCTAAAAATGGTGTAATTGTAGGTGAATTAAAACGATACTATGAAAACGGTTCACTGAAAGAAATACAAACATTTAATGCACAAGGAAAACCATCTACAACCAAAACTTATAAAATGGCAGAAAATCCTGTGCCAAAAGTAGAAACAACAAAAACTGTAATTTACCCACCAACAGTTAAAAATCCAAGAACAAAAGGATTAAAATTTGTGCCAAATGGATACAATAAAATTTACAATGAAAGCGATGAGATTTGGATGGATGGTGAATTTAAAAACGGACAATTATGGGATGGAAAAGTCTTTGATTACAGCAGAGATGGTATTTTGTTAAAAGTGCGTGTTTTTAAATTGGGTAAATATCATTCGGATGGGCAGTTATAGTTAACGTAAAAAATTAAATTTTACCACTTATCCTTTTTGTCTTATTCAAACTAATTGGTTCGATTTTATTTTTGTAGTTTTGGCTTACTAATTTATTATAATGAAATTAACCCTTACACTTTTAACTTTCTTAGTTACATTCATTTCTTTCAGTCAAATTCCTTGCGGACCAGCTGATAATTATGAAACAGTTTGCGAGTCTAATTTACCTTTTCTTTGGAATGGTGAATTGTATAATTCAGCTGGAACTTACACGCAAACTATAACAAATCCAGGAGATTGCGATTGTGTTTATACGCTTTACCTAACTGTTTTACCAACAGAAACAACTCAAGAAGATGTTGCGATTTGTCAAGGGGATTTGCCTTTCATTTGGAATAATGAAAATTATACGGCTTCAGGTTCCTACATTGATACTTTGCAAAACGTAAATGGTTGTGATTCTCTAGTTACCTTGAATTTAACAGTAACACCAACGGTAACTGAAACAACAAATGTTACTGTTTGTGAAGCTAATTTACCCTATTTATGGAATAATGAAAGCTACACAATTGCTGGCACTTACTACGATTCAACCTTCACAGTAAACGAAGGATGTGATTCAATTAACGTTTTGAATTTATTCGTAATTCCTTTTCCAAATGTAAACTTAACTGATACCGCTATTTGTCAAGGAAGTTATGTAAACCTGGTAGCTACTACAAATTCGCTAAGTTGTGATTTAGCGGATCCAATTTGTGTTGACGGAGTTACCGCTTATCCAAATCAAATTAATACGACTGCTCCTGCAGGAAACAATTACGGATGCTTGGATGAGCAACCAAATCCTTCGTGGTTTTATTTGACAATTGATCAAGCTGGAAGTTTAGATTTCACTGTAAGTCAAACGGTTACTGCTGGTTCTGGTCAAGATGTTGACTTTATTCTTTATGGTCCTTATTCAAGTTATAATGAAGCTCAATCTTACTGTGGAAATTTAGGGGCTGAAACTTCTGGTTCTTCTGTTAATGCTATTGTTTCTTGTAGCTACTCTGGCAACGAAGTTGAAACGATTGCTGTTGATACTGTACAAGCTGGTCAGGTTTACCTCTTAATGGTTACTAATTATGCAAATGAAATTGGAACTTATACATTTACCCCAGGAAATGGAACTGCAACAATCGATTGTTCGGTTGTAACAGATAACAGTACAAGTTATTTATGGTCTTCGGGTGACACGACCTCATTCATTCTTGCTGGACCATTTGAAACGACAACTTACACAGTAACAGTTAGCCAAGGATCTTGCCCAGGGATTGTGGATACAGCAATCGTGACTGTCTTACCACTTCCAGAAGTTACATTAACCGATCAAACTATTTTGACTGGTGAATCAGCTGTTTTAAATTCCGTGGTTAGTCCTGAAGGGGGAACTTATCTATGGTTGGAAACAGGAGAAACAACTCCAAGTATTTCGGTTTCACCTACGTTTAATACAAGTTATACCTTGGAATACAATTACAATGGTTGCACAACTTTAGCTTATGTAAATGTGATTGTTGGAGATGCTTCTATTAAAGAAATCAATGCTGGAAATGTAAGTTTGTATCCAAATCCAACAAGTGATAATATTACAATCAAATGTTCTAATTTTATTCAGTCTGCGATTCAAATTTATTCAATGGATGGACGATTAGTTGCAACCCATCAAATGAATGGAACTGAATTAAACATTGATGTTCAATCACTGATTAAAGGAATGTACACTGTTTCAATTGGAGGGCAAACCAAGTTGTTTGTGAAGGAGTAATTGGTAATAATTAAGTTTACTTTTTTTCCGCAGTAATAACTTTTGATTTCAAGATACTGTCAGCTGTGATGGTTTGTATTTCATCATTGTCAGAAGGTAAATTGTTCGAAGAAACGGTTTTTCCTTTGAATAAAGTCATACTGTAACCTCGCATAAGTACATTTTCAGGGCTTAAAATACGAACCGTTTTTTCAAGTTGATCGATTTCTTTTGAACTCTTTTCAAGCAGGTGTTGAACTCTAGGTTTCAACAAAATCGTAAGTTGAGAAAGTTGATTGTGGTTAAGTGTTAAACACCTTTTAGCTGAATGTCCAAACTCATTCTGGAAATAATTCAGCTGATCTTTATGGTGCTTGAGATAAACTTTTGTAGATCGATTTAGTTGCTGTTGTTCACTTTCGATTTCTTGTCGAACATGTTTTGTGTAGGAACTAGCAACTTGCTTAAATAACCTTAATTGCGAATCAAAACTTTGGTTTACTTGAACTAAAACTTTCTTCGAATAATCAACTATCAAACGTTGTGCGTCTTTGACTTCTTGGTCAAATTCACGAAAAGTTTGAATCAAAAACTCAGCAAGTTTGGAAGGAGTGATTTCATTTCTATGCGCAATCATTTCAGCCACATTCAAATTTGTAGAATGACCGATTCCTGTTAGTATCGGCAACGGAAACTCCGCAATTGCTTTACACAAATCATAATGATTGTAACAAGTCATTCCTACTTCAGCACCACCACCTCTTACAATTACTACTACATCAAAATAAGATTTAACCTTTTTGATTTTTTCAAGCGCATTAATAATACTTTGTACCGCAACATCTCCTTGTAAATAGGCTGGAAACAAATGAGTAATAAAGGTGTAGTTGTTTGATTTTCCTTCTAAAACTTGCATAAAATCGGATAATCCCTTGCTAGAATCAGCAGAAATAATGGCTATTCGTTTCGGTAATAAAGGAAATTCAAGATTTTGATTCAAATTCAATAATCCCTCTTTCAGCAAACGTTTTAGCGTTTCTTCACGTTGACGTTGCAATTCGCCTAAGGAAAATGAAGGGTCGATATCTAATATTTGTAAACTTAAACCAAAAGTCTCACTGAACGTTATTTTCACTAATAATAATAAGGTTGTTCCTTCTTTCAAAGGTTCTTTAACAACATTGATGAATTGTGAATTGATGCGATCCAGATTTTGTTTCCAAATGGTGCCTGTAATCTGAGCTAGAATTTTGTCTTCCTCTTTTTGGACTAATTCTGGAAAAGCATGTCCACTTGGATAACGATTTAGTTTGTGCATTTCAGCTTTCACCCAATAAGTTTGAGCATAGCGTTCCTCCAAGGTTTTTTTTATGGATTTTACAACTTGATGAAGCGTGAAGATTTGCTTTTCAGACATAAACTAAAGGTACTGAAATTTTGATGAAACTAGAATTTAAAATTTTTCCAATCTCTCAAAAAGTCGTTTATTCAACTGAAACTATTGAACTTTTGGACCGATATATTCCAAGCATGGTTTTAAACCAACTTGACATTTAGCTTTGAAAATGAATTCAGAAACACTTGACCAATTTTCATCAAAACTAAATTGAAAATCAGCTTCTTTTTTCCATTTTTCTAGACATGCGATTCCATTAAAACGATATAATTCAGAATCAATTAAATTGTGTTTTTTAATTAATTCTTCTGTAGTTAGAAATTTATCTTCTTGAAAAATTAAGTAATTCCCTGGTGTTAAATCTCCAATCCACATTCCATCTGCATCCAAGGTTAGCCATTTGTAAATTTTTGTTTCCCTTTCTTTTACGAGTGCAACTTTTAAGTTGGAACAAGGTTCTTTTCTTCCTGCTGCCATTTCAGGCGTTGGTTTTGCTCCACCACAATAAGGCGTTTGTGTACTAAAGGAAAGGCTAATTTTTTGCGCACTGCAAGAATAAAGGAATAATGCAAGAATTAATAGCGTTGTTTTCATGTGTTTTGAGTTAATTTTTAAATTCTATTTAATTAATTCTAACGCTTTTTGTCTAGCTAGGCTATCTGCGACAACAAAATCTTCATAAACAGGATTCAATTTATTTATTGAAGTATTTACAACTGACTCGTTTAATTCCGCAATTTCTAAAAAGCTAATTTTTTCGTCCAAAAAGGCAGCTACTGCAATTTCATTTGCTGCATTCAAAGAACATGCCGCAGTTCCTTGCATATCCATAACTTTATAAGCAAGGTCAAGATTTTTAAAAACGGTTCGATTAGGTGCTTCGAAAGTTAAATTTGGGTAATTCATAAAATTAAAGCGTGGAAAATCAGTTTTGAATCGGTTTGGATAAGTCAAAGCAAACTGAATGGGCAACTTCATATCGGGCAAACCCATTTGCGCTTTCATACTCCCATCTTCAAATTGAACCAAGGAATGAACAATCGATTGCGGATGAACAATAACATCAATTTGTTCAGGCTTTAAATTAAATAACCATTTCGCTTCAATCACTTCTAAACCTTTGTTCATCAATGTTGCAGAGTCTATTGTGATTTTTGCTCCCATTGACCAATTTGGATGTTTTAAAGCTTGAGCTAAAGTCACTTGTTTTAATTGTTCAAACGAAAACCCTCTGAATGGACCACCTGAAGCAGTGAGATAAATTTTTTCAATTGGATTATGAAATTCGCCAACAAGGCATTGAAATATTGCGGAATGTTCTGAATCAACAGGATAAATGTTTACCCCTTTTTCACGAGCCAATTTTGTGATGTATTCACCAGCAACAACTAAAGTTTCTTTATTTGCTAAAGCGATTGTTTTTCCAGCCTCAATTGCATGAATAGTTGGCTTCAAACCTGCGTAACCAACTAATGCGGTTAAAACAGTTTGAACTTCTGTTGATTCAACTACTTGACACAAAGCTTCTTCACCGCAATAAACGTGAATATCGTCCTCCCAAAGTGCCTCTTTAACTTTTTTGTAAGCTGATTCATCACCAATAACAACTGTATTCGGTTGGTGTTTTTTGGCTTGTTGAATAAGTAAATCTGCGTTTTTACCTGCAGTAATTACTTGTAAATCAAAATAGTCAGGATAAGCTTCAATTACTTCTAAAGCTTGAGTTCCAATCGAACCTGTGGATCCTAAAATAGCAATTCCTTTTTTTGTTGACATAGTAACAAAATTAACATTTTGAAAAGGAATAAGTTTGAAATCCAGCGAAAGGAATCTAAAATTTAGTTCCTGAAATAGTTAAGTAACTGAAAGCGTTTAGATTACTCTTCTTCGTCGTCAGCGTCGTCCTCGGGTTTGTCGTAATCGTCGTCGTCGTCGTCGCTATCTGCATCCAAATCATCTTCTTTTAAATCTGGAACTTTATCGAAGTCATCTTCAAATTCGTCGTCATCATCGTCAGAAACTGGTTTAACTTTAGGTGTTATTTTATTGATTTTAACTAAGTAGATTACCTCCTCAGTTTCCCAAATCAAAGCATCTAGCATTTCACCTGTTGGCGTTTTGATAGTAGTTAAATGATTAATATAACCATCAGGAAATTCTTTAAGAATTTGCTTTTTCTGTTCTATGGTTAATTTATCGTAGCTAATTATTGACCTTCTTTTCGACATAACTTTGATTGAAATAAATTCTTGAGCGACAAATTTATATTATTTGTTTTTCCCACAACCATTACTACTCAAATTTTTCATAAAAAAAATTATCAACGACTTAACGTTGGTATCCTTGCGTATATTTTTTATTTTTATGCAAAATTACTACATGAACCTATCAAGAGAAATGAATGTGCGTTGGCTGGGAGTCTTCTTTTTGATATTTATCCCTACTATTTTTTTTGCCCAAAGTAGAAAACCAAAACCTCAACGATTTAGTGCTGCCAAACTGAGTGTTGCTCCAATTTTTGTTGGAGAAATTGCTGGATTATATGAGCAGTCTTTTTCAAAAAAAACAAGTTTTGAAGTCGGATTGGGATTACTTACAGATAACTACATTCAAAATGCGCTCCAAGAAGTGTTGGTTGTAAATGCAAGAAAGGTTGTTCCTGGACCAAGTGCTAGCATAGCATTACGTTACTATCCAATGGCGATGGGAGAAAATCTTTACTTCTCTGCAGAGTATAAATATCGTTTATACAGGAAGAATTTTTCGCAGGATGGTGGCACATTAATCACCAAGGAATATTACCAACGGATGATTCCACGAGTTGGATTTGGCTTCCATTTTTACCTAGATAAACGATTTTTTATAGATTTCTCAGCCAATTTAGGTTTTGCTTTGGATAAAAAATTTCAGGTAGGAGATCAGGCTCCCATCAAAAATATAAAGTTAAATGCAGGAATAGGATTAAAATTTAGTTACCGTATTTCAAAAGCTAAAGAATAAATGTCCAAAATAAAATCCGCGTTTTTTTGTCAAAGCTGTGGTTATGAAGCAGCGAAATGGTTAGGTAAGTGTCCTTCTTGTAGCGAGTGGAACACATTCGTTGAAGAAATGATTGAAAAGCCTTCCAAAAATGTTGTTGCTTTTTCAAAAGAAACGAAACACGCGAAACCTCAACTTATTCAAGAGGTTGTTAAACAAGAAGAAGAGCGAAGAGTTTTAAAGGATTCTGAATTGCACCGTGTTCTTGGAGGTGGATTAGTTCCTGGTTCTATTATTCTTTTAGGTGGTGACCCTGGAATTGGAAAATCAACTTTGTTACTTCAACTTGCAATTGCTGATACAATCAAAACGCTTTATGTTTCAGGAGAGGAAAGTGATCGTCAAATAAAAATGCGCGCTGATCGTATAGGAAGAGTCAACGACTCTTGTTTTCTATTAACCGAAACGAATCTTCAAAACATTGTCCTTCACGCGAATGAAATTCAGCCGGAGATTATTATAATTGATTCTATTCAGACTTTATTTTCATCGCATATCGAAAGTTCTCCTGGAAGTATTTCTCAAGTGCGTGAATGTACTGCTCAATTATTGCGCTATGCTAAACAAACAAATATTCCGATTTTTTTAATAGGTCATATCACCAAAGATGGAACATTAGCTGGTCCGAAAGTTTTGGAACACATGGTGGATGTTGTGCTGCAATTTGAAGGTGATAGAAATCATATTTACCGCTTGTTGCGAACTATTAAAAATCGCTTTGGTTCCACAAATGAACTTGGAATCTATGAAATGCATGGTGCAGGACTTCGTGGCGTTGAAAATCCTTCAGAGATATTAATAACAAATACAGATAAAGACTTAAGTGGAATTGCAATTGCTTCCACGATTGAAGGTATGCGACCTCTTTTAGTCGAAGTACAGGCATTGGTTAGTTCAGCAGCTTATGGAACTCCTCAGCGTTCTTCAACAGGCTTTGATGCCAAACGATTGAATATGCTATTGGCGGTTTTAGAAAAACGTTGTGGTTTTAAATTGGGTTCAAAAGATGTATTTTTAAATATTGCTGGTGGAATCAAAGTGGACGATCCAGCGATTGATTTAGCAGTTGCAATTTCTGTACTTTCCTCCAATGCTGATTTAGCGATTCCAAAAACGATTGCCTTTGCTGGTGAAATAGGTCTTTCTGGTGAAATTCGTCCTGTAAATCGCATTGAACAGCGCATAAGTGAAGCCGAAAAATTGGGATATAAGCAAATTGTAGTTTCAAAATATTCAAAAGGATTAGAGATTAAAAAATCAGAAATTGAAGTTTTTAGTTGCGGAAAAATTGAAGAAGTTGTTAAATTCGTATTTGCATGAGCACTGTAAAACTGACTTTTAAATCTTCTCAATATGTTTTGATTGATTTCGAAGCTGCTTCTGTTTTTCAACGAATTGGCGCATACATTTTAGATACAATCATATTATCGGTTTATTTATTCATCGCGATGATGTCGATTCAATTTGATGATTTGTTTACGGATTTCGGAACTTGGATGTTTATGACTTTACTATTGGTGAAACTTCCTTGGATTTTGTATCAACCTGTTATGGAATATATTACAGGTGGACAAACGATTGGGAAAATGGTTGTTGGAATTCGAGTTTTGAAATTAAATGGTCACCGAGTTGGATTTAAGGAAGTGATGACACGTTGGTTTTTTAGAGGAGATTTCCTCTGGATTTCAGCGAATTATTTCATTTTACTTTTACCATTGTTGAATATTATAGATGCTTTTATTTGTGGGCTTTCTATTAATAATCAACGCATAGGCGATTCTTTGGCGGGTACAATTGTTGTTAAAACTAAATCTGCCCAAAGCTATAGTTTGAACGATGTATTGAAGATTCAAACCAATGAAAATTTTACACCATCTTACCCGCAAGTAATTCGATTTACGGACGAAGATATGATTTATATTAAAAATTGTATTCAGCAAATAAAGCGTTACAAAAACAAAGATTTAGAGGATTTAATTTCAAAAATTGCAAATGAAAGTGCTCGATTGATAGGTTTAGAACAAACACCAAAAGAACACTTAAAATTTCTTGAAACGCTTCTAAATGAATATGTTGTATTAACTCGATAAATGGCAAAACTAGCACTTCTTCCAACACCAATTGGTAATTTGGAAGATATTACCCTAAGAACAATTCGTTATTTCAATGAAACCGCTTTTATTTATGCGGAAGATACCCGTATGACTAAGCGCTTGTTGGATCATTTAGGGATTCAGAAGAAAATCATTCCTTTTCACGCGCACAATGAGCATAAAATGCTTGAAAAATGCATAGAAGCGATTCAAGGTGAAGAATTAGTTGTGCTTGTTTCAGATGCTGGTACTCCTGGTATTTCTGACCCTGGCTTTTTGTTAGTTCGAGCGGCGATTCAAAACTCAATCCAAGTAGAGTGTTTACCTGGACCAACAGCCTTTGTTCCTGCGCTTGTTGCAAGTGGTTTTCCGTGTGATAAATTCGTATATGAAGGATTTCTTCCACATAAAAAAGGAAAACAAACACGCCTTAAAATTCTAAGTCAAGAAGAGAGAACTGTTGTTTTGTATGAATCACCTCATCGCTTAGCAAAAACATTGGAACAAATGCAAGAATTTTTTGGCAAATCAAGAGAAGTATGTGTGGCACGTGAAATCTCAAAATTCTATGAAACCTTCCACCGTGGTACCTTAGAAGAATTGACAAGTTATTTCGTAAATACGCCACCAAAAGGAGAGATTGTTGTGGTTATAAAAGGTTTGGGAGATTGAGCGCTTTTTAAACTAACTTGGAATTTTAACTTAAGTCTGAAAAAAGAATATTTACCAATTCATATCAGTTTAGTTTTAACTTACTTGTTTCCGTAATCTACATTAAGAGTTAGACCTGTTCTAAAAGGATAAACCGCAACAGTTTTTCCATCTTTAAAAAGTGTGTTTAGATTGTAAGTAGCAAATAATCCAAATGGTCCAAAACCAGTTCTAACAGTTGCTTCTAACGTGAAAGGTGCTAAATTATACTTTGATCTTACATTCAAGTCAAATCGATCGCCGTTATTAAATTTACCTGTTTTTCTCGTATTTGAAAAAATTCGAACCCCACCTATAACACCTGCTGCAAAATAGAAACTTTTCTTTTGTTCTTTCTTGGAAGCAAATTCTAAAAGCAAAGGAACAGTTAGGTACTGAGCATTTAAGGTATTTGCACGATAGGTTTGAATGGAATTACTAGTAGCATAAATAGTATCTATTGTGTGAACAATATCATAGTTTTTATTTAAACCAATAGTTGAAACGTTCCAACCTAAACCAGTTGTTAAACCCAAATATTGCTTAAAAATTGGGAATTTATAATCAAAGAAATTGAAGTTGAAAACAGATGAACGAGCCACATTGTTTTTCCAATAATCGTTTGCAACAAATTCTGTTTTGAAAAAGTCACTCATTAAAACTAAAGTTCCTAAATCAAAGCCTGCCCAATGAGCATCGTATAGTTTTCTTTCTTCCTTCTCTTCTTCTAGATCTTCCAACTCTTCATCATCCGTAAGTTTAAAATTAATAGGTATTCTCACTGTTGATTTAACTGGTTGATTAGCAAGTAAGGCTGGTTTCCATTTAGGCATTGATTTTACAACACGAATCGCTTCTGCGTTTAAACTATCACTAATCCCTTTTTCAACTTTAACTTCGGAAATTGAACCATCAATATCAACTAAAAACGAAAGAAATACCCTTCCTTGTTCATTCATTTCTATGGAAGACTGTGGATACCTCACATTTTCTTGCATAAAATTCATCATCGCATCAATTCCACCGGGAAATTCTGCTTCAATATCTGGAAGTTCATCTTCTTTTTCAGACGCTACTTCAACAACTACAACATTACTTTCAGGTTCTTTTACTTGTGAAAAGACAACTATAGGAGAAAAGAACAAACAAAACAATAAACTCGATTTCATACTTTTAAAATTAATTTTCTAAAGATAAAAAAATCGAGTTGTTTCGGGATTCATTTACTAATTTATTGATTATAATTTCAACAAAATTCGTCCTAGAACATTTCTTCCTGCTTGCGGGTAGTAAAAATTCTCTGTTGTTGTTTCACCAGCATAGATGTAGGAAAATGTGTAACCATTATTCGAATACATTGAATTGAAAATGTTATTAACTAAAAAGCCAAATGTTATTTCTTTAAAGAACTTATTTTCAATAGTGTATGATAATGTTAGGTTTGAGAAAGTAAATGGATCAATACTACGGTTTAAATTTGAGGTATTATCTAAAAATTGTCTACCTACATATTTTGACATCCAATCGATTGTGAAATTTTTCAAAGGCATAAAAGTAAATCCAGAATTTGCAACAATATTAGGAGAAAATGCAAGATCTGTATTTTTATGATTAATCAATTGTTGAGTATAAAAAGGCTCATTATCCAAATATTCATCTACATATTCATCGAATTCTTTGATTTTATTTTGACTAAGGGTAATCGCACCATTTAATCGAAGCGATGAAACAATTTTATAGGTAGAACTTAGCTCAATTCCAGCACGATAACTGTCTTTTGTGTTAGTTCTTGTATTTCCACCCACATCATTAATTTGACCTGTCAAAATCAATTGATTGGTGTAATCCATCCAGTATAAATTCCCAGTAAAACTTAGTTTTGAAGAAGTATACATGTACCCGACCTCTAAATCTCTCATATTTTCAGCTTTTGGTCTATTTTCTGGCGTACTTTCACGAAAATCTCTTCTCACTGGTTCTCTATTGGCAATTCCATAAGAAGCGAATATATTTTGAAGTTCATTTATACCATAATTAATTGCCACTTTAGGATTGAAAAAATTAAACTTCACACTTTGTTCTAAATCCAATAATTGACCACTAACATCATCAATGCCAAGAAATGTGTAATCCACATAGCGATATTGTAAGTCACCAGTAATAATAATTCTATTAACTGGTCTATAGGTAGCTTTTAAATAATTACTGAATTCTGTTTTTTGTGCATCATTATCGTAATATCGATCTCTAATTTCACCATCAGCTGCAAACCTTGCCCAAATTACTTCTCCAAAATGTCTTCCAATGTAAGTATTAGCAGCACCTCCGAACACCAATTGTAATTTTGACAATTTATATTGTAAAGAATAAACCCCACCAATGAAATCATTATCTAACCATCTTCTTCTAATTAAATCAGTGCTTGTAATCGTATCATTCCCAATAACAACTGGATTATAACCGTAATCGGCTAAGTCATCATCTTTTCTATACTGCTCAAAATATCCACGTCCATAGGTATAATGACCAGCTATATTCATAATTAAATTGGGTTTAAAAGAATGTGTAAAATGTAATTGATAATTATCTTGCTGATAGTTGTCAACTTCATTTTCGTAAGTATAGAAATTGTAAGTCCTTCCTGAATTTAACAAATTTGCACGTTCTTCATCACTTAACCCATTGCGGTCAGCGTAAGCGTTCATTTCAGCAACATCACCATTTACACGACTTTCAGGAGTTCCATACCAAGATTGATAAGTTACTTCTTTTCCACTAAAAGCAATAGCTTTCACAACAGACTTTTTACCAACATAAGAACCTGCTAAATAAAAAGATTTGAGATCTGAGGTTGCTCTATCTATATAGCCATCTGATGTTATACTTGACAAACGAGTTTCTAAAGAAAATTTGTTGTTGATAAGACCAGTTCCAGCCTTTATTGTTGTTTTTAAGGTATTAAATGAACCATAAGAATTGTCTAAAACCCCATAAGCATTGGTAGATATATCTTGAGATTTAATATTTAAACTTGCACCAAACGAAGCTGCACCGTTGGTAGAAGATCCAACCCCACGTTGTAACTGTAGATTTTCTATTGAAGAAGCTAAATCGGGCATATTTACCCAATAAACATCGTGTGATTCTGGGTCATTAACAGGAATTCCATTGATGGTGACATTTATTCGCGAAGCATCTACACCTCTAATTCTCAAACCGGTATAGCCAATTCCAGTTCCTGCATCCGATGTGGTAACAACAGAAGGCAAGGCTTCCAATAGGGTAGGGATATCTTGACCGAAATTTTTCTTTTCAATTGGATTAGTGCGCTTAATAGTCGATACAGAAGTCGATGATTCGATGGCTCTGGTAGAAATAACTTGTACCTCCTCTAAATTCTTGGTATTTGAGTAAAGTTTAACCTCGACAGGATTATTAAAATCTGATGCTTTGACTTCCTTTTTTGATATAAAATAACCAGGTATTTCAAAAACTAAATTTGTGTTTGAAACATTTAGGTTACTTAAAATAAAATTTCCATTAAAATCTGTTACTGTACCATAAGTTGAACCTTCCAAATAAACATTTACCCCTGATAACGGAGTTCCACGATCATCTTTTACACTACCAAACAAATTGTTTTGAGCATAAAAGTTTAAACAAAAAGCATAAAATACACCGATTAAAAAAAGTCTTGTTTTCATTTTTTAAAAAATTAAACAAGAACAAGGGGCTAATTCTTGAAAGTTATACAATATAAAATTAGCTCAGTCATCTTCCCTGCGCAAGCATTACCTTACAGGTTCAATGGGTATAATCTCAGCCTTTTGATGGGCACCCCTTAGAGACGGTACGAAATTAAACATAAAATGAATATAGATTCCTAGAAAACAAAAAAGAATGAAAATTTCTTTAATGAAATGAAATTTAGCCTAAAGCAACGTCCAGAATCATCATTACCACGAATCCTGCTATAAAACCTAAAACTGCCACATCAGTATATTTATCGCGTTGTGTTTCTGGAATTACTTCTTCAACAACCACAAAAATCATTGCACCAGCAGCAAAAGCTAAAGCGAAAGGAAGTAATTGTTCTGTATAAATTACAGCTGCCGCACCGATTACACCAGCTATAGGTTCGACAATTGCAGAAAGTTGACCATACCAAAAGCTTTTAAATCGACTTGCACCTGCTCTTCTAAGGGGCATGGCAACAGCAAAACCTTCAGGAAAATTTTGAATTCCAATTCCTATAGCTAAAGTAATAGCCCCAGCAATTGTTGCACCTTCCATTCCATTTGCTGCCGCTCCAAATAAAACACCAACAGCTAAACCTTCAGGGATATTGTGGAGAGTTATTGCAAGAACTAGCAATGTCGTTTTATGTAATTGTGTTTTCACACCCTCTGTTTCATTTTCACTAAAATTTATGTGTAAATGAGGCATACTTTTGTCCAAAAAGAAAAGGAAAAGCGCTCCTGCAAGAAAACCCACTGCTGCCGGCATCCAAGGCATAGAAGGGTAAAAACGTTCTGACAATTCAATAGAAGGCATCAATAATGACCAAAAACTTGCTGCAACCATCACTCCACCTGTAAACCCCAACATTCCATCCAAAACGCCACGATGAATTGTTTTAAAGAAAAAAACCAAAGATGCGCCTAAAGCAGTAATTAACCAAGTAAAAGTTGTTGCTATTAAAGCAGCAAAAACGGGATCTATTCCTTCAAAAAAATGTGTTAAGGTTTTCATTTTGTTATTCGTGATACGAAGTTACTTCATTAACAAATTAAAAAAACAACTAAATAAAAAAATCCCAACTTTTCAGTTGGGATTTAAACTTTAAAACTGGTTTTTAACGTTAATTTTTAACGTGTTTAATAGTTTCAGAATCATTATTTGTATTTTCAACCGTAATGAAATATACTCCATTCTCAATTTCATTTGCTGCAATTGGGAATAAATTTGTTCCTTCTTCAATTGTTATTGATTTTGTTAAAACCACTTTACCCATTGCATCACGAATAATTAATGTTGATTCACCTACTAATTTTGAATCAGCAATTGCAAGATTGAAACCATCTTTACTTGGGTTCGGAAAAGTAATAAATTGACTTTCATTCTCCTCACAATTTACCAAAACTGGGTCGTACAATTTATTATCTCCATTTAAATCTACTTGATTCAAACGATAGTAAAACTCACTATTT
>JACCEA010668312.1_pt1 | contig 69992 bp, 66 predicted proteins | sample 7449851 | NCBI WGS metagenome assembly JACCEA01 (sample SAMN15323453, study PRJNA562643) | freshwater metagenome | isolation source: river surface water | place: USA:Blue River Watershed | collected 2017-08-18 | reverse complement strand
TTTAAATCCGATTGAACATGTCTGGGCTAATTTAAAGAGGTTCATCAGAAAAAATGATAATCGGCAAGATAATTTAAGTTTAGCGATCGAACAGTCAATTGCTCAATTATTTATAGGTTAACTATAATATCGTATAATCAGAATAAATCTACACTAATTCTTTTACTCGATCAAACTGTAAATCCGCAACTGAATTACATTCCATAAAAATTGCATCTTCAATTACCTCTATTTTATGAACAACTTCTGGAGAAACTAGTATCGTCGAAGGTTCATCGACTACATTAACAAACACTTCTTTATTGCCTACTTTACGATAAGATATTTTAATTACACCAAACACCAAAATAAATGTTTTTGGATTAGTTCCCGCACAAGTACCACGATGATAAGTATTTCCAGAAAGGCTACCTGCCTTACGAGTTAGAAACATAAATTCACTTTGCGCTCTTGGCAATGTAAACGCAGAAGTAATGCCACGTTCATCATTTCCAACTAAATCAAACTTAATAATTGAAATTAAATCATTCAGCACTAAAAACCTTTAAAAATAGTAATTTTATCAACGCAGAATAACATCAACAAAAAATAAAATTTTCTCATAGAGCACAACATCTAATTGTTGATAATTAAAAACCCAGCATAATTTGAAAACAACTCATCTGCGCTAACTTAAAATAACACTAACAACCTAATTAATGAATACAACATGGCCATTCATAATATAATACAACCTTGTAATCACCACTTATTTAATAGCAAATGCTATCCTGAATACAATGAATTACATATAACTTCGACTTTATTATAACAAACAATTAGCACTTGTATAGTCTTTGATTGTCTTTTTGAGGATCGCTATGAGTTTTGCCATATCCAATTACATTCATAACTTCAAACAATTAACCCCACAGCAAAAGAAAACTATCTTAATTTATATACTGCTATTAAATGTTTTCTTACTTTGCAGTGTAAGTTTATTTGGCTACAAACTAAGTCAAATCAAACAAGATGAAATTGACTATATCAGCGAACGAATTGATGTACCGCCTCTAAATGAATCTCAAGTAGCTTTAGTAAAAGATCAAATTGCCGTCGATACTCAAATTTTTATGTGGAATACCGGAGATATCAACCTGAAAGAAAAGACCGTACCTGTGGACTTTTATATTCGTTTTGTGTTTAAATCCAAAGATTTTAATGGTAAAACACCTGAATTTGATATTTTTAATGGCAAATTACGCAGCGCGCAATTAATTAACCATCGAGAAGATGGTAATAACACCGTTGAGTTATACCGCGTTGATGCAGATATTGAACCGCAGTTAATGCTACAAATGTATCCGCTAGATCAAGAACTACTTTCAGTACGTATAACACCAACCAAAATAGTTTCAAGCAATTACTATTTCAAACTAACTGCATTTCAAGATCACACTGAAAAAGCCCAAACTAATTACGATTTAAATAAGATCGGCTTTGTCAATATGATTGTTGACTACAAACATGAATTAGCTCAATTTGAGAATAGTTTAGAATCAAACGTCAATTACCTAGGTGTAAATCGTGCCTACATGTTATTTGGACATAAAAGCATTTTATCATATATTAAAAGCATTCAATACATCCTACTTTCGGTATGTATAGCGGTGTTTTCATTACTAATTAATACACGTACTAATAGCCCCAAAAATGGTCGTGTTGCCGTAATTGGTAGTTCCGTATTTTCACTTGCCGCAAACGTATTTCAATTAAATGCTACCACCAAATCAATAAATGCAATTACAGCAATTGACCTCATGACTTTCTTCTGTGGAGTAATTATAGTATTATGCTACTTAATTACAGTTCGCACCTTACGCTTTTTAGACGATGATAGCTACGCTATGGCAAAAATATTTGATCAATCTATGTTTGTATTGACCTTATGTTACTCTATAATATTTTTTAGCACTGTTTATATTATTAGTACTTAACGTATACATTGTCAAATTAATCAGAATCAAAACAAAAGTATAGCTAATGACAAAGAAATAAATCCACCTATTCTATACTCATTCATGTTAAGCTTGTGCCATCGTTATTTTAATTTCTTTATGGAGTATTTCATGACTATAAATGTTAAAGATAAAGTAGTAATTATTACTGGTGCTGCATCTGGATTAGGCAAAGGAATGGCTGAAAAATTGGCTGAAAATGGTAGCTATGTTGTAATCGCCGATATAGATTTACAAAAATCACAAGAAACTGCCGAAGAAATTAAAGCTAAATATAAAATAGATACTTTTGCGGTTAAAATGAATGTTACTGACGAAAATGAAGTTAATGCAGGAATTGCAGCAACTGTAGCTAAATTTGGTAAAATTGATGTTTTAATTAGCAATGCTGGAATCCAAATTATTTCCCCTATAGTTGATTTTGAAGTTGATGCGTGGAAAAGAGTTGTGGATATTCATCTATTAGGAACATTTTTAACCACAAAAGCTTGTATGAAACAAATGATTGCACAAAAAACAGGTGGGCGTATCTTGGTAACTGGATCAATCCACTCAATTGAAGCATCTAAAAATAAAGCCGCTTATGTAGCTGCGATGCATGCTAAATTAGGTTTTGTACGTTCAATTGCCAAAGAAGGCGCTGAACACAATATTTCTTCTAACCTAATCTGCCCAGCTTTTGTAAAAACTCCATTAGTAGAAAAACAAATTCCTGAACAAGCTAAAACATTAGGTATTTCTGAAGAAGAAGTTATCAAACACGTAATGCTTGGCGATACGGTCGATGGAACATTTACTACAGTTGAAGATATCGCGGATACTGCATTATTCTTAGCTGGTTTTGAAACCAATGCCCTAACTGGTCAACACATTTTAGTTAGCCATGGTATTGGAATGTAATTAATCATAATCATGAATATAAAACGCCTGTTTTTAACAGGCGTTTTATTTATTTAATTTCTATAGATTCACATTGAATGCAATCTCTTCTGCCAATCAACGAGGTTTTGCTCTTGGAAAAAATCTTCCAAAAAATTCAACATAGTTAATTTGCGTTTGGCCGCCAGCTGTTGCCCATAGCTAGTTTGCATTAAATCGGCTAAATACAGCAACTTCTCAAAGAAATGATTAATTGTATGATTATCCCCTGATTTTGCATTAGCAGCATAAGCAATTAAATCTAACTCATCACTAGGTGACCGTTCTGGCTTAAATAATGGACGACTTTTTGCGCCACCAAAAGCAAAGGCACGAGCAATACCAATTGCACCGATTGCATCAAGTTTATCTGCATCATAAACAATCTTAGTTTCAATATCCTTAAATTGCGGGTCATAACCAGTCTTACTAAAGCCAATGCTATCAATAACTTCCAGTATACGTTCAATTAAATCATTATCTAAATTTTGCGCCTCAAGCCAAGCCTTAGCTCGCCAAGTTTGATTACTTAGCTTATAATCATCCACATCATGTAAAAGCACGGCCAATTCAACTACTTCACGCTGAGCCTCGGTTTCATAAACCAAAATCTGTTGCGCATTTTGCCAAACACGCTTAATATGTTCAAAATCATGTCCAGAATAATCTGCCTGATGTACTGTTTCTACAAACTTAAACGCTCTCTCAATTAAACTATATTGGCTAATTTTCTGACTATAAAAACAATCATCAACTAAAAACAAAGGAAAATCACTCGGCAAATCAGCTTGTGCAATTGAAATAAAACCATTTTTCTCATAAAAACGATGAGCTGCATGATATTTTTTAGTTGTACCCAAATAGATTTCTTCAATCCCATTTTGCAAAGCAAATTGGTATAGCTTATCTATTAATTGTTGAGCTATTTTATATTCTGCACCACGATACTCTTTAGCCACAAACATTTTTCTTAATGCAGCCTGAGAGGCATTAAACGGCTTTAATGCAATACTCCCAACCAGTTTACCATCATCAGTAAAAGCTAACCAAAATTGACCACCACTCCATTGATAATATTCTGGAATCTGCGATAAATCTGGTTGCTCGTCACGATTAGTTACAACGCCAAACTCTCCAACTTGAATACTTAAAATTAACGCAATAACTTCTTCCGTGTACTGTGGTTCAAATGCTTTGATTTTGATACCCATGCTCACCTCATCAAAAAATAAAATGGCAGGCTCAAAAGCCTACCATTATTTAATTAAACACCAATTATTTTTTCTTTTTTGGCATATATAAATCGGTAATTGAGCCATCAACAATTTCACAAGCAAAAGCTACTGATTCAGATAATGTTGGATGAGCATGCACTGTTAAAGCTACATCATGAATATCACAATCCATTTCAATTGCTAAACAGGTTTCTGCCAATAATTCACCAGCGCCAGCACCGACAATTGCTGCACCAATAATGCGGTGAGTATTCTTATCAGTGATAATTTTGGTAAATCCATCATCGCGACCATTACCTAATGCACGACCTGATGCAGCCCATGGAAATTTACCTACTTCAATTTGTAAGCCTTGGGCTTTAGCTTCCAATTCAGTTACACCTACCCAAGCCACTTCAGGATCAGTATAAGCAATACCAGGAATAACGCGCGCATCAAAGAATGATTTCATTCCGGCACAATTCTCAGCCGCAACACGGCCTTCATGCACAGCTTTATGTGCCAACATTGGTTGACCAATCACGTCACCAATTGCATAAATATGTGCCACATTGGTACGTTGCTGTTTATCAGCAGGAATAAACCCTTGATCATTCACAATCACACCAGCAGCCTCAGCACCAATGGTTTTACCATTTGGACGACGCCCTGCAGCTACTAACACTTTATCAAATTTCTGTGGTTCAGCTGGGGCAGTTGGACCTTCAAAAGTTACCCATAATCCATCAACTTTAGCTTCAACTTTAGCACACTTAGTTTTAGTTAAAATTGCATCATAACGTTTTTTAATTCGATTTTCCAAAACTTTAACTACGTCACGATCAGCACCAGGAATCAAACCATCACCTAATTCAACTACTGTGATCTTAGAACCTAAAGTTCCATAGACTTCAGCCATTTCCAGACCAATAATTCCACCACCGACTACAAGCATTTTTTCAGGCACTGATTCTAGCAATAATGCACCAGTTGAATCAATTACACGAGGATCATCAAATGGAATGCCTGGAACTTTAAATGAATGTGAACCTGAAGCAATAATTGCATTTTTAAAACGAACTACTTTTTTACCTTCAGCTGTATCAATTTCGATTGTATACGGTGATGTAAATTTAGCCATACCTTGGATCTTCTGCACCTTACGTTGTTTAGCTAAACCATCTAACCCTTTGGTTAATTTACCAACTACACCAGACTTGAAATCACGAATTTTATCAATATCTAAACTTGGCTTACTAAAGCTCACACCATGGTGACTCATTTCATCAGCTTCATTGATTACTTTGGCAACGTGTAATAAAGCTTTTGACGGAATACAACCTACGTTTAAACAAACGCCACCCAAAGTTGCATGTTTCTCAATTAAAACTACATTTAAACCCAAATCAGCCGCACGGAAAGCAGCGGTATAACCACCAGGTCCTGCACCAAGCACCACTACATCACACTCAACTTCACCTGACTGAGCAGCGGGTGTTACCGCCGCAACAGGAGCAGCCACAGCTTGTGCCGTTGGAGCTGCAGCTGGTGCAACCACTGGAGCTGGCGTAGCTACAGCTGCACCGTCGGCTTGAACTTTAACAACAAGATCACCTTCATTTAATTTAGAACCAACCTGAACTAAAACTTCAGTTACAACACCAGCTTTGTCAGCCGGAACTTCCATCGTTGCTTTATCAGTTTCAAGCATAATCAAATTATCGTCAATATTAATCTTATCGCCAACTTTTACATAAACTTCGGCAACATTAACATTATCATGACCACCAATATCTGGAACTCTAATTTCTAAAATGCTCATATTAATTCCTTATTATATTAAATTTATCACTAACTAATCATCACAGCAGCCACTGTGACTAACTAAAACCACAGCTACCATCCTAAAAATATTAATCTTAATCACTAGCTTAGGCTAAAAAACAACTTAACTCTAACTATGACTACATTGATTTTACCTGATCTAAGAAAATTTATCCAGTTGCAGTGCATCCTAAATAACTCATGCCTGCATAATTTTCTCAATTTTACGATCACTCAGAATATGACCAATCGCAAATAAGACGCACAGACCGATCACCCACCAGAATAAAATCACAGGATTCATCTCTTGAGTTAGCGCACCAAATTCACCACCTAGCCAAGCACCAATCGCCCAAGAAATAGCCATATTTAATGAAATAAGTGTAGCTGAAAAACCTTTTGGCGCAAATGTGGTGGCAGCTGCCAGCATAACAGGCAATGTTAACAATTCACTAAAAGAAAATAATGTATAAAAACCAATGATATAGCCAGAGCTACCAATATAATGTGGATTTAACGCGATCTGATGTATCAATGGCAAAAGTACTAAACTACCACCCGCCACCAATAAATAACCAATTGCTAACTTCCAACTTAGCGTCATATCGCTCCCAGTTTTATTTCTAAAGCTTTGATACATTGTTGCAACGATTGGTGAATAAATAATAATCAATAAACCATACATGGCATAATACCACGTTGCAGGAATTGAAAATCCACCAACGTGACGATCAATATTTTTCTCAGCATAAAGTGTCAAAAGCCCATAAGGCAAAACATAAATAACATTCCAAAATATGTTGGTAACACACAACATCAAATAAACAGCTACTTTCTTTTTCTCAAGTGGCGTCCACGATTCTTTGCTGCGTTCGGCACGATGAGTCAAATTACCAACATCTTTCAAGCTTTTATTTTTAGTCATTAAAAAATTAATAATCCCGATTAGTAGGCCAAATGCAGCCATACCAAAAGCGTAATCAAAACCATATTCAACCTGAATAACGCCCCCAATCATTGGACCAAAGAAGCTACCAATATTGATTGACATATAGAAGATCGCAAACGATGCATCTTTACGTGAGGTTTCACTATTTTTAAAAAACTTACCGACCATTGCACTAATGGCTGGCTTCATTAATCCACAACCAGTAATTAGCAATGCCAAACCGAGGTACATCGCTTTTTCACCAGGGAAAGCTAATGCTGCGTGCCCACACATCATAATGAACGAGCCAGATAAAACTGCCCATTTACGTCCGATTAGCTTATCTGCAATTACCCCACCAATCACTGGAGAAACATAAACCAAAGCACCGTAATAACCAACCAAACGCAGTGCATCGGCATCACTCCAACCTAAACCGCCCGAAAGAACTTTAGCTGAAGCATATAACACCAATAAACTTTGCATCGTATAAAAACTAAAACGCTCCCACATTTCTACCGAGGAAAGCGCGATAACACCACGTGGATAATTTAATTTGGCCATTGATTGATCTTTCTTAATCAAACAGAACAAAAATAAAAAGCAAAACTGGTACAGTTTTGCCAAAAACAAATTATAATACACTTTATTATCAGTAAGTAGCAATTAATCTAGGAATAGCTAATTTAACCAAAATTAACTTTATTTAGTTGTTTAATTCTGCAACAATATTAGATCAATCCATCACGCCAGGGTCACCAAATTACTAAATCTTTGCAAATTTACTTTGTAAAAAAGTAGGTACTTTAGCTGCCGTCAATTTGTTTAATTCAATAAAGACTTGTGGGTTCAAACCTGCTAACAAATAATTTCGATGGAGATGTTTACCAATATGAATTAATAATTCTGCAGCAACTTCTGCATCCGCTTCAGCACGATGGGCGCGACTATTAAAATTAATTCCTAATGAACTAGATAAATTAGTTAATTTATAGCTTGCTAATCCAGGGAAAATCCTTCGCGATAATTTTAATGAACAAATTAAATCTTGATGCTGTGAGACAAGACCTAACCGTGCGCTTTCTGCCTGAAGAAATTTAACATCAAAGCTCGCATTATGCGCTGCCAAAATATCGCTACCAATAAAACGCAATAACTCTGGAATCACTACCGTATCAGGTGGTGCTTGATTAACCATTTTCTGGGTAATTCCAGTTAAGTCACTAATGAAAGTTGGGATCCGAACATTGCAATTCACCAATGAAACATAACGCTCTACAATCTTATCACCAACAATCCGTAATGCAGCCACCTCTGTAAGACGATCACCAAAGTCTGGATTTAAACCAGTAGTTTCGAAATCTAACATCACAATTGGAGTATTAAACACCGTAGCTTTCCTCAATATACATAGTTAATGTCCTTCCAAAAACATTAGTAATATTGACAGAATTAGTAACAGCCCCATAGTCAAATTAAAATACTGTAAATGACGTGGTGTTTTTAAATATTTACTAACTGCTACCCCACCAACAAACCACATTCCGGTGCAAGGCAATCCAATAATAAAATAAATTGCTGCGATAGCCAAAGCCTGTGTGAACATATTGGCATTTACCACGCTATAAGCTGAAATAACACCAACTGCCATAATCCATGCTTTAGGGTTAATCCATTGAAATAAAATTGCCTGCATAAAATTTACTGGACGCGACTTAGCTGTCACAGTATCTAGCTCACTTGTCGAGCGAATAGTTTTCCACGCTAAATAGAGCATATACAGTGCGCCAACATATTTAATAATCAAATGTAAAATTGGAAAATGCGTAAAAACTTCACCAAGACCTATTCCAACTAAAGTTACCATAATAGCAAATCCAAGACAAATGCCTAAATAATGTGGAAATGAACGCCGAATACCAAACTTAGCACCTGACATCATAATCATTAAATTGTTCGGCCCCGGTGTAATACTCGTAGAAAAACAAAACATCATTAATGGCAAATAATAACTCATACATCACTAACCTTATATACTTATGTCAATAACCAAATTTACGAAAAATGCAAATCAAACTACACTATCGTCAAATATTCATAACTGATTTAATTATTTTTAAACCCGCACGCTCAATGGCATAACAAATAAAACATCTATAATTATTACGATCCTATGCCTCAGCTAATGTATGCCAATTGAAGGTAGTTCCACGCCAAAATTTCCATAAATCAAATTGATTGATACACACATGATCACAACCGTTTAGTGTCGGAAAATAAAGATTCAATTGCTTAACTTTGCCTAATTTCAATAATTTTAAGACTTTTTCTCCCAGCGAAATATCTAAGTCATTGATAACTTCTAACCACGATATGCTATCACGATAGCAGGCAGGAAAATAGGCTTTGTCAACCATTATAGTATTAGCTCCAAGCAAATTGAAACTATGTTCATCTAATATAAAATTATCCACTAAAAAATTGCCTAATTGGCGCGGTGCTTGCTCAGGAACTTTATCCCAGATCCAAACGCTATTAACACTTAACAACCCATCCTCTTCTCGCTGCTTATTCAATGGCAAATTAAACAGCAGCATTTGAATTTCATTCATTAGTTTATGTAAACGGAGCCGCTGAGGACCTGTTGGTAAAAACTCATCAATATTTTCACCTATAATATCAATTAATGGATAACTTATCGTATCGTCCAAAGCAAAATTAAGCCCAATTAACCACAACTCATCACTAATTGAAAAGATCTCTAATTCACCAGCAAAATGCTCATTAATTAAATCTATGATTTGTTTAACATCATCAGTATTAAGTTGCAATAATTCAGACTCACTAATCAATAAGCGATCACGATCTAAACGCAGATGAGTTGGCTCCATTAGCATATAAGCGACATATTTAGTTATACCCAACTTAGCGGCATAATTACTAGCCAAACTAAGTTCAGAATTATTGTGATTGGCATAAATAAAATCACTCAACCGCAATGCCAATTTATTTAACTTACCCCTTGCACATAAATTACTGAAGTTAGACAGCTGAATTCGTGACGACAGGTATTCGTAGTCTGCAGAATTAGGCCAAATTAATCCTGGTAAGACTAAATTTAATTCCGACATAATTCAATTTCACCATCAAAAACATGCGTTGCATCACCACGCATGAATAGATTTGCATTCGTGTAACTTAAAATTAATTCACCGCCAGGCATAAATACTTCCACTGGACTGCAAACTAAGCCATCTCGAATTGCTACAGCAGCACTTGCACAAGCACCACTGCCACAAGCTAAAGTAAAGCCACACCCTCGTTCATAGGTGCGTAACCCCAATTGCGAATCCGCAATTTTATAAACAAAATTTACATTCACACTCTCTGGAAATAATTCTGAAGATTGTAAATATTCTCCAATTTCTGCCAAATATTCTTCATCTGCCATAAATTCAAGATCATCAAGAACAATAACAACATGTGGATTTCCCATCGATAGCGCAGCAAAGTGAAGAACCTTACCATTAAAATTTAATTCATAATGTGTTTGCTCTTCTAACTTAAGCGGTAATGAATTAGGCGCAAAATTTGGACTACCCATATCAACTTCAATTTGACCATTCTCCAAAGCCTTTCCTGTAATCACACGACCCAACGTCTGTAATTTAATTACTGACTTCTGACTTAGATTATGATCTAGAACATAACGAATAAAACACCGTGCACCATTACCGCATTGCCCAGCAACACTACCATCACTATTATAAATACGATAAAAAAAATCACTTACGCCATCAGTAACAGGATCAATTAACAATAATTGATCACAACCAATTCCAAATTTACGATCGGCTAAATAACAAATCTCGTCACTACTAAACTCGTGTTTTAATTCCAAATTATTAATAATAATAAAATCATTACCCAAGCCCTGCATTTTACTAAAAGCTATCTTCATTTTAACCCTCGTTTAACAATAAATTGTAACGCCAATGGTGTAACCAATGAAGTTACTACCACCATCAAAAGTACCGCCGCAAACACATCAGAAGAAAATACTCCAATCTGACGACCTGTTAGCGCAAAAATCAAACCAATCTCGCCACGCGGAACCATACCAAAACCCACTATCCAACGATTAATTGACTTAGGTAGGAAAACCCCACTAATTAATTTCCCACTAATTGCTGCAATGCTTAAACATAAACCATAAAACAGAGTACTCCAATTTGCAACGGCAATTAAATCAACCTGCATTCCTGCATAAACGAAGAAAATTGGTACCAACATATAATTTAATGGCTTAATTAAATCTACCAGTCGCCCATGATGATGGTGAACAATAATTTGATCTTGAATCATCTGCTGAGTTTCTTGATTGGCATGACTATTTGACAATTCAATTAATTTACTGTACCACTGTGGTTGCTGTGCTTGGCGAAAAACCACCTCATCGACAATTAAACCAGCAACAAACGCCCCAATAATCGAAGCTAATCCAATGGCGTGGGCAAACCATGCCCAAAATAAACAAATGCTCACCAATATTGCAATAACCATTGACTCTTCATTGCTGATTTTTAAAACCCACTTGATTAATAACGGTGTCAATTTACGCGCTACAAGCAATGCCAAAGCAAAGAAAATCACAACATTTATTAAAATATGTCCAATCGTAACAAAATTTAAAGTTCCTGCAATAACTAATCCAGAAACAAATGCCAAAATAATTAGGCCCAAAATATCATCAATAATCGAAGCAGTTAAAACAATTTGACAAGCTGGATTGCGTAAAATACCTAGATCTTTGAATACACGAACAGAAATTCCAGTTGAAGTGGCAGCCAAGGTTGCACCTAAAAATAAATTTAACTGAATATTATGACTAGCAAAGACCCATACTCCAACTACAAAAAACCCAATTAAAAAAGGCGCAATTACACCGACTAAGGCAGTAACCAAACCATGCCGACCAACAGCCAATAAATCACCAAAGCTAGATTCAAGCCCAATTTCAAATAATAATAAAATGCTGCCTAATTCAGCTAATAAACCAAGTGTAGGATTACTCACCACCTGATTCCAAAAACCAAAATGATAATGGGCAAGTATCGCCAACAGCATTCCTAAACCAAGCTCACCAAGCACACTTGGTAAACTTAATTTACGCACGATCCAGCTCAGACCAGCACCACCAATAATAATGGCCAAAACAAGTAAGATCCACGCTTCCTGTTGCGGCTCCCCAGATTTCGCAAATACCAAACGAGGAATAGCACTCAAAAAAATCCAAACAACAACTTTAACAGACATAAATTACCTTTACAGAACAGTTTTGCTCTGTATACAAATTAACAAATAGTCCCAAAATAATCCATTAAAATCATATTCGGTACGCTAATACTATATTTTATACTAATTCTAATCTTCTCTTACGCACATGCACCAAAAATATTGTCCCAGACAATACGATAAGTGCTAAAATAGTGGAGTTGTATATAACACTTAGGAGAATATAAAGCATGTTTAATCAACCTCCAAAATTTGATGAATTCTTTGCTAACTTAGCTAACTCTAATAAAGCTTGGTTTGATAATTTAGTTGCGGTATCTAATGGAAAATCAGATCCAGCAGAAAATCCATTGCTAAGTATGTTCCAGCATTTTTTTGATAATAGTAAAAGTTATTTGGAAACACATAATAAATTTTACCAAGATCAATTAAAAATGTGGTCAACTTTTAACCCACAACATCAATCTTCACTAGCTGAAGAAAACAAGAAACCTGCGGATCGTCGCTTTAAAGATGCAGAATGGGAAAAGAATCCGTTCTTCTCATACTTAAAAGAAAGCTACCTTGGAGTATCTAAGCAACTCTTCGAATTTATTAGCAAATCGGATGCGGACGATGAGACCAAATTCCGGATGGAATTTTTCATGCGCCAATATATCGATGCAATTTCTCCTAGTAATTTTGCATTAACGAATCCAGAAGTGATAAAAGCTATGATTGATAGCAAAGGTCAATCAATGGCTGATGGTATGCGTAATATGATGGAAGATGTACAAAACGGCTATATTACCATGACGGATGAAACACAATTTAGCGTTGGTGAAAACTTAGCAACGACTGCTGGAGCTGTAGTTTTCCGTAATGAATTGATTGAATTAATTCAATACACGCCAACCTGTGACAAGGTTTATGAAACTCCACTTCTAATTGTTCCGCCATGCATCAACAAGTACTATATTTTGGATATGCAAGAAAGCAATTCAATGGTTAAGTATTTGGTTGACCAAGGATACAATGTATTTTTAGTTTCATGGAAATCAGCAGACAGCTCAATTAAGACTTACCGCTGGGAAGAATATGCAAACCACGGTGTCATTGCAGCTCTAGAAAATGTCCGCAAAATTAGTGGTAAAGACAAAATTAATACTCTAGGTTATTGTGTTGGTGGTGTAATTTTAACTACCGCAGCAATTCTACTTAAGCAACGTGGTTTAGATTGGATTAATAGCATGGGGCAAATGACTACTATGCTGGATCACAGCGAACCGGGTGATATCAAAGCTTTCCTAGATCGCGATTTAATGAAATTACGCGAAGCTAAAAGTAAAGCTGGCGGCGTAATGTCAGGACGCACAATATCACAGACCTTCTCTGCATTACGTGCAAATGATTTAATCTGGAACTACTGGGTAAATAATTACTTATTAGGTAAAGTACCACAAAAATTTGATTTATTGTATTGGAATAATGACACTGTTGATTTATCGTTACCAATGCACTCATTCTTAATGGAACGCTTATATCTTGATAACGCACTGGTTAAGGGCGAATTAGTTGTTGATGGCAATAAAATGGATTTAAGCTTAATTGATTATCCAGTATACTTATTTGCTGCCGAAAAAGATCATATCGTGCCATGGATTTCTGCATATAAATCTACAGAATATCTAAAAAATGCACAAATCCGCTTTGTTCTAGGTGCATCAGGACATACCGCTGGGGTGGTTAATCCAGTTACAACTGATAAACGCAACTACTGGGTAAATGAAAATCTAGTTGCCGATTCAGATCAATGGTTAAAAGAAGCAACAGAAATGCCTGGTAGCTGGTGGAAAGATATGAATAAATGGTATGCAGATAAATCAGGCAAACAAGTTAAAGCGCCTAAATTAGGTAGCAAAGACTTCCCTGAATTATGCGTTGCGCCAGGTGAATACGTTAAGGCTAAAGCTCTAACTGTAATGGAAGCATCAATGGCCTAATTTTCGGCGAACCAAATAAATGGTTCGCTTATTTTTATAAATTTATATTCTTTAAAAATATTTTAACTTTATAAGGAAATATCATAATGACTAAAGTCGTAGTTGTAGCCGCAAGACGTACTGCCGTGGGTAATTTCAATGGTACTTTAGCTAAGATTCCTGCAGCAGATTTAGGCGCAGCAGTAATTAAAGCTTTACTTGAAGAAACTGGCGTTAAACCAGAACAAGTTTCAGAAGTAATTTTGGGACAGGTTCTTCAAGCTGGCGCTGGACAAAATCCAGCTCGTCAAGCTGTAATTAAAGGTGGATTACCTGAAGGTGTTCCAGCGATTACAATTAATCAAGTTTGTGGTTCTGGCTTAAAAGCAGTACATTTAGGTGCACAAGCTATTTTAACTGGTGACGCTGAAATCGTTATTGCTGGTGGACAAGAAAATATGTCATTATCACCACACTTTGTCTCAGGTATGCGTGATGGTTTCAAAATGGGTAACGCAAGCCTAGTTGATTCAATGATTGCTGATGCATTAACTGATGCATATAGCAAAATTCACATGGGTGTTACAGCAGAAAATATTGCGGCAAAATTAGAAATTACTAAAGAAGAACAAGATGCATTTGCAGCAGCATCACAAAATAAAGCTGAAGCAGCTCAAAAAGCTGGTAAATTTGATGCACAAATCGTAGCTATCACTATCCCACAACGTAAAGGTGACCCAGTTGTATTTAATAAAGATGAATTTATTAAACACGGCGTAACGGTTGAATCATTGGCTAAATTACGTCCTGCTTTCCTTAAAGAGAATGGTACAGTTACGGCAGGAAATGCATCTGGATTAAATGATGGAGCTGCTGCAGTTATGTTAATGTCAGAAGCTAAAGCTAAAGAATTGGGCTTAACTCCATTAGCATATATTACAGCTGGATCATCAGCTGGTTTAGATCCAAAAGTAATGGGATTGGGTCCTGTTTATGCTGCACAAAAAGTCTTAGATCGTGCTGGTTGGACTCACCAAGATTTAGATTTAGTTGAAGCAAATGAAGCATTTGCTGCACAAGCTATCGGTGTAAACAAAATGTTAGGCTGGGATACAAGCAAAGTAAACGTGAATGGTGGTGCGATTGCAATTGGACATCCATTAGGTGCTTCAGGCTGTCGTATTTTTGTTGACTTGTTACATGAAATGAAACGTCGTGATGCTAAAAAAGGTTTAGCCGCACTTTGTATCGGTGGTGGCATGGGTGTTGCCTTGGCTGTAGAACGGAACTAAGGAAAATCAATGGCATATGTAATTACTGAATCTTGTATTAAATGTAAGCACACTGACTGTGTTGATGTTTGCCCAGTTGACTGCTTTCGTGAAGGTCCAAATTTCTTGGTAATTGATCCAGAAGAATGTATCGACTGTACTCTTTGTGTTGCAGAGTGTCCAGTTGATGCAATTTTTGCTGAAGATGAAGTACCAGAAGATCAACAGCAATTTATTGAATTAAATGCATTACTCGCGAAAAGCTCTAAGTGGAAAACAATCACAGCGAAAAAGCCAGCTCCAGATGATGCAGATGAATGGGCTGAAGTCAAAGAAAAACTTCATTTACTTGACCGCAATGGTGCGTAAATAAGATTCAAAACAAACCCTACTATAAAAATAGTGGGGTTTTTAATATCACCCAGACATCATTCAATTCTACAACTATTCCAACTAAATATTAATGTATTTTAGTAATTTCTAATATAGCTTGACTTGTATCTATACAATTTGCTATAATGTAATTCTCAGATATATGATGGAGGAGTCAAAAATGACAGGTTTAGCACTGAATAATTTACCAGTAGTTTCTAATGGTAGTATTGATGCTTACATTAATTATGTAAATAGCCTACCATTACTGACTGAAAAAGAAGAATTTGACTATGCAGAAAAGTGGCGTAAGCATGAAGATGTTGACGCAGCAAAACAGTTAATATTATCTCATTTACGTCTCGTTGTATCAATTTCACGTAATTACTTAGGTTACGGGCTACCATTTGCTGACATCATCCAAGAGGGTACAATAGGTCTTATGAAAGCTGTGAAACGCTTTGATACGAGCCATAAAGCACGTTTGGTTACTTTCGCGATGCATTGGATTAAGGCTGAAATAAATGATTTTGTTATAAAGAATTGGCGGATTGTACGCACTGTCACGACTAAGGCACAACGCAAGCTATTCTTTAATTTACGATCACAACGTGAAGACATCGGAAATATGTCAGATAGCGAAGCAAATAAAATTGCACTAAACTTAAATGTGCAAAAATCAGATGTAATTGAAATGAACACGCGTTTAACTGGAAGTGATGTCGCTTTAATTAATGATAGTGACTCTGAATCATCGCCAAGCGACTGGCTTAGCGATAGTAACCAAACCCCTGAAATGATCATTGAACGTAAGGCTCAAGACAGATTACAAACAGTCGGAATCACTCATGCACTAAACCAATTAGATGAACGCAGTCGCAGGATTATACAAACTCGTTGGCTAATGGATAGCGAAGATCAACTTACTCTACACGACTTAGCCGCAGAATTTAATATTTCTGCCGAAAGAGTTCGCCAAATTGAAGTCAAAGCTTTACAAAAAATGCGGGAATCTTTAGAACCATTTGCAGCATAGTAAATTTAAAATAATAAAAATGCATCTTATGAGATGCATTTTTATTATTTTATTTATGAAATATTTAATTACTTATATACCGTAATCGCTGAAGAACTATTGGAAAGCTCAATCTTAAAGTCCATCGCATTCACATCAGTTGCTTGACATTTAATTGATACATCCTCGTAAATATAATCGGGTGAATAAACGGTTGCAAATTTCCAAGCAGAAGGCTCGCCAAGTGGTACTTGATTTACATCAAAAAATAAACAACGATAGTAAACCTGTGCAGTTGAATTACCAATATTGTGTAAATAGCCTTTCGCATTCAATAGATTATTAACCCGCATTGAAGTTAGGCCAACCACCTTAACATTATCTACATTTTTACCCAATACCTGATTTTTAGCTTTATTAGAACTACATGCATTTAATAAAACTATACTCATCATAAGTACAATTAATCTATTTTTCATGCAAGACCTCCTTTAATGTTGTACATTAAACAAAACCTGATTACCAATAACTCGGAAAGTTATAATTTGATATGGTTGACTCAAATTTATAACTTGAGTATACGGAATTCCATTCACATTAACCGTAATCGTATGCTTGCCATAAGCTAAACTCATTCTGTTAATATAAATTTTGCTCGGCAACAGTGTCCAAGTACGTTCATCAGCACGATCAAGCATAAAACCGCCAAGGCTCGCTCCAATGCTTAATAAAGAGCCTAAATCAGTACCACCAGAACATGAAGCCTGAGATGCAGCAATATTTCTTACTGCTGCAGCAACATTACGCGCAATAATATGCGGAGTTTCATCTCTTAACGCGCGAGCAGCCATCAAATTCACATTAACCATAGGTAAAGGCTCGACATTAATTTGATCGATGTTAAATGGATATGCTACCGTATTATAACGATCAGGAACTAACCGCGGATAAAAAATATTAATCATATTCAAACATGAATTTTGATTATTCGATAAGTTAAAGTTAATTGGTATATGCAGCTCTTCAGATTTAATTTGTGGAGCATGCCCAACTTCCTCAACAATCAAAACATCACTATAACCAGCTTTCGGATGCACATTTTTATCAATATTATCAATACTTTGTTGGATTAATGAGTTACTTGGATTAAGTTGCCCGGCTTTAACATAGCCAGGACGCGCCAAACTTGGTTCATTTAGGGCTTCAAAAACAAACCCAGCCAAATAATGGCTAAATGCATTCTGATAACTATTTTTCAAAGCCAGAACTTGTGGGTCATTTATATCACTAAAATTGTATTTTTGTAAAATTTGACGAGAAATATAACTTTGCTCTTTATCTTGATCAATATTTTTAGCTTCCTTTGCTTCCTCAGCATAAAGTGCTTGATTATAATTCTCAGTAGCTTGCTCAATTTGATACATTTTCTTAATTTCAATCCGTGCATTTTCCCAATTATTTAAATCGATATGGTTTAAAGCATGTTCGGTAGTTAAAAATGTTCGCTCATAGCCTTTAGGTTGGTATTCAACTGCATTATCATTAATTAACATAGATGTCATCATAGTACTCAATTGCCCACCAGTACTTACCATCCAACTACTAGCCCACAAATCAATACTTTGCTGTGCAAGACTGAAATTATAATTACTTTGCGTATAATTTTGATTCAGTCTCATTAATTCACCATACTCCATATTATATAATGGATCACCAGTACTCTCAGCTTTCATTGCCAAAGCCAAGTTACCACTATAAATATGCTCCAACGTTGAATTGCTGGTTTTACTATATGAGCTAAATGGATTATTTGCACAAGCTGTTAAACTTAATACAATTAACCCAAGAATACTATTAGCGAACTTCATCTATCTACCTCATTTATTTATATCTGTGAATAAATAATAACTCTAATTTATTTGATTAATATTTTAAAAAATCTAATGAACACTATATGAAGACAAATAATTCATAACATACTGAAAATTAAGGTGAAACACCATATTAGTACATAATTTATTTTGGCATTAAATTAAACTATATAAATATAATTACACAAAACTCTTAAGTAATTTAAATCTTATAACAAAAAACCTTACTCAAAACAGAGCAAGGCTTTCATAAAGACAAGTCTTAATGCTGCAATGCGCTAGCGCCAAAAGATAATGGTAACATAGTATGAACCCCATTAACAATGTGAATCTTACCAGCTTGACCTGCCATAATTACTCGCATTGGTGTACCAGATTTCTCTTCAGCTTCTAATAATAATTGACGACATTTACCGCATGGTGTAATCGGAAAATCACTACTAGTTCCAGCATTCATGTTGTGAAAAGTAACCGCAATAGTTTCAACTGTAAATTCACGATAAACTGAGTGTAAATACAATAACAAACTTTGTTCAGCGCAATTCATAATCGAAGTATTTTCATAATTACTACTGGTTACAATTTCACCACTAGCTAAACGAGCGGCAGTGCCAACATGAAAATGCGAGAACTGTGCAGAAGCATGTGTTACCGCTACTAGTGCAGCCTCAAGCACGGCACGATCAGCTTGGTTAAGCTCTTCTTTAGAATTATATTCTTCATAACTAAATTGAATAGATTTTTGCATAAATTTCCCCAAGTAAAAATCAATTGTAATTAAATATCTACATTCCGTGCACGAAGAGCATTACTTTCAATAAAATTACGGCGTGGCTCAACTTCATCACCCATCAAAGTGCTAAATATATGATCGGCTGCAATCGCATCTTCAATCGTCACACGCATTAAACGACGTACCTCAGGATCCATAGTAGTTTCCCATAATTGTGAAGCATTCATCTCTCCAAGACCTTTGTAGCGCTGAACATTCATGCCCTTTTTAACTTCTGCCATCATCCATTCAAGACCTTCGCTGAAAGTCGCAACTTGCTTACTAGTTTCACCACGGCAGGCTAACATATTAGCACCACTAATGCTCTCAACCATCTCACCAGCTTTATAAATTCTTGAGTAATCGCCACTTTCGAGGAAATAACTATCCAAATTAGTCACAATATAATTACCGTGTTCAACCCGAACGATTTTTAGACGATAACTTTGTTTAATATCATCAAATAATACTTCAAATTTAACATTCAATGCAGCTAAAGCAGCACTTAAAATTGTAACAGCTTCATCTGCAGATTCTTGAGTAGCTAAATTTAAACGTTTTACACGCAATAAAGCTTCCAGAATTTGTCGATCCATAAATCGACTATGCGAGTCAATTACTTGTTTAGCCTTCAAGAAAACTTTAGCTAAGTTCATTAATTGATCTTTTTCAATTAACGTTACACCATCAGCGCTAAATTTAGCATTGCCTAAGGCTAATTCCAATAAATATTGATCCATTTCTTCTTGATCTTTAACATAACGCTCATTTTTACCTTGCTTAATTTTAAACAATGGTGGTTGAGCAATGTAAATATGTCCACGTTCAACTAAATCAGGCATTTGACGATAGAAGAAAGTTAATAGTAACGTACGAATATGCGCACCATCGACATCGGCATCGGTCATAATAATAATTCGATGATAACGTAATTTATCCACATTATATTCATCTTTACCAATTCCAGTACCAAGCGCCGTAATTAAAGTCACCACTTCTTGCGACGAAAGCATTTTATCAAAGCGTGCTTTTTCAACATTTAGAATCTTACCTTTAAGAGGTAAAATTGCTTGATTTTTACGATCACGACCTTGCTTAGCGGAACCACCAGCTGAGTCTCCTTCGACTAGGTAGAGTTCACTGTTTGCAGGATCTTTTTCTTGACAATCCGCCAATTTACCTGGTAAACCTAAGCCATCTAAAACACCTTTACGGCGCGTAAATTCACGTGCTTTACGTGCAGCCTCACGCGCTCGTGCAGCCTCGACAATCTTGCCACAAATTATTTTTGCATCAATTGGATTTTCGAGTAAATAACTTTTCAGACCTTCATTAACCAGCTCTTGCACAACTGGCGAAATTTCCGAAGAAACCAATTTATCTTTCGTTTGTGATGAGAATTTAGGATCAGGTAATTTAACTGATAAAACGCAAGCTAAACCCTCACGCATATCATCACCAGTTGTGGTAACTTTAGCTTTTTTAGCTAATTCATGTTCTTCAATATATTGATTCAAAGTCCGTGTCATTACAGCACGTAAGGCAGATAAATGCGAGCCGCCATCACGCTGAGGAATATTATTGGTAAAACATTGAATTGTTTCTGAATATGAGTCATTCCATTGCATTGCAACTTCAACACCCATGTCATTTTTCTCACTACTGCAATGAAAAATTTTCTGATGTAAAACGGTTTTACTTCGATTCATATAGGCCACAAACCCTGCCACACCACCTGAATAAGCAAAATTTTCTTCACGACCACTACGTAAATCAGTCATTACAATGTTCACGCCATTATTCAGAAATGATAATTCACGAATCCGCTTAGCTAAAATATCATAATGATATTCAACTAAACCAAAGGTCTCAGCACTAGCTAAAAAGTGTACTCGTGTACCTTTGCGACCTTTCGGTGCATCACCAAGTTCTTTAAGAGGAGCAACTGCATCACCCTGTCTAAACTCCATCCAATGTTCTTTACCATCACGCCAAATAGTTAAGCGTAACCAATCCGATAGAGCATTTACTACTGAAACCCCAACCCCATGCAAACCACCAGAAATTTTATATGTATTACTATCAAATTTACCACCAGCATGCAAGATAGTCATAATCACTTCTGCCGCAGAACGACCTTCTTCTTGATGAATATCAGTTGGAATTCCACGTCCATTATCTTCAATTGAAATAGAATTATCTTCATGAATCGCAACTCGAATTGAATTACAATGTCCAGCCAAAGCCTCATCAATAGCATTATCTAAAACTTCGAACACCATATGATGCAATCCAGTACCATCTTGGGTATCACCGATATACATCCCTGGACGTTTACGTACAGCATCAAGACCTTTTAAAACCTTAATACTATTACTATCATAATTCTGGAGATTTGTATCTGTCATATATAATCCTATTCTTTAAGCGGTTGGCTTATTTATTATCCAATAATTTTGTGTACTTGCACAGTTAATTATGCACGCAATGGCATAATTACGTATTTAAAATCAACTTCACCAGGCACTGTAACCAAAACACTACGTTGATTATCAAAAAATGCCCATTGTAAACTTTCATCGCTGCTATTATTTAATACATCTAAAATATAACTGATATTAAAATTCAGTCGTAATTCAGCATCTTGACCATATTGAATAACTAACTCATCACGTGAATCTTCTTGCTCTTCATTACGACAACTAATTGTCAATAAATTAGGCTTGAGTTCCAACATCAAAGTTTTTAATTTATCAATTCCTATAACCGCAACACGTTGTACCGCACGTAAAAACTCTTCACGGCTAATTAAACATAACTTATCATTCGTTAAAGGAATTACACGTTCATAATCTGGATATTTGCCATCGATAACTTTAGTAATAAATTGCTTGTTCAAAGTTTCAAAACAAACTTGATTTGGATACAATTTAATTGTTAGCAACTCATCACTATCTTCCAATAATCGATGAATCTCTAACATAGTTTTACGCGGCAAAATTACGCTAGTATCTGCAACTTCTGTATCCAAAGAAATATTTACGTAACTTAAACGGTGTGCATCCGTTGCCACTAAACGTAATTGATTACTTTTAATTTCAAGCAACATTCCATTTAAAAAAACTCGAGTATCATTAGCGGCCATTGAATATTGCACTTTACCAACTAACTCACGCAATTTACTTTGAGTCAATTTGAATTCACCGATTGAAGCATCACTTAAAGTCAATAATGGATAATGCTCAGCTGGCAAAGATTGCAAAGTAAATTTTGCACGTCCAGATTTAACCGTAACTTTGCTATCACTAACATCTAAGCTAATTTCACCATCTGGAACAGCTTTCAAAACATCTTGAAATTTCTTAGCTGGCAAAGTTATTGCAAAATCATCACCCTCAATACCACCATGGATTTGCAAAGTTGCTTGAATCTCCATATCATTAGCAATAACCGTTACCACATCAGCAGATTTTTTCAAATAAACATTCGATAAAATTGGCATAGTTTGTTTCTTTTCAACAAACCCAGTCGTTTGCGTCAATGGCTTTAAAAGCGTGTCACGCTGAAATTTAATTAACATAATTTACCTCAATAACTAATTTTGTAACATTTGAATTAAAAGCTTGTAATCCCGTTCCATTTTTTCATCTTTAGTGCGCATCTCAGTAATTGTCCGTTGTGCATGTAATACTGTAGTGTGATCACGACCACCAAATGCAGCACCAATCGCAGGCAAGCTATAATCGGTCAGTTCTTTGCAAATAGTCATCGCAATTTGGCGTGGACGTGCGATTAACTGAGTCCGTTTAGTTGACAACAATTCGGAAATCTTTAATTTATAGAAATCACAAACAGTTTTTTGGATATCTTCAACAGAAACCGTGCGTGATTCGCCTGCGATAATATCCATCAAAGCCTCTTTAGCTAAAGCAATACTAAGCCCTTTTGAAGAAAATTTAGCTTGATAAATTACTTTGTTTAAAGCACCTTCTAGTTCTCGCACATTGGATTTAATATTTTGCGCAATAAAAAAAGCTACATCATCATCCAAGGTAACTTTATTACGAAGCGCCTTGTTTTTCAAGATTGCTACACGCATTTCTAGCTCTGGTGGTTGAATTTCTACAGTTAAGCCAGATGCAAAACGCGAAATTAAGCGATCGTTCAATTTACCAATATTCTTCGGATAAGTATCGCAAGTCATAATAACCTGCTTGCCTTTTTCCAACAAATTATTAAAGGTATAAAAAAACTCTTCTTGAGTTTTAGTTTTATCGCCTGCAATAAATTGAATATCATCCATCAATAGAAGATCTAGATTATTATAATATTTTTTCAGCGCATCAAAACCATTGCTCATTGAAGCTCGCACCACATCCTGAATATAATCATTGGCGTGCAAATAACGAATTTTTGCATTTGGGTTTTTCTTATGAACTTCATTCCCGATTGCTTGCATCAAATGAGTTTTACCAAGCCCAACACCTCCATAAATAAATAGTGGATTATGATTACGATTGCCTGGCTCTTGTGTAATATGCATACCAATTGCATATGCAATTTGATTGGAATTACCTCTCACTAAAGTATCAAAGGTAAAATCTTTATTTAATTTTGTCGATTGGTGTAATTGCGCTAAAACTTCTTTATCTTGTTTAGCTTTACTCGTTGGTTTATTGCTGCGCAAAGGATTTGGTGCAGCCTGACTCAGCGGCGTTACCGAATCATTCGAAGATGGAGCAATAACTTGGGCACTATCACGCTGTAAATTTAGAGTTGAGGCAACATTTGATACCACCAAGCTAACTGCAACGCCACCAGTTAACTCACTAAGCACGCCACTAACTTTTGACCAGTATTTTTTATTTACAAAGTCGTGAATCAAACGATTACTCGCTACAATTTCCAATTTACCATCATTAATTTGTGGCTGTAAAGTCTTCAGCCAAGTATTAAATTCGGTGTCGCTAACAATACCCTGTTCTTTTACCAACATAAGACATTGTTGCCAGACTATTTCGAGTTCGGTCATAGTAGTTTATTTATTCCTAAGCTGAATTTTTTTGATAGTATTATCGCGTTATTTTACCAGAAAAAACCTTAGTCGATATGATTATTCCAGAGCATAAAAAAACCCGCAAGAAACAAAATCTTGCGGGTCACTAACTTTAATTAGCATTACTATTTAGCATTGGCTTTTTTAGCTGCTTTTAACGCAGCATCAGTGGCAGTATTAATATTATTATTTGCAAACTCACTTACTTGCGCAGAAACTTTATTTAACGCAGCCAACATTTGATTTGAATTTTGAATCCAAGATTTTACCGATTCACCAACGGCCTCAGCACCACTTGGATTATACTTAGCCAACCCCTCAACTGAATTTAAGGCTGATTGTTGAATATGCTGTAAATTACCCTCAGTAATTTGACTAATTTTAGTTTGAGTTTCACTCACAACATCCAACACGTCACGCACTGAAGCTATATTTTTCTCAACTGCTTGAGTCACGATTGTATTTACTCGTGCGGAAACTTCTTTGGAGTCAGATCCAACTGACAGGTCTTTAAACACATGCGTAGTTTCCATTAATATTTGACGTGATAATTCTAGCTGTATATGAGTTAATTTTTCAACACTATGAATTGAAGTAGTCACTAAGTCCAAAGCAATATCAATCGACTTTTGAGCTTCAGCTTTAATTTGATCGTTGGATTTTAGCATTATTTATTCTCCTAAATAAAATATTAAATCAGATAGTAGTGCCACATTATGCTATAATATTATACGTGGTTTTATACCATGCAATTTTTTACATACATAATTATGGTGCATCGCACCATGAATTGTCAAGCAATTTTTAGTTTCATAATCCTTATAACTTTTCCGATTAGGTACCTATGAAGAAACCAGCAGAACTAAGACTTATAAAGAAATATCAAAATCGCCGACTATATGATACGGCGACTAGCACCTATATCATTTTAGAAGATATTAAACAAATGGTTATGGATGGTGACATAATTCAAGTTCTCGATGTAAAATCAGAACTTGATGTAACGCGTAGCGTTTTACTTCAAATTATTCTGGATGAAGAAGTAAATGCAACACCAATTTTTTCGAATGATTTCTTATTTCAAATTATTCGTTTTTATGGCAAAGCTTTCCAACCAGCAGTAAGCCCATTTTTGGAACAAGGTATGGATTTATTGCGCCAAACCCAAAAACGTTTTTATTCACAACTCAAAGCTACTCACCCAAAGGAGTCAATTCCGTCGAGTCTTGAACTGTGGAAAGAATTTTGGAGTGAGCGCGGACCAAATGTACAACAAAATATCTTTGAATACTTGACTGCAAGCACAACTAATTTCTTGCAAGTACAAGAACAAGTTCAGGATCAATTTCATACACACGCTGAAAGCTTAATGAGTATGATCAAATTCCCATTTAGCTCAACAAAAGGATAAAAATAATTTATGGCCAAAATCGGTTTTATTTCTCTGGGATGTCCAAAAGCACTAGTTGATTCTGAAAACATTTTAACGCATTTAAAAGCCGAAGGCTACGATGTTGTCAACACCTATAATGATGCTGATCTTGTCGTGGTTAATACATGTGGCTTTATTGATACTGCAGTTGAAGAGTCCTTAGCAACAATTGGTGAAGCTCTAAGTGAAAATGGCAAAGTAATTGTAACAGGCTGCCTTGGTGCTAAAGAAGGTGTAGTAGAAACTAAATACCCTAATGTACTTGGTGTGACTGGTCCACATGCAACCCAAGAAGTTTTAAATTTAATTCATCTACATGTTCCACAACCACATGATCCGTTTGTTGACTTGGTTCCGCCACAAGGAATTAAATTAACTCCAAAACATTATGCTTATCTAAAAATATCTGAAGGTTGTAATAATACTTGTTCATTTTGTATTATTCCAAGTATGCGTGGGAAACTTGATTCATATCCAATTGGTGAAGTTTTAAATCAAGCTGAAAAACTAGTTCAGGCAGGGGTGAGAGAATTATTAGTCGTATCACAAGATACCGCAGCTTATGGTAGCGATCAAAAATACGTAACTGGATTTTATAATGGTCGACCAGTTAAAACTAAATTTTTAGATCTATGCCAAGAATTGGCTAAACTAGATGTTTGGGTGCGGCTACATTATGTTTACCCTTACCCACATATCGATGATATTATTCCATTGATGGCTGCTGGTAAAATTTTACCGTACTTGGATATACCATTTCAACATGCCAGCCCACGAATCTTAAAAGCCATGAAACGCCCAGGAAATGTTAATGGTCTCCTAGAACGAATTGCTAATTGGCGAAAAACCTGTCCAGACCTAGCGATCCGTAGTACCTTTATTGTTGGCTTTCCTGGTGAAACCGAAGAAGATTTCCAAATGATGTTGGACTTCTTGACGACTGCTCAATTGGAAAAAGTTGGTTGCTTCAAATATTCAGACGTTGAAGGAGCTGGTGCAAATCAACTTGATGGCCATGTCTCAGAAGAAATTAAAGAAGATCGCTACCACCGTTTTATGCAACATCAGCAAGCAATTAGCCTAGCTAAACTACAAACTAAAATTGGTAAAATTGTGCCAATGATAGTAGATGAAGTAACACGCAAGGTCATTATCGGGCGTAGCAAATATGATGCACCTGAAATTGATGGTCTAATTTATATCAAAAACATGGGACAATACGATCAAATTCAAGTTGGTGAAATTATTGATGTTGAAATAATTGCCAGTAAAGATTATGATTTATATGCAAGGCCTGTCTAATTGTATAAATATTAAATTACTTGCTTTACTCAGTCTCCATTATTTTTTCTGCAGTTAAAAGATGTGGAGACACTACACTGTCTGCTCCAGAACGTTTTGCCTTACCAATATTTTCCTGATAAAGAATGCGTGAGATTATTTTGGGCATCTTGCTTAGATTCTTCGACTCCAAATACTCACGAATATTCATTGTTGCAAATATAGTAGCTTCATCTGTATCAAAAGCAATGATAATCTTTTCAGCAAGCTCTACTTGTGATCTTAATAATGTCTCTACATGTCCCATATATGGAGATACCAATAGTTTTTTCTCATCAAATAGCACCTGACGGTCATAATCAAAGTTTGTCTCAGTATCGAGCACAAGAAACTCTTTTTTATCTCTCTTATACTGCTGAATTAAAATCTTTGCCAAAATACCATAACCAATTAAAATAATGTGATTACTCATTCCTACTTTCCCTTTATTAATATTATTTAATAACCTTCTCAATATTACATTCATACTGTAAACAATTAAAGTAATACTTGATGTAAAAATCACTATACCAACCAGAATCATACTTAGAACAAAATACTTTGCAACAGGAGTAATAGGATAAATATCACCATATCCAACTGTACTATACGTGACTATACAAAAATATAACGCGTCATGTAAAGATTTTATACTATTAAAATCTGTTCTTAATAAATATACCCCGATTACCCCATAAAGCAAAGCAAAAATAAGTAAACCAGCAAAAAATATAAATCCATAAGAAAGAAATAAATCTTGATCATAAACTTTATATGTAGCAACAATTATACAGAATAATAATATGGTTAATAAGGCAACAAGAAAATTAGCCCATAAAAATATATTGCACAAACATACAAGAAACATTAACACTAAAGTAATTTGCCAAATCTTTCTAGAACGACTAGACATGAGTAAACCAAAAAATAGCATTAAGTATGAGTTAATTATTTGAAGAAATATCTGAAGCCCGAATTTTGAAGTATAAATTAAATCGCTGGCTGGATGATTAATCAAAACAGGTAAAACATCTGACATAAAAATTAATATAGCATTTAAAACCAATAGTAAACTACAAAATTTGGCAATTACATTATAGTAACGATCAGGCATCATATTTATCCTAAATATTAACATAACACACTTAGATTGTAGCATACACAAATATGCATCTCTTAATAGAGATGCATATTTTAATTCCAAGGCTAGCGCCTTTAAACGATGAATAGCTTATCATCAAATCATAGTTTGCCACCATGAAAGAAGCTGGCAGCAAAATACTTATCATAAACTTTTGTTGGTGTAGGTACGTTATCTACAATAACATCAATTACCACTGGTTTATTAAGTTTATAGGCCTTTTCTATCGTATCCTCTAAATCACTTGGATCAGTTACCGTAAATCCTTCAGCACCCAAGGAACGACCAAGAGCAGCAAAGTCAAAAGCAGGTATATTCATGAAGTCATTTACTTTTTGACTAAATTTCATTGCACGTAACTTGGGATTACCATAAGCGCGATTATTTGAAATCACAAATACAACTGGTATATCATATTCTACTGCCGTTTTAATTTCCATTCCGTGCATGAGTGTACAAGCATCACCAGTAAATAATACATGTGGACGATTTGGCAAAGCTACTTTACTGCCAATAACCGCACCCCATGCCCAGCCCATAGACCCCATGTAGTCTAGGGCAGTAATTACTTGAGTTGGATCTGTCACTGTCCAATAATGGAATGCAAACATCATATGTGCACCAGAATCAATAGCCATAACAGTATTTTGTGGCAATACATTACGCAGTGCTTTTACCAATCTTGCAGGATGAATCGGTTTACTGCCACAAGCTGTATTTTCGACGTCATAGGCATTAACATTGTTACATGATGCTTTTGCTTCAGCTAACCATTCTTTACGTAATTGTTTACCTGCCAATAATTTAGTACTACGCTCATCATTAATTTGTAAAGCATGAGATAAGAATGAATAGCTATCACCAAGAACTTCATATTGATAATCAATATTTTGGAAGACATTATGGAAGTTAGGATAACTAACAATTGTGGTTTTAGCTTTGAATTCTTTACTGCCTGCCATTGTTTCAGCAGAGTTAAGCTGAACACCTAAACACAACATTACATCAACATCATCTTCCATTACTAATTTATTAGCATACGGATGCATAACCCAGCCAATAATACCCAATGATAGCTCATGCTCTTCTGAAATAACCCCTTTTGCACTGATTGTTGTTGCAACAGGAATACTATATTTTTCAGCAAATTGAGTTAACAACTCCCATGAAGATGATTTTCTTACTTCACTACCAGCATAAATAACTACTTTTTTACCTTCTGATAACGCAGTAAATGCTTCTTCAAATGCAGACTCATTCAAATATTTAGGATGCAACATTGATTCTGACACTGGCTTATAAGTTGCATCATCTTGCACATCGTTATCTTGTACATCAAGTGTCATTGATAAATGCACTGGCCCTTTTGTGCTGGGAGTTAACATCTTTGTCATCAAATTTTTTAAACCAAACGGCACTTGGTGTGCGGAATGAGCTTCAACTTGGCCGGACATTAATGGAGCCATTACCGCAGAGGTATTAATACCCAAAGAACTACTATCTTGAATAAATCCTTTTCCCTCCTCATCCAGAGGGACATCACCAGATATTACTAACATTGGTGAATGATCCGCAGCAGCAGTCGCAATAGCAGTTGCCATATTTAAAATTCCAGGACCGCCAATAGCAGCACATACACCAAATCTATTCGAGCTTCTTGAATAGCCATCCGCCATAAATGCGGCACCACCTTCAATAGCAGAACAAATTGGCTGGATACTACCTTCTTCAACCATATCAAATACAATTGGATCTAATTCGCCACCAGGAACCATAAATACATGTTTAATTCCTTCAGCCTTTAACGCTTCAATTACATATCTTTTTGCTTTCATTATATTTCCTTTTTATTTATTAATTTTATCTTCATCAAACTTTTTAAATGCCTTCATCACATATGGTAATTTTTCAAGAACTTTAGGCACGCCAACATAAAGAGTTAATAAAATTAATAAATCTTTAATTTGTTGTTTACTGTTACCTACGTTTAAAGAGTTATAAATATGACCTTCAAATTCTTCATCACAACCACCTTGGCCAATCAAAGTAGCAGCAATTAACATTTCTTTATCCTTTAATGCGATAGATGAAGTTTTCTCACCCCAAACTTCAGCCATGCCATGACTAACCACCAAATCAGCAAACTCAGGCGAAAATTCATACAATACCTTGTCAACAGAATCAATAACTGCTTGCTCATATTTCTCTTGCATCATTTTAATGCCAGTCTTATACTTATCACTATCTTTATAATTAATCACGTAAGGCTCCTAAGGTAATACAAATTGTATAGATTATAACCTCTATAAATATAATTCATCAATAGCAGAAAATCGCTATTTAACGTAAACCATCAATTTTGCGCTTTAAGCAAGATGTAAAATTAATTCTTTAATGAATTTGAAAATAAAAACGGTATAAAACATTGTAAAATTATAATTTGTAACAATATCTTACAATCAGATAAACCTAACATTCTGTCTAGATCAATCATTATATCATACAAGTATTCCATCTAATTAATCATATTTAACATAATTTATTTGATTATTAAGAAGCATTATACTCAGCCAGTTATAACCCAAAATAGCGAGCTAATCACAATGATAACAATTAGTGAATTACTTGTCTTCGCTAATAACAAAAAAATTAGCTTGTTTTTGTATAATTAAAAACATCAATAAGCAAGGTAATCTGAAAAATATTATAAACTACAATGAAGTTTATAATATCCTTAATATTACTGGTATCTTAAAAATTAGCGATTCAAACACATAACATGGAGAAATTTCCAACAATAATAGTTAAAACCTAAAACATCCACATGTCTTTGCTTCATTAATAGCTTAGATAAAATTTGAACGCTACAAATTTAACAATAAATTGAACAATTATGATCAAAAGAGCAATTTGTTCTTTAAGATAAGTTAAACTTGCATTTAAAGATTTTCAAAAACTTAAATCAGAGAATACAATTTATGGAAAATATTTACCCTCTGCATAATATCAGATACTAATCATTATCTGCAAGCATAAATCCTTTATGATTAAGATTTGAAATAACTCTATAGATCATTGGCTTGAAGAACTCAATCGGTTTATTTTCATAGATAGGATCAAAAGCGGCACTATCATATTTATCACAAAATTCAATGGTATAGTTATAATATGGCTCATTAATATACTTGTCACGAGCATTTTTGTCATAACCTAGCTTATCCCAAAAGTAATAGCCCTGAAAAGTCGTATGGTGCTTTAACATCCAATAGTTTGCTTCATTAATAAATGGTTTTAAAATTGTAGCAATGGCTTCGCCATGATTAAATGGAGCCAAAATATCACCGACATCATGAAATAAGGCACAAACCACATATTCTTCATCTTTACCATCATTGTAAGCCAACGTTGCTGACTGTAGACAGTGTTCATACCGATCAATTGTGAAACCGCCTTTTTCACCTCTTAAAAGCTCTAAATGAGCCACCAAATGTTCTGCTAATTGACCAGAATTCTCAGAATATCCTTTAATAATAGCATCAACCTCTTCTTTAGTTGCATTTCGTAGATTAGTAAACATGTTTCTTCCTTTCTGAACATAATTTTGAGATAATAGCTTCATAGCATACCCGTTGGAACTTCAAAAATACAAAATTAGCATAATATGCTAACAAGAATTATAATTTTTATAAATATAACTAGTCAATAGCTAAAAATCGCTATGCTAAAATCAAATTATGCCCTAATAACTGTGCTAGAATTATGCCGCCATAAAAAACTTTCTCTTTCAAAATAATATAACCAAAAATATGAATAAATACCTTCTTGAATACTGCAAATACGTACATAATTTTAAATCAAGACAAAATGTTACCATTATAAATGATAAATTTAAGATAGTTTATATTAGTAATCATGACTTCTTTGGCAAGTATAGTAGCAACTTCAAAGAAAACGTAGATATATTAGAATGCCTTAGTCATTTGCCATGCTTTGAATTAAAGCAGCAGATATATGATAATTTAATAAAAACAAAAAAAGTACTAGGTTATTTTGTTGCACAAAATGTATTCGAAAATAAAGAGTATGAAGTTGACTGCGTTAACTTATCACCAATTTTAGATCCAGAAGAAAACTTGGTTGGAATAGAATTAATTGCAATAGATATGGATGGGCTACCAATCGTAACTTTATTAGAAGATAGACCTCACCATAATGTTGAAATAATTAATTTAACTGAAAGAGAGCGTGAAATTCTTACACTAAAAGTTATGGGTAAGACTAATCTAGAAATTAGTAATATATTAGGCACAATTTACAATAAAGATCTTTCACAACATACAGTTGCAAACATAATCAAACAGCAGTTATATACAAAGCTAAATGTCGGAAATAAATCCAGCCTAATAAAAAAGGCTCATACTATGGGCTTAGATAAGGTTATACCAAAATCACTCATCACAAGTAATCAATTAATTTTATTCCCAACAATAGAACTTGATACCTAATGCTTATAAAACTTCAGCTATTAACAAGTGTAATAAAATGTTCCTGATAAAATTGTTTACTCACAACGTTCTGGCATAGTATTTAAATGAACATTAGCTCTGTTGCGAGAAAATAAATCAAAAATAGTTCTATGATTAGTGATTATATCAATACAGGAACCAACATAGCTAAGCAAATTACCAAATGTACCAGCACTTAATAACACAGCAAGAAATTTGAAACTCCAATGATGATCACCAAGAGCTGTACCTAGCACAGCTATACTAGAAAAATGTCCATAGGTTAGACCATAAACAGCAACCACAGCACCGATAAAAACACCGAATAAAATAGCTAAATCACGATTATTTAAATGACGAACACGCTTGTGTAGTTTAGGATGTGGGTATTTAGTATAAATTGAACTCATAATTTCCTACTTTTAACAACTGTATTATTTACACATTATCGTAAATTATCGACCCAACTAACTAGGTACACAATTTTTATAAAATGTTAGCAAATAATAATTAGAGTAGGAGTCATCAGCAAATGCGGTTTATGGCGAACTCCATCGCCGAACCATAATTATACTTGACTCCTAAAATTATTTCAATTATTTTGTAGATTACGCAATTCACGTTTCAAAATTTTACCTGTAGCATTACGTGGTAATTTATCTAGAAAATAGATTTTTCTGGGTTGTTTAAATGGCGCAAGTAAGGGCTTCAAAAACTCTTTAAATTCACGCTCAGTCGCAACTTCACCTTCTTTAAGTTCAATGTAAGCAATTGGAGTTTCATTTTCCTCAATATCTTTCAAGCCCACAACCGCACAAGCATTAACTTTCTCATAAGTATAAATAAACTCCTCAATTTCACGTGGATAAATATTCATACCTTTATTAATGATTAAATCCTTCTTGCGATCTACTATATATACAAATCCAGCGCTATCAACGTAACCAATATCGCCAGTTTTAAACCAATCACCAACCAAGACCTCGGCACTATCTTCTGGACGATTATAGTAACCTTGCATAACGCAGTCACCTTTCACATAAAGCTCTCCAACTTCACCACGAGCTAATTGAACGCCGTCATCGTCAAAAGCCTCTAACACGAAAGTTGGTAATGGTCGCCCAACTGAACCAAATTTATTAGCCCATGGCTGATTCAAGGATACTCCCGATGCGCACTCACTCAAACCATAACCTTGTAAAAGCTGCCCACGTTTAAAATTAGCACTAAACCGACGAATAACATCCTCAGATAAAGGAGCAGCTCCTGATACCCATCCACGGACATTATGAAACCAATGGAAATACCACGGCAGCTTAGCTCGTGCCATTGCACTAAATATATCTGGTACACCAGCAAAGTAACGACAACGATGCACTAAAACTAATCTTAATAAATTTTTGAAATCTTTTTTACTACTAATTGAACGCACAATCACTACACCACTATTTGATGCTAGTGGCAGCAATAAAGTTACAGCTAATGTAAATGCGTGAAACATTGGTAAATAACAAATTAGTCGAGCTTGTCCATTTTTAATTGCAAAATGATCAAATGCACCATAGACAATTGATAATAAATTACGATAACTGAGCATTGCACCCTTTGGTCGCCCAGTAGTTCCAGAAGTATAAATTAAAACCGCCAAATCATCCAATAGAGCATTAGCATTAAAATCACGATTTGCCGAATAACTTGTGAATATTTTGTCATAACTTAAATTCGTTTCATTTTCCAGTGGTAAACCATCGACCCAAATAATCTTTTCAACATTTGTTTTAATCATTAAATCACGAACTTCGTCAGAATATTTCGCCGATGCAAACAATAATTTACTTTGCGAATCATTTAAAATATACACAAGTTCATCGTGCTTAAGAAAATTATTCACAGGCACCGCCACGGCACCAATTTTACTAATTGCAAATAAATTAACGACAAATTGCCACGAGTTACTCATAACCAAAGCAACCTTATCATTCTTTTTAATTCCTAGATCACATAAATATGCGGCAACTTTATCAACTCTCTTGACCAATTCACCATTACCAATTTTCATCTCATCTTCAAAAATAGCAATGCGATTAAATGATTTCTCAGCATTTTTCTGAATAATTTGATAAAAATTATTTACTGGATAATTAATTCCCATTTGAAACTTCCTTATTTATATGGCAAATCACTCGAATTATAATTTAAAACTCTAAATTAATAAAGTCAAAATACTCAACAAGCATAGAGATGTTTAAATTATTAACTTAACCGATAAGAAAAACAATTACTATAAGCAATATTCTACACTATCCCAATAATCTGTAATAATAAACCATACTATTTCTATAAATACACTTAACCAAGGTCAAACTAGCCCATTAATATAACTCACCAACTTCACACCCTGATCAATTAATCTTTAGGCACATAAAAACGCCACCATAAGGTAGCGTTTCTAGCAATTTTGATTCGATCAATATCTAATTAACCATGTAATTGTCGTTTATCACAAGCAAGAGCTGCTTCATGAGTTACTTCAGATAATGACGGATGAGCATGAATAATTCTTGCCAAATCTTCGCTACTTGCCATAAACTCCATTGCAACCACGGCTTCACTAATTAATTCAGACACAAATGGACCAACCATATGTACACCCAAAATCCGATCGGTTTCTTCATCGGCTAAAACTTTAACAAATCCAGCACTATGACCAAGCCCTAATGCTCGCCCATTTGCCATAAATGACGAAACGCCTTTTTTAAATTTCACACCTTCAGCAACCAATTGTTGCTCAGTTTTACCAACCCAAGCCAATTCGGGATTCGTATAAATAACCCATGGCACAGTATTAAAATCAAAATGCGGATGTTGTCCAGCAAGACGCTCAGCAACGATTACGCCTTCTTCTGAAGCTTTATGTGCTAACATCGGTCCACGCACCACATCACCAATCGCCCAAACATTTGGCAAATTGGTACGGCAATCTGCATCAACCACAATGAAACCACGCTCATCTAATTTAAGACCAACTGCATCAACATTTAAACCGTTAGTATTTGGCACACGACCAATTGATACCAATAATTTATCTGCAACCAAGCTAAATTGTTCACCATTATGCTCGTAATTAATTGTAACGTTATCACTGCCATTAACAATTTCACCAATTTTTACACTATTTTTAATTAGCAAACCTTGTTTAACTAAATGCTTGTGTAATTCTTTGGAAGCTTGTTCATCAGCAACAGGCAAAAACTTGTCGGCAACTTCAAGTACAGTAACATTTGCACCAACTCGTTTCCAAACACTCCCCATCTCCAAACCAATTACACCAGCGCCAATCACACAAAATTCTTTTGGCGTAGACGTTAAATCCAAAGCACCTTCATTATCCAGAATGTTCACATTATCCGTTGGGATTTGTGGTAAATGACGTGAATTAGAGCCAGTTGCCACAATCACGTGAGTGGCACTAACTTCTTGCTGTGTACCTTTATCATCCACAGTCAGAATATACTTACCACCTTCTGCTGTTTTAAAACTTGCCCAACCATGAATCTCAGTAATTTTATTTTTCTTAAATAAGAAAGAAATTCCATTCGCATTTTTACTAACAATATCTTCTTTACGTGCAATCATTTTACTAATATCAATTTGTGGATTCTCACAAGTAATACCATGATCAGCAAAACTATGCGTTAATTCAGCATAATTTTCGGAAGATTGTAACAATGCCTTTGATGGAATACAACCAACATTTAAACAAGTTCCGCCCAATGAATATTTGTCATTACGAACATAACCATCAATACAGGCAGTGCTAAAACCTAATTGTGCTGCACGAATCGCAGCTACATAACCACCAGGTCCACCACCAATTACTACTACATCAAAATTTTGCATATCTATTCCTAATCTAAGTTATTAAATTAAACTTCATCACTAAAAATACGGACACGACAATCAGCGGTAATTGAAGTCGCTGGATCCTGTATATATTTATTAAAAAACTCAATTAAATAAGGCTGCGCAGAATGTGCATCAAAAGCTTCAAGCGAAGCCCATTCTTCATTAAACATAATCGAGAATTTGGCATGCAGGGGCGCCTGCGGATGATCTAATTGTCGCGTTACTCGGTAACGTAAACATCCATCTTCACGCAATGCTAAAGGCTCCAAACTCAATAACTTTTCAAATAACTCTTGCTCATGACCCACTACAGGCTCAAATTCGGCAATACAATAAATTTTCTTCGACATCTTAACTTCTCTCAAATAAGCTTTAAGCTAGATTAACTAAGCAAAATTATAGCACAACTAAATGCTATTTACTTTGATCACAACTCAAATCACCAGTACGACTATCTGAACTAACCGAACTACCTACTTGACAATTATCATAAAATAACATCTGCGGGAAATAGTTTCCTGATGACAACTTACATTTTGTATGTAGCACATTCATCGAAAGCGTGGCTCCCTTGACATCACAATTTTCACGCCATTGACCAGCTGGCAAGCCATCGTTAAATTTTTTACTCGAGCTGCGCCGTTTACAACTTAAACGACCGTTATCATTATCCACTAATTGATCATTTTTACAAGTACTTAAATCAATCGCCGCTGGAATAAATTGACCTTGATTATTACGACATTGAGTAATTAACATACCACTGTTGATGCTCGCAGAATTAGTTCGACAACTCGTAACCCAGTTACCACCAGGAAATTGAGCTTGAATATGTTCAGAATTACTCATAATAACTCTAGGCGTAACACAAGCTAAATTACCGTTATCATTTTTAACCAATGAGTTAGTTTGGCAACTTTCAGCATAATTTAATTTACTTATCGTCTGTATATCTCCGCCATTTTTTGTACATGCTGAGATTAAAACACCCTTTAAATAACTAGCATTGCTAACATTACAAGATTGCTGCCACGAACCATTTGGTAAACTTTCCGCTAAGACCAACAACGGTAAACTTAAAATCAAAATTAATTTCTTTAACATATAAACCTAATTAACGTTCCGTACCAGCTACTGTTAGACCAAAGCTTTGCATAACTCGCGCTACCTCAATTTCGTCTAACTCATAATAATTACCACGTTTTAGACGAGGTGGTAAATCAATTGGACCAAAACGTGTCCGCATCAAACGACTTACCGTAATACCAAAATGCTCAAACATACGACGCACTTCACGATTACGCCCTTCCATTAAAAGCACCTTATACCAATGGTTTTTAGAGTCGCTATCTTGTAATTCAAGTTTGTAAATATCTTTAAATTTGGCCACGCCGTCTTCTAGATTAATCCCCGTTTTAACTTCGCGAACTTGCTCTACAGTCAGTGGATCACCATAAATACGTACCGCATATTCACGCTCAACTTCGTAACGTGGATGCGTAAAATGATTTGCTAACTCACCTGAAGTGGTAAAAATCAATAAACCACACGTGTTATAATCCAAGCGCCCAATTGCTGTAAAACGCTTATTGGCCAGCAAAGGAATTTTATCATAAACTGTCGCACGACCCTGTGGATCACTCCGTGAAACCAATTCACCCTCTGGTTTATGATAAATAATGATCCGAGCCAAACGATCTTGCCACTTAATCCGAATTGGACGTCCCAAAACTTCTACACGATCATGCTCACCCAATTGTTGACCAAGCTCAGCCAAACGACCATTTACTAGAACTTTACCTTGACTAATTAAATTATCACATTCACGACGTGAACCTACGCCAGACATCGCTAATGCTTTAGAAATACGTTCACTATGTCCATCTTTAGGGTCAACTCGCTCTTCACGAATCCGCTGTGCGGTAATTCTTTCCTGTTGATTTTGACGAAGTAACTTAACACGTTTGGCAGACCTGGGCTCATTCTTATTAAATCTATCATTTGAATTCTGTGGACGCGGTTTCTCTGAACTTGCGACCCCAACAACATTTCTTGGCTTACTTTCTGTAGTTTTACGTTGTGGGTTGTTATTTTTCTTGGTTGTCGGACTTGACTCAACCATCATATCTTTAAGCTTTTGCTTTATATTAAATTTCACCGAATGTTCTTTCTCTTATCATTTACTGCCAATATTATACCTTACTCCGCAAAATAAGCACTGAATCAAAATCATGTCATTAATTTAAAAGTGCTCAAATAAATAAAGAAGCCCCAAGAAAATTTAACTCTTGGGGCTTTGGCATAACCACATCTACAAAAAATAACCGATGATACGTCTTTAATAATTAATCTAAATTAACCATTAAAAAGCTGGTACAACTAAATTACCATATTTATGCTGAATATATTGCTTTACTTCTGGTGACTGCAAAGCATTTTTCAACGCTTTAATTTTTGCCGAATTAGCATTATCTTTACGTGAGACTAAAATATTAGCATACGTTGCACTATTATTCTCAACAAAAGTGGCTTGATTTAGCTTGAAACCTAAAAGATTAGCACTGCCAGCATTCATCACCGCAACATCAACATTATCATTACTTAACATTTGTGGAATCACACTACCATCAACTTTATAAATAACCACAGCATATGGATTAGATTCGACATCATCCAACCCAGGTGCTGAATTACTTTGCTTAAACTTTAATACGTTATTCGCCGATAAAAGCTTGATAGACCTAGTTTCACTAATTGCATTATCGGGAATAGCAACTCGAGCACCACTTAACACCTTAGATAAATCATGCGTTTTATTAAATAATTCTGATTTACTTTTACTTAAGTAGATCGCAAATGGAACATAAAATATACTAGCAACATTCACCAAGTCATTTTCAAACATTTTATTATACTGATCTAAGTATGGTCCATGCTGAAAGAAATTAGCATCACACTTTTTATTACTTAACTCCGAATTGGGATTCTTTGGTCCAAACCTGCCGGTTACTGGCGTTGCAATGGCTGGATCATTATAGCTATCATAAATATTAATTTTTAAAGTATACCCTTGCTTAGCTAAAATTGGCTTGGCTGCTTCTAAAATTTCTGCATTTGGAAATTTTGTTGCATCCACTATAATTTGTTCTGCATAAGAATAGCTAGTTAATAAAATAGAAGAAAGAAGCCATAATCTAGAAAATTTAAACATATTTAGATTCCATTTAAAATTAATCCAAGCATTATAGCGTAAATCGCTCACAACCTCAACCAGAATAGCTACAATTGTTGTAAATAAGAATTAATAGACGATTACACAGCCAAAAATGTTGTATTTGACAACACATTACACACGACATGAATTAAAATACAAAATAATTAACTCGTAAATATTACAAACGTATACATTTTATCTATCATCAATTAAATCATAATCCGCAAAAACTTTGACAAATTACTCAATCTCTATAATTACCTCAGATCAATCATTTCGACCAATGTTAAAATAGCTACCTAATTTCTTACTAATCACATCAAACCAGCCCTGCTTAAGTTGTAAGTTTTTGTTTGAATTTTCCGGAACATTGGCACGAAAAAGTTCAGTCATGATTTCTTCCATGGTATACATACCAATATCACGATTACTCACCCACTGACAGGCAAAAATAGCTCCTTGACCAAAAGATGCACGGCTAATGCTTTCATGAGTTACTCGTAAAGTTTGATTGGGTAAACCAAAAATTATTTCATGCTTACCGACTATTCCACCTGCCCGAATTGATTTAATATTCTGCTCTTCATTGATATCTAAATAATTAGCAATCCGTGTTGCTGTTCCAGAAATTTCTGCCTTACCACGGAAATGCTCTTCGATAATTTCAACATCGGCCTCAGGGATAATACTTTGAAAAGTTTTGGCTGCTACCATTAAAATATTAATGCCTAAGGTAATATTTGGTGAATATACAACTGCTGATGAGTTGCTAATAGAACGCAAGGCTTCCAAATCATCTGGCTGGTACTTAGAAATGGCTGATACTACTTTAATTCCAAGAGTAGTGGCCGCATTCATATAATTATAAACTCCAACACTATCAGAAAAGTCAACGATCACATCAACAAAATTATCACGATAAAAATCTAAACTCAAGTCATTCTGAGTAACAATTCTACCCTCATCGCTGTCTAAACCCAACATCCGTGAGGCGAACTCGGCACCAGGAACCAATGCACGTTTAACTACCCAGCTTAATTCAATACCATCATGGTTAATTAGTTCTTGTGCAACTAATTTACCAGTTTTACCAAAACCAAATAATCCAACTTTAATTTTTTCCATATTATAATTCCTTGATACCTTGCACCCAATTAAATTGAGTCAATTATGTAATATATCTATAAATTTATTAAAAATAATCCATCTAAGATAGGCCACCACTCTTTTAAATTGTAGCATAACTCTAATCAGATATTCAATTTTTGCCATTAATTGCTAATTAATTAACATTTGTATCAACCAGTATTTGATGACAAACTATAAAACTATGGCAACATTAAAATTAAGGTGAAATAATTTTATAAAACTCACACCATATAAAAATTAATTTAGCACAAAAATCTGCTCAAATCCGAATAAACAGAGTATAATCTCCCTAACAAAAAGCTCTAATCTATAGATTTAACAGGCTACAGAATCAATTCAATATTATTTGTAATTAGTGAGAAGTAATGTCAGAAATAATTAATCAACAACATGAATTTTGGCTAAAGCGCTGGCAAGATAAGCAAATCGGCTTTCATCGTGAACAAATTAATGAATTATTGCAACGCTACTATCCAATCAAGCAACTACCGCAAAACCCACGAACCTTGGTTCCACTGTGCGGAAAAAGTAAAGACATGCTATGGCTAGCAACACAAGGGGCTAGTATTTTAGGCTGTGAATTAAGTTCAGATGCATGTCAGCAATTTTTTACTGATAATCAATTAACCAAAATACACACACAAGATCAAAACTTTCAATACTTCACGCATAATTCAATTACACTTGCATGTGGAGACTTCTTTGCGTTAAATCAATCAATAACTGGTCAACTAGATTTTTGTTATGATCGAGCAGCACTCGTTGCTTTGCCAGACGAATTACGTAGGCTATATGCAAAACAAATCGCAAATTTATTACCAAGTGGTAGCTTATATTTATTAATTACCTTAAGCTATGATGATCCAAATAGAGTTGCACCGCCATTTTCAATTAATACTACAGAGGTCAAAAATTTATTTGCAGACAACTTTACAATTCAACATTTGGAAACATTGGATGAGCAACAAACTTATCCACTACAAAGTAGCCCAGTCAAAAATCATGCTTACTTACTGCAGCGGAAATAAAGAAAAAAGAATCACCAACTTAATGCTGTAAGTATTTATAATATAATTAGTGGTTATAACATCAATCTATTTGTTAACATCGTAACACTATATCTACAATAAAATAGTTGTGCTGTTATTAACTCCATGAAAGAAAATTTATGAAAAAATTGTTTACTCTTAGTTTAATTACTTTACTAACCGCATGCGCATCAAATAATAAAATCGCCAACCAAGTAACAACAATTGGTAAACCAGGTGATATTGAGATAACTAACTTAAGCAAAACCAAGGATTTGGAAACTGGCAACACAATTGTTCGCTGGAATTTCAATACCGTTAGCGATAAATCCGAACAAGTTTTCTGGAGATGTGATTTCTTTGATGCCAATGGCTTTGTGGTTGGTGAACCAACTCGCTTTGTTCAAGCAACGATTCATCCTGAGCAAGCTATGCCTGAAACTTGTACTTTTCCATCAGATCGTGCAGTTAACTTCAAAATTAACTTTCAAAATATGGCAACCAATATAACGGTATACAATTAAAGTGCTAAAAAAATCCTTAATCATATTCAGTATTGTAACAGCTTTTGCAAAGTTATCATCTGCCGCGACAATTACGGATAATTTCAAATTACAAGTAGGTGATTTACTTTTTCAAGATCTAAATTGTGGACAATTTTGTGATAATGTAGATAGTGTAACTTACGGGTATAATAATAGCTATGTATCACACGTTGCATTAGTCGTTAATGCGAGCGAATCAAATCCACAAGTAATTGAAGCCATTTCACAAGGTGTCAGCATAACGCCATTAGAGAAGTTTCTAGAGCGTAGCCTTGATGAAAAACATCAACCACGGGTTATGGTTGGACGCTTAAAACCAATTTATCAGAAATTAATACCCACCGCAATTCAGATTGCAGAGCTTCAAGTTGGTAAACCATATAACGAAAGCTTTGTTGCTGCCAACGGACAAGCATTCTACTGCTCGGAATTAATTGATTATTCATTCCAAGAGTCTAATCATAGCTATACACTATTTCACCGATTACCAATGAATTTCACCAATGGTAAATCCAATAAAATTCTGCCACTATGGCAAAATTATTACCAAAATTTGCAAATTCATGTTCCTCAAGGTCAATTAGGCACAAATCCAGGTGCAATGTCACGCGAAAGTAGCATTCAAATTATACATTTGTATGGACAATTACGTGAGCACTAGCCAAACTCTAACACTCATAGGACACCAAAAATCACGTAGTTTCATAATTTCAGCTTACTGGTTAATTTTATTGACCATGTTGTTATTTGTTACTAGCTGTTCAACCAAAAAATCACCACCAGCAACACCAGCGCAAATTCAAATCAATAATCAAAATGGTGCCGCGGGAGATCGAGTAGCCTCGTTTAGTAAATCACTACTTGGGAGTAATTATCGCTATGGCGGCAACTCACCAAGTACAGGTTTTGACTGTAGTGGATTAGTGCTATATAGTTACAAACAAGCGTTGGGTGTAAAATTACCCCGCACAGCACATGACCAAGCCAATGCAGCTGGTTATAAAGGTAAAGATTTTGACGACTTAGTTGTCGGAGATTTAGTAGTTTTTAATCATTTTCAACATATAGGTATTTATATTGGTGGTGGGCAATTTATCCATGCGCCAAGTACCAAAGGCAAAGTCCGAATTGAAAATCTAAGTCTACCTTATTGGAGCAATAATTACACTGGTGGCTATAGCTACTTTATTAATAATTGATTACCAAGACACACAAACCATTCGTAAAATATCAGAACGTCCAGTTAACAATTACCCGTGGTTGCCACATATTACCACCAGATGAATTTGCTTGCTCAACATAAACCACACGCGCCCACACATTTAGTGCAGTTTGTGGAATTTGATATAAAACTGCGGCATCATATTCAGTTACTTCACTCGCTTGACTCGCATAGATTTGATTAACAAAAAATTGTGAGAATGAAAAATTGACCTTTAAACTATTATCTAGAAAGCGCGTACTATTACGTACGGTGTAAGCTTGACCCGACCCTAACTCAGCTAAAGAAGTCAAAGCTGGCGTTGTATACAGTGGATCAGCTTCCATGCCATACGTATACGGTGATACGACACCGCCATTCAAATAAGAACCGCTAGCTCCAAAAACATTATTGTATGAAATACTTGAAGTATTATTCGCAATATTTAATGCGATTTTTGCACCAACACCATTACTTGAAACATCTCCAGCTGGAGTAGTTTGGCCTGGTAAGCTAGTCTGATTAGTAAGTGTTAATCCAGAGGATCGCTCCATAAAACCTTGCCCAGCAAAGTCCCAACTAAAAGTTTTATTCATTTGTACATGATAACTATTATCTACATACGCCATATTTGCATAATCAGAAAAGTTATACAACCACGCTTGTCCTGAATAACTGTCGACAGGATTCCAGACTACACCAAGTCCACTTGGACCACCAGTAGTTGCTTGACCAATTCCAGATAGTGGACCACTCATAGTATTATAATAAGTTTGCTGGGTAAACCAATTGTTTGGATACTGCAAATAACTCCACGCAGTAAACCCTGTTACAAGTAAGCTGGGCAAAGCTTGAACATTAACTACTGCACCTTGAAACGTATTGTTGCCCATTGCATAATTACCACCTGGGTTGTTAGAACTAGAAGCATTAACCCACGGTGTTACAATCAAAATATTTCCCGCAGTCACATCTAATTTATTGCTATACTGATAATCAACATAAGCTTGCCCCAATGAAAACACTGAAGTTTCCGCAAAAGTATTTGGCTGCCCGACTTGATTAGTATTAGCCATTGCAGTACCAGATGCCCCAAAAGCAAACCCTGCATAGCGATCAGTTTGCCCCCAAAGCTGGAATATTTCGGTGTTATACGCTCTATTTTGACCTTGAGTTGGGCTATTTAAATTAATAATTCCACTAAGACCTCCACGATAAATCGCACCTGATTCATCGGCTTTCTGACTATACCCCATGTTTAATGAAATTGGGTCTTGAAGATTATTATAAGGCGAAATGAATGAACCACGCAGCAATTTTATTTCTTCATCACGAATTAGTTCATCTATATCATTTTGACTATAATCAGCATTTATTTTATCTGCATCATCCGTAATAACTTGACTTTCAGATTGATCAATCCCCACCGCGACTACGCTTTGACTTAATACGACCAAGCTCCCAATTAGAATAATTCTTTTAACTAATGATTCCATATTTAAATAATGCCAATCCTATTGTTAGGTAATACCAGTTGCCTTAATTTTGTTCTGTAACTTCGTCTTCAGCTTGTTCACGAATTTGCCGAGCATCACGCTGCGCCTGCTTAATCATGCTATAACCCTGATTTTTTGCATGGGTTAGCATCTCTTCACATTCAATAAGAATCTTTCTCTTTTCTTCCAAAACATCTACATCCATTAAACGCCCCAGCTGCTCTTTCTGAAGCATTAACTCATGCAGCTCATTTTGTAACCTCTGTTTATCTTGCAAATGCTTGGTCAATAACTCATCACTCAAACGAATTAAAGCTCGTGTTCTTCTTAATTGACTAATTCTCTGACGAATCTTACGCACAATAAATTTAAACCCGGCATAATAAATTCCCCAAATTAAACCAATAATTAAGACGAATAAAAGTAAAATCGGTGCGGCATGATAACTTAAAAATAGCAAAACTAATTGTTTCGTACTTAATTTAAACTCAGATTGAGAAAACACGTTACTTTGTAACTTAGCCGCAAGGCTAACTCTCAGATTTGACTCAAACCAAGTTGGTAAAAATTTGTTTGCGGTGAAACTTGCAGCTAACCCAGTATAACTCATTGGACTAAAATCAAATTTAAGCATGTACTTACCATCTACTAATTTCATTAATTCAAAATTTTTAGTTTGAAGATCTTTAATCTGAGCATCTTTAAGTGCTATGCTTTGCTGAGATTGAATCAACAAATGCTGATTTTCAGCTTGTAATTGTTTAACCTGCTCAGAATTACTATCACAGCTAATTAAGCAAACTGCTACAACACAACACAACATTAATTTAATAAATAACTTCATCATCAATTCAGTATAAAAAAGTTGGAAAACCATAAATTGGCAGTATTTATAATTTATCCATAAAAACCATATTAACACTATTAACAAACAACAAGACAGTGAATATAACCACACCCTCATAATTTGGAAGCAACTATATTTGGCACTTTGACACAGAGTAACTAACTCGTCACGAATATAGAATTACAATCTCGTTCCATATAAATATTTATAGGTAATCAAATATCCTATAAATACAAAAAACCACCTAACATTGCAATAAAAGGTGGCAAAACATCAGCTACTTTAACTTCATAGCTAATTTTAGAAATTATTAACTAAGCTCTTTGATTGCTAATTTCATCCGTTGCAAAGCTTCATTTAAGATAGCTCGATTGGTAGCAAAATTAAGACGTACAAAACCCTCACCGCCAAAATCAGCACCATTTGATAAACCAACACCGGCAGCTTCAAAGAATTTCTCTAAATTTGTGATTTGATATTTAGCACATAGTTTACGCCCATCAATCCAAGCGAGGTAGGTTGCTTGTGGTACAGTAACTTCTAAATCAGATAAATTAGCCAATTCACGCACAACTAAATCACGATTAGTGCGCAAATAATCTAATAATTCCTCACGCCAAGCACTGCATTTAGTGAATGCCGCTTGACAAGCAGTAATTCCAAAAGTATTAACCTCAGAAAATAATCCTCGCATCGCATTCATAAATTTAGTACGTAATGTTAAATTACTGGCAACCACAAAAGCACAATTCAAGCCAGCTAAATTATAAGTTTTAGAAGGTGCCATCAAGGTTACGGTGCGCTTAGCAGCTTCAGCATTTAAACTAGCAAACGGAATATGCTTGCTATTTAAATCTAACACCAATCCACAGTGAATTTCATCTGAACAAATTAACAAATCATGGCGGATGGCTAATTCCAACAATTGTTCTAATTCATCACGTGTCCAGACACGCCCAACTGGATTATGTGGATTACACAACAAAAGTAATCGAGCTTTCTTTGGATTTTGCAAAATCTTTTGTTCTAAATCTGCCAGATTCCACTGCCAAACTCCATCTGTCTTCACTAATTCAGTAGTAATTAGACCTCTATCAGACAATTTGGGTGCACTTAAAAAGGGTGGATAAATCGGAGTAGCCGTAATTACAGCCTCATTGTCCCCAGTTAGAGCCCTGCAAGATAAATTAATCCCTGCAACTGTACCTGGCAACCAAAGAATATCAGCAGGAGTAATTTCCCAATTATATTCGTGCTTAAGGTAGGTAACCACATCGTTTTTAACTACGGCTGGTTGAATACTATAACCAAAAACACCATGCCGCAAGCTCTGCTCAAGGCTCGCCATAATTTCTGGGGCTGCTGGAAAATCCATATCCGCTACCCATAACGGCAAAATATCACGCTCGGGGTATTTATGCCATTTTTTACTATAACCTACATAACGATCAATCGGTGTATCAAAATCATACATATATTCAAACTCCATCTCTGTTCAATGCTTTGGCAAAATTAACTAATCCGTTCAATACTCATTTTCGCAATAGTACAAAGTGCATCGCGATAATTATTTACTGGGAAATGCTCTAATTCAGCTTGAGCTTTGGCAACATAATCGCGTGCCAATTGTGAGCAGTACTCCAAAGCAGCACCATTTTTAACCAAATTAACTACTTGAGCAATATCCGCGTGCTTAGGATCATCAACTGCTGCAATGATAACATCCTTAACACTTTGACTACCATGTGCTAATAAATAAATTAATGGTAAAGTAACCTTGCCCTCAAGTAAATCATCACCAACATTTTTACCCATTACTTCAGCGGTACTATTGTAATCTAAAATATCATCAACGATCTGAAACGCTGTGCCAAGATAAATAGCATAATTCGCCAAATGTTCTTCTTGTGCTGTATTGGCATCACTAATAATTGCCGCGGTACGCGCACCAGCTTCAAATAGTTTAGCGGTTTTACTCTCAATTACCTTAAAATACTCAGCTTCAGTTAAATCACTACGTCCAATATTAAGTAATTGTAAAACTTCACCTTCAGAAATAACATTGGTACTATCTGCCATAATTTTCAAAACACGTAATGAATTGCTTTGTACCATCATTTGAAAAGCACGAGTATAAATAAAATCACCAACTAACACACTTGCTGCATTACCAAAAATTGCATTTGAGGTCGCTCGTCCACGGCGTAGTCCAGACTCATCAACTACATCATCATGTAATAACGTTGCGGTATGAATATACTCTACCATTGCCGCCATTTTATAAACTAACTCACTAGAATTACCTAGGACTTTGGCGCATAAAATCGTCAATAATGGGCGAATACGCTTACCGCCACCAGCAATAATATATTCACCCACTGTGTTTACCAACGATACTTGCGAACCTAAATCTTGACGAATCACTTGATCCAAAAGCTTCATTTCATGTTTAATTAGTTGATTAAATTGATCCATTAAATTCTCTGTTATGTTTAAAATTAAGTTCCTGATTATGCCATTTAGCCAATGTACTGCGATGTCCAACGCTAATAATTACACTATGCGGTAAACGTTCAATTAATAATTGATACAACTGTGCTTCCATTTCTTCATCTACCGCCGAGGTTGCTTCATCAAGATAAATAATATCTGGTTTATTGACTAGAACTCGCGCAAAGGCAATTCGTTGCTGCTCACCTAAAGATAAAATTTTGCCCCACTCAGCCTCTTCATTCAAATAAATAGCCAATGCACCAATACCGCAAGCATGCAAAATTGATTCCAATTTTGCATCATCGGGTAAATTATCTTGTAGCGGATAACAAATAGCTGCACGTAAGCTTACATCAGGTAAATATGTACGCTGCGCCACAAATAATTCACGCCTTGATGTGTCTTGAAAAACCTCACCACTGGCAAATGGCCAAACACCAACTAAACTTCGTAATAAAGTTGTTTTACCACTACCTGAAGCACCTTTAATTAATAGCCGTTGCCCACTAGCCAAACTAAAATTAATATTTCTTAAAATTGGTTGAACTACATCTGGTAAGCTAATTGCCAAATTTTGTACACGCAGGTAATCTTGTGTGGTTGACTGACGCTTTTTAAGACCAGGCAAACTTTGTGCCTGATTAGTTGCCAGTTTAAATCCATATAAACGATCCATCACCGCCCGCCAACTAGCTAGATCACCATAACTATTAATAAAGAACGACAATGATCCCTGCACATGCCCAAAAGCATTCGAAATCTGGATGACATCGCCAAGTTTAATCGCTTTAGCAAAATAACGTGGTGCAGCAACGACAAGTGGAAAAATATTCGCAGTTTGACCATATGCTGAACCAAAAATAGTCAACTTCATTTGACGATAAATAATTGCCATATAATTATTAACTACATTAGTAAAACGTGACATTAGACCTTGACGCTCTTGACTCTCACCTTTATAAAAAGCAATATTCTCACCATATTCACGTACACGCATTAAACCGTACCGGAAATTTGCCTCCAAATTTTCTTGCATAAAATTTAAGCGTACTAATGGACGACCGATTTTGAAAGTGATGTAAGTACCAATAATCGCATACAATAAAGCAACCCACACCATATAACCTTCAATAATTATATGATGCCCTGACCACACAAACGACAATGGACCAGACAATCCCCATAAAATCACCACAAACGAGCACAAGCTAACTACATTACTGATTAGGCCAAGAGTAAAACCCAGTGTACTACTAATAAAACTATTAATATCTTCCGAAATACGTTGATCAGGGTTATCTACAAAATTTTTAATAAAGCGAGTTTTATAGTAAGCATGATCTTTTAACCAATTATTCAAATACTCTTTGGTCATCCAGCGCCGCCAACGAATATCTAAAGAGCTTTGACAATAGAATGCAATAATTTGAAATAAAATTGAAGAGAATGCTAAATAACAAAACTTGATAATGCTCTTATAAAACGCAACTTTGTCAAATTGTTGCAAAGAATCATACATGCCGTTATACCATTTATTCACTTGCACGGAGATATATACAGTAAGTAAATTTAGAGTAATTACACTAACTACTAAACCAATTGCCAGCCATTTTTCTTCACTAGTCCAGTATGGACGAGCTAAGTACCAAGCATCTTTTGCCCACTTAAAAGGATTACGTTTAAATGAAGAATCAAAATCATTTTGTCGCATTAACAGTTCCTGTAGTTAATAAAGTGCCCTGTACCGAATACAAATAATATTGTGAAGAGAAAATATATTGTGCACCCGACAAGTACAAACTACAACCAACGAATTTAATTGTACCTGATTGTGCATTTCCACACAATGAGTATTGTACTGTTCCAGTAAAGCACGTCTGATTCTGATTAACTGGATTACTAAAATAACCTGAAAAAATTGTTTGATTCGAAAAGTTTGTAATATCAATAAAGTTAGTTGGCGTAGATTCCGCAACCGTAAACGTTAAATTCTCATTAGTCATCGTGAAATTACAACTATTCCCCAAAGATGTAACATTACCAATCCCTGGAGTGAAGGTACCGCTAAACGGAGTGCCACCAACTGGCATATTTTGTGCATCACTACTTGAACCACCAGAGTTACATGCCACCAAACTTATGCCACATACACCAATCATCAAGCTTAAAATTAAATTTTTCATAATTACACAACTTTCTAATCAACTAACAAGATTAAGGAATATACAAAAAACACCTAAAAGACATAATTAATATTTAAGCAAAATCTCCAAAATATGCCTGTAGCAAGGTTACGCCAGCCACTGCGGCAGTTTCCGCACGTAGAATCCGAAAACCTAATTGCCATGATTCAAATCCATATTGATTAGCTAATTCAACTTCGGCGGAGCTAAAACCACCCTCTGGACCAACTAATAAAGTTGCGCTATCTAAAACATCAGAAACAACCAAATTACCTGCATGATGTGGCGAAAGAATTAATTTAACCGTAGATGAATTATTTTTTATCGCCTGATCAAACTCTAGCGGTTCAAGCAGTTCCATCAGAATTGCCCGCCCAGATTGCTCACTTGCTGAAATAATTATTCTGCGCCAATGCTCCATTCGTGAAGCTAATTTATCACTTTTAAACCGTTGCGTATTTTGTGCATACACCGGAATCAATTTCGTCACACCAAGCTCTACCGCTTTTTGAACCACTAAATCAAACTTATCACTGGCAATAATACTCATCAATAAGATTATATCCAATTTAGATTCATTTTGCACTAACTTACTGCTAATAATTCTAAGACTAATTTTACGTCGTTCAAGAACTATAAACTCAGCCATATAATCATGTCCATCACCATTAAATAAACTGATTTGATCACTGAGACGAAGGCGTAACACATTGATATGCCGTACTACTTCATCAGGTAAATTAATTTCACTATCGACAACAAATGGTAAATCAACATAAAACCGTGGCATTTAAGATCCCATTGCATCTAACTCGGAGTGAATCCAATGTTCAATTTTCTTGGTAAATGGAACTGATTCTTTATCATCTGGATAAATTGGCGCACCAACCACTACTGAGACCGTACCTGGATATAACCACAAACTATTACGCGGTAAAAAATAACCTGCATTATGCGCAAACGGTACTACTGGTACATCCAAACTTAATGCTAACTTAGCCACACCGTGCTTAAATGGTTTGCGCACCTTAGGCTTTAAGCGCGTTCCTTCAGGAAACATAATGATCCAAAAACCTAAACCAAACCGCTGTTTACCTTGACGAATGACCTGCGCCATTGAGTTTTCACCATTTTTACGATCAATCGCAATTGTTGATAACGCACGTACCGCCCAACCATAAAAAGGAATGTTAAAAACTTCCTTTTTCATAATCCACACACATGGCGGCAAAAAGCAATTTAGAACTACAGTTTCCCAAGCAGACTGGTGATTGCCCGCAAAAATAGCAGGGGTCTTAGGAATATTTTCAAGCCCATGAACGGTGTATTTAATTCCACCAATATACTTCAATAAAAATGTGAAATATATGGGTGCTGTCATAATTATTTTATGACGCAATTTTGGTGGCAATGGAATTATTAAAGCAGCCACAATCACATATACTGGTAAAGCTAATACTGAAAAAAACCAGAATAACAATGAGCGAATAATAATACTTAAACTCAATTTATGCTTCACTAGATTCAACTTTCTGAACGTAGGCAATAATATACTCACTTGCAGTTAGCAAATCATCAAAAACTAAAGTTCCTACTGGCAATGTTTCTTTAGCCATAGTTTTTTTACCATTACCAGTTTTAACCAAAATCGGAATGCCACCCACGTTATGGATTGCTTGCAAGTCACGGATACTATCGCCAATCATTGCCACTCGCGAAATATCCTCAACATTAAAGCGCTCACAAATATCCAAAATCATCCCTGGCTTCGGTTTACGGCATGAACAATTCTCTTCCGCAGTGTGCGGGCAAAACATAATTACATCAATTTCACCACCAGCTTGTTCAACCGATTGGTGCAATTTTTCATGCATTTCATTCAGCACTTCCATCGTAAATAGACCACGCCCTAACCCAGATTGATTAGTACATACTACGACTTTAAACCCAGCCTGACTCAAATTGGCAATAGCATCTACGCTTCCAGGAATAAAGATAAATTCATCAATACTTTTAACAAATTTATCGCTATCTTGATTAATCACACCATCACGATCGAGAAGAATTATTTTCATAGGATACCTTTAAGCTAATTCAGAGATTTTTCCATATAAATTAAATTTAGTATAAATTTCAGCCAATAATTTCAGACGATTTTTACGCACTACTAAATCTTCATCCATTACCATCACATTAGCGAAGAAATTTGCTAATGGAACAGCTAACGCACTTAATTGCTCCAGATAATTATGCACCGTCACGCTTGGGTTAATTTTTTCTACAGCAGCAAATAATTCGGCTTCGTAAGCATTAAATAAATGAGTACCTAATTTAGCATTAGCATCGACTTCTTGAGCATTTTTCTTCAAAATATTTTCAATACGTTTATTGGCTTCAAATAATTCTTGATTACCCTCGGCACTAACCCATGAACTAAACGCTTGACAAGTTTCAACCACCTGCGCAAAATTTACTTGAGTATTGGCAAGTACGGCATTCACAACTTTAGTCGAATAATTTTCAATACTGATAAAGTAATTTGCCAAACGTTGTTTTATAAATTCATAAATCTCGGCAGCAGTATTAACTGATAAATTTTTCCCAGCAAATGCGCTGACGCTAGCATCTAACAACTGCGCCAAATCTAATTTATATTCCAATAAAATTCGTACAACCCCAAGTGCAGCACGACGTAAGGCATACGGGTCTTTATCGCCAGTTGGAATCAAGCCAATGCCCCAAATTCCAACTAAGCTTTCTAATTTATCCGCCAAGGACATTACCGTTGCAAGAGGGCTGTTTGGTAATTCATCACCACTGAAACGTGGATAATAATGCTGTTCAATTGCATTGGCAACCTCAGCAGATTCGCCACTAGCTAGAGCATAATATTTACCCATTGTTCCCTGTAACTCAGGAAATTCACCGACCATTTCACTTGCCAAATCAGCTTTTAACAAGTAAGCTGTACTTGCTGCTAAAGTTGCATCAACATTTAATAACGGCGCAATCCCAGCCGCAATTTGCTGTAGGCGTTGAACTCGTTCCAATTGACTACCTAGTTTATTGTGGTAAACCACATTACTCATCTTGGCGGTAAAATCTCTCAGTGGTGTACGCTTATCAAACTCATAAAAGAATTCAGCATCGGCTAAACGGGCGGTTAAGACTTTTTGATTACCTTCAATAATAACTTGTGGATTCTTTGAAATTAAATTCGCCACAAACAAAAATTTATTACTTAGCTTACCGGAGGAATCTAACAGTGCAAAGTACTTTTGATTTTTTGCCATAGATAAAATTAGACACTCTTGTGGCACTGCCAAAAATTTCTCAGCAAACTCACCCACCAAAACCTCAGGCCACTCAACCAAAGCCGTAACTTCGTCTAATAAACCAGGCATAACACTAATTTGTAAATTCAACTCGGATGCACGCAAATTAAATTGTTGTTCAATTATGCTTTTACGCTCAGTAAATTCGGCCAACACCTTACCCTCATTATGAAGTTGAGTTAAGTAATCTGCGGCGTGTGTAATTTTAACTGGTGCATGACTCATAAAACGATGACCAAGCGTAGTATCATTAGCAGTCAAACCCAAAGCACTACAATTTAATACTTGCTGATTAAACATCACAATTAAATTATGTACTGGGCGTACAAATTGATACTCACTGCTACCCCAGCGCATAGCTTTGGCAATATAAATTTTTTTAAGCGCACCATTCACAACTGTTTCAATAACATTATCTAAACTTTTACCTGGCACCGTTGCTGCGAAATAAAAATATCCATCCTCACGCTGCTCTAAATCTTGCCAAGCGCAACCACAAGACTTAGCAAACCCCAACAAAGCTGGCGTTGCTTGACCATCCTTAAGACCAGTTACCAAGGCAGGACCTTTACGCAACATTTGTTGACTGGATTGCTCAAACTTAATACCATCAATCACACAGCCAAAACGGCGTGGTGCAATAAATCCGCGCAACTTACTTTCAGCCGAAACAAATCCATCTAACCCAGCAAAAACTGCTTGACTAAACACATTCCCAATATTGCTTTCCAAATTGATTGGCGGCAACTCTTCACTTAAAAACTCAATTAATAAACTATTATTTGTTAACGTTGACATATTTAAAACCTTAACCTTGAAACCTAAACTTTAATCTTGCTACACATCGATACAATTTGAAGAATTAACCGAATCATTGACAATAAAAATAACACCAATACTACTTATAAGAAAATATACATAAATAACCGCATAATTTTACACTATTTTAACTAAACCCTACGGCAAATAATATTTAAGCCCAAAAGGCATGTGTTAAAATATCGTTATAATAAACATCATTAAGATAAAAATGGCGGGGGTAATAAAATGATAGATCAAGATGGATACCGCCTTAACGTAGGAATAGTCCTGTTAAACAAAGATAAACAAGTGTTTTGGGGACGACGTAAGGGTGAGCACTCGTGGCAATTTCCACAAGGCGGTTTAGCTAAAAATGAGACCTTAGATGAGTGTATGTTTCGTGAATTAAATGAAGAGCTTGGGCTGTTACCTGAGCATGTAGAAATTATTGCTAAAACCAACGACTGGCTCTATTATAATGTACCAGGTAATTGGAATAAGCAAAATTCACATTATCGTGGACAAAAGCAAGTCTGGTATTTGCTCAGATTTGTTGGTCATGATCACCATATCAATGTGAGAAACTTTATTGAACAAGAATTTGACGCGTGGCGCTGGATTTCATTTTGGGAACCAATTGACCAAGTGGTTAAATTTAAACAAGATGTCTATCGCAAAGCCTTAAATTTTTTATCACGCTACGTGGGAAACTAAATAATGAATAGTAATTTTCTTAAAGTGCTAAACCAACAAGATGCTAGTTACACACCAATTTGGTTAATGCGCCAAGCTGGACGCTACTTGCCTGAATATCGTAAAACACGTGAACAAGCTGGTAGCTTCTTAAATTTATGCAAAAATCCTGATTTGGCAACTGAAGTTACTCTACAACCATTGCGTAGATTTGCACTTGATGCTTCAATCATGTTCTGTGATATCTTAGTAATTCCCGAAGCAATGGGAATGCATTTATATTTTAGCGATGGCGAAGGGCCTAAATTCACCAATCCATTACAATCAAGTTTAGATGTTGATACGTTAAAAGTAGTTGAACCTGAACTTGATTTGGCTTACGTTATGCAATTAATTCGTAATTTAAAACAAGAATTACCAAGCAACACACCATTAATTGGTTTTAGCGGTTCACCTTGGACTTTAGCTTGCTATATGATTGAGGGAGGCAGCAGCAAGAATTACGAAAAAATTAAAAATTGGGTTTACAGCCATCCGCAACAACTCCACAGTTTGCTAGAAAAAATTAGCATTGCAGTCGCTGATTACCTGATCGCTCAAATTAAAGCTGGTGTTGATACAGTTATGCTCTTCGACTCTTGGGGCGGCGTTCTAAGTGAAAGCAAATTTGTAGAATTCTCACAGCAATATTTAGCTAAAGTATTACAACGAATTCAGCTAAGTTTGCCAACGCATAAAGTACCAACGATTGTGTTTACTAAGGGTGGTGCAATCTGGCTAGAACATTTAGATCAACTTCATTGTAATGCCTTGGGAATAGATTGGACCGCTGAATTAGGAAAAATACGCCCACAAACCAATAAAATTCTACAAGGTAATCTTGACCCAGTAATGTTATCGGTTGCAACTCCAAGTATAATTAAAGATGAAGTAGCGCGAATTATTCACAATTATCGTGAGGCTAATGCTGGCGGTTTGGATGGATTAATCTTTAACCTTGGACATGGAATCTTGCCAAGTGCCAAAATTGATAATGTCAGCGCGTTAATTGACTCCGTTCATGAATTAAGTCAGCGCTAATATGAAAACTCTGCTACGTCATGTTCCAGCCAAATATTTATTGATTGCACTAAGCTTTATCAGTACGAGCTGGTCTTTACCAACCATTGGCGTAGCTGAAACTACTGCAGACACATACTTGCCAAGCTTTTTGGGTACTGACAGTAACAATATCCCAGATGGAGCAACTCAACAGGCGATGGTTCAGAAATTAAATATTCTAGCCACCCAAATCAAGAATCAAATTAATACACAAGAATCAATGATAGTCACCCAGGAAATAGATAAGAAAACTATCACTAGTGTTAATTTAAATGCAGCGCATACTGAGGTTTCACTTGAGTCTGAGCCAAGTATTTTACAAAAAATATCTCAGAAAGCTAATCAGCTTAATCCTTTGAGCACAAATAATAACGTTGCTGAGAGTCAAATTATTTACCCAGACTATATGCTTTTAAGCGAATTATACGCAGTAAATGCTGGTAATCAAATAAACCCAATTTCTGGCACCAAACAATATTCAAATATTTACAGCCTTGATTTGGCAATTAATTATACTTTAATAAAAACCAGTGACCAAACAGTTGTAGCTACGTTCATTTCTGCTGGACATGCTGGAGTTGCCACACTACAATACAATGATACACCACAAACACCAAACGATACTACATCATTAATTCAGACCGTTTATACGCAATTAAGTGATGACGTAGTTAACCGCTTAGATGTTCAATTTAATGAGAACCTTAGCTCACTAGCATCAAGCGAATCTACTGTAAAAACCACCAAACCCGTTCAATAGAGTAAACTATGCAATTAGATTATTTAATACCAAGCTGGAATCAAATTGACCACAATTGGCAAACATTCTTGAAAACCAAGTGTAGTGGACAACTAGTTAATCTAGATAAACAATTGCAAGCACTTTCACAAGATGGAAAAATTATCTATCCAACCCAGAGCAACATTTTGCGAGCTTTAAGCCTAGCACCACAACAAGTTAAAGTAATAATTTTAGGACAGGACCCCTATCATGGTGAAGATGAGGCGATTGGGTTATCTTTCGCAGTTAACGCAGACATCAAAATTCCACCAACCTTACGCAATATTTTTAAAGAATTAGCGTTAGAGTACAACCTAGAAATTAACCACACTAATACCATTTCACTAGAGAAGTGGTTTGAACAAGGTGTCCTACTGCTAAATTCAACCCTCACTGTTTTAAAAGATCAGGCGAATTCACTCTCACATATCGGATGGCAAGCAGTAACCGATCAAATCATTCACTATTTAAGTGAACAAAATGAGCATCTTGTATTTATTTTATGGGGAAATTTTGCACGAAGTAAAAAAGCACTAATTAATCCAGAGAAGCATTTAATTCTCGAATCAGTACATCCATCTCCGTTATCAGCAAATCGAGGTTTTTTTGGCTGCAACCATTTTAAATCGACCAATCAATATTTACAAGAGAATAAAATTACGCCAATTAATTGGTTCGTCTAGTTATCTAAAATAACTCAAGGATTGAACTCTATTTGACTTAATAAATTCTATGTTTCATAAACTTATTTGGTAAATGTATTTATATTCAAACTGTCAAAAAAGATCCAACTATGTATGGCTGGATCTTTTTAAAATATGTAATTTAATAAAACTCACACCAAACACTAAATACCATAATTCAACAACTATAGAATCGATTTATTTGGTCTCAGATAGTTAATTGGCGGTACTCGTACCAGTAGCCCAAACAACTTGGTCTGCTTGATTATACATAACAAGATTACCATCATCTTGCATAGACAAATAATAACCTGATATCCCGTTACCAGCGACTGTTGTTCCACTTGACCACACAACATTGCCAGATGAAGTGTAAAGAACCAAATTACCATTATTTTGCATAGCCAAGTAATTATTGGAACCGCTGCCCGACGTATTACTCGCCCATGTAGCAATACCATTACTATATAAAACTAGATTACCATCTGTTTGTACTACTAACTCGTTAATTCCACTTGGTGAAATTAATGTGCTTATACCAACAGCATATAAAGACGCATTATATAAAACACTGCCTGGAAATGCATTTGGTGTAACTAGATAATAAACATCATAACAATTTGTCATACCAAATGAAGATAATGCTGCTATAGGAAACTCCTGTAGTGAAGAATTGCCTATAAACCACGTAGATAGATTAGTTACTGATGTATTATTTGGATTAACAAAACATGTAGTTAATGGCGTTCCTTGGGCAGTCGTAGGACTTCCTACTACTGATAACAAATACCCATTAACTTCCAACGCACTAACTTGACTTGCTGATGCAAATATTGGATTATTTGAAGTAACTGGTGTCCATGGATAATTATTCGTCATTTGACTAATAGAGCTATACGGCATATTAGTAAAACTAATCGAATTTGTATTATATAATGGCTGACCATTATTTAAATTACCAATCGAAATCGCATATGGGGCAATAAAACCATCTGGAAGTAATTCTTGGACTGCGATAGTGTGAAGTAATTGATCATTACCAGTAAAAATACTACCACTTGGCCAATTTTCATTAATCCATCCACTCATTATTGACGGATACTGATTACCATTCGTCAAACTACCGCTACTGCCATTAACAATAGCCCAAAAAGTCGTGGAGTCTTGCCCTGTTACAGTTGTCTGACCATGAAAATATACATTAGTTCCAGAGTTAGTATCTATAGTAGTAATTAACATATATGGATACATATATGGGTTACTTGGTGTGTTAACAATGATACCAGGTTGACCGTTTGACATATTTGCAGTAACTCCTGTAGTTTGCCAATTACCACACATTAGATACGGTGTTCCTTGAACTCCCAACGATGGATAATTAGAACTTGGCATATAATAATACATACTCCATGCGCTCAAATTACCTACAGAATTATCATTACATGCAATTGTGTTTATATTATTAGTAACGCTACCAGTTAATGTCGGAAGATTTCCTGATGGTGTATAGTATGGTTGAATCGTAGCATTAGAAAACACGGATTGATTCACTGCTGCACCGTTAGAACCAACAAGCAAAGAAGGACAAGAGCCACTACTGCCAAACGCATTCACAAGATTCCCTAGTGTACCATATTGTTGATTGTATGATTCTAATGAACCAATACAAGTGGCCACATTATTTAATCCACTGTATTGATAAAAAAACAAATTTGGAGATGCATTAGTAGATGGATTATATCCGCCAAGAGCTTTAAGATTATTAGCTAAGTCTTGATAATTACCTGATAAACCAATTTGTGCAGATGTCATTGCCATAATAAGACTCTGAGATGCGGTAGGCGTACTTTCCAAAGATTTACCCACTAAGCTCGAATAATTAATTGACTCACCATACATCCATGCCCCATTTTGATTATAATACGGGATTTGTTGCGTGTTAGGATATACTTGAACTCCTACTGGCACATCGGTAATGATGTAACCAATAATGTTAGTATATAATTGATTAACTAATGCAGCCGTCATTAAAGTAAGATTTTGTTGTGCTTGATTATACATCTGCTGTGCCGTGGCATTAGCTGGTCCACCCATACTAATACCTGATTCATAGTAGGTATCAGGTACGGCAAAAAGATCAGACATTCCAGTCGCACTTCCTGCTCCTGTTTGATAATTAAGATAATTTGCCAAATATGCCAAATGATATGCGTTCTGAATTGCTGATAAACTTTGCTGATAATATGACATAATCGTATTATTATAATCATCTAGTAATGGCACTAAATTCTCACCATTATTAAATTGATTGGTAAGCTCCGCTTGCAAATAAGAATTAGTATTTGCTAACAGATTTATTAATACAGAATTATTATCAGTCGTTACGGTTTTATAACAAACTTTATACCCACTCTCAATTTCACATGGTGCTGTATATTTTGCTCCAGATATTTGCAATATGATGTTCGGAAGATCATTTGCTACTAGATTATTATAGGCCTCCGCAGTGGCAGCAAGATTCGTAGGATTACTGACCAATTGTGCCAATGTTTCAGATGTAAGCGCACCAGCATCTGAATTATAAAAACCCGCAGCTGAATAAATATACTCAAGAGCGCCACCATTACCATTTATATCAGCCAAACTAGTCGTCAATGCATTGTATTCATCATATGCAATATTACCTGCATTTGTTGCAATACTATTCCAAATAAAATTACTAGAAAGACTCAAGTTTGATTCAATTTGATTTATTTGTTGCTCCTGTACAAACAACTGATTTTCAATATTCTGAAACTCTTGCGCTACACAATTATTGCCATTTTCACTACCAAATAAACTAAGCACACTACCAGCACCAACACCCAATAAACCAAGCAATGGACCAGCGGTAGGAACAAAATTTAAAAACCCCGAAGCAAAGGATTACCAGTTCCAGCATCAACCATAACTGCACCACAACCAGAAGAGGTACCTTGTAAAGAATTAGCAAGCGGAGTTTTTTGATTAGAATTATCATTTAGGTTAAATTTATTATAAATTGACTGATAACTAATTGGTCCAGTTGGAGCAATATTTTGGCTGCTACTAGAACTGATTGAATTTCCTGATCCACAACCAGATAATAATGCGATTATACACGCGACATATATCAACTTAAATTTATTTTTCATACCAACTCCAGAATAATTAAATAGCCAGTTAAAAGATCAATGTCAATCAATCTAACCGATGCTAATACATGCAAAGCTTTAGGGTTCACCTACAATTTGCTGCTATAATTATATTGTTACATGCCAAATCATATAAAATATTGTATATCGTCAACAGCATAAATTAAAGCCAATATAATGTTTCATCTATGGGTTTAATTGCCAAGAATTGTAACACCAATAAATCACCATATTTGTATATAAAAAATATACAAATTAATTGGATATTAATTGTATAATCTACAAAAGCAACCTATAAAAATGCAAGTTTTAGAGCAGCCATGTTAAAAGAAATACTTCAATTACCCATTCCTCAAGCTTATTAAAAATTTTATTTAAAAACCAGCAATCTCTAATTATTGACTACCCAAACTATGAAATATTGGCCGTTTCTGAAAGTATGCTACCTGGCTTGAATATTGTGGGGAAAAAAGCTGAAGAAATCGATAGCCCATTTAAACCGCATGTAAAAGACTTTAGACGAGATGTGTTAAAATTCAGAGCTCAAGGATTGACATCAAACTGGTTACAATTATTTAAAATGCAAGCATTTTCGTCGATGAGTTTGTATAAAGTAGTCGATACACCAATTTTTCATGATGAACAATTGGTATGAATGTTCATTACATATAATAATGTAACACTCGATAGTTTACGTTTGGTTAGCGTCATTATTAAAAATAATACGCTAGCAAATAAATCAAATGAGACAGCCTCACATCAAGATTTATCTGATTTAGAAAAAGAAGTTTTATTTTTGGCAGCATTAGGAAAATCGACAAAACAGATATCCAGTATTATGACTAATCTAGGCATTAGAGATATTAATTATAATACCGTTAATTCTGTCATTAGTCAGAGAATATACAAAAAACTAGATGTGCAAAACATAAGCGATGCTATATTGGCTGGCGTTGAAACCAAACAAATTGCCTCTATCCCAGAAAGCTTACTATTATCAAAGCTCAAGCCATACTATCTGATAGATATTAAGAAAGATTGTATCTTTTTGTAATACAATGTCAATAAGTGATCAACAAGTTTCTTATACGTAAATTAAATTCTCCTGCTAAAATATATTTTATAAATATTAAATAAGGTTATAACGCTTGGGAAGCATAGTATGTCCTCAACCTTAACTGCAAAATATTTTAATAATACATCATTGTGAAATAGTTGATATCACTCTTAGTCAATACTTCTTCAGATGATGGGAGAATAACCAAAATTCATTATCTCAATAAAGCACAACAATACTTCCATTGAGGAACAAGTAATCATCGACTTCATTTCTCAATGTCTAAGAGAATAGACTATATAGCTCCAAATTAGAGCCATGTATCAATAAATTAAAAACTAAGCCTTACGTAAAATATTAATCACATCAAACGCAGCATATGTCCAAATAATATCTGCTCCAGCCCGCTTAAATCCCAGCATTGTTTCAAGCAAAGTTGCCTCATAATCCAACCAACCATTCTGTGCTGCAGCTTTAAGCATAGCATATTCACCACTAACATGGTAAACCGCAGTTGGAAATTGAAACTCTTGTTTAACCCGATATAATATATCTAAGTAAGGTAAACCAGGCTTAACCATTACAATATCAGCACCTTCTGCGATATCTAACCCAACCTCACGTAAAGCTTCATTCCCATTCGCTGGATGCATTTGATAACTTAATTTATCAGCCTTGCCCAAATTAGCACTTGAACCAACTGCATCGCGGAATGGGCCATAATATTTTGAAGCATATTTGGCTGAGTACGCCATAATACCAGTATTATGAAAACCATTTTCTTCAAGTGCAGCACGAATCAAACCGATTCTGCCATCCATCATGTCTGATGGACAAACAAAGTCAGCACCTGCTGCCGCATGACACAATGCCTGTTTGATTAAAACTTCATTAGTAATATCATTTAACACATAACCATTATCATCAATAATTCCATCTTGTCCATGTAATGTATATGGATCAAGTGCAACGTCACTAAACACGCCCATTTGCGGGAACTGCTGTTTAATTGCACGTATTGCGCGTGGAACTAATCCGTCTGGATTATAACTTTCACTAGCTAAATTATCTTTACCTGCTTCAATTACAGGAAATAATGCAATTCCTTGCAAGCCTAACATTTGGGTTTTCTCAACTAAGCGCAACAACATGTCCAAACTCAGGCGACTCTGCCCTGGCATCGATAAAATCGGTTCTTCACGACGCTCACCCTCAAGAATAAAGACTGGATAAACTAGATCATTTGCGGTAACCCAATTTTCTTGAGTCAAATTACGAATATACCCAGCCTGACGATTACGCCGTGGACGACTAAAAGGATAACTTGCGACCTGCTTCATAATAAATCCTAAACAATATATTTAATCCAATATTATAGCATAAGCTGCTGTTATGTGGCTTCACGAAACTGTCGCAATTAGAATACATATTATTTGGAATAATATTGTTGCAAATTAATTTAGATATGTTATAATTCTCGGGTGCATTAGACATAATACTGATCCTTGTGTTGTAAGGTAAGTAGATTATTAAAAGACGGCTAATCTTTTAATACTCCGATGGAAATGTTACATAGTTTCACTAGAGATGTTACGGTTAAGGCAGCATCTCATCGCGAAACAGTGCTCAATTTCTTGAGTACTTCTGATATTCTACATCAATTAATTTAATTTGTCAACTCATGCGATAATTACCTCGAATTTAACTATAATTTCGGAGGTAACTATGCTCAATCAGATAATAAATCAAATTAAACCGTCCTTTCTTGCTAATTGCATAAATAATGACTCAGACCAAGACGCTAACGAAATTATCTATTGGCTTAGATTAAAAATTAGTGAACCCAACACCTATACAACTTATCGTGTTGTAGTGTTTAGATTTTATTTGTGGATGAAGTATAGAGGAATTACACTCAAAATTACCTCAAGCAAAGACATTATTGATTATCTTGCATTTATGCATAATCCAGCTTTAGATTGGTGCGGATCTTGTCATCATTTTGCTCATTCCGAGTGGCGACCATTTCGCAAAAAACTATCTCGACAATCTATAAAATTCAATATGCAACTTCTGAGACAGTTATTCAATGATTTAACCGAATCTGAATATATCGCAAAGTCACCTATTCCATCAAATCTTAAACCTTCATCATTTATTACAAATCTACCTATTCAAAAATGCCTAACCTTGGCAGAGTTTAAAGATATTTACAGTTATATCAATAAATTACCAGAGCGTTATGCTTCTGAAATTAACTTTAAAATTAGAATGGAGTGGTTGCTTTTCTTGCTTATTTACACCGCTGGACGCAGAACAGAAATTGCTAATGCTAAGATGGGTGATCTATTCTTTAAGCATGGCAGGCTTTGGCTTAAAGTTATCGGCAAGGGTAATAAATACGGTGAGCTTGCAATTGTTCCAAATTTAGAAGAAGCCCTAAATAAATATAGAGCTTTTTACGGATTACCTGCAATTCGTAATCGGGTAGATTTAGAAATGGATATTCCATTAGTTATTAAGATTAAATGTGATGATGGTTTTTTAGGCGTACATAGCGCAACTATCTGGTATAACATTAAAAGTGTGTGTGGTGGATTGGCTGCGATAACTACGGATAAAGCATTTTCTGAGAAGTTAAAAAAAGTCTCTACACATTGGTTTAGGCATACATCTGCCACGCTCCAAGTAGATGCTGGTATCGATATAAGGGTAGTGCAGCAAATGATGCGCCACAAATCGATAGAAACCACTATGCAGTACCAACACGTAGCTAAAGATCGTCAACATGACGAAATGGCAGCTAAATTCATCATTTAGTCAACTTTGTTTAGCCTATCAAGAATAGGCTAAAAATCTGTGGATAATTTCTCTCCAAAAATCTGGTATTTCTCGCTTTATATTTTGGTAATGTGCACGATTTTTTTAGGACTTACCGCGGTTTTAGTTGGTGCTTGTCACAATTACAATCAAAATACTAAAACAAATCAGCTTTAAAACATCCCCATACAATAGACATTTTTAAAACTCTGAAAAAGTGATACTACCAACTAGATGTGCATAACACCCAAGTAGTGGTGCAAGCACCAATATATAAGTAATGACCTTGCGGTCATGGGCTGATTAGACTATCTTAGAATCCTATAGTTTTCTGTATCTGAATAAATAACCTGCGGTGCATCATGTGTAAGTGGTAGCGAGCTACCCCTTACCAACCCTGAAATATTAAAACTTAATTAACTGGTGCGTTTTTGAGTGCAAACTTGCTAGGTTTAAGGTTCTGGGTTTGTTAATGCACGATAAGGCGTGGTTTTCCTGAGACTGAACCGCGAAATAGATTTTAGATTAGCGTAGGTTCTGGGTCTAGGGCGCGAGCCAATAGCAGTTTAAACTAAACTAAACCACAAAGTAGAAGCTAAACTAGCTTGAGGTTGCTTATCTAAAATATGCTTTCTGGGTGACTGGGCGATAACATTAATTATAGTGTGGTTTAGGTTATTCACAAATTGTGTGGATAACCTAATTAATTTAAGCTGCATCATTTTGTTAAGGACAGCCTAGACTAGCATTAGAATTGAAATATCAGGGGGATTGCAGCGCCATTGATTATTGCTTATATTACGTTAGTGGTTGCTTGAAATGGCAAATAATAAGCTACTTAAACTTAGGTGCTAGGAGCTCGGGCTTCTGCATAACATATTGAAATAATTGATGTTTTTATGTTATAGTGGTGCTGTTTGTGGTATAATATAGTATGATCTAAATGGAAGTCAGATGTCCATAATTAAAACTATAATAAAAATGCAACGAGTCTATTTTACATTTACTATAGCAGTTGTGAGTTGCGTAAATGAGTGAATAATTATTTAAGAAAGCATAACAAATGAACCGATTTCAAACTATACTTACTTTGATTGTCATTTTCATGTGGTGTGTATTTTTAAGCACATTAAATAATACACAAAAAGATTATATTTATAATATCCTTGTGATGATAGTATTTACACTTTTAATAATTGGTGTTTACGGTTTTTATCGCTACGAAAAATCTAAACCTGTTAATAATAAAAGTTATAGGTATAAATATACTACGGCATTTATAGTTATGATTATAACTTTAATTATGATTATTCATTTTATTTAAGCCCAATCTTGTCCTTAATAATTCAAAAATTTATTATTATAATCTTTGCGGGGTAGCGCTTGTGGTCAAGCGGATAATAAGTTGTTAGTTCGATTGTGTGTTAACGCGGTGGTGAGGTAGGCGCAGCCGTAAGCTATCCACTGGGTTATCCATAATCAACTAATGGCTTATTCCGCGTGCTTGCTGTCCACAAATAGCGGGCGCGGTTATAGTAAATAACTACTCTAAAATGTTTTAAAATAACAGCGTATTAATATTATTAAACATGTATAATAACGTTATAGAGATGGTAAATAAACATTTATTTAGTTTTAATTACATAACTTGTGGAGTAAAGATTATGGCGATTGTTAAAAAAATAAGAATTGGTAAATATGCTGCAACAATGATAATAATTAGATTAGAGAAAACTTCATTTTTGGAGTTTGTTAAGATTTTTCACAATGAGTATAACCGCTTGCAAATGTCAAACTGTGATGGTTTAGAAAGATTGGTAGAATTGATTAACCACGTTCACGAAAAACAAGAATACACAGAAGAGCAGAAAAGTTATATTTTAAATAAAATAGTTAATCCACATAATATTGAAGATGGTTATTTGCATTATTATATTCTCGATATTATAGATAAAGAGAGATACAAATTAGTAAAAACTGCAATATTGGATTATCCAGAGGTAGAAATGGAATGGTTGAAAGAGTTTGCTGATTATGAACTATCTACCCTTAACTAATAAAAATTTACTATTATAATCTTTGCGGGGTAAGCGATTGTGGTCAAGCGGAAATAAGCGGTTAGTTCGATTGTGCGTTAACTCGGTGGTCAGGTAGGCGCTAGCCGTCAGCTGTCCACGGAGTTATCCATCAATCAACTAATGGCTTATTCTGCGTGCTTTGCTGTCCACAAATGGCTAACAGTGTATTAATATTATTAAACATGTATAGTAACGTTATAGAAACGGTAAACAATGTTTTAGGAGGTGCTATGAACTATGTTATTGTTGTTGCTCATCAAAAAGGTGGTGTCGGTAAATCTACGATAGCATCAAACTTGGCTGTCGATTTAGCCAAAATTTACGATGTTGATGTTTTAGATTTAGACATGCAAAAATCATTATCTTATTTCAACACATTAAGAAATGATTCAGCGAAATTAAATATAAAGTATGCTAAGAGTTTTAAAGAAGTTGCGGCAATAATTAATAATAATCAAAAGCTATTAATTATTGATGTTGGCGGTTTTGATAGTGACCTTAATCGGGCTGCCATTCTTGGCGCAGATATGGTTATAACGCCTGTTAGTGATTCTACAATTGAGCTGGTTGGATTACTAGCTTTTAAAAACATTATCGTTGATATTAGAAAAGAGCGCCCTGAATTACAAGCGCATGTTTTATTAAATAGACTGCATTTTAATTTAAGTACATCATTAACGGATATTAGAGATTTTATTAGTCACAATCCAGAATTCAAACTATTGGATAGTATTATACGAGATAGGAGCGAATTTAAGAAATCGTTTGAACGTGGCTTAAGTGTAAATGAATATTCTAAAGACAGTAAAGCAGCAATTGAAATTAAAATGCTTATTGAGGAGATACTGAAATGGCAAAAATAAAAATTGATCAAAACGCATTTGATAAAATTAGTGGTAGTGCACATTTACAAAATAAACAAGAAGATAATTCTGATACGGTAAGAAATACATCTGTTTATGAAATACCGAGGGCTTGGATAGATGCAATTAAAAACAATAAAATTAGCGTGAGTAGTTACATTAAGCAAGCTATGTTTGAAAAACTTAAACGTGATGGTATGATTTGATGACATTATTATAACGTTAAATTAACGTTATAATAATAGTTAAATAATGTTATGCTATGCTTAAAAGTCCTATAGAAATTAAGAAAAGCAAAAAAACCTGCTAGTGGTAAATAACTAGGTATTATCTAGATGTTTTTTAAATGATTTTATGGTATTAGATGTATAAAAATTAGGGGTTAAATATGAGTGAGGCTATCAAAATAGCAATTGTACCAAATTGGTTTTATTTTAATTTTGTGATCTGTAGCTTGATAAGTTTAGTTATTTATGTTGTACTGGCAATAAAGATATTTAAACGAACCGCAAGTTTAAAATTTACAGTAGTTAGTTTTTTCTTATCTTTATTTGTCGCATCTCCTGCAGTTGTGGCATATACAATTATCACGCAACTAGACATTTTTCCGCGGCACGTTAAATTTATTGAAATGGATTTTTCTGGGTTGAAAAATGATTTAGCCGCAACAAATTCCATTAGAGATACAGCACTAGAACATGGAGGTAGTTGTGTTGATAATGTTTGTACAATGAGAGTATTAGCATTTAAGCACAATATTAATGAAACGTGGGTAAAGTTTGGGAAAGAGTCCAATGAGGAGTTTTACTGTAATTGCAGCAGTCCGATTGACTATGAGTTTGGCAAAAATGCGTTAGTGGCTAAAGTAAAAATTTAGCAAATTAAGGGTTATCATAACGTTATAAAAACGTTAATTAACTAGTATAACAATTTATTTAATCTTTTGGAGTACATTATGAACTTAGAACAATTTAGCGATAATCAAAAAAAAATCATCAACCGTTGCATTGAAATGGGTTTTGATCCGTCAAGCTTTGCAAAACCTGAAATTGATTGCTTTAAAATGCAATTAGCGTTTCATGCGCTACGTGATGGAAATGATTTAACACCATATCTAGCTGATTTTGATCATGATCAATTAGAACATATTAGATCTGGATTATATTTCAAAGTTGACGTTAGCAAATATGCTGACCCAACTATACCAGCCGATGAAATGCTTAAAAAGCGGATGAGTTTACAATATAATCGGGCAAAAGGAATACAAGATGAATGATGATGAAAACTTGCTATAACAATATAGTAACGTTGTTTAATTGTTATAGTAATGTTATACTTTAAATTTAAGTGTGCGCCAAGATTATAAATTCACAATTATGCTTAATAAGTGATTTTTAAATCTTTTGGTTAGTTTTATTACGTTCTTTATTTGTCCTGGCTAAATCCTCAATTTTCCGCTTTATTTACAACGCTATCGCGATTATGCGCCCGAACGCTTCGCTAAAAGTGCGCCTTTTTTTATCTCAGCATGGAATTTAAGGGGCGGCATTGTCCGCCCCTTATCCAAACCTAAAATCCCCAACAATTCAGGGCTTAAAGCCCTAAAAACCATAACCTTTAGTACAAGCTGCGCTAGTTTTGCCTACGGCAATT
>JACCEA012500251.1_pt1 | contig 70120 bp, 63 predicted proteins | sample 7449851 | NCBI WGS metagenome assembly JACCEA01 (sample SAMN15323453, study PRJNA562643) | freshwater metagenome | isolation source: river surface water | place: USA:Blue River Watershed | collected 2017-08-18 | reverse complement strand
TCTGCGCGGTGCGATTCGCGAGGCTGTGCAGCACTTGCGCCCTGGCGGGATTTTCTTTGGCGTGTTCCACGAACGCGGCAATATCGAGAACGGATTTGGCGGGCCGCAAGATCCCGACATTCTGCCGACCGTCGAATCGCTGACGGGGATTGCGCGCGAACTGGGCCTTGTGATCGAGGTTGTGGAAAACCGTGAGCGGACTGTCCCAACAGTCGAGGGGGACCGGACTGCGCTCGATGTTGTCATCCGCGCCTCGCGTGCTGTCGGCGGTCTGTGAATATTTCTGGAGAATTCGTCGTAGGCTGAGGGACACAACAGAAGTACTGGGGGTTCCCAATGAACACAAACACCTTGATGAAGTTGGCCGTGGCCAGTATTGGCGTCATGACCATTTCCGTCTCTGGGTTGGCCGTCGGTTTGGGTACGGGGTTAGTATCGCTCAAGATATCCGCGGATTCTCTTGCTGGTGTTCCTGGTGAAAACGGTCGTGACGGTGCTGACGGAACAAACGGCACGGACGGCGCGAACGGTGTCGACGGTGTTGACGGAACCGATGGCGCAAACGGAACATCCGGCACGAACGGTATCGACGGCACGAACGGCAGCCGAGGCCCGGCCGGTTCGAACGGCACAGATGGTACGGATGGTGCAGATGGAGTCAACGGCATCGACGGTGTAAACGGCACGAACGGCACCAATGGCACCGACGGTGTCGTCAGTGCATCGGCGCCGCTGATGTACGACATTCAGGGACAGTCTCTGAGCCTGGACCTCGACAACTTCTCGCACCTCGCGGGCTTGTCGTACCTGCAATTCGACGTCAATTCCACCGCAGTGAACGCTCCGGGGCGCATGACCTGGAACCCCACCGACGGCACGGTTGATTTGCAGCTAAAAGACGGACTGGTCACCCTGCAGATTGGTCAAGAAAACGTTCAGATTGTGAAGAACTCTAATGGCGGAACACTGGTGGACGGACGTGCCGTTCGTGTCAACGGTTCATCGCTGGGGCGCATCACCGTCGAATACGGCGATAACACCTCGGCCGCAACGTCGACCGCGGTGATCGGGATTCTGACCGAAGACATCGCGACGGGGGCCGAGGGTTACGTCACGACCTACGGTCTTGTTCGAAACCTCGATACCTCGGCCTGGGCGGCTGGTTCCACCCTGTACCTGAATTCTGGGGGCCAGCTGACGACCACTTTTCCCACGAACGGTAGGGTCGTTGAACTGGGTTACGTCGTGAGCTCTGATGCCGCAACGGGTTCGGTCTTTGTGAACCCCCGGCAGAGCCTCGACCCCATCATCGGCACATCCTGTGTGGTACCTGGGCAGGTTGGTTCCGGTGTGTACAACTGGCATAACCTTGCCGGCGCTCGCTGGATTATCGTCTGCGACTACTGATGATGGCGTTGTTATAACGCACGAGGCCCGGACAGCGAATGTCCGGGCCTCGTGTTGTAAAGGAGTGGTTTATGTCAGTTCGAACTGAGTGCCGTCCAGCTGTCCCTGCTGACGGTACAGGTCCAGCTTGGTGCGGGTGTCCTGGATATCGAGGTTTCGCATGGTCAGCTGGCCGATGCGGTCCGCGGGGCCAAAGGCGGCGTCCTCGGTGCGTTCCATCGACAGCTTCTCGGGGTGGTAGCTGAATGCTTCGCCCTCGGTGTTGAGGATCGTGTAGTCGTCGCCACGGCGCAGACGCAGGGTGACCGAACCATTGACGGCCGAAGCCACCCACTTGGTCAGCGACTCACGCAGCATGAGGGTCTGGGGGTCAAGCCAGCGGCCTTCGTACAGCAGGCGGCCCATGCGGCGGCCTTCGTTGTGGTACGCGGCAACGGTGTCCTCGTTGTGAATTGCCGACACGAGGCGCTCGTAGGCGATGTGCAGCAGTGCCATGCCCGGTGCCTCATAAATTCCGCGGCTCTTGGCTTCGATAATGCGGTTTTCGATCTGGTCGGACATGCCTATACCGTGGCGACCACCGACAGTGTTTGCCTCGTACATGAGCCCCACAGCGTCGTCCGAGAAATCCTTGCCGTTGATGGCGACAGGGCGGCCCTGGCGGAAAGTGACGGTCACATCTTCGGTCTCAATTTCAACGGAAGGGTCCCAGAATTTGACGCCCATGATGGGCTCCACAATTTCGTACGACGAGTTGAGGAACTCCAGCGACTTTGCCTCGTGGGTGGCACCCAGCATGTTGGCGTCGGTGGAATATGCCTTTTCCTGCGAGGCGCGGTAGGGCAGATCGCGTGCCGTCAGCCACTCCGACATTTCATGACGTCCACCGAGTTCCTCGACGAAGTCGGCGTCCAGCCACGGCTTGTAGATGCGCAGGTTGGGGTTCGCCAGAAGTCCGTAGCGATAGAAACGTTCGATGTCATTGCCCTTGTAGGTGCTGCCGTCGCCCCAGATTTCGACGCCGTCCTCGCGCATGGCGCGGACCAGCAGGGTGCCGGTGACGACACGGCCCAGGGGAGTGGTGTTGAAATAGACCTTGCCGCCGGTGCGAATGTGGAATGCGCCACAGGCGATTGCGGCGAAAGCCTCCTCGACCAGCGAGGCGCGGCAATCGACAAGGCGGCCGGCCTCGGCACCGTATTCACCGGCGCGCGAGGGGATCGACTCGATGTCGTCCTCGTCGTACTGACCCAGGTCGGCGGTGTAGGCGAAGGGCACAGCCCCCTTTTCGCGCATCCACGCAACAGCGACCGAGGTGTCCAAACCACCAGAGAACGCGATACCGACTTTTTCGCCAACGGGCAGAGATGCAAGAACCTTAGACATACTTCCAGAATAAAGGTCGCGAGCGTTTGCGGGTAATTGAGCCGTCGCGCGACACTCCATGTCAGAACATTAGACTGAGAACATTCGCATCGACGCAGGAGTCATAACAGTTGACTAAGTCCACTTCACCCCGTTCCACGGAATTGGCGTTGCGCGCCTGGTTCATCACCGTCTTCATCCTGTTCTTTGGTCGCGGCCTGATGTACACGGCCTGGGCGACTCGTGGGCCTGACATTCGCGAATACCTCAACGTGTCGTTGGCGGAAATGGGCATGCTCGCGATGTTCTTCGCGGGTGGGGCCATCGCCGGCGTCATGTTGGCCGGGCCAATTATTAATCGGTTCGGATCGAGAGTCATCGCGGTGTTCTCGTTTGTTGCCATGCCTGTGTTCCTCATCATCATGGCTGTGTTGGCCGTAAACGGTATGACCGTCTGGGCAATGGTTGTTGCGGTATTTTTTGGTTTGCCTTTTGGTGCAGCTGATTTTGTGTCTAACGTCGAGGCCGCTGACCTCGATCGCGCTTCGACAAAGAGCCGCATGCCGTTGCTTCATGGCGGGTACAGCATCGGCGTGTTGCTCGGTGCGGCTTCTACGGGCCTTCTGATTTCGCTGGGTGTGAACACGATTGTCCACCTCGTGGGTATCGCTGTTCTGATGGGGTCAATCGCTTTGTGGCGCGCCTCGACACTCCCTGCGGTGAATGGCAAGCACCCGTCGCACGCTGAACCGTCGACGGCGAAGGTCAAGGACACCACGCCCGTGAACTATGTGCGTGTCGTCAAGATCTCGAGCATCGCGTTTATTTTTGTACTCGCCGAGGGTGCTGCGGCGGTATTCATCCCACTGGCGCTGGTCGATGCGGGCCGTTCCTCGGCGTCCGCAGCTTTCACCTACACGCTCTTCTCATTAGGCATGGCGTTCATGCGAATTGTCGGCGGATGGATCGTGGACCGAATCGGTCGACGCAACGTGGTCCTGTATTCGTCCATTGTTGCCGCGGTGGGCATCGGAATGTTTGTGTTTACTCCGTCGGCTCCTGTGGAAAATGTGGCAGCACTGTTGTGGGGTGCGGGTAATTCTTTGGCCATCGCAATGACAGTGTCGGCTATTACGGACAATCCGGTGACGTCAAACCGGCTGCAAAGCATCCTGTGGACCTTCGTCTATTTCGCGAACCTAGGAGTTGGGCCGCTTTTGGGCGGCCTGGCCAACCTGACCGGCATTTTTCTTGCATTCCTTCTGCCCGTTGGTCTCATGATCGTGTCGGCGGTATTCAGCCCAGCGTTGAACAAAGAAGAGTCGCCAGCTTAGGCCCGTCAGCCCGAATTGCACACCATGTCATTTGTTGAACTTCTGCCCGGGTTCCTGATAACGGTGTATTTGCTGGCTATGCTTCCGGGGCAGGGCATGGCCATGGTGCTGCGCCAGTCCCTGCTGGGCGGGTCCAGGGCGGCACTGTGGGCCGTAGCCGGTAACAGCACTGGCCTGGTGGTGTGGGGAGTGCTGTCAGCGGCGGGGCTTTCGGTCATTTTTACTGAGAACGAAATGGCGTTCGCGATACTGAAATGGTCTGGGGTTGCGTTTCTCGTGTACCTGAGCGTCAGCACGGCCCTGCAATTGCGTCACCCGGCAGGGAAATTCGATATGACGGGAACCGTGTACTCGTCGCCCTGGGGAGCGTTTCGTACCGGACTCATTACCAACCTGACAAACGTCAAGGCGGCGGTGTTTGCAGTGGCGTTTATCCCGTCGTATGCGCCACGCGAATTGCCGCTGTTCACGGGAATTGTTGTTATGGGATTGGTGTGGGCGGTGGCCTCGTCAACCTGGTACATGTTCCTTGTCGCCGTCGTTCATAGGGCAGCGGCCTTGGTTCAACGGCCCAGGGTGCGCAGAGCATTGACCGCGGTATCCGCGATCGGTTTGTTGGCGCTAGCAGCGGGCTTGGCGTTGGGGTAATCCCGGGTCAAAATTTGTGTGGTAAGAATTATTCATGATGCGAATTTCGGGTAGCCCGTTAGGCAGGACGCTCAAGGCGTATTGGCTCATCGTGATGCCCGGTGCAATCCTGTGGGTCATCGGATCGAACAGTGGAATGGCTATGAACGATATCGCCAGCGAGTTTGGGGCGTCATTGCTGGTTCCGTTCTATCCGTTCGTTCGGCTCTACCTTTCCATCACCGTCATTCCACAGGGTTTCACGCTCGCCGTCACCGGGATCGCGGTGCCCGCACTGTTCGCAATTCCGTCAATCGCGGCGTCCAGATTCAACAAGGCAATCGCAAACTTGAGCGAACCTTCAGCCGCAGCCCTGATACGCGCACTGCAGTGGCGATATTTCCAGCTCACGGCGGTTGTCGCCCTGGTTTTGTGCGCTCTTGCCCCTCTGGAACAGTTCATGTTCGGGTACGAGACGAAATTTTCGATCCCAATGCTTCTCGCCACCATCGCGTTCATTGTTGCCGAGGCAGCGGCGGCGATCTGGACTATCCGTGATTTTCCGAAGCGGGTTGCGCCGATTCCGGCCAGCAAGGAAAAGGACTAGTCGCCCGAGGCCCCGAGCACGTCCCGTCGACCGCGTACACTGACGGTACGCCTCTGTAGCTCAGTGGATAGAGCAGGAGCCTTCTAATCTCTTGGTCGCAGGTTCGATTCCTGCCAGGGGCGCGATTGACTAACTGTCGACTCACTCCGAACTGTTGACGTTATTCTGTGATCATTCGAACGAAATTTAGCGCCAGCCTGGCCAAAAGTGGGTTGCCTTGGCGGCCAATTTGTAGCGTTCGCGGGATGTCGCAGGCCGATTTTCCTGAATTTCGGATCGTGCGCCAAAAAATTTTAGAAACACTTGGTTAACTGGTTGACCAGTCTGCCGGAAGGTGTAATACTGGTGACAACTTCGCACAGTAAGGAACTGTAATGGCCGCAACAATCCCGTTCGATCACGACTATCTCGATCGACTGCTCGATGAACACGGAATCGATGTGGTGATTGCCACCACAAAGCACAACGTTCAGCACTTGCTCGGGGGCTACCGTTATTTCTTCTTCGCGAACGCCGATGCGACGGGCATCAGCAGATATCTCCCGGCCCTTGGACTGATTCGTGGTAGAGCACAGGATGCCTTCTACGTTGGAGGCGGCAACGAGAACTGGGGCACAGAATACGGTGCCGTTTGGGTCGATGACATCCGAAACATCAGCTGGTCCAGTGTCGATACAGCTCGCGAGACCGCCAAGATTTTGCACGAACGGGGCATGAGTGCTGCGACAATTGCTGTCGAGAAGTCCTTCATCCCTGCCGATGCCATGGACACACTGCGTGACCTACTGCCCGACGCCACGTTTGTCGAAGCGCTCCCTGTTTTTGAACGTATGCGTTCAGTGAAGACCGCCGATGAACTGGTGATTGTTCGTGAGGCTTCGGTAAAAATTATCGAGTCGATGCAGTCCGCCTTCGCGCTGGCCCAGCCCGGCATGACAAAATTTGACCTCCAAGAAATTTTCCGTCGCGAGCAAACCAATCGCGGTATGTATTTCGAATACGCTCTGGTCACCATCGGTGGAGGGTCGATGAATCGATCACCGAGTGACATCGAGTGGCAGTCTGGTACGACCCTCTCATTGGACTCTGGCGGAATGTACAAGGGATACATCGGTGATCTTTCGCGCATGGGAATTGACACCGAGCCGACAGCGCGTCAAATCAGCCTGCTCGCTCAGGTAGAAACAGTGCAGCAAGAGGCGCGTACGCAGATTGCGGCAGGCAAAAAAGGTCGTGACATTTACACCCACTCTCTCGACGTCATTTCGAAATTGCCGGACGGCGACAACATGCGATTTGTCGCACATGGTATGGGCCTCATTGTTCACGAGGCCCCTCGACTCACCAACACTGGTCCTGTTCCGTACCCCGATACTCACGCGGATGAGCCACTCAAGGCCGGATACGTCCTATCGATTGAATCCTGGTTCGAGGACGTTGAGTCTGGATTTATCAAGCTCGAGGACACGATTATTGTCACCGATGACGGATGGGAAGCGCCCGGCGACGACGCACGCGGGTGGAACCACGCCGGAGGCACTGCACACTAACATGACAGCGAATTGGACGGTGGTTCTTGACGATGACCCGACGGGCACCCAGGGCCTGTCGGGCATCCCCGTCGTGATTTCGCCCTCCCCAGAAACTGTTGAATGGGCGTTCCGCAGCGGGCCCGTAGTGTATTTCCTTACCAATACGCGATCAATGTCGCCCGAGGCTGCCAGTATCACCATTGATCAGGCGGTCGATTTATCGAACAAGGTCGCACGTCAATTGGGTGGCGAGGTTCAGTTCATCAGTCGGGGCGATTCGACATTGCGAGGACATTTTCCGTTGGAGGTACTTCGGGTTATCGACAAGTCCGAAGATCGGTTCGACGGCTGTCTACTCGTGCCCGCGTTCCCCGCTGCCGGACGGCTAACCATTGACGGTGTGCACGTGGTGTCACAGAACGGGATTGCGACTCCAATTGCCGAAACCGAATTTGCACAGGACGCTACATTTGGTTTTTCGGTCTCCTCTTTGACGACCTGGGCGAGTGAGCGAGTACCAGCCCACTGGGCGGTTGTTGAGATCCCCAGCGCGACCTTCGACAATGGCGTCGACGAACTAATCGACACACTGTCGTCGCAGAACAATTTCACGGTTTTTTGTCCGTCTATCCGGAATGGTGCTGATCTGGTCTTACTGGCCGAAGCACACCGTGCTGTGGAGCGTTCTGGGCGACAGATCGTGACTCACGCGGCACCTGCATATGCAGCTGTTCTCGCCGGTCTCGACCTAACAAACGAGGTAGCCGTAACTATTCCAGACGGTCACGGACTCATCGTGGTGGGTAGCCATACGGCAAAGACCACCGCCCAGCTCGCTGATGTCGTGGAACAGGGCACTGTTGCGCAGTGCGAACTGGACGTTCATCGGATCGGTGGAAATTCAACCTCGGACGAAATAGACCATTTAGTCGATTGTGCGATGTCACGCCTGGCCAACTCGCATGTTGTTGTGGCCACCAGCCGTGATGTGCGCACGGGGGAAACCCCTGCAGGATCACTGCAAATTGCCGGAACTATCGCCGGAGCCGTTTCGGAAGCAACCAGACGAATTGTGGGCTCGGGTGTTCCTTTTGTGATCGCAAAAGGCGGAATCACCTCGCATGATGTGCTCGAAAAGTCCCTGGGATGGGGTGCTGCAACAGTGGTAGGCCCACTGTTAGAGGGCACCCTTCCCGTACTGCGAGGGTGGAAGCATGCTGCGGGTGACGCTGTGGCAATTGTGTTCCCCGGCAATGTGGGGGATTCGCAGTTGTTGTCGCGAGCGTTACGTCGATTGGACGAATCAGCAATGAGCAAGTCGAGAGGTGCATAACAAATGAATGATGTCGAGTGGGGTGACAGCGTTGCGTCCCGATTACGTGACGGGGAGAACCTTGTTGGGGTGATCGTCAAAATGAGCGCACCGGTCAACGTTGAGTTATCGGGGCATCTTGGATTCGATTTCGTCTTGATTGACACCGAGCACGGCCTTACTGGCGGAACGGAACTAGAACACCACATTCGTGCAGCTGACTCTGCCGGTGTTCCCGTCCTCGTGCGTGTGGGGCAACTTGACCGTGCGGAGATTGCACGTGCGTTGGACGCTGGCGCAGAGGGGATTATCGTTCCCCAAGTCGAATCTGCGGAGGAGGCACGAAAAATCGTGTCGTTGTCGCATTACCCGCCGTACGGCCGTCGCGGTTTCGCAACGAGCACACGTGCTGGCAGTCATGGCACTACTCCGGCCGCGCATCATCTGGTCGAGGCTCGTTCTAACACGCTCGTCATCGTTCAAATTGAATCCCAAGCCGGTGTTCAGAACGTTCGCGAAATTCTCAGCGTGGAGGGAATTTCGGGAGTGTGGCTTGGGCTCTCCGACCTCTCTTTGGAACTCGGCGAATTGGGGAATCTGCAGCACCCCCTGGTTACTCATGCGGTTGACGAGGTTGTCGCCGCCGCTGATGAAGTGGGAATTCCACTTGTTGTCATCGCCGACAACGAGCACGATGGAAATTATTGGGTGTCCCGAGGCGCGCAGGTTCTTCTCGTGAATTTCCTCACGGTTGTCGCCAATAGCCTCAAAAAACTTCGAATTTCTCACCAGCACGCACACGATGAAAGGAACATGTCATGAGTTCACCGGAGGAATCCACGCTGCACCACAACATTCTGGACCGGTTCCGTTTGGACGGACGTGTCGCCCTCGTGACGGGTTCGGGGCAAGGGATTGGGCGCGGATTTGCTTTTGCCTTGGCCCAGGCCGGCGCATCGGTTTCGGTGATTGATCTCGACATCGAACGCGCGGAATCAGTTGTTCACGAGATTGAGCAGGCCGGTGGGCGGGCGATTGCAATCGCCGGCAACGTTACCGTCGAGTCGGATATTGAACGCTTTGTTGCCGAGACGGTTCACACGTTCGGCCACCTTGACATTGCCGTCAACAACGCGGGAATCAATCGAAACGCCGCAGCTGAGGACACGACCATGGCGGATTGGGATCTGCACCAAAACGTGAACCTTCGTGCTGTGTTCCGCAGCTGCCAAATCGAGGCTCAGGCAATGTTCCCTCGCGGCTACGGGAAAATTATCAATACAGCATCGATGGCATCGCTCATCGTGCCGCATCCCCAAAAGCAGGTTGCTTACAACGTTGCCAAAACGGGAGTTGTCAGACTGACCAGGACCCTGGCCGCCGAATGGGCGGATCGGGGTATTCGGGTTAACTGCATGTCGCCGGGAATCATTCGCACCGCACTGATCGAACAGAGCGAGGAACTACGTCCGTTGGTAGACGAATGGCTCGGTGGAATTCCCGCTGGACGTCTCGGGGAAGTTTCCGATCTTCAGGGCGGGATTGTGTACCTCGCCTCGGGTGTATCCGACTACATGACCGGTCACAACCTCATCATCGAGGGTGGTCAGACTCTCTGGTAGTTGGGGTCTAGTCGTTTCGCGTGTTGATGACATTGTGAAGGCGGCGGCTCGCGCGTTCCTGCAGGGCCGTCATTGCTGACCGGGCGTCGTCCTCGTTACCCCGAACAATTGCGTCGAGCACTGGTTCGTGCATTGCGAGTGACGAGCTCGTTTCTCCTGCGGCGTCGATTACCCGACGTGCCCACACGCGCAGGAGGGATTGGAGGCTGCGCAGAACACCTGCAAGCACGTCGTTTTTGGCGGAATCTGCGATTGCGAGGTGAAAGCGAACGTCGACGTCAACGTATTCTGTAACGCCATTTTCTGTTTCGCGCATCATCGAAATCAGCTCGGTGAGAGTGTTGATATCGTCCTGGGTTCGGCGACGAGCGGCCATCCCCGCCAGTGCGATTTCGATTGTTGCGCGGGCCTCGATGACGGAATCGATCTGGTTATCACCCAGCATCAAGCCCCACTCGATCACCTGGGGGAAGAGCTCGGTGCCACCATTACGCAGATATGTGCCCGTGCTGGGTCGGACTTCGAGCACTCCAAGCAGGCTCAGTGATTTCAGCGCATGGCGGAGCGCGGCGCGACCAACCCCGAGTGCCTCGGCCATCTGGCGTTCGGATGGGAGTTTCTGCCCGGCCGAAAGACCTGATTCGGCAAAATATTCAACAAGTTTGCGGGCCAGTTCTGATTCGAGCGGCTCGCGGGCATCGAGTCCAAATTGGGGAAGTGGTGCGTTGGCCATAAACGTCCAATTCCTCTCGCGCCAAGCAGCGGGTGTGTAGGTATTCAGTCTAGGACGGACGAGGATTTTTTCCCGTAACCCGTTACAACTGATGGCTAAATGTGTATACTAACACTACTGGTTGACCAGATAACCACAACCCTCGAATTCAATCTCAACCGCCTGCATTCCGCAGGATGAAGGGGACTGTATGAACAAGCCACGGTTCACTATTGAACACACGGGAATTGTCGTGCCTGATCTCGAGGCCGCTGTGGAGTTTTATGTCGAGGTGTTTGGTCTCGAGGTTGTAACACGGGAGGCCGACACCGATGTCGATTCCGATGCAATCGGACTGCCGGGTGAGCCTGTGAGACTTCGTGGCGCAATTCTCGCCGCCGGAGGCACCCAACTTGAGATTCACGAATATTTGACTCCACGCGGAACGGCGTCACGTCGTGTGAGCGATACCGGGATCGGACATTTTTGCTTCGAGGTGGCCGATATACATGTTGCCCACGACTATCTCGTCAGCAAAGGTATGACCTTCAACACAGCTCCGAATCTCATCGAAACTGGCGTATTGGCCGGCCGATGGTGGGTGTACGGCAAAGACCCCTGGGGCGTAGTGATCGAACTTGCCCAGAAACCACAGAAATAGAAAGAACAGGAATGGCACTCGAAATACACGAATCCGGCCCATTCAACGGGCTGCGCGCAACACTTGCACACAGCCGTCTGTTGCATTTTGATTTGGGGCGCTCTGAACCACGACAGTGGGCCACTGACAGCGCCACAGTGCTACTTCGCACACTGCGAGGGGACCTTGAGAACGAGAACCTCAATTCCCTTCGCACCATTGTTGTTGCAACCTTCCCCGCCATCGGTGACCCCGACTCCGCCGCGCAGCGTGCAGCAACCGTTCAGTCGCTTCGCGGAATCATTCAATCGGTCACACGAGAGTTTGCACATGCCGCACAGCCCATCAATTTGGTTGCGGCCGATGAAAGTGCCGTACACGAAATCACCAACACGCTCCGCTACCTCGACTCGGACAATGGGTCGTACACAGCAGGCTCGACTATCGATCTGACCACCGACGAAGGGACTTTCTCATGAGCATTCTGGTGACCGGCGCACGTGGCGCCATCGGTTCCGCGATTGTGAAGCATTTCCTGGATTCAGGTGAAACCGTAATTGCACAGGACCTCAGCGTTGAGGGCATAGAGGCGTCCGAACGGCTTGTTACAGTCGAGGGCAACCTGCTCGACGAGGTTGTTCAGGAAAAAATCACGCGTCTGAGTGATGAATTGGGGCTGACAGGAGTTGTCGCCGCTCATGGCATTGCGGGTTCTGCTGCCCTTGCCGACTGTTCGGACGAGTTCATCGATCGTGTCATCGCCGTGAACTGGGCAACAATTCCCATTCTGTTCGAGGCAGTTCGATCCGTGCTGAAGCAGAACGGTGGTTCGTTCGTTGCCATTGCGTCACAGGCGGCGCTGATCGGCGAATCCGAGAATGCTGCGTACTGTGCAGCCAAGTTTGCCGTCAACGGCTGGGTTGAATCTCAGGCACGTCACGCCGACGGTTACACCGTGCACTCGTTGTGCCCGGGCGCGACCAACAGCCCCTTGTTGATAGCGGCACAGAAAAAGTTCGCGCTCGCAGAGGGAATGACACCTGAGGAGTACTACACCGCGCGTACTGTCCAAATCTCGCTCGGTCGATACGGCGAGCCAAACGAGATCGCAGCAGCGGCGGCCTATCTGTGCACGCCTGGGCCGCGTCCCGTAGTTCTGGCCGTCACCGGTGGAGACGTGCTGCTCTAGTAGACCGATCCCGCAACTCGACGCTTGCACGTCCCTGTACACGGCGAGGTGCGGGCAGGGCCTTTCTTCTCGCGCGAGTACCGCGATTGTGGTACCCGCGCGAGCCTTCACCGCCCTCATCCAGGCCTTCGGTAAACTGAACTCAGGTCTGGATTGCACTTCACAGCGCCCAGATCACGAATGAACGGTGGGTTGAGATGACTTTTATTGCGAAACCAGCAGACGCTGCGGCCATGGTGCCGGCCAAGTGGAAGAAGCTAGCACAGGGTGAATTCCACACCTTTAACCCCGCGTTGATTGCCCACGGCGATGGTTTCGTCATGGCCTACCGTTTCGTCTCGAACTCTGACCTAATCCGTCGCATCGCGATGTGTCGACTGGATGCCGACATGAACGTCATCCCGGGCAGTGCCGTCGATTTCTCGGACCTCATCGAATTCGCCGACCCCGCCACCGACGAGCGTTCGCGCGAATGGTTTGCCGACCCACGGTTGTTCCAGCTGTTGGGCAAAACGTGGATGGTGTGGAACGACGGCAACCGTTCGGACGGTAACCACCAGTTCATGGTCGAGGTCACCGTCGAAGGCGCCTTGGCTCCGGCCGCACCCGCTAGGGAACTGACCATCAAGGATGGCCGCCGCAAGAACGAAAAGAACTGGGCGTTCTTTGAGGCTGACGGCAAGGTGTGGGTCGTGTACTCGATTACCCCGCACCAGATCCTCAGCGCCGACCTGACGTCGTCGGACACCCGCGTTGTGTGCCAGACCGAGGTCGCGGTGGACTGGAACGCCCGTTATTCCGACATCTTTGGGTCACTTCGAGGCGGTGCCCAGCCCGTGCGGGTGGGGGACCGGTTCATCAACCTCGTTCATTCGAGTTTCAACATGCCCGAGGGTCGCGAATACGTGGCGGCGGTGTATGAATTTGCTGCTAAGTTCCCGTTCGCGCCGGTCCGCGAGTTGCCTGTTCCCGTCAAGCTGAACACCCCGAAGCCAGCGGCCGATGCCGTGGTCGAAAATTCTTTGAACCCCACCACTTCGCATGTTGTCTACCCGACTGGCCTCGTCATCACCGGCGACCAGGTGAACATTTCCGCCGGCGTCAACGACAGTGATTTGTCCGTGATTGTGGGAACTTTGGGTGACTTGACGACGGGAATGGTCCCCGCTCGTATCAAGCACACCATGCAGATTGACCGTTCCGAGGGTCGTCGACTGACCCCCATGTCTGTCCCCGCGTTCGAGCCCAAGATTCCGGTGTTCTGGTGGCATGCCAAGGGCAACCTGATGAATGGCAAGATTTCGAACGCTCTGTTCAAGCACGGAAACTTCGGCGATGACGCCTCGCCATTGTTGGTGACCGACCTGACGGGCATCCCGTGCCGTCGTGTGGTGCCCGGGGATCGCAAGTTGCTGGCGATCGGTTCGATTCTGCACCGAGCCAATGACGGTGATGTCATCTGGGGTTCCGGTCTGAAGTCCGACGATGCGTTGGATTCGCACCCCGGCGGAAACATCCTCGTGACCGCTGTGCGCGGACCCAAGACTCTTAAGGTCCTGAAAAAGGCCGGCTGGGACACCTCGCGTATCACGGAAATGTTTGACCCCGGAGTGCTGCTGCGTCATCTGTATGCGGACCGCCTGGCCGCGTTCGATGTGAACAAGAACAAGCACCGCGGCACCTTGCGCGTTATTCCCCATTTCAAGGACGAGTTGGTGTTCAAGCGCCAACGCCCCGACCTGATCAAGCACTTCATTTCGGCCGACGGTGACCCCGTCAAGATTCTCGAGGCCATGCTGGGGGCGGAACTCGTGATTTCGTCTTCGCTGCACGGCATCATTTTTGCCGAAAGCCTGGGCATTCCCGCCGTCTGGATCGATTCCCCCGGTGGAGAGGGCCACTTTAAGTACCTCGACTATTACGAGGGAACGGGACGTAAGGGAATCAAGGCCGCACGGGACATCGATCACGCGCTGACCGTGAAGGCTCCCGCGCTGCCCACCTTTGATTTCGAGAAACTGCTGGCGACCTTCCCCGCCGCCGAGATCGCGGAACTTGCGGCGCAGCGTCGCCCCAAGGCTGCCGAGGAAATGGTGGGCGCCAAGGCGCGCAACAACTATCGCGTTGATTTCGAGCACTCGACCAGCCGTTCCGTCGTGAACCGTTCCGGCGAGCTGTGGGTCGTCGGAACCAAGGGCACTGTCGCATTGGCTCCGCTGGATATTGACGGCGAATACTCGGCTGTGAAGCTGCGTTTGAAGCCGGCAGTTGTGAAACCCCCGAAGAACGGATTCACCGTCGTTGTTGCCGTCGATGGGGGAGCGAGTGTCACCGCTCACTGGGCGAACGGTTCGCGCACGCCTCAGGTCATTCAGTTGCCCGTGTCGAAGGAACAGTGGAATGCCGGAGTCACCGTGACCGTGAAGGCCAACACTGTGGGCATGGGTGGTGGACGAATTCACCCCCTGAATGTCGGCATGTCTGTCGGTATTATGTCAATCGGTGCAGCGCTGCCCGGATAAGGACGTCACATGGTCAAGGTCATTTCAGGTTGTACCAAGGTTCGGTTCGAATCGCAGGTCAACCATCGCCAGTATTGTGACCGGTGGGGTTACGAATATGTGTGGGACGAGAAGCCCCGCGACATCAAGTCGCCGTATGACCACAAACTGCGCGCGCTGTTGGACCTGCCGATCGACAACCAGTGGTGGTTCTGGGTCGACGACGATGCATTCTTTACCCAGATCGACACGCCTCTGGAATCCTTCGTCGACACGTTCGACCGTCGCACCCAGTTTGTGTTCGCCAAGAGCCCGGTGAACCCGAAGGGCGGCTGGACGTTCCTGTCTTCGGGAAACTTCTTTTTCAAGTCGAGCCGCAAGGTCCACCGTTTCCTGCGCAGCGTGCTGGCCAGTGACCTCGTCGAAATCCGCAAGTGGTGGGACGAGGACGAACTGGGCCTGTTCACCAAGGGGGACCAAGACAAGATCGTCTATCAGCTGTTCCAGCAGCCGCGCATGATGAAGCGCACGGTGATTTTGCCCTACGACACCTTTAATTTCCGTCCCTACCACTTCGAGAAGTCGCGTGACGAGCACTTCCTGTCGCACTTCGCCGTACCCGGGGTCGCCAAGGTCGATTCGATCGAGGCGTTCCGTGCCCGTTTCGAATTTCCCGACGCGAGCCTGACAATGCCGTTGCGCGAGTCCGAGTGAGTTCACCGACGGTTCACAACCGCTACGCGGTACTCGACGTGCTGCGAGTCGTCGCTGTCGTCGGAGTCATCGCCGCACATTTTGCATGGTCGGAAACGTGGATTACGGAACATCTGGGCCAATCACCTGTGGCGGTTTTTGGTGGGATTGCCCAGCTGAGCGCCTATGGCTTTCTGGGTGTTCATTTGTTTTTCGTCATTAGCGGGGCCGTGATTTCGCGTTCTGCGGTGGGCCGCACCGCCCGCGGATTTGTCATCGCACGCTTTCTAAGGCTGATGCCCGCGCTGTTGGTTGCCGTCCCGCTTTCCGCTGCGTTGACCATCGTCGCCGGTGGGGCCGATGTTCCCGCCACGATTCGATCGGTGGTCACGAACCTCGTACTGCTTCCGTCGTTAGCCGATTCGGGATGGCTGAACCCCGTGTTCTGGACGCTGGTGATCGAGGCAAATTTCTATGGAATTGTTGCTCTCGTCGTGCTGGTGTGGGGTTCCGATCGTCAGGTGTTGTGGCGCTTTGCGTGGGTGTGGTTGGGGGCAATTATCGTCGCATCCCGTGCTGACAACGAGGTGCTGAACACCATCCTGATGGCGGATTGGGCGCCGTTCTTTATTTCGGGAATTCTGATTGGTACAGCCTCGGGACGCGCGGACCGTGCGGCGGCGATGGTGGGTATGGTTGCCGCCGGGTTGCTGGCCGTCGAATCAACCCTCTCCACGATGAACCCCGAGGGGCGATCCGTGACCGCGATATTTGTGTTGGTTGCCGGAATTCTCGTCGTTGTTGCGGCCTCGGTGTGGTGGGCGCCATTGTCATCTCTGCACAGCCCGTCGTGGGCTTTTGTCGGCACGATGACCTATTCGCTCTATCTGTTCCATGTCATTCCCGGGCGAATGATTTCGGGGTGGATGCTGGATGCCGGCGTGGGAATTGTCCTGTCCTATGCGACCGGAATCGTGGTCGCCGTCGCGCTGTCTTTCGCCGTCACGCGCTTTGTGGAACCACCCCTGCGTCGCTGGATGAAATCCGCGCTCACCCTGTAAAGTCATTCGCATACGAAGGAGTGTGTGATGTCGACCAAAAAGCCCGTTGTACTGTCGGAAATTCTTCCCGATGTGATTGCGCGAATGGACTCGCTCAAGGCCACCTACGGTGACTGGGACGTCCACGAGTCGCAGCAGGCCGACCCCGAGCTGGTGAACCAGGTCCTGACCGAACTCACGGAACGACTCGACGACAATTTCCCCTTCTTTCACCCGCAGTATGCGGGCCAGATGCTGAAACCGCCGCACCCCGTCGCCATGGCCGCATATACCGCCACCATGATGCTGAACCCCAACAACCACTCGATCGACGGTGGCAAGGCCACGACGATGATGGAGCGCGAGGTGTTGGACCAGCTCGTGGCCATGTTCGGGTACAGCCCCAAATACCTGGGCCACCTGACGTGGAGCGGCACGACAGCGAACCTCGAGGCGCTGTGGGTGGGGCGTGAGGTAAACCCCGGCAAGGCCATCGCACACAGCAAGGATTCGCACTACACGCACTCACGCATGGGCGAGGTCCTGGGCGTGCGAACCGTGGCAATCGCCACCGATTCCGTCGGCCGTATGAGCCTCGAGGCCCTAGAAAAGGAACTCGCTACCGGTGGGATTGGGACCGTTGTGGTCACACTCGGAACCACGGGTCTGGGAGCGGTGGACCCTTTGGCCGACATCATTCCGATGGCGCGCCGATACGGGGCACGAGTGCACGTGGACACCGCATACGGCGGGTTCTTTAGCCTTGTCCCTGACGAATTGTCGCCGGAGACCGCACGACACTATGCCGCCATTGCGCAGTCGGACTCCATCGTGGTCGACCCGCACAAGCACGGCTTGCAGCCCTATGGGTGCGGAGCGGTGCTGTTCAACGACCAGTCGATTATCGAGTACTACAAGCACGATTCCCCGTACACCTATTTCGCGAGCAAGGACCGGCACTTCGGGGAAATTCAGTTGGAATGTTCCCGTGCCGGCGCCTCGGCTGCGGCACTGTGGGCGACACTGCGCGTGTTCCCCCTCGACCGTCAGGGATTGGGCGAAATCGTGGCACCGGGTCGCCGCGCTGCGATGGCGTGGCACTCCTTGATCAGCGAATCCGACGTTCTGATGCCATATCAGACACCTGAACTGGACATTGTCACCTATCTGCCCCGAGTGCAAACCATGAGCCAGCTGGACGCCGTGTCCCACGCAATCTTCGAGATGGCCGCCGACACCAACCGCCCTCAGCAAACTCACCTAGCCACCTATGTGGTTACGGCCGAACAGCTGCGTTCGCGCAGTATCGACATTGTCGACGATGCACCCTCGGCCAGAATAATGCGCAGTGTCCTGATGAAGCCCGAGCACGAAGCCTTGATACCTGAAATGCACCACCATGTGTCGATGTGGTCGAGGCGCGCCCGCGAACGTTTCGTTCCCCAGGATTAGGTAGCCTGACGGGGGAGGGCCGATGTCTGAAATTGTGAGCCGCCGTGCGGTTCTGATGACCGGTGGGGTTGTTGCGGTGGCCGGTTCTGTCGTGCTGTCGGGCTGCACCAACGGCGGGACACCGTCGGGTTCGGCAACGGAGGCCTTTGCACAGTTGGTCGATTTCACGGTCGGCGAGAGCCGGAACCTCACCGTCAACGGAACCGACATGGTGTTGACACGGGTGTCGGACACCGAGATTGTTGCGTTCGACGCGGAATGCACCCACGAGGGCTGCCGAACGGGGGCACGAGATGGGGTTATTTTCTGTGACTGCCACAGTGCCGAATTTGATCCCACCACCGGCGAGCCCATTTCTGGCCCTGCCAAGACCGCACTTGCATCGATCCCCGTGGTGGTGCGCGATGGCGGAGTCTTTTTCGCATCCTGACGCGTGAACACCGATAGCGTGGAGTCATGAGCCTCGACATTCCCGCCGGATTGACCGGTGAACAGGTCGCAGCGCGGGTTCGCGATGGTCTCACCAACGCATTTCCTCACCGAACGAGTCGGTCCATCGCTCATATTGTTCGAGCGAATATTTTCACGCTGTTCAACGGCGTCGTCGGCGGTGCGTTCCTGGTACTCGTGATTGTGGGCGAATGGAAGGACGCGCTGTTCGGAATTGCGCTGATTTTCAATATCGTGATTGGGATTGTGCAAGAACTGCGCTCAAAATTCACACTGGACCGGCTCGTGATGCTGCACCAAAACACGGCACGGGTGGTGCGCGATGGCCAGATTGTGGATATCCGACGCGATGCCGTGGTCATCGACGACATCGTATTGGTGCAACCTGGTGACGAATTTCCGGCTGATGGGGTTGTCGTCAGCAATGTCGGGTTGACCGTTGACGAATCGATGTTGACTGGCGAGGCCGAACCGGTGGACAAGTCCGTCGCCGACCCCGTACTGGCGGGATCGGGAGTGGTCGAGGGAACCGCAGCGGTGCGTGTGACCGCGGTCAGCGTCAACACCTATGCCAACACGGTTGCCATCGAGGCGCGTCGGTATTCCGTTGTCGCCTCGGAATTACGGGATTCGTTGAACACCCTGGTTACCTGGATTTCGTTGGCGCTGATTCCGCTGGTGGCCATCATCGCCAACGGTCAAATTCAATCGGTCGGTGGGCTCGATGGGCTATCTGACCCGGAATCTGTTCGCGCCGCAATCGTCGGAACGGTCGCGAGCGTGATCGGCATGGTTCCTCAAGGGTTGGTGTTGATCACCTCGATTGCCTTTGCAGTGTCCGCAGTGACTTTGGCTCGTCGCAAGGTTCTGGTCCAGGAACTGCATGCGGTCGAGGGCCTGGCGCGTGTCGATGTCGTGTGCTTTGACAAAACGGGAACGTTGACGGACGGCACCATCCGTTTTGATCGGCTCGTCGAATTGCAGGTCGACGTCGATTCGTCTGTGCGCGATGCGGTTGTTGCAGAGTTTGCGCACGATGTTTCGGCGAATATCACGGCGCAGAGCCTCCGATCAAATTTTGCACAACAGGACACCATCAGCGTGATTGCAATGGTGCCTTTCAGCTCGACGACGAAGTGGAGCGCCGTGACGGTGACGAGTCCACAGGGTCCGTCTACCTGGGTGCTCGGTGCCCCGGAAATCGTGTTGCCCGGCGATGACGCCGATCACACCGAGGCTCGGGAATCGTGTGCACGCATCGCCGCTACGGGCGTCCGAGTCGTGGCTCTCGCCGTAACGCAGGACGTCGTTCACGGTGACGTGTTGCCCGGCGGATTGCGTCCCAACGCCGCTCTGGTATTTAGCGAGCAACTGCGATCCGATGCGCACGACACACTGCGCTATTTTCGCGAACAGGGCGTCAACGTGCGGATTATTTCGGGAGACAATCCGACCACTGTCGCGACGATTGCGCGCCGTGCGGGGATGGAATTTGCGGGAGAGGGGTTCGATTCCCGGCAACTGCCCCACGGCATCGCGGACATTGCGGCAGTGATGGACGAACACACCGTGTTTGGGCGCGTGACCCCCGAGCAGAAACGTGACATGGTGGTGGCCCTGCAAAGCCGTGGCCATGTCGTGGCGATGACGGGGGACGGAGTGAACGATGCACTGGCGTTGAAACGCGCCGATCTGGGTATTGCCATGGGGAACGGTTCCGCGGTCACCAAGGCGGTCTCTAACGTCGTTCTGTTGGACGGCCGTTTCGCGTCCCTGCCTGGTGTCGTTGCCGAGGGCCGGAAGGTCATCGCGAACATCGAACGGGTATCGAGGCTCTTCCTGACGAAGACCTCCTGGGCGATGACCATTGCGCTCGTATTTGGGGTCGCGATGTGGTCGTTCCCGTTCCTTCCCCGCCAATTGTCGGCGATTGATGGATTCACTATTGGGTTGCCGTCGTTTGCATTGGCGTTGTTGCCCAACGCGCAACGATACATCCCGGGATTCCTGCGGCGTTCGTTGCTATTTTGCATTCCCGCCGGTGTTGTCGTGGGTCTTGCCATCGTTGGCATCAACCTTTGGACTACGGCCTGGGGAGGTTGGACGGAATCCGAGTCTCAGACGGCTACCTCGGTAGTTATCGCCATCACGGGCCTGTGGGTCCTCACTGGGTTGTCGCGGCCGTTTAGCGCGCCTCGGGCCTGGATTGTGGCCGGCATGTATGTGTTGTGTGCCGCCGAATTCACCGTTCCGGTTTCCACGGAATTTTTTGGTTTTACCGCGTTGGCGACGGACAAACTGGCGGGCACTCTGCTGGTTGCCGTTGTCGCGATTGCCCTGATCGAGCTGATTGGCCGTCTCGTCGCAACACAGTCCGCGGGGCTGCCCCGAGGATAGAATGGGGGTCATGACTGACTCTCTTCCCGCATGCCCGCAGTGTGGCAGCGAATTTACGTACGAAATGGGTGCCCTGTTGGTGTGCCCCGAATGCGCCCACGAATGGGTTGCAGGGGAGGCCGAAGCCGAGGCCGAGGCTGCGGCAGCCGCATCGGTCATCAAGGATGCCGTCGGTAACGTGCTGGCGGACGGCGACGCCGTGACGATTGTCAAGGATCTGAAGGTCAAGGGCAGCGCCACCTCGATCAAGGTCGGCACCAAGGTGCGCAGCATACGATTGGTCGACGGACCCGATGGGCATGACATTGACGCCAAGGTCGATGGTTTCGGACAGATTTTCTTAAAGTCCAGCGTCGTCAAAAAGGTTCTGTAACACAGTTACAACAGAATTGGCTCCGGGCAACCGGGGCCATTTTTGTTGCCCTTAGACAGCGAGGGAGCCGACAAAGTCGGTGACCCAGAACGTCACCGCGAAAACGGCAATGCCACCAAGGACATAGACCGAGGTGAGCCCGCGAGTCCGATACCACTTGTCTTCATCTGTCGCAAACATACCCAGAATTGCCAACACGATCACGGGAATCGGGATCAGCACGAAGGCCAGTTCCCCAAAGTTCGCGTTGGCGCCGAACCACGCCGTCACGGCGTCGTTGCTCCAGTTGCCAATGAGCGTGGCGACTAACAGCGCTGCGATCCCTCCGGGCATGACTTGGGTAATCCACGGGAACGACGGCAGTTCGGGTAACACGAGGGCCAAGAGGCCGGGCAAGAAGATCAGTACTGCGCCGACCCACAGGTGCCACCCCCAGCCGACCATGTCCGCAATCATGATGATCAGAACGGCATACTTAACGCCAAGCGAAACCCACTGCTGAATCAATCCGGGTGCCGGGACCTCGGTTGGGTTGACCGCCTCGAGTCGTGCGGTGAATGCGGTGGCCGCAAGTTCTTCCAGCCCAATTCGGGCGACCGCCAGTGCGGTGACCCAGACCACGATTGTCATGGTGTGGTCGGCCAGGGGCACGCTGGCACCGGCAAAGGCTGGTACGGCACTGACCAGGCTGACCGTGGTCAGCGAGGCGATGAAGGCGATAAGGGCCACATCGACAATACGTTCCCACGCATCCATGCCGTGGGCTGCGGGCTCACGTCGAATCTTGCGGAACGTTGTGGCCATGATGACGGGGGCGAACCCCAGAATGAACATCGACAGCAGGTATCGGATGTCTGCGAGTCCCGTAACCGGGTGCGCGACAACGCTCGCGATCACGAGCGCCGAAACCCCGACGAGTCCGGCAAACGCATCGAGAACACCCAGTGCGATGATTGCAATCACGGGAACCACCAGCGCACTCGCCGCGAGAGTGTCTGCTGCGGGGTCCACGGCCACAATTCCCAACACGACCGCGACCACATAGGGCAGTACCGAAATGCTGCCGACCATAGCCCGCAGGTAGGAACCGTCATTGATTATTCGGGACAGAACGGGCGACAGCGGGCTGGACCCGACAGTGAGTCGTGCCCCTAAGCGGTCGACGGCACGCATCGGAGCGAGCCTCCAGAGCGCCCACCGGTCACCCCAACGGGTTGCCTCGTGCGTGAAATCGTCGTGATCCGCCTCGAGGTTTCCGTAGTCGGCTTCGGCTTCGGCTTCCTCTGAATCGGACGACTGCGAGTTCGGTGAGGTGCGAGTCGACCCGCCGCTGGACGCCGAGCGTGCCGAGGCCGATCCTCGTACGCCGGAAGCGCCCGCCGAGCCCGCCGCCGCGGCTCCTGCGGCTCCGGCAACGGCCGACACCAGTGCAACCGATGCCACGACGGTCGCGACCTGCGTCACCTGTTCGTTCGCCGTTGCGGTCGTCACGATTGTGGCCGGGTCTATTCCCTGTTCTGCATAGAATTCCTCGTCGTCCGTCAGGCTGGATGCTTCCTCGGCTGCTGTCGGGGGCGTGGCGGAAATGGTTTCCAGGATCTGGGATTCCGTGATCTCGAAATATATGACCTCGGACGAGGGCCCGCCGGACCTCAGAGTGCTGTCGACTGTGATGGAGTGCCAACCGGGTTCAAGGTTGCCCGGAATTCCGATTGATGTTCCAATCTCGCCCAGGTCGTTGACGGACCCTGACCCGACAATTTGCGGTGTCGATCGTACTGTCACGCTGAATGCCGCGCCAGGTGCGAGACCCGAGGAAGTGATGGCAACGGGCGCGCCGACGACATCGATTCCGACGGGAATATCAAATTCAATCGAGGTGGTTGCCGCAGGTTCGGGGCTGGGTTCTGGGCGAGGTGCGGGGGGTGTTTCCGGGGTTTCAGGTGCGGGTGCGGGAAGAACCTCCGGCGCGGGAGGCGCTTCGACGACAAATTCGAACACCCGAGTCGTCAGGCGGTATCCGTCCGCGGACGCAGCGATGCTGAAGTTGGAAGTGCCCGCCCTCGTCGGAATTCCGATGAGGGTTCCCATCTGGGTGTTTAGGGTAATACCTGCCGGCAACATTCCCGACGCGACGGAATATGTCGGGATAGGGGTTCCCGAGGCCTCGACGGCGTCAGAATACACGTCGCCCTCGGTGACGACCGTGACAATGTCAGAATCGGTCCACTGTGGGGCCTCGGTCACGGCCAGAGTTGTGGTGGCGACGGTAGCGGTGCCGAAAATGTTGGTGGCGACAACCGTGAACGAGTAGTTGCCGATGGTGTCGGGCGTTCCAGTGATCTCGCCGGTCAATTCGTTCAGTGTCACTCCGTTGGGCAGCTCGCCGTCCCCGAGGGCATAGGTCGGCACGGGGTAGCCCGCTGCGGCGACCGAGTCCTGCAGCAGCGATCCTGCGTACGCGCGTGTGACGAGCGTGCTGTCGGTCGCGCTCGGCACCTGGCCCACGGTAATCGTCAGTGTTTCGGTGTCATCAAAACCGTCCGCATTTGCCGCACGCAACACAAATGAGTAGGTACCGTTGGCGGTTGGTGTGCCGGTCAACATTCCCGTCACCGTATTGAGCGAGATTCCCGGCGGGAGCACACCCGAGCTGATCACAAATCCGTCAACATCGTCCGATGTCACGGCTGAACCCGAATATTCGTTGCCCCGCAGGATCTCGAGGGGGATTCCCTCGATGCTGCTGATTTGGGGTGCCTGGGTGACGGCGATCGACAGGTTGGGGGTCTCGGTGCTGCCCAACGCGTTGGTCGCCATGATCGTAAAGTTCGAGGCGCCGCGGACGGTTGGCGTGCCCGAAATCACTCCGGTCTGCGCATCGAGGGCCACGCCCGTGGGCAGTGCGCCATCAACGATGCTGTACGTCGGTGCGGGGTAACCGGTGGCGAGGACTCCATCACCCAATGGGACGTGTGCCGAGGCTGCAGGCAACACCGAGAGGTCGGTGAAGACTGGTCGTTGACCCACGGTGATGGGCAATTCAGGTGAATCGCTGGTGGCGGTGCTGGTGCCGCTGACGGCCGTCGCGCGAATCGCAAAGGTGAAGGTTCCATTGATCGTCGGCGTTCCCGTCAGGGCGCCGGTCGAGGAATCGAGGGTGATGCCGTCGGGAAGGTTCCCGCTGAGAAGTGAATAGGTAATACCGCCCGAGCCGCTCGCGCTGACGCCATCGGAATAGAACTGACCGTTCTCGGTAATCTCGACCACTGTTTGGTCTGACCAGGTCGCGGCGGCCTGGGCGACCTCGTTAATGGTTTCGGTCAATGTTGAAATTTCGCCGGCGGCGTAGTACCAGGTGTAGCTGTCCGACTGGTTCTGTGTCAGGTCATCAAGTCGCACAAAGAGAGCGTAGGAACCGTCACCGTACAGCTGAGTTGCGTTAGTCAGAGGGTCGGCGCGGTAAGCATTCGAAAAGCTGCAACAGCCCGCAATCTGGGTGTTCGCACGAGGGCTGGTCGAATAAAACAGTGCACCCTCGGAACCGGTTGAAATTTTAATTGCAGGGGAACGGTCGGCCGAATTGCTGCTGGCAATGAAGTCGGTCGATGTCAGGCTGCCGCGTTGTTTGGTCGACGCATCCGAGGTTCCAATCCAGTCATCTCGTGTTCCCACCCAGGTGCGGATGTTTGTCGCAGTTGCCGCACTGAGGTTCGTAACTGTCGTGGTGACCCGAATGAACCCCGAGCTGACCTCGAGCGTGTATCGCTGCGCGACGCGAAGTTCGGTTCCGTTGATGACCGTCGTCCCGGTCGACGTGATTGTTCCGTACCCAATTGCACCAGTTCCGCGCGCCTCGGTCGCAACAAATTCTGAATAATCGTGCGTAACCCCGGTGACCGAGCCTTCGAGGATCGAACCGTTGAGATTCCAGTTGTTGGTACCGTCACCTCCGACACCCAATGCTGAATCCAGGGTGTTGTTGCTGATGGTCAGGTTGTACCAGTTTCCATCAGGGGAGTGGTACTGAGGGCCGCGCAGTAGCCCGTTGGTGGTCACCGAGTTTTCACCAGTTCCCGCTCCGATGCGGATTCGACCGTTATCGAACTGCCGGAACGTGGGGTTCTCGGGAACTGCGGCGACAGCCGAGGGTGTGACAGCCAGGAGAGGCGCGAAGATTCCACTCAGCGCGAGCACGAGCGCGCTGACAAAAAATTTTCGAAGGGGGAGCACCAATAATCCTGACGGTAATGAACCCCCAGATTACACTCTTGCCTCGGTGTGGGAAAAGGGAAAACCCCGAATTTAGCGGGGGAGATTCGCCTCGATCAGGCTGACAATTGAGTCATCGGTGGGAACGGTCGTCGGACGGAAGCGGCGAATTTCGCCATCGGGCAGCACGAGAAACTTTTCAAAATTCCAGCGGACGTTCCCGGCTGAGCCCGACGCGTCGGGGGCCTTGGTGAGTTCGGCATACAACGGGTGACGGTGTCGACCGTTGACCTTGACCTTGTCGAACATGGGGAAACTGACGCCCCACGTCGTTGAACAGTACTCCGCGATGGCGTCGGTGGACCCGAGTTCCTGGAAAAACTGGTTCGACGGAAATCCGAGGACAGTGAATCCCCGCAACCCATAGGTTTTCTGCAGTTGCTCTAGTTGCTCGTACTGTGGCGACAATCCGCAACGCGACGCGACGTTGACGATGAGCAGAACCTCGCCGCGATACTGCGCCAATGTGGTCGATTCGCCCGTCAGCGTGACGACGGGAATTTCATAAATGTCAGCCATGAACTCAGCGTAAACCCGTTAAGTCCGGTGGGGCGGAACCTTGAGGGCGTCGGGAATCAGGGCCAGGTCTGCGTCCACCACTCGACCTGTACGCGCGGTTTGAGCGAGGACGACACCCACGAGAACGATTGCGGCACCGACGATCTGTACCGTGTTGAGGGTTTCACCCAGGAGCACAAAGGCGACGAGGAATGCGAACAACACCTCGCTGGTCGCGAGGACCCCGGCTCGGGTGGCCTTGAGGTGCACGATCGCGGTGAGACTCAGAGCGAACGAGAGGAAGGTTCCCAACACGATGTTCGACAGCATGGGAAGCCACACGGGCAGGTGGAATCCTGCGGGGTCACCGGTCATCGGAATCTGCTGCGTGAATACGGCGGGGTCGACCAACCACCATCCGCTCAGCGGGGCCCAGAAGATCGAGGCGACGAGCATTGACCAAAATCCGACGGCCAGAGGGTGCAATCTCGAGGTTTGGCGTTCGCCCATGACGTAGTAAAACGTGAGGCTCGCGGCGGCGGCCAGTGCCCACAGGACTCCGACGAAATCGAGCGAGGATGCCCAAATTTCGGCGACTATCGCGAGGCCGACGAGGACCAGTCCGATGGCCAACCACAGTCGGGGCTTGACCTGTTCTTTGAAGAAGAAATACGCGATCAAGGCCACGGCGAGCACGGCGACATATTCCAGCAGCAGGGCAATGCCGACGGGCAGGATCTGGACGGCGAATGCGTACGTTGCCTGCAACATGCCAACGCCGATGATGCCCATCAATGCCAATGGCAACCACTGTGCGCGGGGAATGCGAAATCCGGACCGGTCGACGAACCACAGTGCGACGCCCATCAGGATGGCCGTGCCGGTCACGCGATACTGCGTGATCTGAAAGCCTGTGAATCCGGCCCCGTCCATCAACAACTTGATCACGACGCCGTTTGCACCGAACAACAGTGCTGCGGTCAGCCCGATGATGTACCCGCGTGCGGTGGACGTGCCGCTCACTCGCTCAACCACGCGTCAACGAGCCCGTGGACGGCGTGCGGTTCAATGGCGGCAAGCTCGTCGGCGGTCAGAGGCTCGGCCAACGCCGCGTCGAGGTTAGCGTCCAGCTGGGCCACGCTGCTGGCGCCCACCAGCGAACTGGTGACCTCGGGGTGACGCAGAGTCCAGGTGATGGCCATCTGCGCGAGCGATTGTCCGCGGGCGGCCGCAATGTCGTTCAGCGCGCGCGCATGGTCGAGGTACCCGTCCGACACGACGGAATCGTCCAGCCAATGCGTCAGGCGGATTCGTGAATCCGCAGGGATGCCGTCGAGGTAACGATTGGTGGCGAGCCCCTGTGCGAGGGGCGAATAGACGCTGCTGCCGATACGGTTCTCGCGCACAACGTCCAGAAGTCCGTCCTCGAGCCTGCGGTCGAAGAAGTTGTACCGAGGCTGGTGAATCAGCAACGGCACGCCCATATCCTCCAGGATCGCCAGCGCCTCGGCGGTTTGTGCGGCGTCATAGTTTGACAGGCCGATGTACAGGGCGCGACCGCTGTCGAGAGCGGTGACCAGGGCGCCCATGGTTTCTTCCATCGGAGTGTTGGGGTCGGGACGGTGCGAATAGAAAATATCGACATAGTCAAGGCCCAGGCGCTTGAGGCTTTGGTCGAGGCTCGCCAACACGTATTTGCGTGAACCCCATTCACCATAGGGACCGGGCCACATGTCAAAGCCCGCCTTGGATGAAATGATCATCTCGTCGCGGTAGTCCGCGAAGTCCTGTCTCAGGATTTCGCCAAAGTTCTTCTCGGCACTGCCCGGAGGGGGGCCGTAGTTGTTCGCAAGGTCAAAGTGCGTGACACCGCGGTCGAATGCTCGCCGAACGATGGCTCGCTGCGTCTCGAAGTTGCGGTCATCGCCAAAGTTATTCCACAAACCCAGGGACACACGGGGCAGCAGCAGCCCGCTGTTGCCGCAGCGCACGTACGGCATCGAGGAATAGCGGTCGGGATCGGCGATATACGTCATGGTTCCAGAGTAGTCAGTGCGCGTAGTCTGAGAGCATGCTCAGCTACATACTTGCCGGCGGATGTTTTTGGTGCCTCGATGCTGCATATCGCGTCATGCGGGGCGTTACCGATGTGGAATCCGGGTACATCGGTGGACGACGACCGAACCCGACCTACGAACAGGTATGCACGGGCGCTACGGGACACGCCGAAGCCGTTCGGGTGACATTCGATCCCGAGGTGATTCCCTCGGAGGTCATCCTCGACGCATTCTTCACGATGCACGATCCTCGGCAACTCAACCGCCAGGGCAATGATGTGGGGACCCAGTACCGTTCCGCAATGTTCCCCACAGACGCTGAACAGGTCGAGTTATTCACGGCGGCGATGACTCGGGCCGCAGACCTCTGGGAGGGAGACATCGTCACCACCCTGGAAGAGGGGCACGTGTTCTATCTGGCCGAGGATTACCACCAAGATTTCTTTGCCCGGAATCCGACCCAAGGGTATTGCCTCGCCGTTGCGGCGCCCAAGGTCACCAAGGTCCGGTCCGCCTTCACTGCGTACCTGCGGGACTAGTTACTCACAACTCGGTTGATTTCTCTGTTTTCCACGGATTGATTCCGTTTCGGCGCTCGCGGTATCCCGATCCCGACACTGGTGATGGGTGCCGGGCGTAAGCGGCGCGATGGCTCGGCACCCGCCACCATCGAAAGGAAATCGAATTGAGCGACACCATTCACCTCACCGGGCTCATCGCCACCACACCACGACATGTGGTGACGAGCGAGGGCCTTCCCATCACCAGTTTTCGACTGGCGTCGTCGCAGCGACGTTTTGACCGTTCCACCGAAAAGTGGATTGATGTCGACACGAACTGGTACACCGTCACGGCCTTCCGTCAGTTGGCCGTCAACTCGCAGGTGTCCCTGAACAAGGGCGACCGCATCACCGTAGCCGGCCGACTGCGCATTCGTGACTGGCAGACCGACGATCGCACCGGAACCACGGTGGAAATCGAGGCCGAGACCGTCGGTCACGACCTGTTCTGGGGGACGTCAACCTACGTTCGCTCGAACCCCGGTCCCGTCGACCCCGCCGGGGAATCCGAGACCGATGCACCCGCGGGTACTATCGAATAAGACACACGAGAGGAGCTGTCGATGTTGCACGCACGATGGGCCATTTCGTTGGTGCTTTCCGGCACGGTTGTCATGGCCGGCTGTTCCGCGCAACCCACGGCGCCGCAGGCAACACCCTCGGCCACATCGACAGTTCTTCCCGAAGTTCCGCCCGTGTTCGACCCCGAGGGCAGCGCGGCACTCAACAAGCCCTACTTTGACTGGGTTTTACAGTCATACATCGCGTCAGATCCGAAGTACAACGATCAATCCATGGTGAAAGCTCTGGTCGATGCGGGTTTCACGAAAGACGACATCGAGATCACCCCCAGCACCTCGGGCACGGGCCAACCTGCGGATTCGATCATCGTCTCGGTGAAAATTGCGAACAACTGCCTCATTGGTCAGCGCATGCACGACAATTCGTATTATTCGAGCCTCGAGAAAATCCTGAGCTCGGGAACGTGTCTGGTCGGTGAATCTCAGCCGATAAACTAGCCCCATGGCGGAGTTTATTTATACGATGGTTCGCGCCCGCAAAACTGTGGGTGACAAGCTGATTCTTGACGACGTAACGATGTCGTTTTTCCCTGGCGCGAAGATCGGAATGGTCGGCCCCAACGGTGCCGGTAAGTCCACAATTCTGAAGATCATGGCCGGTCTGGACACTCCGTCCAACGGTGACGCGATGTTGAGCCCCGGCTATTCGGTCGGCATCCTGATGCAGGAACCCAAGCTGGACGAGTCAAAGACCGTCCTGGAAAACGTGCAGGACGGCGTCCGCGAGATGGTGGACAAGGTCCAGCGTTTCAATGAAATTTCGGCGCTGATGGCCGAGCCCGACGCCGATTTCGATGCACTGTTGGCGGAAATGGGCGAGCTGCAGGAACAGATCGATCACGCCGATGCGTGGGACCTGGACTCACAGCTGGAACAGGCCATGGATGCACTTCGGTGCCCGCCGTCGGACGCGCACATCGAACACCTGTCGGGTGGTGAAAAGCGCCGCGTTGCCCTGTGCAAACTGCTTTTGGAGAAGCCCGACCTGCTGCTTTTGGACGAACCCACCAACCACCTCGACGCCGAGAGCGTGTTGTGGCTGGAACAGCACCTGGCCAAGTACCCCGGCGCCGTCATCGCGATTACCCACGACCGTTACTTCCTGGACCACGTTGCACAGTGGATCGCCGAAGTCGACCGTGGTCGCTTGTACCCCTACGAGGGCAACTACTCGACCTACCTCGAAAAGAAGGCCGAACGTCTGGAAATCGCGGGCAAGAAGGACCAGAAGCTCGCGAAGCGACTCGCGGAAGAGCTCGAATGGGTTCGCTCGAATGCCAAGGGCCGTCAGGCGAAATCCAAGGCGCGTCTCGCTCGTTACGAGGAAATGGCTGCCGAAGCAGAGCGCACTCGCAAGCTTGATTTCGAAGAAATCCAGATTCCGCCGGGGCCCCGTCTGGGACAGGTGGTGCTCGAGGTCAACAAGCTGAAGAAGGGCTTCGGAGACCGTGTCCTGATCGAGGACCTGTCGTTCTCGTTGCCCCGAAACGGAATCGTCGGAATCATCGGCCCCAACGGTGTCGGAAAGTCGACCCTGTTCAAGACCATCGTGGGACTCGAGCCCATCGACAGCGGCACCGTCAAGATCGGTGAAACCGTCAAACTGTCGTATGTCGACCAGGGACGGTCCGGTATCGACCCCGCAAAGAACGTGTGGGAAGTCGTCTCGGACGGACTGGACTTCATCCAGGTGGGCAACGTCGAAATCCCCTCGCGCGCCTATGTGTCGAGCTTTGGTTTCAAGGGCCCCGACCAGCAAAAGAAGTCGGGAGTTCTGTCGGGTGGTGAGCGCAACCGCCTGAACCTGGCGTTGACCCTGAAGCAGGGTGGAAACCTGTTGCTGCTGGACGAGCCCACCAACGACCTCGACGTGGAAACCCTGTCGTCGTTGGAGAACGCGCTCTTGGACTTTCCCGGTTGTGCCGTGGTCATCACCCACGACCGTTGGTTCCTCGACCGCATCGCCACCCACATCCTGGCCTATGAGGGCGACGATGAAAACCCCTCGAAGTGGTACTGGTTCGAGGGCAACTTTGAGTCGTACGAGGCGAACAAAGTCACGCGTTTGGGTGCCGATGCGGCAAAGCCTCACCGCTCGACCTACCGCAAACTCACCCGCGACTAGGTCATGCCTCAGTCCGTCGTTTTTGCCGGGATCCCGGAACTGCGTGACCTCGACACCTTTGTGTCGCGGTCCGCAGTGGTCGCCAACAATGCTGTCCGCCTCGTAGCCGACGAGGGAGTCCTTGCGGCGTTCGTGCTCATTCTGGGTCCCCGCGGTTTTAACGACGAGACCCCCACGGTTCTGGGCATGAGGGCTTTCCGTCTGTCCGGCGATGCGGAATTCGATATTGTCGTTCCGATCGATTCGCTGCGCGATCGACTGTCTGCGGTGGTTCACTCCGACGGCGAAGCACCGTTCGAATTTCCGCACGAGGTTCCGTCCTTGCAGTGGCAGGTGGCCCTGCCGCCACGCGATGGCTGGAGCCCCGCTCAATCGGTTGCGGACACCGACCTGGTGCGAGTGTCCGCCGAGGGTGTGGCGGAAATCAAGAAACTCATTCCCGCGGATGCCGAAGAATACTTTGTGCGTCGTGTCCGCAGTGCGGTGTGGGGCGCCAGTATCAGCACCGATGTCGCACTGCCGGCCGGCGTTGCGTTCGCCGCAACCGCCCTGGGTTTCCTCGGCGACGGCGAGGCTCAGGTGTCGTTGCGCGGTCCCTGGACGAGGCTGGTAACTTCACGCGGCAACATCGTTGCCAAGTCGTACAGCTTCGACTAGGCCGAGCACAGCGCCGTTTCTAAAGCAGGCTGGGACGATCCCCGCGGTCGTCGTCACCCGTGTTGATCATTGCGGTCGCGGCACGGTCGAAGTAATCGAGCATCGTGGCGTGGTCCATCGGGCTGAGGTGCAGTCCATCGAGAGCGCTGGTCATATGGTTCAGCCATCGCTCGCGCGCATCGGGTGTGACGGCAAAGGGGGAGTGCCGCATTCGCAACCGTGGGTGGCCGCGGTGTTCGCTGTACGTTCCCGGCCCGCCCCAGTACTGTTCGAGAAAGCTGGTGAGGCGCCAGATGGCCCCGTCCATTTCGTCGTCCGGGTACATGGGCCGCAATACGGGATCGGCTGCGACGCCGTCATAGAACGCGGTCACGAGACGCACGAAAGTATCGTGACCACCGATGCGGTCGTACAGGTTGTCGTCGATCATTCGCCGGGTGAGCCCGTGTCCACGTGGGCTGTACGCACCAGCGAATCGAGTCCGTCAAACACCACACGGTTCAGTGCGGGCAGGACGATGCCCTTCGCGTCCAGTGTGGACTTGAGTCGTTTGCGCAGTTCGCGGGCAACATCCCACTGTTCGCTGGAACGGACCTTGAGGACGAGGCGCATGACAACGGCCTCGGCCGAAATCGATTCGATACCCCAAATTTCGGGGTCCTCGAGGATCTTGCGGCGCCATTCGGGGTCATCCGCCAATTCCTGGGCAACGGCCAACAGGGTTTCCTCGATTGCGTTGACATCGGAGGCGTAGGGGGCGGGAAGGTCAATGACAACGCGAGCCCAGCCTTGGGACATGTTTCCGACCCGCAGGATTTCACCGTTGCGAACAAACCACAGTGTGCCGTTGACGTCGCGAACCTTGGTGACGCGAATGGCGACTTCCTCGACAACTCCGGTGGCGCTGCCGAGGTCGACCACATCGCCGACACCCAGCTGGTCCTCGAACACCATAAATAGGCCGTTGAGGATGTCCTTGATCACGTTTTGTGCGCCGAAACCGAGTGCCGCGCCGATGATTCCGGCCGAAGCGATCAGGCCCGTGACCTCGAACCCCAGTTCGCCCAACAACAGCATGCTGGTGACAATCACGATCACCCAGGTACCGAGGTTGTTCATGACCGTGCCCATTGTGCGTGTGCGCTGAACGAGTCGAACGGCAACCAGCGGCGACGAGTTGATCTCGACGGTTTGATCCACGTTCTGGGATTTCTTTACCCCGTGAACAACACCGTGTACAACTCGTCGAATCGTGAAGGACAGCGCCCAGCGCACCACGACGGCGATGACCAACAGCAGGACGATGCGAAACAGCGTGGGGTTGGACTCGTACATCGCGGTAAACCAGTCCGCGACGGTGTTAGTTTCGGCGGCGAGGATCATGCGCGGGCCTTTCGGTCGTGCTCTTGTGCCGCGAGGGCGCGGTGTACCCCAGCGACGTTTTCGATAATCATGCGACGCAGCGCGGGTGCGGCGTCAGCGTTGTCCCGCAGCCACGCCTCGCTGGCGTCCACGAGGTCGTGGTTGGCCAATGCGGCGGGGTACAGGCCTTGGATCAAGTACGACGCAATTTGGTATGTGCGCGACTCCCAGATTGATGTCAGTGAGCCAAAGTAATCGTCGACCATGTCGCCGATGATTGCGGGGTCGTTGACGTGGCCGAATCCCAGGGCGGTGTGGTTCACGATTGCGTTGGGTGCGTCGTCGTGCTGGGTGAGGTCGTCGAACACCGCACGCTTGGCGTCGGCTCGGGGGATAGTGGCGCGAACGCGAGCTGCCGTCTGGTTGCCGTTGGCAGTCGTGTCTGCGGCGTGGGCGGCGGAGATTTCGTCCTCGCCAGCATTACCGCAGAGAACCATGCCCTCCAGCAGGTCCCACGACAGGTCGGTGTCGATCTGCAGTCCGGGCAACGTAGTTGCGCCGTCCCGCAGGTCGCGCAGGAGCGAGCCGTGGACCGGGGTGCAGGCCATCTGCGCAAAGGCGCGGACGAACTGGAACTGGGCGTCCGATGCCGATTCGGCCGACGATGCCAGAGTCCACAGTGCAGTGGCGGTGGACTCCAACAGCGCAACGCGGTGAGCGGGATCCGCATACATGCGCACGGTCGTGGACAGCTGGGCCAGCAGAGTGCGGATGGTTGTCGACTCGGTTTCCGTTGCGATGTTGTCGAGGACCAGGGCGATGTAGTCCCGCGCACACATTTCCGCGTCGCGCGTGGCGTCCCAGGCGCTGCCCCACACCAGCGATCGGGCCAGGGGATCAGCGATGCTGGACAGGCCCGTGATGGCCGTGCGCAACGACAGCTCATCGAGTCGAATTTTGGCATAGGCAAGGTCGTCGTCGTTGATGAGGATCAGCTCGCCCCGGTGTAGCCCCACGAGCTCGGGAACCTCGGTGCGCGTCCCTTCGACATCCAATTCCACACGATGACGGCGGACGAGTGCACCATCCTCTCGACCATAAATACCGATGGCGAGGCGGTGCGGACGAATTGTGGGATAGTCCGGGTGGGCGCTCTGCAGTACCGCAAAGCCGGTGATTGTTCCGTCGTCGTCACAGGCAAGGTCTGGGCGCAACGTGTTCACGCCGGCCGTTTCCAGCCAGAGAGTAGTCCAAGCTGACAAATCGCGGCCACTCGCGGCCTCGAGTTCCACCATCAGATCCGCGAGTTCGGTATTGCCCCAAGCGTGCTTGCGGAAGTATGCCGAAACCCCCGCAAAGAATGCGTCGCGGCCGACCCACGCGAACAGCTGCTTGAGGACCGACCCGCCCTTGGCGTAGGTGATTCCGTCAAAGTTGACCTGAACGTCTTCGAGGTCGGTGATTGATGCCATGATCGGGTGGGTCGAGGGCAGTTGGTCCTGACGATACGCCCAGCTCTTTTCCATGGCCTGGAACGTCGTCCACGCCTCGGTCCATTCCGTGGCTTCGGCAGTGGCAATCGTGGACGCCCATTCGGCGAACGACTCGTTCAACCACAGGTCATTCCACCATTTCATGGTCACCAAGTCGCCGAACCACATGTGTGCCAGCTCGTGAAGTATGGTGACGACCCGACGCTCGCGGATTGCATCGGTGACCTTCGAACGGAAAACATAGACCTCGGTGAACGTGACTGCTCCCGCGTTTTCCATGGCACCGGCGTTGAATTCCGGAACGAAAAGTTGATCGTATTTTTCGAAGGGGTACGGGACACCGAACGCGTTTTCAAAGTACTCGAATCCCTTGCGGGTGATGTCAAAGATGTAGTCGGCGTCGAGGTGCTCTGCGAGTGATTCACGAACAAAGATGCCCAGGGGGATGGCGCGACCATCGACGCTCGTGAGTTCGGAGTGAACAGATACGTAGGGTCCCGCGATCAATGCGGTGATGTACGACGAGATGCGGGGCGTGGCGGGGAATTCGTGTACGGCAACGTCCCCGAAGATTGTCGGCGCGGGTGCGGGGGAGTTGCTGATGACGGCCCAATCGGCGGGTGCGGTCACCGTGAACTGGAATGTGGCTTTCAGGTCGGGCTGTTCGAAGACCGCAAAGACGCGCCTCGAATCGGGGACCTCGAACTGCGAGTACAGATAGACCTTGTTGTCGACGGGGTCGACAAAGCGGTGCAGGCCTTCGCCGGTGTTGGTGTACGACATGTCGGCATCGACAACGACAACATTGTGCGCGGACAGGCCGTCCAGGGCGATTCGGGTGCCGTCCGCGGCCGAAACGGGAACCGGCGCACCGTTGAGCGTGATCGAATGGACCGTGTGCGTGATGGCGTCGAGGAAGGTGCTGGCGCCTTCCGTTGCGTCGAACGTAATCGTCGTGCGGGAACGGAAAGTTGTGTCCGAGCCGGTCAGGTCCAGAGCGATCTGATACGCGTGAGTCGACACGACCCCGCGGCGTTCGATGGCTTCAATTCTGGTCAGGTTTTCTCCTGGCACGACGACTCCTTTGGGGCAACGTAGGTGCTCTCAGTCTATGCTGAAGGGTGGAGGTGGCACCGATGCCCGAAACCGTATTTGACCGTAAACCCGCCAATTCCGAGGCGACCCACGCGTCGTGGACGAACGCCCGCGAGGGCTCGTTCTGGCTTGTTGGTGTCGATGTCCAGATCGGTGATCACGCGGGCCCAACCGGCGGTTCAGTCGACCTGGTCGTTGTCGGAGCCGGCTTTACGGGACTGTGGACGGCAATTCGAGCCAAGGAACGCACTCCGGACCGCTCTGTTCTCGTCATCAACATGGATTCCGGTGTCGGCATGCGTGCGTCGGGCCAAAACGGTGGGTTCCTCGAGGCGTCCTTAACTCACGGCCGATTGAACGGCGAAACCCGTTTCCCGCACGAGATCGACCGCCTGGACGACCTGGGTCGTCAGAATTTGGATGGCATCGAGGCCACGGTGTCCCGTTACGGCTGGGACTGCGATTTTGAACGCCCGGGAACCCTGCTCGTGGCAACAGAACCCCACCAACTGGAATGGTGCGAAGGTGACGAGGTGTTGGACCAAGATCAGGTTCGCCGTGTGCTCAATTCGCCGACATTTGTGGGCGGAGCGATTGAACGCACCGATTCGGCTCTCGTGCACCCTGGGAAAATGGTGGCCGAAATGTTGCGCACCGCACGCGAATTGGGTGTGGAATTCATGGTGGGTCGAGTGACCAGAGTCGTGAACTCGGGGGACACCGTGACCGTCCTCATGGAATCGGGCGATGGCATCGTTGCGGGACGGGTGGCACTGGCCACGAACGTTTTTCCCTCGGTACTGCGCCGTTTCCGGTGGCATGTGGTTCCCGTGTATGACCACGTACTAATGACCGAGCCTCTGACCCCCGAACAGTGGGAGTCGATCGGTTGGGACGGGCGCGAAGGCGTTTCGGACATGGGAAACCAATTCCATTACTATCGCCGAACCATGGATGGTCGAATCCTGTGGGGTGGATACGATGCCGCATACACGCCGGGTGCCGACCCCGACCGCACACGATTTGCGAACAACCCCGCCGTGTTCCAGCTGCTGGCCGAGCACTTCTTTGTGACGTTCCCGCAGCTCGAAGGTCTGAAATTTACCCACCGTTGGTCGGGGGCAATCGACACGTGTTCGCGTTTTAGCGTGTTCTTTGGGTCCGCCAGGCGAGGCCGTGTTGCCTATGCCGCGGGTTACACCGGGTTGGGGGTTGCCGCGACACGTTTCGCCGCAGATACGATGCTCGACATGCTGGACGGCGCCGACACGGAACGCACCCGGTTGCGCATGGTCCGCAGTCTGCCGATTCCGTTCCCGCCCGAGCCGTTCCGGTACCCGTTGATCTCGATCGTGAAGTGGTCAATGCGTCGCGCCGACCGCAATGAGGGACGGCGCAATCTGCTCCTGCGCACACTCGATGCACTGGGTCTGGGGTTCGACTCCTAGACAATTTCACGCCGGCCCGATGGGCCGGCGTGAGAAATTTTGATCGTGAGCGGGGGATTAGTCCTCGTCGACGATTTCGGCAACCTGGATGCTGCGAATTTCGTCAACCGACGGTGCAATGGCCGTGTTCAGGGGTCCGAGGTTGATGTCGTTCGACACCAGACGCAGTTTGTGAATGTAGTCGGTCAACGCAATCTGCTGGCGACGACCTTCTTCGAGTCGCGCTTCGGCGTCGAGCAGGAAGTTGGCAACAAAGTCGTCGGTGTCGCGCGACACCTCACGGGCCTGGTTCATCGAGGTCTGGATAAGACCCTCGGCGTACTGCCGAGCCTCGTCGCGTGTTTCCTGTGCGCGGGCCTGAGCATCTTCGAAGTGCGCTTCGGCTTCCTTCATGATGTTCGAGGCGCGCTGAACGGCGGATTCCACATGTGCGTCGGCCTGTTCATAGGCCTGAGCGGCGTAACGGTCGGCCTCGTCGTGGATGGCGGTGCGTGAACGCTCGGCTTCGTCGAGCTCCTCGCGAATCTGTGCGTCGGCAGCAACTTTGTTTTCGCTGGCGATGCGCAGCAGTTCGTTGGCTTCGCGCTTAACTTCTTCGATGATGCGGTTGTTCTCGGCGCGGGCGTCGGCGATCTGCTTTTCCGCCTGGCTAATCATGTTGGCGGCGGCGCGTTCGGCCCGAGTGCGCACCGTTTCGGCCTTGGCGCGTTCGTCGGCAATCCGCTGACGTTCCTGAGCAACCTCACGTTCGACCTGCAGACGCAGTTCTTCACTCTTGGTGCGTGCCTCGTCGACAAGCTGGCGGGTGTCGCGGTCAGCGGCCTCGCGAATTCGCGCTGCTTCACCTCGTACCTGTGCCAGAGTGGCGGCAGATTCGTTGGCGGCGTCCTGGATCATGGCGGCGGCCTGCTGTTCGGCCAGACGCAGAGTTTCTTCGAACGCGCTTCCCAGTTCGGCAAACGAGGGCTTTACTTTGGCGAGGCGGTCCGAGGTGTCCGCAAGTTCCCGGTTGAGCTTTTGAATCGCGCGAACATTCTCGGATTGGTCGCCTTCAAGCTCGGCAATTTTTGCCTGCAGGTCAGCAACAAATTCGTCAACTTCGGCGCTGTCGTACCCGCGAACAGTTCGCTTGAATTCTGGGTTGGCCATGAAGAGTTTTCTCCGAAAAAATTGGGAAGGGAAGTCTGGGGACAACTCTATCGCAGAAAATCGTTTTCCTAGCAAAGTATTGGCCGGAATCGGCTTTGCCCAGGCGTGAACGGTCACTCGTATGATGGAGCCATGCGCATTCATCTCGCCACTGACCACGCGGGTCTGGACCTCAGTAAAACAATTGCCGAGCATCTGTCGTCTCGCGGTTTCGATGTTGTCGATCACGGGCCCGTGGAATATGACGCACTGGATGATTACCCCAGCTTCTGCATCAATGCTGCGCGTGCGGTTCGTGCCGATGAAATTAACGGAGTTGAGGCTCTGGGAATCGTGTTCGGTGGCAGCGGAAATGGCGAACAGATTGCGGCCAACAAGGTCGAGGGAATTCGTGCTGCGCTGGTGTGGAGCGAGGCCACAGCCGTGCTCGCACGCGAGCACAACAACGCCAATGTCTGCGCCATCGGTGCTCGTCAGCACTCCGACGACGAGGTCCTCACGCTGATTGATTTGTTTGTCGATTCGCCGTACCCCGGCGAGGAACGTCACGCCCGCCGAATCGCTCAGCTGTTTGAGTACGAAACCACGGGTGCGATCGCCGGTTTCGAGATCGTCTAACCATGCCCGAGGGGCATTCCGTCCATCGCATTGCGGCTCAGTTTCGCCGCTTTTTTGTGGGGCATCGGGCAGCGGTCAGCTCGCCACAGGGCCGCTTCGGTGACGCGGAAATTTTGACGGGTCACGCTGTTGTCGATTCGTATGCGGTGGGCAAGCATCTGTTCCTGGAGTTCGACCACGGCGTGACGCTGCACGTCCACCTGGGAATCTACGGGGCTTGGGATTTTGCTGGTGCCGTGACATTCGACGACACGGCGGCGAGCGCCGGTGGTCGCATGGGCCAAACTGCGGGTCAAGGCACCGTGGTGGGCGCGCACGAGGATTCGTTGAGTTCCATCGGGGCGCCTCGACGCACACGGCTGCGGATGGCCGAGGAATCATCCGGCTCCGAGGATGCGGGCATCGATTTTCCGCCCGAGCCAATCGGTCAGGTCCGGTGCCGAATCCTCACGGATTCTGCGGTTGCCGACCTGCGTGGTCCGACGGTGTGTGAAATCCTGGATCGAACATCCGTCGCGCGCGTGATTGCGGGGCTCGGTCCCGACCCGTTGGTGGAGCCGAACGGTGGAGACAGATTTGCCTCACTGTTGTCCCGAACCCGCACCCCGATTGGTCAGGCACTGATGAATCAAAAAATTGTGGCGGGAATTGGAAACGTGTATCGCGCCGAGATGTTGTTTCGCGCGGGCCTTGATCCCTATGTGCCGGCCAATGATCTGGATCCCGAGACCGTGCGCGAACTGTGGCGGGACTGGTCCTACCTGCTGAAAATTGGCGTGGACACGGGTCAGATGTTGACGATGGATGGGTTGTCAGGCGAGGATTATGACCGTGCGCTTGCGCACCGCGCGGACCGCCACTGGGTCTATCACCGCACCGGTCAACCGTGCCGGCGTTGTGGAACACCCATCGCGATGGACATTGTTGCCACTCGAAAGTTGTACTTTTGCCCGACATGCCAAGGAGTCACCCCGTGAACATTCGCAATGCCACTCTGGACGGCCGACGAGTCGACATTCTCATCGATGGCGGCCTCATCGTCGATATCACGCCCGCCGTCGGTGAGTCGTTGCCCGCGGATATCGATGCCGAGGGGCGAATCGTTGTGCCAGGGTTGTGGGACGAACACGTTCACCTGGGGGTGTGGGCACAGCACGCCACCCGGGCCGATGTTCTCGCCGCCACCAATGCCGACGAGGTCATTGCCATTCTGCGCAATCACGACTCGGGGGGCAGTGGTCCCATCATTGGTACGGGCCTGCGATACGCGCTGTGGCCGCAGCAGCCCACAATCGGGGGACTTGACGCTATTTCCGCCGATCGGCCGGTCGTGGTGTTCAGCATGGATGTTCATTCGTGCTGGATCAACAACGCAGCGGCAGTCGAATTCGGCGTCGTCGATGTGGTGGGTGCCGACGGCATTCTGCGCGAACAGGACTGTTTCGACCTGCTGACCCATCTGGCCCAGATTCCCGAGGCCACCATGGACGAGTTGATTGACAGGGTTGCGCGCACCGCCGCGTCCCAAGGAATCGTGGGTGTCACGAGCTTCGAGATGGAGAACCTGCATAACTGGGAACGACGAGTGGAAGCAGGTTTTGACGCGGTTCGTGTCGCCGCCAGCGTGTATCCCGATCGGCTCCACGAAGCCATCGATGCCGGGTGGTCAACAGGGGACACGATTGCGGGTACGGTCACCATGGGTTATCTCAAGGTCATTTCGGACGGCGCCATCAACACCCGCACGGCGTGCTGTCACGATGCCTATCCGGACGGATCCGGGCACGGTGTGATGAACATCGCACAGGACGAACTGGTGTCGGTCATGTCGACGGCGCGCGATGCGGGTATCGAGTCGGCCATTCACGCCATCGGCGATGCCGCCAACACACATGTCATTGACGCGTTCCAGACGGTGGGAATCTCGGGCCGAATCGAGCATGCTCAGATGGTGTTGCCTCGTGACGTCGAACGCATGGCTCAGCTGGGCCTGATCGCCAGCGTCCAGCCCAAGCACGCCGTCGATGACCGAGATGTCGCCGATGAGCTGTGGAAGGGCCGTGACTGGGCATACCCCATGAATTCATTGCTCGAGGCTGGTGTGCCGGTGTACTTGGGTTCCGATGCCCCGGTGGCGCCATTGGACCCATGGTTGACCATTGAATCCGCGGTCACCCGCACGGCGGACGCTCGTGCTTCGTGGCATCCCGAAGAACGACTGACCGTCGAAACTGCTATTCGATGCTCTGCGCGCAGCACCGTCGAGGTGGGCCAGCCGGCCGACCTGATTGTGCTCGACACCGACCCGTTTACCTGCCCACCCGACGAACTGCATAACACCCGAGTCGCGGTGACCATGCTGGGCGGTCGCATTACTCACAGCACGATGGGATAAATCATGGAATTCGCCGAAGAATTCATTGCTGCCGCACGCGTGGCACACATTGACCATTTTCCGGTCGAGGCGGGGCTCGCGTTGGCGGGTCACCCGACGACAGGTTTCCAGACCCTCAGTGTCCAGGGTGGATACGAGATCGGCGTCTGGGAGATGGCTCCTGGTTCGATGCGTGATGTCGAAGTTGCCGAGGTGTCCCTGATCCTGGGCGGCATGGGAACCGTCACCCACGGCGATGGTCGTGTCGAGGTGCTCGAGCCGGGCCTCGAATTGGTTCTCGATGACGGCGAGGAAACCGTCTGGGTCATCGAATCCACGGTGCGCAAAATTTACTGCATCGCCGCGGCAGCGCAGTAAACGATGCCGTTCGAGCTGCTCCTGACCTATTGGGTCGTGTCTTTTCTGTTGACCATCACGCCGGGCGCCGATTGGGCCTTTGTTATCTCGGCGGGGTTTCGGGAACGCAGTGCGTTGCCGTCGATTCTGGGCTTGCTGATCGGATATGCGGGGCTGACCGCGGTGGTGGCCGCAGGGCTTGCGGTCCTCGTCGCGCAAACACCGTGGGCCATGTTGGGGTTGTCCATCGCTGGTGGTGTTTACCTGATCTGGTTGGGTGTGGGAACGATCCGCCACCCCACGGTTCCTCGAATCGGCGATACCGAACCCACCTCCAGCATTCGGGCTCGGCTGTTGTCCGGTGCTGGCGTCAGTGGTCTGAACCCCAAGGCGTTGCTGTTGTTCGTCGCATTGTTGCCGCAGTTCACCAGTGCCGATGCCGATTGGCCGCTCTGGGTTCAGCTCAGTGTCCTAGGGCTTGTGCACATGGCGAACACCTTCGGCATCTATGCGGCGGTCGGATTTTTCGCAGGCCGTGTGCTCAAGGCGCGTCCCACGACCGCGGTGCTTGTCAGCCGAATATCTGGGGTGTCAATGCTGTTGATCGGTGTGGCCCTCTTGGTCGAGAAGTTCCTGCACCTGTAACCCGACCCGTCCACAAAACCCGGGCGTTAGGCTGAGTCCATGACTGACGCACCCCGCATGAACGTCGAATCGTTCAACCTTGACCACCGCACTGTTCGCGCACCGTACATTCGGCAGGCCGACCGCAAGGAACTTGCACACGGTGACGTCGTCGTCAAATTTGATGTGCGCTTTACGCAGCCCAACGTGGCGCACATGCCCATGGACGTTATGCACTCGTTGGAACACATGTTTGCTGAACTCAGCCGAAACCACACCTCGGACATCATCGATTTTTCGCCGATGGGATGCCAAACGGGTTTCTATCTGATCATCAGTGGCGACCACACGTTTGACCAGATCGCCGAATTGGTGGAACAGACGCTCAGCGACATTCTGGGTGCCGATGAGGTGCCCGCCGCCAACATCATCCAGTGTGGATGGGGTGCGAACCACACTCTCGAGGGTGCCCAGAATGCAGCCCGTGAATTCCTCGCCGAGCGCGAGAACTGGTCACAGGTCACCGCGTGACGTCAGCCGTGCACGCGCTGGTGCAGGTTGCCATGCTCGAAGAAGCTCAGCCCTTTTTCGATCGGGCTGACCAGATGTCCGAACCGCACGAGGCTGCGGGAATCCGCACCGTTGACCTCATGGTCGGCGACACACGAATTGCCCTCGCTATCAGCGGAATCGGGCTCGTCAACGCCGCGCAGTCGGCAACCGCCTTGCTCACACGCTATCCCGCCGGAATTCCCCTGATTAGTGCGGGAACAGCCGGGGGAGTCGGGGTGAACACTGCCGTGGGTGACGTCATCATCAGCGCGGATGTCATCAACCTCGAGGCCGATGCCCGAGCGTTTGGCTACCAGTTGGGTCAGGTACCCGGGATGCCCGCGCACTATCAGGGTTCCGCGGCGCTCGCCGAGGCTGCGCTGACCGGGGAACACGCGTATCCCGTCCGAGTAGCGGGGATGGGGTCGGGCGACAAGTTCGTCACCGCCGAACACGCGCACCGTATTCGTGCCGACTTTGGGCAGATTGAAACGGTGGATATGGAAACCGTGGCCATCGCACAGGTGGCATACCGTTTCGGTGCTCCCTTCGTCTCAATTCGCGCGGTGTCCGATTTGTGCGCTCCCGATGGTTCCGAATTTCTCACCCATCTGGATGGTGCGGCCGAACGTTCCGCGGTCGTTGTTCTTGCCGCCATCGCGGCACTTCCTCGTTAGGGGCGTCCCGATTCGTTAGTCTGGACATAAGTTTGTGAGTCATGTACAGGAGGACGTCGTGTCGCGGACCGATGCACAGAAGGCAGCTGGGGCCGCACCCGCACAAACCTCGGGCCACGTTGCGGGAATCGATGCTCTGCGCGCCCTGGCGGTCTTGGCCGTTATTGCGTATCACCTGAACCCCGACCTGCTTCCGGGCGGCTTCGTGGGTGTCGATATCTTCTTCACCATCTCGGGTTTCGTCATCACGAAGTCGCTGATCGAACGCCGCGCCTCGTCGGTGTGGAGTTTCTTTACCGGTTTCTATCGCCGTCGATTTGTGCGCATTGCTCCTGCACTGTTCGTGTTCTTGGGCTTTACAGCACTCGCGTCGGCGGTGTTTATTCCGAAATCGTTCATGAGCCAGGGAATTTTCGATACGGCCCAGTGGGCGATTTATGGCCTGAGCAACGTGTCGTTGGTTCTGGGAAACGACGGATACTTCGGGGACCGGTCCGAGTTCAACCCGTTCCTGCACACATGGTCGCTGGGTGTCGAGGAACAGTTCTATCTGGTGTTCCCGTTGATCGCGATCCTGATTGCATGGGGAATTCACCGCCAGCTGACCGCTCTGAGGATCGCGGGGTTAACGGTTCTCGTCGGTGCAACGGTCGTGTCGTTTGGCATCAGTGTCTGGCAGACCAGCAACGACGCGGTCAACGCGTTTTACATGTTGCCCGCCCGCTTCTGGGAATTGGCCATAGGCGCGCTGCTGTACATCGTCGTCAGCCGTCGGGCTCGCACGGCGGTGTCGGGCCGAACTCTGCAGGCGTTGTTCGTCGCGGGGGCCGCGATCGTCGTCGTGTCACTCGTATGGGCAACCACCGACGCCTTCCCCTTCTGGTGGGCCGTTCCCGCAGTGCTGGGCACTGCGCTGCTCATTCACGTGGCGTACTCTCACGACGGAAACTTTGGTTCCCTCGGGCGGGCCCTGACCTCGCCCATCGTTCTGTTCGTCGGGAAAACCTCGTTCTCGCTGTATCTGTGGCACTGGGGAATCTTTGTGCTGTTCCGCTGGACTCTGGGTCTTGACTCGCTGTGGAAGCAGGTACTGGCCGTTGCGCTGACGTTCCTCGCTGCATGGCTCAGCTACCGCTTCGTGGAAACCCCGTTCCGTTCGGGCGCGTTTATTCGCCGACGTGCCGACCTCACCATCATCGCGGTGGGAACCATCGCAGCGCTGGCGCTGACCGCTGCCGTATCCGTCGCAAATGCCCGGTACGTCACCGTGGCCCAGCGCCTCAACGACCCGTTGTTCAACGATTCACAGGCCATCGATGCGGCTCTTGCAGCTATTCCCGAGGACAGTTTTGGTGCGGGGCACACCCTGTATTTCGTCGGTGACTCGCACGCCGGTCACTACAAAAACCTTGCGAGCTGGGTTGCGAAAAAGACAGGTTCGGACTTTGACATGATCCGCCACTACGGCTGTGGGTTCGTGAATTTGTCGGGCCCCGCCGCGGACACCTGCCCCGGTGACGAGCAATTTATTGCCGAAATCACAGCCACGGCGAATCCCGGCGACATCGTGGTGCTTTCGTCGTTCTCGACTGGCCGAATCGCGGGACTGTTAGGTCCGACCGACAAGACCGCGTTGTTGGAACAGGTCAACAGTGCCGAATCCGAGGCGCGTCGGGCCGAGGTCCTGGAATCCTCGATTGCCGTGGTCGAACAGCTTCAGGCCGAAGGCCTGATAGTGGTTCTCGCCGCCCCCACACCGGTGTTCGAGACCGCAACCGATCGGTGCCTGCAGTGGTTCAACCAACTGAACCCTGTATGCGCCTCGGGATTCTCGACGGATCGCCCATACCAGGACGCATTCCGTGCGCCGGTGATGGAGTCATACGTGGCACTGACCGAGGCCACGGGTGCAACCCTGTGGGATCCGTTCCCCATTCTGTGCCCCGACGAGGACCTCTGCTATTCCCGCGTGAACGATGTGTACACCTACATCGACCAGCACCACCTGTCGGCAAACGGCAATCTCTTGTTGCTGGATTCGTTCCTGAAACTCAGCCGCGACCTGTGGTTCGAGCCGCTTCCGGACTAGCCCGATAACACGAAAACCCCCGAGCACACAGGCTCGGGGGTTTTTCACTGGAGGGGATGACGGGAATCGAACCCGCGTGATCAGTTTGGAAGACTGAGGCTCTACCATTGAGCTACATCCCCACAGGGGAGTCTAATACAGATTTTCTCATCGCGATGACACGTGCGGACTCGGCAACGGGGGATGGGTCGCGGCAGCGGCCGTTCCGCGCCTATTTTCCGCGAGATTCACTGGCGCACCGCCTCATAAGTACCCGCTAGACTTATGGTGCCTCGTGTGTGCTGTTCGCAGTGCCACGGAAGCCCGGGGCGTAGCTCAGCTTGGCTAGAGCGCCCGCTTTGGGAGCGGGAGGTCGCAGGTTCGAATCCTGTCGCCCCGACGGTTTCACCATCACATCAAGGAGATATGTAGTGCCTACGAACACAGTCGAGCGTCTGAGCGCCACTCGCGTCAAGCTGACCATTGCCGTGACCCCGGAAGAACTGAAGCCTGCCATCGAGCACGCTTATCAGCACATCGCCGAGTCGGTCAACATCCCCGGCTTCCGCAAGGGCAAGGTTCCTGCACGCATGATCGACCAGCGCGTCGGCCGCGGCGAGGTCCTCAACCACGCAGTGTCCGAGGGCATCGACGGATTCTTCCGTGAGGCAGTTAAGTCTGAGAACATTAAGCCCCTCGGCCGACCCGAAATGGTCGACACCGTACTTCCCGAGGTCGCAGACTTCTCGGGCAACCTGGTCATCACCATCGAGACCGATGTTCGTCCCGAATTCGACCTGCCCGCCTATGACGGCATCAAGGTCACCGTTGACGCTGCAGCTGTGTCGAAGGCCGACGTCGAAACCGAACTCGAGCAGGTCCGTGGCCGCTTTGGCACCCTGGTCACCGTTGACCGTCCCGCCGCAAAGGGCGACTTCGTCACCATCGACCTCACCGCCACCATCGGTGACACTGAAATTGACTCGGCATCCTCGATCTCGTACGAAATCGGTTCGGGAGAACTGATCGATGGCATCGACGAGGCACTGGACACGCTGACCGCAGGCGAATCGACCTCGTTCGAATCCGAGCTTCTCGGTGGCGACCACGCCGGCGAGAAGGCACTCGTGTCGGTCACGTTGACCAGCGTCAAGGAGCGCGAGCTTCCCGAGGCAGACGACGAGTTCGCTCAGGTCGCCAGCCAGTTCGACACCATCAAGGAACTTCGCGAGGACCTGAAGACTCAGCTCGAAAACCGCAAGGTGTACGAACAGGGCGCACAGGCTCGCACCAAGCTGGTTGACGCTCTTCTCGACAAGGTCACCATCGAGGTTCCCGCCGGCGTAATCGCTGACGAGGTTAACCGTCATCTGGAAGGCGAGAACCGCCTCGAGGACGACGCTCACCGCGCTGAGGTCACCGAATCGACCGAGAAGTCGTTCCGTCTGCAGTTGCTGCTCGACACCATTGCAGAGAAGGAAGAAGTTCAGGTCGGTCAGGACGAACTTCTGTCGTACCTCTTCCAGTCGGCTCAGCAGTACGGCATGGAAGCCAACGAATTCATCCAGATCCTGTCGCAGAACGGCCAGATCCCCGCAATGGTCGGCGAGGTCGCACGCTCGAAGGCAATCGCCATCGTCCTGAGCAAGGCCGAGGTTGTTGACTCGAAGGGCAAGGTCATCGACCTGTCCGACTTCACCGCATCGGCTACGGCATCGGTGGAATCGCCCATCGACGAGCACGAGGGTCACGACCACGACGACCACGCTGGTCACAACCACTAAGCATTAGCGAATCGAGGGGGTGGAAACACCCCCTCTTTTCTTTGCCCTTGGCGAATTTCGCGGCCGCTGACGGCGGCCTCGGTTACGCTGTAAACGAACCAATAAGGAGTGTGTGATGAGCGATTCCCCGTTCCCGCCGAACGTGTTTGACCGTCTGCTGAAGGACCGCATCATCTGGCTGGGCAGTGAAGTCCGCGATGAGAACGCCAACGAAATTGCCGCCAAGTTGCTGCTGTTGGCTGCAGAGGATCCCGAAAAGGACATCTATCTGTACATCAATTCACCCGGTGGTTCAATCACGGCAGGTATGGCGATTTATGACACCATGCAGTTCGTGCCCAACGACATCGTCACCGTGGGTATTGGTATGGCGGCTTCGATGGGTCAGCTGCTGTTGACCGCCGGCACCAAGGGCAAGCGTTACATCACGCCCAACGCCCGCGTGCTGTTGCACCAGCCCCACGGCGGATTCGGTGGGACTGCCTCGGACATTCAGACCCAGGCCCAGCTGATTCTCAGCATGAAGCAGCGCTTGGCCGAAATCACGGCAGCTGCCACCGGCAAGACCGTAGAGCAGGTTAACGCCGATGGCGACCGTGACCGTTGGTTCACCGCCGACGAGGCGCTGGAATACGGCTTTGTTGACCACATCCGAGCCAGCGCAACCGATGTCATCGGTGGCGGCGGAACGAGCGGAAAGTAACCACTATGAACTTTGATTTCGACGGCCGCGCCCCGATCGCCATGCCCCAGTCGCGCTACATCCTGCCCGACTTCGAAGAACGCACCTCGTATGGCGTTCGTTCGCAGAACCCCTATTCCAAGCTGTTCCAGGACCGCATCGTGTTCCTCGGCGTGCAGGTGGACGACGCCTCGGCGGACGACGTCATGGCGCAGCTGCTGGTTCTGGAAAGTCAGGACCCCGAACGCGACATCGTCATGTACATCAACTCGCCGGGTGGATCATTCACCGCGATGACCGCGATTTATGACACCATGCAATACATCCGCCCGCAGATCCAGACCGTTGTCCTCGGACAGGCTGCATCGGCCGCTGCTGTGTTGCTGGCCGGTGGAACCCCGGGCAAGCGCCTCGCATTGCCCAACGCACGGATCCTCATTCACCAGCCGTCCACGGGCGACGCCGGTCGAGGTCAGGCATCGGACATCGAAATCCAGGCCCGCGAAATCGCGCGACTGCGTGAATGGCTCGAGGTCACCCTGGCCGGTCACTCGAACAAGTCGATTGACGAGGTTCGACAAGACATCGATCGTGACAAGATCCTGACGGCTGCAGAGGCACTGGAATACGGTCTGATCGACCAGATTCTCACGAGCCGCAAGACTCTTCCCGCGTCGTAGCGCACCATGAGAAAGCCCCCGAGCGCACAGGCTCGGGGGCTTTCTTGTGGACTAGTTGAGGTGGTCCTCGCTCGTCTTTGAGCCCAACATTCTCATCAACAGGATGATGACACCGATGATCACGGGGATTGTGATCACACCGATGATGATGGGAACGGTGCTGGGTTCCCCAAAAGTGTTCTCGGGGCCGGGTGTCCCGGGGCTGGGGGCCTCGGTCGGAGTGGGGGTCGGTTCCTCGGTTCCGATGGGGTCCTGGTCCACGCCACACACCGGAATATTCGCGTACGCCTTTTCGTCACCGGTCACTGTGGCGGGGTCCCATTCGAAACTGAACTGTCCGGTGATGGTGTGACCGTCGCGCGATACGACCTGATACTGCACGGTGTATGTGTCCGGGCTTGCGCCCAGCGTGGGGGTGGTGGACACGGTCGAGCCATCCACGGTGACACACCCGTCGCCGTAATATGCGCCGGCGCTGTCGCTCACCACAATGGCGAAACCGCCCGATTCGCCCCCCAGGTCCAGAAGTTCGTCGTTAGTGGTGATCACAATGTCCGTGATCGACGTCGCGATCTCGCCCTCTGCGGGGACGGTGGACAGGATGGCGTTGTGGGCGTTTGCGGGGCTGCCGAGGATCAGAAACCCCAGGGTGGAAGCCACAATTGCTGACAGTATGAGAGCCTTGCGCATGATTCCAGAATACGCGCCACAGGTGGACTGTTCTGCACAATGTCCCGGCAATTGCCGCGCACTTGTTAGGCTTGGGGGAGTCATCAAGGAGGTTCTATGCCGCGCATCGGAGACAGCACAGAGCTGTTGAAGTGTTCCTTCTGTGGAAAGACTCAAAAGCAGGTTCAGCAGTTGATTGCGGGCCCCGGCGTGTACATCTGTGACGAGTGCGTCGAACTCTGCAACGAGATCATCGACGAACGCATGACCGAGGCCAAGGGTGACGAGGTCATCGATTTCGACCTGCCCAAGCCCCGAGAAATCGCTGCCTTCCTCGACGAATATGTGATCGGCCAAGACGCGGCCAAGCGTTCGCTGTCGGTTGCTGTGTACAACCACTACAAGCGGGTTCGCGCAAGCGAAGGACCGCGTGCCGCCGATCAACTGCACGACGACATCGAGATCGCCAAGTCCAACATCCTCATGATCGGCCCCACCGGCTGCGGCAAAACTTATCTGGCCCAGACCCTTGCCCGTCGACTCAACGTGCCGTTCGCCGTCGCCGACGCGACCGCACTGACCGAGGCCGGCTATGTCGGCGAGGACGTCGAAAACATCCTGCTCAAGCTGTTGCAGGCCGCCGATTTTGATGTGGCCCGCGCACAAAACGGCATCATCTACATCGACGAGATTGACAAGATTGCTCGCAAGGCCGAAAACCCCTCGATTACTCGCGATGTCTCGGGCGAGGGTGTTCAGCAGGCCCTGCTGAAGATTCTTGAGGGCACCGTGGCCAGTGTGCCGCCACAGGGTGGACGTAAGCACCCTCACCAGGAATTCATTCAGATCGACACGACCAACGTATTGTTCATTGTCGCCGGTGCATTTGCTGGGTTGGAAGAAATCATTTCGCAGCGCGTCGGTCGCCACGGCATCGGTTTCGGTGCGCCTCTGCAGGCCAAGCGTGATGACCAGCAGCTGTTCGGCGAGGTTCTGCCCGAAGACCTGCACAAGTTCGGGCTCATTCCCGAGTTCATCGGACGACTGCCCGTCGTCGCCTCGGTTCTGCCTCTCGACCGCAGTGCTCTGATCGATATTCTGACCGGCCCCAAGAACGCGCTCGTGAAGCAGTACCAGCGTATGTTCAGCCTCGATGGTGTCGAACTCGATTTCGACCAGGACGCACTGGACGCGATTGCCGACCTTGCGGTCAGCCGTCAGACCGGTGCCCGCGGTTTGCGAGCCATCATGGAGGACGTGCTGGGCCCCATCATGTTCGAGGTACCGTCCGTCGACCACATTGCCAAGGTCATTGTCACGCGGTCAGCGGTTCTCGACGGTGCCGAACCCACGCTTGTCCACATCGCAGAGCGCACCGAAAAGTCCGCCTAGCTGCGTTTTCTGGGCGGCGACTTAACCGTCGAGTCCGCGTCGGCGCAGCAAGGTGCTGATGTCGGCATCGCGTCCTCGCAGCTCGCGATAGGCCTCGAGCGGGTCGCGTGATCCGCCGAATCCCAGCACGTATGTCCGGAACGCCTCACCGTTGGTGCGAGTGGCACCACCGTTCTCGGTGAACCAGTCGACGGCGTCCGCATCGAGCACCTCGCTCCAGATGTAGGCGTAGTACTGCGCGTCGTACCCACCCCCAAATGTGTGCTGGAAGTAGCTAGACGAATAACGCGGCGGTATCGCGGGAATGTTTAGCCCGTGGCGTTCGAGTGCGTCACGTTCGAATTTATCCACGTCGTTCACCGCGAGGGCTTCGGCGGAGGACAGCATGTGCCATTCGTGATCGATCAGTGCGGCGGCCAGATATTCCACGGTCGCGAATCCTTCACCCCACAGCTGGCTGGCACGAATCTTGTCGATGACATCGGACGACAAGGGCTTGCCAGTGCTGTGGTGAATCGCATAGTTCGAAACCACGTCCGGCCAGAACATCCACATTTCGTTGACCTGACTGGGGAACTCGACAAAGTCGCGGTACACGTTCGTGCCCGATTGCGACGGATAGCGCACACGTGCGAGCAATCCGTGGAGTGCGTGCCCGAACTCGTGGAAAAAGGTGTTGACCTCGTCGAAGTTCAGAAGAGTGGGAGTCCCGTCCTGGGGTTTTGCCACGTTCAGATTGTTGACGACGATGACCGGCTGTCCCAGCAGGTCATTTTGTGCGACCAGCTCGTTCATCCACGCGCCACCCCGTTTGGTGTCGCGTGTGTAGAGGTCCAGAAGGTACAGCCCGATTCCCGAACCGTCGGCCTCGAACACCTCAAAAATACGGACCTCGGGGTGATATCCGACGAGGTCGTGGCGTTCGGCAAAGCTGATTCCGTACAGACGTGTTGCGGTGGCAAAAATACCGTCGTGCAGAACACGTTCTGCCTCAAAATAGGGGCGGAGTGCGTTCTCATCCACGTCGAACTCGCGTGCGCGTACCTGATCCGAAAAGTAGGCCCAATCGTGTGACTCAATAGTCCGACCAGCGATGGCCTCGAGTCGGGCGAGTTCTGCCTCAGCATTGCGGGCGGCCGGTGCCGCAAGCGTCACTAGTCGCTCGCGGATCGCGTCCGCTGTTCCGGCAGTATTCCCTGCCGCTATGAGCGCCTGGTGGTGGGGAAAGCCCAGTAGTTCGGCGCGTTGAGCGCGCAAGCGAGCCAGTTCGAGCACGTCGGCCCGGGTGTCGTGGGGTCCGCCACGTCGTCCGCGGATTGATTGGGCATTCATAATCCGGCGTCGGCTGGTGGCCGAATGCAGCGAGGCGAGAATGGGGTTATTCGTCGGCAAAACCAGGGTGATGAGGTATTTGTCTGGGTGTCCGTGTTCCGTAGCGGCCACAGCCGCTGCTGACAGTTCACCCGCATCGAGGCCATCAAGTTCTTCGGCGGAATCGAACAGTACGGCGAGGTCGCGCGTTTCATCCTGCAGCTTGTTGACGAAGCTGGTTTCCAGTGACGAGATTCGTTGGTTCAGGTCGGTCAGCACAGCCAGGGAATCGCTGTCGAGCGCGGAACCACCCAACACCATCTCGTGATGCGTCCGTTCCAGCAAGTAGGCCTGGTCCGGTTGCAGGTTCAGGCTCTCACCGCGTTCGTGCAGAGCGTTGACCCGTGCAAACAGTGCTGGGTTCAACATGATCGAGTCGTGATGCGCGGCCAGCAATGGCGAGAACGCCGTATCCAGGGCGACGACATCGGGGGTCGCGTCCGCACTGGAAATGTTTCCGAAAACGTGAAGCGCGCGGGTGAGCACCTGACCGCTGCGTTCCCACGCCTCCAGGGTGTTCTCAAACGTCGGTGCGTCGGGATTGGACGTGATCGAGGCGATTTCCTCGATCTGCGCGGCCATCCCCTCTAAGAGCGCCGGCCCCAAATCGGCGATCTCGATGTGGGCGAAGTCCGGCAACTGATAGGGCAGTGTGCTGGACTTCGCGAACGGATTGGGCATGACTATGAAGACGACAGCTCGTAGGTCACCCAGTGGGTTCGCGTCGCGAGGCGGTCGTACACTCGCTGGGCGGTGTGATTGTCGTCGGCCGTGATCCAGGAAATCGTGCCACCGCCGTGTGCATCGGCATGGGCGCGTAACGCCGCAATGATGGCACTCGCCACGCCGCGACCGCGCGATTCGGGAACGGTGTACAGGTCATCGAGGAACCAAGCGGGGCCGCCGGTGAACGTGTCGGAGTGCTGGCGCAGATGCCCAAAACCGACCAGTGAACCGTCGATTTCCGCGACCCACGCGTTGTGGGGGTGCTGCGGGTCCCTCAACCAGCCCCACACCGTGTCCATCTGAGGCTCGGTAAATTCCGTCTCGTAGAACACCCCGTACGCGGTGAACAGGTGACGCCATTCGGCCTGATCGGACGCGGCTATGGGGCGGACGGTAACGGACACTATTCCGCGGCTTCTTCCAGGACGATGCTGACGACGGCGACGGAGTCGGCGGTGCGCAGTTCTAGTTCAACGATGCGCCCAACGGCGGCAAGGTCGGCCGAGGCCTGGGCGAGGATAGCGGGACCTTCGACCACTGCGTGTGTGACCGGGGTCTTCTGCGACGCCTTTGCTTCGGTCTTTGCGCCGCGGATTCCCACGAGTGCGGCACCACACAGGTCCAGCAATCCATTGGATTCACCGCTGACGGGAAGTTCCGAGACCGTAGGCCAGCTGCTGGTGTGAATCGACCCCGAGTGGGTCCAACGCCACACTTCTTCCGTTGCGAAGGGCAAGACGGGGGCCAAAAGGCGCAGGAATACGTCGATGGCGAGTCGCAATGCGGCGACGGCACTGGCCTGACCCTCGGTTCCCGCCTCGCGATATGCACGTTCCTTGACCAGTTCCAAATAGTCGTCAGTGAACGTCCAAAAGAACTGTTCGGTTACCTCGAGTGCTCGGGCGTGGTCAAACTTGTCGTACGACTCGGTAGCAACACGAACGACATCGGCGAGGCGACGCAGCATGTCGAGGTCCAGCTCTTCGGTCACCTCGGCGCCATCGGTGTGTGCGAACGAGTACACGAACTTAGCGGCGTTGAGGACCTTTATTGCGAGTCGACGACCGATCTTGATCTGCTTCGGGTTTTCCGGGTCGAACGCAGCATCGGTTCCCAGTCGGCTCGATGCCGCCCAGTATCGGACTGCGTCAGAGCCGTGTTCGTCGAGCATGCCCTGGGGCGTGACGACGTTGCCCTTGGACTTCGACATCTTCTTGCGGTCGGGGTCCACAATGAAGCCCGAAATTCCCGCGTGGGCCCACGGCGCCTGGCCGTGTTCCAGTTCGGCTCGCAGCACGGTCGAGAACAACCACGTGCGGATAATGTCTTGGCCCTGCGAACGCAGCGAGTAGGGGAATACGAGGTTCCACAGTTCGTCATCCTCGGCCCAACGGCCCGCAATCTGCGGTGTCAGGGACGACGTCGCCCAGGTGTCCATGATGTCGAGCTCGCCCTGGAATCCGCTGGGCTTGCCGCGCTGATCCTCGGTGTATCCGGGGGCCGCCTGCGAGGTGGGGTCAACGGGAAGGCTGTCCTCGGTGGGGACGATGGGGGAGTCATAGACCGGGTTGCCGTCGGCGTCGAGCGGGTACCAGACTGGAATCGGTACGCCAAAGAATCGCTGACGCGAGATCAGCCAGTCACCGTTGAGTCCCTCGACCCAGTTCTCGTAACGAACCCGCATGAAATCGGGGTGGAAGTCCACCTGTGTGCCACGTTCGAGAAGTCGGCTGCGCAGGGACTCGTCCTTGGCCCCGTTCGAGATGTACCACTGGCGAGTGGTGACGATTTCCAGAGGCTTGTCGCCCTTTTCAAAGAACTTCACGGGGTGCTGGATAGGTCGAGCCTGACCGATCATCTCGCCCGATTCGGTGAGCATCTCGACGATTCGAGCCTTGGCGCTGAACACGGTCTTGCCGGCCAGTTCGGCGTACAGTGCGCGCTGTTCGTCGGAGTCGATCCCGGCGGGCGCCTCGCTCATGATGCGGCCGTCGAAACCCATGATGGCGCGGGTCGGCAACTGCAATTCACGCCACCACGTGACGTCCGTGGTGTCACCAAAGGTGCACACCATGGCAATTCCCGTTCCCTTGTCGGGCTGCGCAAGGTGGTGGGCCATGACGGGAACCTCGACGCCGAACAGGGGGGTGCGGACGGTTTTTCCGAACAGGGGCTTGTAGCGTTCATCTTCGGGATGTGCGACCAGGGCCACACAGGCCGGCAACAGTTCGGGGCGTGTGGTGTCGATCGTGATGTCGCCCTGTTCGCCGTGGAACACGATCGAGTGGTAGGCGCCGGGCATTTCCTTGTCTTCCAGTTCGGCCTGAGCGACCGCGGTGCGGAAGGTGACGTCCCACAGCGTGGGGGCATCGGCCTGATAGGCCTCGCCGCGGGAAAGGTTACGCAGGAATGCGCGCTGTGCGGTGCGCTGCGACTCGTCGCCGATGGTCCGGTAGGTCTGCTTCCAGTCGACCGAGAGTCCGAGGGTGCGCCACAGGTCTTCGAACTGCTTTTCGTCCTCGACGGTCAGTTTTTCACACAGTTCGATGAAGTTACGGCGCGAAATAGGAACCTGATCCGCCGCCTTGGACGACTTGTTGTCCCCGCCCTCGAACGGCGGCACAAAGCCGGCCGAATAGGGCAGGGTGGGGTCGCAGCGCACTCCGTAATAGTTCTGTACGCGACGTTCCGTGGGCAGTCCGTTGTCGTCCCAGCCCATGGGATAGAAGATGACCTTGCCGTTCAGACGCTGGTAACGGGCAGCGAGGTCCATGTGGGTGTAACTGAAGACGTGCCCGATGTGCAACGAGCCCGATGCAGTGGGCGGCGGGGTGTCCACCGAGAACACGCTGTCCTTGCCCAGCTGCACGGCACGTGAGCGGTCGAAGTCGTAGGTGCCTTCGGTTTCCCAGGTTTCACCCCACTTGGCTTCCAGTCCTTCGAGGGCGGGCTTTTCGGGGATTTCGTGGGACACGATGCACTCTTTCGATATCGGCGGCATCGCGTGGTGATGCCTCAAATGTGTCTCTAATCTACCAGCGCGGAACGTCGTTGGCGGGCGCACCGCGACGCCGTGAATACGACAATGCCCGCCCGCCTGGTGGGCGAGCGGGCATCGACGGCCTACTGGGACGCGCGTGACATCCGGTGTGCGGCAACCGCCGAGATCAACGTGATCAGCGACAACCCCATCAGTACGAGCGCGGGGTGCCACCAGGCATTGGCGGTCGTGGTCTGGGCAAAGGTCAGTATGAACGGCAGGGTCGCTGCGATTGCGGCGGCGACGTTGTAGGCCAGTGCCAGCGCGGTCATGCGAACCCGGGCCTCGAACAGGCTCTCCATCGTTCCACCAAGGCCGGCCCATGCAGCGGTGGGCAGGATTCCACCGATGATCATGATGCTGATCAGCAGTGCCATCGACCCGTCCTGAATCAGCCAATACATCGGTACCGCCGCCACGAGGGTGCCCGCGGCGCCCCAGGCGACGATTCGTGCCGAACCGATACGGTTCGCCCAGACCCCAAACAACGGAATCGCGATCAACTGCACCACGCCACCGATTGTCAGGGCCATGGTCATCTGCATGTAGTCGTACCCCAGAGTGTATGCACCGTAATTCAGGGTGTACGTGTTCATGACCGTGTATGAACCGTGACCCAAGAGAGCGGCGCCCACGGCAACGAGGAAAGCCACGGGTGCGTGACGGAACACTGTTGCCAGCGGCATCGGGGCGCTCCCCGCGCTGGTTCGGTTCGCCAGGAATTCCGGGCTCTCGGGAAGTCCCCAGCGCAGGTACAGCGACACCAGCAGCAACGGCAGTGCGGTCAGCAGCGGGATGCGCCACGCCCATTCACCAATTTGGTCGTAGGGGACAAGGATGAATACCGCGAGCCACGCCGAGTTCGACAGGATGCTGCCAATCGGTGAGCCAAGCTGGGGCAGGGTTGCAGCGAAACCGCGTCGGCCGCTGGTGGCGTGTTCGGCGCTCATGCTGACGGCGCCTCCCCATTCGCCGCCCAACGATAGGCCCTCGAGCAGTCGGAGTGCGACGAGGATGATAGCTCCGGTCCAGCCGCCCTGGGCGTAGGTCGGAAGCAAGCCAACCAGACCGGTTGCCAGACCAATCATGGTGACCGTCGTGATCAGTGTGATTCGGCGGCCGTACCGATCACCGATGTACCCAAAGACGATGCCGCCCAGCGGGCGAACGATGAAGGTGACGCCGAAGGTTGCAAATGCGGCAAGTGTTCCACCGACGGTTCCGAGTGGTTCAAAAAAGAGTGGGCCGACAAACAGCGCGGCCAGCCAGGCGAAGACATATTGGTCGTACGATTCGAGCGCGGTGCCGACGAGGCTCGCGATTGCGACGCGCCGACCGTGGGGAGCTGTGGTTGTGGTCACGGCATTCTTTCGGTGATTATGGGAGTGTGGATCGCACACGACCCAATTATTGGACTGAGTACGGAAATTATCCTATGACACGTAATCCCCTTCGAGGACGCCCTCGCGTGTCCTCGCGCGCCACGCTCGAGGATGCTGCCAACGAACTCTTCCTCGAACAGGGCTATGACGCGACGAGTATTACGGACATCGCTCAACGAGCCGGCGTCAGCCGCACCAGCTTCTTTTCCTACTTTCCCACCAAGGCTGACGTGCTGTGGAGTCCCATTGACGAACAACTTGCAGTGCTCGACGAGCGTGCAGTACTCGGCGATTCGCTCGACGAGGCACTCGACGCCGTGTTCGCTACGGGCTCCGAACTGTCATCCTCTGTTGGCCTGCTTTTCAGTGAAACGATTGGCGCACACGACGAGATTCTCGCGAGTGCCATGCCCCGCCTCACGGCCCTTTCCCGCATCGTCGCTCGATTCGAGGGATTAACCGACCCGATGTCCGCCGCGGATCGAGCACGGGTGTACGCCACGACAGGTCGACTGGTGGCCGCGTGGCGGGACTGGCTGGCCGCAGGGGCGGGGCGAGCCTCGTTCACCGAATTCTTCGACCGCGTGTGACCTGCGGATAAGATAGTTACATCGACTATGAACCGGCCATCACCGGGGAGTCCACGGAAGAACAGCCTCGGCTTACTAGATCCGTGCGGGTGCGCCCGTCATCGCGTCACAGAGTGGCCGGTTCCTGAAACCGGCAAGCGGGGTGGTACCGCGTGGCATCGGAACGTTGCTGCGTCCTCGTGACACCACAAGGAGAGTCATGTCGTACCCACAGCACCGCCCGGACAACGGAGTAACCCCATCACCGCGTTTCCCTGACATTGAGCAGGATGTACTCGCCACATGGAAGGCCCAGGACACGTTCCGTCGTTCCATCGCGAACCGCGAAGGGTGCGACGAATGGGTGTTTTATGACGGCCCCCCGTTCGCGAACGGACTGCCGCACTACGGCCACCTGCTGACCGGTTACGCCAAAGACTTGTTCCCTCGATACCAAACCATGCGCGGCAAGCAGGTTCACCGTCGCTTTGGTTGGGACACTCACGGTCTGCCGGCCGAGCTCGAGGCCGAACGCCAGCTGGGCATCACGGACAAGAGCCAGATCGAAGAGATGGGCATCGCCGCGTTCAACCAGGCGGCCAAGGACAGCGTTCTGCGGTACACCTCGGAGTGGCAGGACTATGTAACCCGTCAGGCCCGATGGGTTGATTTCGAGAACGATTACAAAACCCTGGACATCACGTTCATGGAGAGTGTCATTTGGGCGTTCAAGCAGCTGCACGACAAGGGTCTCGCCTATGAGGGCTATCGCGTGTTGCCCTATTGCTGGCGCGACCAGACCCCGCTGTCGAACCACGAATTGCGCATGGACGACGACGTCTACAAGATGCGTCAGGACCAGACCGTCACCGTCACGTTCCCGCTGCACGGATCCACGGCGGAGTCCCTGGGCCTTGCCGGTGTGATGGCCCTGGCATGGACGACAACACCGTGGACCCTGCCGACGAACGCAGCGTTGGCTGTCGGTCCGCAGATTGAGTATTCGGTGGTTCCCGCGGGCGAGGCCGGTGCCGCGGCGTCGGGCGCCTCGTTCCTGCTGGCTACGGACACCATCGCGAACTATGCGAAGGAACTCGGTTACGCCGATGCCGCAGCCGCCCGCGATGCCGTTACCGCAACCTTCCTCGGTTCCGAGCTGGAAAACGTGAAATACGCCCCGGTATGGAACCACTATTCGGACCGCGAAGAAATGGCCAACGCCTGGAAGATCCTCGTCGCCGACTACGTCGCCACCGGTGAGGGTGCGGGTATCGTTCACCAGGCCCCGGCCTATGGTGAGGACGACCAGATCACCTGTGCCCGCTATGACATTCCCGTCATCGTGTCGGTCGACGAATCGGGTTGCTTCCTGCCCGAGGTTGCCGAGGTCGCCGGACTGCACGTGTTTGACGCCAACAAGCCGCTGACCCAGCTGTTGAAGGCCGATGGCCGACTGCTGCAGCAGAAGTCATACGAGCACTCGTACCCGCACTGCTGGCGTTGCCGCAACCCCCTGATTTACAAGGCCGTATCGTCGTGGTTCGTGCGTGTACCCGAATTCCGTGACCGCATGGGCGAACTGAACCAGGACATCAACTGGGTTCCCGATAACGTCAAGGACGGGCAGTTCGGCAAGTGGGTTGCCGGTGCTCGTGACTGGTCGATTTCACGCAACCGTTATTGGGGCAGCCCCATTCCGGTGTGGAAGAGCGACAACCCCGAATACCCGCGTGTTGACGTGTACGGTTCACTGGACGAACTCGAGGCCGACTTCGGAGTTCGCCCCACCGATCTGCACCGACCGTTCATCGACGAATTGACTCGACCGAACCCCGATGACCCGACCGGTCAGTCGACCATGCGACGCATCACCGATGTTCTCGACGTGTGGTTCGATTCGGGTTCGATGCCGTTCGCCCAGGTCCACTATCCCTTCGAAAACCGCGAATGGTTCGAGTCCCACAACCCCGCCGATTTCATCGTCGAATACATTGGACAGACCCGAGGCTGGTTCTACACGCTGCACGTGCTGTCGACTGCACTGTTCGACCGCCCGGCGTTTACCAATGTGATTTCGCACGGAATCGTGTTGGGAAACGACGGACAGAAGATGTCCAAGTCGTTGCGCAATTATCCCGATGTGGCCGAGGTGTTTGACCGCGATGGTGCCGATGCGATGCGGTGGTTCCTCATGTCGTCGTCGGTAATTCGCGGTGGCAACCTCGTCGTGACCGAGGAGGGGATTCGCGAGGGAGTGCGACAGTTCCTCCTGCCCCTGTGGAGCACCTATTACTTCTTCACCCTGTATGCCGGAGATCTCACGCCCGTCTGGCGCACTGATTCTCAGAACGTGTTGGATCGCTACCTGCTGTCCAAGACACGCGAACTGATCGAGACCGTAACCGGCCAGCTCGATGCGCTCGACAGCCCCATGGCTGCGGCGCAACTGCGCGACTTTGCCGACGTGTTGACCAACTGGTACGTCCGTCGCTCGCGTGACCGTTTCTGGTCGGGCACTGATCAGGACGCTGTGGACACCCTGTACACGGTTCTCGAGACGGTGTGCCGAGTAGCGGCACCTTTCGCACCCCTGATCACCGAGGAAGTGTGGCGTGGTCTGACGGGTGGCGACAGCGTCCACCTGACTGACTGGCCCGAGGCCACGTCCTTCCCCGAGGATTCGGCTCTCGTTGCGGCCATGGACCATGTACGCGAAATTGCCTCCAGCGGTCTTGCTCTGCGCAAGGCTCAGGGGCTGCGCGTTCGACTGCCGCTCGCATCGATGACCGTGGTTGTTCCCGATTCCGCCGCCGTAGCCGCGTTCACGGATATCCTCCGCGATGAGCTCAATGTCAAGGCGGTGACCGTCGTCGAGCTGCGCGAGGAATCGATCGGTGAGTACGGCATCACCCGCCGTTTGTCGGTCAACGCTCGAACGCTGGGCCCCCGCATTGGTGGTCAGGTTCAACAAGTCATTGGCGCAACCAAGAACGGCGTCTGGTCGGTGGCCGACGGAGTCGTAACCGCCGGTGGCATCGAACTCTTCGAGGGCGAGTACACACTTGAACTTGACGTCTCCGATGTTGCTGTTGCCGTGTCGTTCCTGTCGGAAGGTTTTGTGGTGTTGGACACGGTTGTGACGCCCGAACTCGCGGCAGAGGGGCTCGCACGTGACGTCATTCGCGCGGTTCAACAAGCCCGCAAGGACGCCGGGCTCGATGTGTCGGACCGAATCCGACTGCACTTGCAGGGTGACGCTATCGCGGTTGCCGCGGTGCGCGAGCACCAGGCGATCGTGACGGGGGAGACCCTGGCGGTTGAACTGGAGCTTTCGGTCGTCGCCGGCGGCGAGACGCGTGTCGGTGACGATTCGCTCGTGACCATCGGTGTGGAAAAAGCATGACCGACTATTCCGCCGAGGCCGCCCGCGTCTTTGAACTGCTGCTGAACCGCATCGGAGAATCGGCGCCACAGCCTCGACTTCACGCAACTCGTCGCGTACTAGAACTTCTGGGTGACCCCCAGAACATGTACAAGATCGTGCACATCACCGGGACGAACGGTAAAACGTCGACGGCCCGCATGATCGAGTCATTGATCCGTTCCTATGGCCTGCGACCTGGTCTGATGACCAGCCCGCACCTGGTGAAAGTCAATGAACGCATCGTGATCGATGGTGACCCCATCAGCGACGAAGCCTTTGTGTACAACTGGAACGACATCGAGCCCTACGTTCTCATGGCCGATGCCGAACTGGTGGCCAACGGTGAAGAACCTCTGACGTACTTCGAGGCGCTGACAGTGCTGGCATTCGCCAGCTTCGCCGACGCCCCGGTCGATGTCGCAATCCTCGAGGTCGGCATGGGCGGCGAATGGGATTCGACCAATGTCGCCGACGCGGATGTGGCGGTGTTCACTCCCATTGGGTTGGACCACGCCGACCGTTTGGGCTCGACAATTCGTGACATCGCACGGACCAAGTCGGGCATCATCAAGCCGGGCTGCATCGTCGTATCGGCCGCTCAGCCCCACGATGCCCTGGACGAAATTATCGCTGCCTCGGAAATCGACGAGGCGGAACTCTATGTTCAGGGTTCGGCATTCGAGGTCCTGTCCTGTGTCCCGGCCGTGGGCGGTCAGGTAGTGACCGTGCGTGGACGTGCGGAAACCTATCGCGATGTCGCCGTGTCCCTGCATGGAGAACACCAGGGCAACAACGCCGCACTGGCGATTGTCGCAGTTGAATCGCTGTTGGGCGCTGGCGAACATCCAATTCCCCGTGATGTGCTCGATGACGCACTCGGCAGCGTTTCAAGCCCCGGTCGGTTGCAATACCTCGGGTCACAGCCCGCCCTGATCGTTGACGCCGCACACAATCCACACGGCGCCGAATCGCTGGCCCACGCCATCGTCAACTGGTTGCCCTTTGACAAGGTCTGGGTCGTGCTGGGAGTTCTCGCCGACAAAGACGCGCACGGCATCGCGCAGGCGCTCGATTCGGTCGTCCAGGGATTTGTGGTCACCCAATCAAGCTCCGAGCGCGCCATTCCCGCGGATGAATTGGGCGAAATCGTCGCCCATGTTGCGGGCCACGACCGCGTTCGCGTAATTCCCGAGTTGCGCGATGCGCTCGAGGTAGCCCGCGATCTGGTCACCGACGGTGACGCAATCATCGTCACGGGTTCCATCACGTTGGTGGGTGAAGTAATGGCTACGGCCGAGGAAAGGGGATGGCGATGACCGACAAGGAAAAGCGGGCTCCACGGCCGCGTCGAGTCCGAACGGCCAGCGAATCACTGCTCACCATCGTGATTGTCATGGAAATTATCACGTTGTTCTTTGCCATGCTCACTTTGGGCGGGCTGCACCGCGACCAGATCGTGGTGACCGTTGTAGCCTGTGTGCTTCTCATGGCCTTCCTCGTGCTGGCAAACGCCACACTGAAATTGGGTGTGCACCCCATTGCCCATGTCTCGCAGGCCGCCCTCGGCTTGCCGGCCATCGTTGACCTTGCCTATCTGTGGGTCTGGGGCATTTTTCTTATTTTCTGGGTCGCATGTTTCATCAAGGGCAAGCAGCTCGACGAACGAAAGGACAATTCATGACCTCGCAAGACACATTGGTGCTCATCAAACCCGATGGCACTGAACGCAACCTCATCGGCGAGATTCTTCGTCGTATCGAGGCCAAGGGCTATCAGATCACCGATCTGCGCATGGTGACACCCACCCGCGAACTCTTGACCGAGCACTACGCAGAGCACGAAGGCAAGCCGTTCTTCGAACCGCTGCTTGAGTTCATGTCCAGCGGAACCGTCGTCGCCGTACGCGTTCAGGGACACCGCGCGATCGAGGGTTTCCGCGCACTCGCGGGAACCACCGATCCCACCGTTGCGGCACCGGGTTCCATCCGAGGCGACCTGGGTCGTGACTGGGGACTCAAAGTCCAGAAGAATCTCGTACACGGCAGCGATTCCCCCGAATCAGCAGATCGCGAGCTTGCACTCTGGTTCCCGGCCGCCTGCTGCTAGATCCGTGTGCAACTGTGGGGCCCGAGTCGTGATGACTCGGGCCCCACAGTTGTGTACGACGCTGGTTAGCCGTTGAGAAGCATGGGCAACAACAACGGGAACTGGGCGATGATCGTCAGGGCGATTACGGCAAGGTTCGCGACAATCAGCAACCAGCTGTAGGGAAGTACAGCCGCACCGATGCGGCGGGCACGGTCAGAATCCACGAGGGCGCCGGTCTTCAGCAGCCAGGGGACCAGAGTCCACAGAGCAACAATGGTGGTCGTCCAGACGGCCATGCAGTAGAGGCACAGGAATCCGATGTCAAAGACAGCCTCGGTGAACAGCCACATCAGAAACACCCAAGCGGCAAAGATTCCGATGATGAAGGAACGCCAGAACCAGCGCGCGAAGTCAGCACCCGCCAGAACCGCAGCGCCGATCGTGCCGACTATTGCGTACCCAGCGATTCCAAAGAACTGGTTGGGGATTCCCCAGAACGCGCGAGCCTCGTCAGACTGCATGACATTGCCGCAGCTGAAGAACGGATTGATATTGCACGAGGGCTGAGTTCCGTCCTTGAGGAGGTAATAGCCTTCAACGCCCAGCGTGATGGCGGCGAGCCATGACAACAGTCCAAATACCAGGATGAAAGCACCGATGCGGATGCGGGTTGACTTGTCCAAATTCACCTCTTCAGTATCGCAGGTCACGACACAGGCGCGGCGGACTTTCGGCCTATGTGCAACCATGGCTCACCAGATAAGGTCCCGCATCGTCACAATCTCGTCGCGTCGAGGCACTCTGTGCCGTTGTGTGGGCTATGATGAAAAGGCGCGAACAGTCGCGCACGGTTTTACCGGGCATACCGGGCCAGGGGTCTTGAGACCCAAGCGGATAGCCAGCTCCGCGCGTAGTGACAGTACGCATACGCATCATCCGATGCGACGAACAGACAAATTTTGGGTCACCACACCCACAAAGTTTCAGCCCTTATGGGCTACGAGAGGTGCACCAGCAATGGTGAAAAAATCACACAATTCAGATATCGAATCAATTTCCGACGATGCTGTAATGGCCCACGACGAGGCAACCGTCGACGTGATTGAGGAAACTGTCGAGTCGATCGACGGTGTCGAAACCGCCGCTTCAGCGGACGTCACGGCCACCGAGCCGGATGAATCGGCCACCGAGGAAATTGCATCCGAGGCGGACGCAACAGACGGAGCTGCGACAGAGACGGCCACGACAGAGCAGCCGGCCGCAGAGCCCGTTGCTGCAGCACAGCCCGAATTCGAGCCCATCGTTCTCGAATCGCCCACTCAGTTGGTGTTCCGCGCACCCGACATGCGTTTCGTACCTGTCAACCCCGCACGGGTCGACGAGGACGACAGCCGCCAGGTTCGCCGACGCGAGCGCAACCGTAACGACCGTTCGCGCACCGAACGCCGCGAACAGATCGCTGCCGAGGCCGAGCTGCCCACCGAACCGACTCGAATCAAGGGCTCGACCCGAATCGAGGCCAAGCGTCAGCGCCGTCGCGACAACCGTGAAATCGGACGTCGCCGTCCCGTTGTCACCGAGACGGAATTCCTGGCACGCCGCGAGAGCGTCGACCGTGTCATGGTTGTTCGTTCCAAGGACGGACGGATCCAGATCGGTGTGCTCGAAGACAAGGTTCTCGTCGAACACTATGTGGCCCGTTCACAAGAGGCGAGCCTCATCGGAAATGTGTACCTGGGCAAGGTCCAGAACGTTCTTCCCTCGATGGAAGCCGCATTCGTTGATATCGGCCGCGGCCGCAATGCTGTTCTGTACTCGGGCGAGGTCGACTGGGACGCTGCACACGACGGAAACGCCGCAAATCAGCCCCGCCGTATCGAGCTCGCTCTGAAGTCGGGCGACCAGGTGCTTGTCCAGGTCACCAAGGACCCCGTGGGCCACAAGGGCGCCCGTCTGACCAGCCAGGTCAGCCTGCCCGGTCGTTACGTCGTGTACGTACCCAGCGGTTCCATCAACGGCATCAGCCGCAAACTTCCCGATTCCGAGCGCTCGCGTCTCAAGGGAATTCTGTCGGCCATCCTTCCCGAAACCGCTGGCGTCATCGTGCGCACCGCAGCCGAGGGGGCAACGGAAGAACAGCTCACCCACGATGTCAGCCGACTGACCGCTCAGTGGGATGCCATCCAGAAGAAGGTCGAGGGCGGCAACGCACCGGCACTTCTGCACTCCGAACCCGACCTGCTCGTCAAAATCATTCGTGACGTGTTCAACGAGGACTTCAAGAACCTCGTCATCCACGGCCAGGACGCCTACACCGTCATCAGCGACTACCTCGCTCAGGTTGCTCCCGACCTGCTCGAGCGCATTGTCATACATAACGACGGCACGGACCCCTTCGACACGTACCGTGTCACAGAGCAGATTTCGAAGGCCCTGGACCGCAAGGTCTGGTTGCCGTCGGGTGGTTCGCTGGTCATCGACCGCACCGAAGCCATGACGGTTATCGACGTGAACACCGGCAAGTTTGTCGGATCCGGCGGAAACCTCGAAGAAACCGTCACCAAAAACAACCTCGAGGCCGCCGAAGAAATCGTTCGCCAGCTGCGCCTGCGCGACATCGGTGGAATCGTGGTTGTCGACTTCATCGACATGGTGCTGGAGTCGAACCGTGATTTGGTACAGCGCCGCATGATCGAGTGCTTGGGTCGAGACCGAACCAAGCACCAGGTGGCGGAAATCACCAGCCTGGGACTTGTCCAGATGACCCGTAAGAAGTTGGGTCTGGGCCTGCTCGAAACGTTCAGCGAGGCGTGTGACGTCTGTGCTGGACGCGGAATCGTCGTTCACCACGAACCGGTGGGCAAGGCGCGCCCGGTGGATTCGGACCAGCCGTCGTCGCAGGGCTCGCGCAAGCGCAAGGGCTCGCAGTCGAAGAACAACTCACAGAATTCGAGTACAGGTACTCACGAAATAACGGACAGCGCACGCACTGCGTTGGCTGCGATTGCCGCGAGCACCGTACACGTGGCGGAAGACGTCGTCCAGAAGGTCGATGCCGCGGTGTCACATGCTGTCGCCGAGGTCGCACATGACCTTGACAGCCTGATGGCCCGCCTTCCGGAAGCGCCCGCAGCGGGGGAGCGCACCGCGCGCCGACCCCGTCGAGCGCGATCCAAGCCAACGTCGAGTGCATCCAGCACTCAGAATGGCGACACGAGCGGCGAATAACCGCACTGTAATTTGCTCTAGCCCGATTTGTGGGCTAGGCTTGAACCTTGGTGGGAACACGCATGCCGTGTCCACCGACAAGCTTTGTTGAAAGGGATAACCGTGGTTTACGCAATTGTGCGCGCCGGTGGGCGACAGGAAAAGGTGGAGGTCGGCTCCATCATTACCGTCGACCGCATTCAGGCGAACAAGGACGGCAACATAGAGTTGCCCGCCGTTCTGCTTGTTGACGGCGAAAAGATCGAAACCGATGCGGCCAAGCTGGCCAAGGTCACGGTAACCGCTTCGGTCCTGGGTGACCTCCGCGGCCCCAAGATCATCATCCACAAGTTCAAGAACAAGACTGGCTACCACAAGCGTCAGGGTTTCCGTGCGGACCTGACTCGTGTGCAGGTCACCAGCATCAAGTAGTCGAGGAGCTGACAAATGGCACATAAAAAGGGAGCGTCGTCCACTCGTAACGGACGCGATTCGAACCCCCAGTACCTCGGCGTAAAGCGCTATGGCGGTCAGGTTGTCAAGGCTGGCGAAATCATTGTTCGTCAGCGCGGAACCCACTTCCACCCCGGTGAGGGCGTTGGCCGTGGCGGCGACGACACGCTGTTCGCTCTTGTTGCTGGTGCAGTGAAGTTCGGCCAGAAGGGCGGCCGCAAGGTCGTCAACATCGTCGAAGCTGCGTAAATAGTTTCAGCATCAAGGCGGGCTTCGGCCCGCCTTGATGTATTTACAGAGAAAGGAGGTGACCATGGTTACCTTTGTTGATACAGTGACCGTTCACCTCCGCGCCGGTCATGGCGGAAATGGCTGTGTGTCGGTTCGCAGGGAAAAGTTCAAGCCTCTCGCAGGCCCCGACGGTGGTAACGGCGGAAACGGTGGTGACATCACCCTCGTCGCCGATCCTCAGGTCACCACCCTGCTCGATTACCACTTCCGTCCTCACCGTTCCGGTACCAACGGCGGTCCGGGTATGGGGGATAACCGTTTCGGTTACAAGGGCGACAGCCTCACTCTGCCGGTTCCCGTGGGAACCGTCGTCAAGACCGAAGCGGGCAAACTGATTGTCGACCTGGATGAACCCGGCATGGAATATGTGATCGCCCCGGGCGGTCAGGGTGGTCTGGGTAACGCGGCGTTGGCGTCGTTGAAGCGTAAGGCCCCCGGTTTTGCTCTGTTGGGCACCACGGGGTGGGAGGGCGATGTTCAGCTCGAGCTGAAGACCGTTGCCGATGTCGCTCTCGTGGGCTTCCCCTCGGCCGGTAAGTCGAGCCTTGTAGCTGCTGTCTCTGCGGCAAAGCCCAAGATTGCGGACTACCCGTTCACAACCCTGCACCCTAACCTCGGCGTCGTCGAATCGTCTCAATATCGCTTCACCATCGCCGACGTTCCCGGGCTTATCGAGGGTGCATCAGAGGGCAAGGGTCTGGGCCTGGACTTCCTCCGCCACGTTGAACGCTGCACGGTGCTGGTTCACGTCATTGACTGTGCAACCCTGGAATCTGGACGCGACCCGATGTCGGACTTCGACGTAATCTCGGCCGAGCTCGCCGCATATCCCGTGCCCGAGGGCTCGGTTCCGTTGCTGGAACGTCCCCAGGTGGTCGTGCTCAACAAGGCCGATGTTCCGGAGGCCGCTGAATTGGCTGAATTCGTGCGCGCCGATTTCGAGGCCAAGGGCATGCCGGTCTTCGTTGTGTCCACCGCGAGTCGTGTGGGACTGCGAGAGCTGACTCTGCACCTCGGTGAAATCGTCGACCGCGAACGTCGTACCCGTGCAGCGGAACTTGCCGCACGCCCTCGTATCGTCATCAAGCCCAAGGCTGTCGACGAATCCGAGCTCAAGGTCCAGATCGAACAGCGCGGCGAGGAAACCATCTATCGTGTGCGCGGCATCAAGCCCGAACGTTGGGTCGAACAGACCGACTTCAACAACGAGGAAGCGGTCGGTTACCTGTCAGACCGTCTGTCGAAGATCGACATCGATGGCGCTCTGTACAAGGCGGGTGCCGTTCCCGGTGCAACGATTTTCATTGGTTACAACGACCGATTTGAATTCGGTTGGGAGCCCACTCTTACCAGCGCGGCCGAACTGATTACTTCACCGCGTGGTTCCGACAGCCGTCTGGACGAGAACGACCGTTTGACTCGTTCGCAGCGCAAGCAGAACTACCACGAGCGCATGGACGCCAAGGCCGAGGCCCGGCGCGAGCTCGAGGCCGAACGTATTGCTGAACGCGAGGCGTATTCCTGGGGCGACGAGGGCTAGTCCGTGCGTTCCGAGGTTGTAAGCGCGAAACGTATTGTCGTTAAGGTCGGCTCGTCGTCGATCAGCGGAGGCAATGCGGGCAACATTCATCTGATTGTTGACGCGCTCGCGGGTGCGTTTTCCCGCGGAATTGAGGTCGTTCTCGTCACCAGTGGTGCCATCGCAACGGCCTTGCCCATTCTGGGTCTGACGGGACGTCCCGACGACCTGCCCGGCCAACAGGCCGCCGCCGCAGTGGGGCAAAACATGTTGATGAACCGCTACCAGGATTCATTGAACCGTCACGAAATCGTCGCGGCACAGGTTCTGCTGACCGCAGGTGACCTCGACCATCCCTCCAATCGTCAGAATGCACAACTCGCCTTGGATCGGCTTCTGGGCATGCGCATGTTCCCCATCATCAACGAGAACGACACTGTCGCAACGGCGGAAATTCGCTTCGGCGACAACGACCGCCTGGCCGCACTGGTCGCGGAGTTGGTGGGCGCCGACCTTCTGTTCTGTTGTCTGACGTTGACGCTCTGTACACAAAGCCGCCGCACCTTGAGGGGGCCGAGCGCATTGAGTTTGTCACCGCGGGTGACGACCTTTCGGGCGTCGAGATCGGCGAAATCGGTGCCGCGGGTGTCGGAACCGGGGGAGCCTCGACAAAGATCGCAGCGGCAAAGTACGCCAGCGCCGAGGGCATTCCCGTAATTTTGACGGCGACCGCCCGAATCTCTGAGGCGCTCAGTGGTGCCGAGGTCGGCACCTGGTTCGAGCCGGCTGAACACTAGTTTCCGCTTAGACTTGCGGCATGACAGACCAGAATATTGACGGTTTCGCTGTAATTCTTGACGATGCCAAGCAGGCCTCCTATGCACTTGCACGTGCCACAACTGTTGACAAGAACGCGGCGCTGGATGCGATTGCCACGGCGTTGGTCGCTCACACGACGGAAATCATCGCGGCGAATTCACTCGATCTGGATAGGGGAGTGGCGGCCAACATGCCGGCGGGTCT
>JACCEA011089625.1_pt1 | contig 70276 bp, 75 predicted proteins | sample 7449851 | NCBI WGS metagenome assembly JACCEA01 (sample SAMN15323453, study PRJNA562643) | freshwater metagenome | isolation source: river surface water | place: USA:Blue River Watershed | collected 2017-08-18 | reverse complement strand
GGAATGAATGCAACACGTTTGTTTACCCGCAAATTCGGACAAGGAAAAGCGACTTTGTCGATCGGACGTGTGCAAACGCCTACACTGGCCATGATCGTAGCGCGTCAGAAAGAGATCGATGCATTTCAATCGGAGGAATATTGGGAATTGAAGACCAAATACCGCGATACAGAATTTTCGGCTGTGATCGATCGCTTGAAAACTGCTGATCGCGCAGAAAAAGGGTTGGCGTATTTAAAGGAACATCCCTTTGAGATCACGTCCTTCGAACAAAAAGAAGGGAAAGAAGGAAATCCACGATTATTCGACTTGACATCTTTGCAGGTTGAATCAAATAAGAAACACGGCAATTCGGCGGAGGAAACATTGAAATTGGTTCAGAGTCTTTACGAAAAGAAATTGGTAACCTATCCGCGTGTAGATACCACTTACTTGAGCGAAGATCTACATCCGAAGATCGAAGGGATCATGCGTGGAATGACCTATTATTCGCGTTTTACAGAACCGGTACTGGCCAAACCGATCCCGAAATTAAAAACAGTTTTCGACGATAAAAAAGTAACCGATCACCACGCGATCATACCTACCGGAGTGGCCGTTTCAGGCATTACTCCAGCTGAGCAGCAGATCTACGACATGATCGCTCGTCGATTCATTGCAGCTTTCTATCCGGAATGTAAGGTGTCGAACACCACCGTTTTGGGAAAAGTGGGACAGATCGAATTCAAAGCAACCGGTAAACAGATCATCGAGCCGGGATGGCGTGTAGTTTGGGAAGAAACAAAGGATACGGACGGCGATAAGAAACAAGCGGAGAAACCGGAACAAACCATGCCGCATTTTGAGGAAGGGGAGCAAGGTCCGCATGAACCGTTCATTCATCAAGGGAAAACCAGTCCGCCGAAACCTTACACTGAAGCAACCTTACTCCGTGCGATGGAAACTGCCGGCCGGATGGTTGAGGATGAGGAATTGCGCGACATGATGAAGGAGAATGGAATCGGTCGACCGGCTACACGGGCGAATATCATTGAGACATTATTCAAGCGCAAGTACATCGAGAAGAAGCGCAAGAATTTAGTTGCGACTTCAACCGGGATGGGCTTGATCGATACCATCAATAACGAGTTGCTGAAAAGTGCTGAGTTGACAGGGCAATGGGAGCGCAAATTGCGTTTGATCGAACGCGGAGAATACGATTTGGAGCAATTCAAGCACGAATTAATTGTGATGGTTCGCCAATTAACGGATGAGGTGATCTTTTCACAAGCTCCGGTGCGTATTCAGTTGCATCAGGAAACTCCAGCAGCTGAAGCTCCTAAGAAGGAACGCGTGAAGAAAGAGAAAGTATCTATCACTGATCTGGATTGTCCTAAATGTCAGCAAGCCAAATTGATGGAAGGAAAAACAGCAGTTGGCTGTTCGAATTACCAGGCTTGTGGCTTTAAGATCCCATTTGAGATGTTGGGCAAGAAGCTCACAGAAAAGCAATTGTTGGATCTGATCCAGAAAGGGAAAACCGGTAAGATCAAAGGATTGATGATTCCGGGTTCGGCGCAAGTGATCGAAGCGGCTTTGTGTTTAGACGACGCGTTTAATGTGACGGTTTCCCAGTAATTTCCTCAGATTCTACAAATCGAATTTTTTCCGAAGTACCCAACGTTTCGCGAATGAGCGTGGCAGCCACATCTTGCGCAGGCACGGCGCGGTATCGTTTGGCTTTTCCAAAGAAGAGCGGATTTAAAACCGTCATGATTGCTTTCCCGATCATTTCTCCAAAACGACGTTCTGTGCGTGGTCCGAGTAAAAGAGAAGGACGCACAAAAACCGTGTGATCCAATTGCAGATTGATCACTGCCTGTTCCATTTCTCCCTTCAGTCTCAGGTAAAAATTAGAAGTATTTGCGGTTGCACCTAATGAAGACACGATTCCTATGCGCTCCGCACCGTTGGATTTACTCCAGTTGGCAAAAGCGATCACATAATCGCGATCGATTCGGGTTTGAACATCTTTGGAACCGGCTTTGCGTAAGGTCGTTCCCAAGGCACAAAAAGCAACATCTATTTTTTCAGCGATTCGCAGTTGATCCAGGTTTTCGTAATCGGCAATATGCTGGATCAACTTTGGATGTTCCTTGTCCAGTTTTTTGCGCACCAGGATATGAACCTGATCTACAGTCTCGGCATTCAAAAGTTGATCTAAGAGATATGAGCCAATCAAGCCGCTCGCTCCGGAAAGTGCAATTTTCATGGATCAAAGGTACGAAAAAATGAAAATTTGTTTGAATAAAGATAAAAACATAAATGACAGAAAATCAATTACAAAAACGGTAACAACCAATTACAAACGAAAATAAATCGACAGTAAATAGATAAAAACCGAATCCAGAAAACGAACCCCTACAACTTTGCATCATCAATCAGTTGAAAGTCAGCTGAGCATTACAAATTTTTTTACAAACGTTTAATTCTTACAAGTATGAACACATTGAAAAACAAAGTGAATTTGATCGGTCGTCTAGGTGCGAAACCAGTAGTACAAACATTTGATTCAGGATCGAGCATTACCCGTATCTCATTGGCGACGAATGAGCGCAAGAAAGAAAAGTCGGGAGAGTGGACAGACAACACACAATGGCACAACATCGTAGCCTGGGGGAAATTGGGCGAGCGTTTCGAAAAACTGACGGATAAAGGAAGTGAGCTGGTGATCGAAGGGCGTTTGGTGAACCGCAGCTACGAGAAAGATGGCGAAAAGCGCTACGTTACGGAGATCGAGTTAACGGATTTCATGCTCTTGAACGCAAAGAAACAATAACCACCTAAATACACCTATCATGGAAAATGTGCAACGTAAACCAAAATTGCTCAGTTTCAACCATGTGAACATTATCGGGAAGATAGCATCGAAGCCTACGGTTTCGGTGCTACCCGGTGGTTCGAAAGTGGTGAGATTCTCAGTAACAACGAAAGAACAGTATCTGGACAAGGATGGCTCCTTGTGTGTGAAGCAAGATTACCACCGCATGTCGGCTTTTGGCCGGTGGGTTCGCATAATGGAAGAAATGTGCAATCAGGGAGCGAGTGTGGCTGTGGAAGGACGACTTGTTTCACGCTTTTACATGGCTGAAAATGGAGAACGCAAGATGTTCTCCGAGATTGAAGTGAATGATCTAATTGTATTGTAGTATGAGTTTAGGACGTAATCAAGTTACCTTAGTGGGGATGCTGGGTGACAATGTGAATATCACACAATTTGAGAATGGAGGGATGGTAGCTCGTTTCCGTTTGGACGTGAAACAAGACGACGATTCAGTAGCGAAAAAGTCGCGCTTACCGATCTATTCGATGTTTGCGTGGGGCAGGACGGCTTCGTTCGTACATCAGCATTGCACGAAGGGCAGTAAGTTGGCTGTATCTGGCAGATTGGTCTACAGGACGATCGTCAACAAAAAAGGAGAGCCGCAGCGCATCACAGAGATCGAGGTGCGCGAGGTGATCCGATTTTGATCACGGTATGCAGTAGAAAGGGAGCTTCGGCTCTCTTTTTTATTTTCTAACAATTATTTCGAAAACCGTTAAACGTTTTTCTGCACCATTCATCGTATCTTCGCAGCCGTTTTAAACAAACTCAAATTTACCTAGGTAAAGACTGCCTAATTTTGTTTGACTAAGAATCGTTATGTTAAAGTACCTCATTGCATGTTGCATATTGGCAACTTCGTTCGCAGGATTCTCTCAGAAAATGGAGATCCGCGCACAATTATTTGATTCCGTTGCAGAGATTCCGGTGCGCGATGCCGTAGGAATGGTGATCCGTGTGAAAGATTCTGTCTTATTGGATTTTCAGCGTTCAGACAAGTTTGGTAATATGAACTTTTCCTTGCCGATCGATACGGTGCAATTGGTAGTTCGCCATCCTAGCTACGGAGATTTCACCTCTTTTTTCTTTGGAAGTAAAGAGAATAGTGTCTTCGAATTGAAGCCTTTGGTGATGTCTGAAAAAAGTACAGGGATCGAAGAGGTTGTGATCTTCGCTAATAAGAACCCGATCTATTACCGTGGTGATACTTTGGTGTATATAGCGGACAGCTTTAAAGTGAAAGAGAATGCTGTGGTGGAGGACCTGATCCGAAAGCTTCCGGGAATGTCCATCGATGAGAATGGAAAGATCACCAATCAAGGTAAGGAGATCAATCAAGTACTTGTAGACGGTGATGAGTTCTTTGGTTCGGACGCAACGATTGCCACGAAAAACTTGGCTGCAAGCGGTGTAGAAGAGGTAAAAGTGTATGAAAAGGATGCCGAAGACGGAAGTGATGAAAAGCTCCAGGTACTCGATCTCAAGCTAAAAGACGATGCTAAAAAGGGGTATTTCGGTAAAGTGAATCTGGCTGGAGGTGTCAATCAATTTACCACCCCGAATACCGGTTTTTACGAAGGTGAGTTATTGCTAAACAAATATAACAGCAAGCAGAAAATAGCAGTTTTCGGTTTGGCTTCCAATACGCCAAAAACAGATTTCAACGGACGCGACCTCTTCAAATTCGGTTTGAGCGAAGGCATGAACTGGGGTAATGAATCGGATGATATCCAGAATTTTGAAGACAATGGCGTTGGTGGATCAGAAGGAATTCCGCAAACACTTCGCGCCGGGTTCTATTTAGACCAAAAGTTATGGAAGGGAGGTAAAGTGCGTGTGAATTATGCGTTCTCTCAATACGATGTAACATCGAATGAAACCAGTTTGTCTCAGTACATCCTTTCCGATACCACGTATTATACGGATCGCAGTAATGTGAAACGAGAAAACTACCTGCAACACGATATTGGTGTGAAATTCACTCAGCAAATCGATTCATTAACGAAGTTAGAATTCGAACCTAAGTTTACTTACAATAAGAACATGGTTCAGACCAATTCATTGACATATTTCGAATCGTCTTTACGCGACAGTACACGTTACACGGATCAATTGGATTCTACAGGTGCTGATGGTTTTTCCTCTAATACGTCCTTGCGATTGATCAAAGACTTTAAAAAGAAAAACCGCAAATTAATCGTTCGCTATAATCTTGCAACGAACGACAATAGTTCGGATGGGTTCTTGATGACCGTTGACAGAACGGTGCCATCATTGGATACGAATTACTTGTTCGATCAAAAGAAAGAAAATCGCTATGTGAGTTTGGCAAATACTGGATACATCAACTATGTGGAACCATTGGCTAAGAAGTGGCGTGCTGAATTTGATTATGAGTTCTATTCTAACAACAACGAGCAGCGAAAAACGGCTTTCAGTGCGATCAATGGAGATTATTCAACTATTGACTCGCTGTTCTCTAATGAGTTCTCAGCTAACCGTCAGCAACACCGTTTGGGGGCGTTCTTGATCTACGAAAATGCGAAGACGCGCATCTCTGCCGGGACACGTGCTCGCACGGTATCGATCGATAATAACAACGTTTTTTTGGATACCACAATCAAACAAAGTTTGAACAACTTGTTGCCTCGATTGGTGATCACACACAAATTCAGCCCATCGAATCGTTTACGTGTTACCTACAACACAAATTCTTCATTGCCTTCTGTAGATCAATTGCAACCGGTGGTGGATAACTCCAATCCAAATTTCCGTCGCGTTGGTAATCCGGATTTACGTCCGAACTACACCCACACGGTGAACGTAAGTCACAATATGTGGAAAGGATTGTCTGGTTTCTACACTTATTCCGGAATTAACTACACGCACCAGAATGATGCATTTAGTACGTCAACGACTTATTTGTCAAACGGACAAACGGAGTCGAAGTCGATCAATGTGAAAAATGCAGATTACTTGTTCTATTACGGAGGGATGGGATTGCCATTGAATAAGGTTATGAAAGACTTGCGTTTGGACATAAATGTGAATGGTAATTTCACGGCTACCGAGAATTACATCAACGATGAACAGAATATTTCCAAGAATACAGGAATTGGAACTGATTTCACCTTGCGTTACAATGGAGACTCGTTGAATTTTGATTTGGGAGCTGGATTTGACTACAATGCACCGAACAACACCTTGGCAACTTTGACTAATCAGCCGTATACAGTTTACAATTTCCGTGCTTCAGTTGATTGGACCTTGCCATACCGTTGGTTCTTGAAAACAGATGCAACGTATAACAAGAATACTGGTTTGACTAGTGGATACAACGTGAACTATGTGATCTGGAATGCATCCATCCAACGTTCATTCTTGAAAACTGGAAACTTGTATTTGGGTATCGAGGCATACGATATCTTGAATCAAAATATTAGCAATTACCGTGAAGTGAACAATAACGTCATCGTGGATCAGCGCATCAATGTGATCCGTCGTTACTTCATGTTGAAGATGACATTGAAATTTAATAATAACCACACAAGAGAAGTAGAAGATGATCACTGGTTCTAAATGGATATTAGCCGTATTTCTGTTGTTGGGAACAACAGTATCGGCACAATTGGTAAAGCAGGGTAAAATCACCTACGAACGCCGCACGAACTTGTTGAAGAAATTTGACGATGAGCGCATGGCTGCCATGTTCAACGAGAAGAATAAGATCCGCATTGAGCGTTTCTCACTTTTTTTCAATGATACGGCTTCCTTGTTCAGTTACATTGTACCAGATCAGGAAGACAAAATGTCTTGGGCAACGATGAAAAATACCGTAGCACAGGATTTGAAAAATGATCAAAAAACGGTGTTAATGGATTTCTGGGGTACGCCTCTGTTGGTGGTAGATTCTGCGTCTGTACGTCAATGGAAGATAACAGATAAAACCAGAAAGATTGCCGGCTACGAATGTACACGCGCAATTTGGCAAAAAGATGACACGACTCGTATTTATGCTTGGTTTACTACAGATATCGTTCCTACAGTAGGTCCAGAGACGATGACCGGTCTTCCCGGAGCTATTCTTGGGTTGGCAACAGAAGATGGAGGTGTGGTGTATTTTGCAACTTCAGTGGAAGTATTAGTTCCTACGCAGGAGCAATTGACGCTTCAAAAGAAAAAGGCAAAAGAATATACGGACGAAGAATTATACGCTGAACTCAAATCCAAATTAGAAGGACAGCCATTCGGTCCGCGGGTTCTAAAAGAGATCTTCTTCTGGGATAACTAGACAGAATCAAATTAATGATGAAAGGGGGTGATGATAGTCACTCCTTTTTTTATTCCTCCAACACCGTCAATTTTGCGAATCGCAACAAGAGTGTTTTTGATCCGGCATGTGGAAAGAAGATTGTTGCTTTGCGATCCACTCCAGCGCCTTCCAATTTGGTGACCTTGCCTTTGCCAAAGCGATCGTGTTCAACCATGTATCCCACTTTCAATTCCAATTCGACATCACCACTGGATGGTTTTGAACTCAATTCCTTCATGCTTTTTAGGGAGCGTGGAACCGGTGCAGGACTTCCCATTTTATTGAGTCCTCCAGTGAATGGTTTGTCGAACCCTGTGCGACCCGAAGATAGTGATCTACCACCTCCTTGTGCTGCACCATATGCGGCTTCCATTTGCAAATAGGCAGGATCTATCTCACTGATGAAGCGACTTGGCTCTGAAGAAATCAAATTACCCCACTGGAATCGGGAAGCAGCGTAGGAGATAGTACACGTCTTTTCAGCTCTTGTAACGGCTACGTAGAACAAACGACGTTCTTCTTCCAATTCACTGCGCGAGTTGATCGATAATTGCGAAGGGAAGAGGTTCTCTTCCAATCCAACCAGGAATACGTGCGGAAATTCCAAACCTTTACTTGAGTGGATGGTCATCAGGGTAACCTTGTTCTTGTCTTCTTCTTTGTCTGAATCTGCATCTGTAAGTAGCGCAACGTCGATCATGAAGTCTGAAAGCGTGACCGGAGTTTCCTCTGAATTATTTTGAACGGTAAATTCTTTGATACCGGCCAACAATTCCTCGATGTTCTGATAACGCTCTACCTCTTCTGGACCTTTGTCCTTCTCACTGTACAGTTCTTTCAAGATTCCACTTGATTTAGCAATGTGTTGTGCTAAGTCGTATGCAGATGTCGTATTCAGCTGGGCTGTGAAGCTTTGGATCATGATCACAAATTCACTGATCTTTTGACGCGTTGCAGTAGGGATTTGCACCGGATGACTTGCGAAATTCGAGATCACTTCCCAGATGCTGGTGTTGTATTGGTTTGCTGCGATCACCACTTGTTCCCAGGATGTTTTTCCAATTCCGCGTTTTGGATAATTGATGACGCGTTTCAGTGCTTCTTCGTCATTGTTGTTTGCTGCCAAACGGAAATAGGCTAAAATGTCTTTGATCTCTTTGCGTTGATAGAATGAAAGACCGCCATAGATCTTGTAAGGCATGTTCATTTTGCGCAATGCTTCCTCGAATGCACGCGATTGTCTGTTTGTTCTGTAGAGAATAGCAAAATCACTCCAGTCGGAGCTTTCACTGTGTTTAATATCGAAGATGCGATTCGAAATGATCTTACCCTCTTCGTTGTCAGTAAGTGCGCGGATCACTTTGATTGGATTCCCTTTATCGTTGTCGGTCCAAACACTTTTTTTGATCTGATCCTTGTTTTTCGAGATCACGCTATTCGCAGCCTCCACGATTGTTTGTGTACTGCGGTAGTTTTGCTCTAGCTTGAATAACTTGAAATCCGGATAATCGTTTCGGAAGTTCAGGATGTTCTGAATATTTGCTCCACGGAAGGAGTAGATACTTTGCGCATCGTCTCCAACCACACAAATGTTCTCATAAACGGCAGCCAATTTCTTAACGATGAGGTATTGCGCATAGTTTGTATCCTGGTACTCATCCACCAGAATGTAGCGGAACTTGTGTTGGTAATAATGCAAGACATCCGGGAAATCGCGCAGTAACACATTTGTTTGATAAAGGAGATCATCGAAATCCATTGCTCCTGCCTTGAAGCAACGAACGGCGTATGTTTTATAGATGCGCGCAAGTTCCGGTCGTTGACTTTGACGGTCTTCAGCCATGATCTCCGTATTCTCGGCGTAAGCTTCCGGAGAGATCAAATTATTCTTAGCTGCCGATATGCGTCCGTAAACCATGCTTGGTTTGTAGATCTTGTCGTCAAGGTTCAATTCCTTCACGATGTCTTTCAACAAACTTTTAGTATCCTGAGTGTCGTAAATGGTAAAGTTTTGCGGATATCCTAAACGGTCAGCATTGAAGCGTAGAATGCGCGAGAACACCGAGTGGAACGTTCCCATCGTGATGTTCTTTGCTTCGCTGGATCCAACGATCGAACCGATCCGTTCGGTCATTTCCTTCGCGGCTTTATTGGTAAATGTCAAAGCGAGGATATTGAAAGGGTCAACACCATGATCGATCATGTAAGCGATACGCATGGTAAGTACGCGGGTTTTTCCAGATCCGGCACCTGCAATTACCATTGTAGGGCCTTCAATGTGTTCTACCGCAGCGCGTTGACTCTCGTTTAATCCAGCTAGATATTCCATAATTGCAAAGATAGGAACATCAGATAGACCAAGGGTGTTCGAAAAGAAGAATCTTTCAACAGGATTAGAAAACTGAGTTGAGAGTTGAATAATGCATTAAAATATAGTCCCATGGAGTTGAGGAATCTTTATAAATTTGCGTCGCCCCTGTTCTTGTTATACGGTCGAGTATCGAAAAACAATTCCCCACAATTACTCCTGCTCATTTAATGAAACAATAAAATGAACAGTGTAATTACAGGTGCAGGACATTACATCCCTGCGATCGTTAAAACCAATGAAGATTTTATGGTGCACACCTTTTACGATGAAAGGTACATGCGCATTGAACAAGCTCCTCAAGTTGTAACCCGAAAGTTTGAGGCGATCACCGGAATTTCTGAAAGGCGATACGCTTCTTCGGATCTGCGTTGTTCCGACATGGCGGCTTTGGCAGCTTTGGATGCCATCCGCGATGCCCGAATTGATCCGGAGACAATAGATCAGATCATTGTAGCTCACAATTTTGGTGACGTTATTCAGCACACGATCCAAACGGATGCGGTTCCGGCTTTAGCATCACGCGTGAAACACTTATTGGGGATCGAAAATCCAAATTGCGTGGCTTACGATATTTTATTTGGTTGCCCGGGGTGGGTGCAAGGAATGATCCAGGCACATGCATTTCTTCAAGTAGGTATGGCGAATCGTTGTTTGGTTATCGGAGCGGAAAGTTTAAGTAGAGTCTTAGATCCGCATGATCGCGACTCGATGATCTTTGCGGATGGAGCAGGGGCGGTGATCCTGGAAAGAAAGGAATCTTCTGGAAGTGGTATTCTGGCAAGTGCAGCTCAGAGCTTTTGCAAGGAAGATGTTGATTTTATTGAATTAGGGAAGTCCAATTTCCCGGAAAGCGATCCGCGTATTCGCTTCATTAAAATGAAAGGACGTAAAGTATATGAATTCGCTTTGAAGCAAGTTCCTTTGGCCATGCAGGCATGCTTGCAAAAAGCAGGTGTATCTTTGAAGGAAGTCAGTAAGATCTTCCTGCACCAGGCTAATGAGAAGTTAGACGAAGCGATCGTTCGAGAACTGTATAAGTTGGAAGGTATTACCTCTGTTCCGGAAACCGTAATGCCAATGAACATCCAGAAATTGGGAAATAGTTCGGTAGCTACGATCCCCACCTTATATAATATGGTCAAAAAAGGAGAGTTAAATGGGTTTACTTTGGAAGATGGAGAAATTGTTTTGTTTGCATCCGTTGGCGCCGGGATGAACATCAATGCGGTTTGTTATCGGGTGTAAATGCTTTTGTCGAAGAAAAGGAAATGCTGATCGTTCTATTCACATTAATTTGTTCAAAAACAGCACTTTTTTCCGATTTTACTTGCATCCTAAGAATTTCTACCTATCTTTGCACCCCTCAAAGTGTGTACTTTGGGGTGGAAACTATTTATTAATAAACAAAATTTGAGTACTGTATGCCAACTATTCAACAGTTAGTGCGAAAGGGAAGGACTGCGGTTGTAAAGAAGTCAAAGTCAGCGGCTTTGGATTCTTGTCCGCAGCGCAAAGGAGTATGTGTACGTGTGTACACCACTACACCTAAGAAACCAAACTCAGCGATGCGTAAAGTTGCGCGTGTTCGTTTGACCAACGGAAAAGAGGTGAATGCTTACATCGGAGGTGAAGGACACAACTTGCAAGAACACTCTTTGGTTCTTGTTCGTGGAGGAAGGGTTAAAGATTTACCAGGGGTTCGTTACCACATCGTTCGTGGAGCGGAGGATACTGCTGGTGTTGAAGGTCGTTCACAGCGTCGTTCTAAGTACGGAACAAAACGTCCAAAAGCTAAGAAATAATTAAACTTTTAAGAGATGAGAAGAAGAAAAGCGAAAAAGATTGCCATCCTCCCGGATCCAAAGTTTAATGACGTTGTAGTAACGAAGTTCGTTAACAACTTGATGTATTCTGGTAAGAAGAATTTGGCATTTAAGATTTTCTACGATGCATTGGAAATCGTAGATAAGAAGATCGAAGATCAAGAAGGATTGGAAGTGTTCAAGAAAGCATTGGAAAACGTTACTCCATCAGTTGAGGTACGTTCTCGTCGTGTGGGTGGAGCTACTTTCCAAATTCCTACTCCTGTTCGTGAGTCGCGTAAACAATCATTGGCTATGAAGTGGTTGATTGGATATGCACGTAAGCGTAACGAAAAATCAATGGCTGGTAAATTAGCTTCTGAAATCATTGCTGCTTCAAAAGAAGAAGGAGCTGCTTTCAAAAAGAAAGAAGATACTTTACGTATGGCTGAAGCAAACAAAGCGTTCTCACATTTTAGATTCTAATAAGTCATGTCAAGAGATCTTAATTACACAAGAAATATTGGTATTGCTGCGCACATTGATGCTGGTAAGACCACAACAACTGAACGTATTTTGTTCTACTCTGGTGTGAATCACAAAATTGGTGAGGTACACGATGGTGGTGCAACAATGGACTGGATGGAGCAAGAGCAAGAGCGTGGTATTACCATTACTTCTGCTGCTACAACTGTAAATTGGAACTACCGTGGTAAAAAATACCACATTAACATTATTGATACTCCAGGACACGTTGACTTTACCGTAGAGGTAAACCGTTCATTGCGTGTATTGGATGGATTGGTGTTCTTGTTCTCTGCAGTAGACGGGGTTGAGCCTCAATCTGAGACTAACTGGCGTTTGGCAAACAATTACAATGTTCCACGTATCGGTTTCGTTAACAAAATGGACCGTCAAGGAGCTGACTTCTTGAATGTTTGTCGTCAAGTAAAAGAAATGTTGGGATCGCATGCATTGCCATTGCAGATCAACATCGGTGACGAGGATCAATTCAAAGGAGTTGTTGACTTGATCAACTGGAAAGGTATCGTTTGGAACGAGGATGATATGGGTATGACTTACAAAGAAGTTGAGATCCCTGCAGATATCATCGACGACGCTCGTCGTTTGCGTTCTGAATTGTTGGAAGCAGTTGCTGAGTTCGATGAGTCTTTGATGGAGAAATTCTTCGAAGATGAGAATTCTTTGACAGAGCGTGAGATCTTGGATGCATTGCGTCAAGCTACGATTTCTGGAAAAGTTGTTCCAATGATGTGTGGTTCTTCTTTCAAAAACAAAGGAGTACAAGCGATGTTGGATATGGTGATGGAAATTTTGCCTTCTCCATTGGATATCGAAGCTATCGAAGGAACAAACCCAAAAACAGAAGAGCCTACATCTCGTAAGCCTTCTTACGATGAGCCATTTGCGGCGTTGGCGTTTAAAATTGCAACTGACCCATTCGTAGGTCGTTTGTGCTTTACGCGTGCTTACTCTGGTAAATTGCCTGCAGGTTCATATGTATTGAACACACGTACTAACCAAAAAGAGCGTATTTCTCGTATCTTCCAAATGCACGCGAACAAGCAAAATCAAATTGATGAGCTAGGTGCTGGAGATATCGGTGCGTTGGTTGGATTTAAAGATATCCGTACAGGAGATACATTGTGTGCTGAGAATGCGCCGATCGTATTGGAGTCTATGAACTTCCCTGAGCCGGTGATCGGTGTAGCTATTGAGCCTAAAACTCAAGCTGACCAAGACCGTTTGGGTATCGGATTGAACAAATTGGCGGAAGAGGATCCAACTTTCCGTGTAAACACTGACGAAGAGACTGGTCAAACAGTTATCTCTGGAATGGGTGAGTTGCACTTGGAGATCATCATCGACCGTTTGAAGCGTGAGTTTAAAGTTGAGGTAAATCAAGGTGCTCCACAGGTATCTTACCGTGAAGCGATTACTGCAGGTGTTGATCACCGTGAAGTGTACAAAAAACAATCTGGTGGTCGTGGTAAATTTGCGGACATCGTTGTTAAGATTTCTCCTCAAGACAATGCTGAGAAAACTGGTTTGGAATTCATCAACTCAATTAAGGGTGGTAACATTCCAAAAGAATTCATTCCTTCTGTAGAGAAAGGATTCAAGGAATCAATGAAGAACGGTGTATTGGCTGGCTTCTTGATGGAAGCGATGAAAGTAGAGTTGGTTGATGGATCTTTCCACGCAGTCGATTCAGATTCATTGTCTTTCGAATTGGCAGCTAAAATGGCGTACCGTGAAGCAGTGAAGAAATGTCGTCCGATTTTGTTGGAGCCTATCATGAAAATTGAGGTGGTTACTCCAGAAGAGAACATGGGTGATATCGTAGGTGACTTGAACCGTCGTCGCGCTGTTGTTCGTGGAATGGATGATAAGAACGGATCGAAAGTAGTTAAAGCTGACGTTCCTCTTTCTGAAATGTTCGGATACGTAACGCAATTGCGTACCCTTTCTTCAGGTCGTGCAACATCTTCAATGGAATTCTCTCATTATTCAGAGGCTCCTAAGAACGTTGCAGATGATGTTATTGCTAAGTCAAATGGAAAAGTTTCCGCTTAATACAAGAGAGTAATGAGCCAGAAAATCAGAATTAAATTAAAATCATACGATCACAACTTGGTTGACAAGTCAGCTGAGAAGATCGTGAAAACAGTTAAAGCTACAGGCGCAGTAGTAAGCGGCCCAATTCCACTTCCTACACACAAGCGTATTTACACAGTATTGCGTTCACCGCACGTTAACAAGAAAGCACGTGAGCAATTCGAATTGTGTTCATACAAGCGTTTGTTGGATATCTACAGTTCTTCTTCTAAGACTGTTGATGCTTTGATGCGTTTGGAACTTCCAAGTGGAGTTGATGTAGAAATTAAAGTGTGATGGAATCTGTAGGGATGGATTTTGGTTCATCCCTACAACTATTTACATCACTTTAATAATTAATAAATAATAACAAAGTAAAGTATGCCTGGAATTATTGGTAGAAAAATCGGAATGACTAGCATCTACAGTGCCGAGGGTAAGGCAACACCATGCACAGTAATAGAAGCTGGTCCTTGTGTAGTAACGCAAGTGAAAACACAAGATCGAGATGGGTACGAGGCTATTCAATTGGGCTTCGGTGAGCGTAAAGAGAAAAACACACCGAGCGCATTGAAAGGGCACTTCAAAAAAGCGAACACAACGCCAAAGTCAAAATTGGTGGAGTTCAAAGGTTTTGAAGGATTGAACCTAGGAGATGTAGTTAACGTAGAGATCTTCGAAGAAGGAGAATACGTTGGCGTAGTTGGAACATCAAAAGGAAAAGGTTTCCAAGGGGTTGTTAAACGTCACGGATTTGGTGGGGTTGGACAATCCACACACGGTCAGCACAACCGTTTGCGTGCACCGGGTTCTATCGGAGCTTGTTCTTATCCTGCACGTGTATTCAAAGGAATGCGCATGGCTGGACAAACTGGAAACAAGCGCGTGAAAATGGAAAACTTGGAAGTTTTGAAAGTTTTGACTGACAAGAATTTGATCGTAGTTAAAGGGTCTATTCCAGGTCCTAAAGGTTCAACAGTAACAATCGAGAAGTAATGGAAGTAAAAGTAATTGATAGCAAAGGAAAGGCTACTTCCAAGAAAGTAACCTTGTCGGACGAGATCTTTGGAATTGAACCAAACGATCATGCAATCTACTTGGACGTTAAGCAACACTTGGCAAACAAACGTCAAGGTACGCACAAGTCTAAGGAGCGTAACGAAGTAGCAGGTTCTACCAGAAAATTGAAAAAACAAAAAGGTACGGGTGGTGCTCGTGCAGGTAGCGTTAAATCTGGAACACGTGTTGGTGGAGGTCGCATTTTCGGACCACGTCCACGTAACTATAGTTTCAAATTGAACGTGAAATTGAAGCGCCTAGCTCGTAAGTCTGCTTTCGCATACAAAGCGAAAATGGATTCAATTGTTGTAGTAGAAGATATGGCCCTTGCAACACCAAAAACAGCAGATTTCAAAGCGGTTCTATCGAACTTGAACTTGGCAAATGATAAGGTGTTGATGATCGTAGGAGCAGGAAATGACAATGTTTATTTGTCATCCCGCAACTTACAACGCGTAAAAGTTGTTGCTGCAGATTCAGTAAATACGTTTGACGTATTGAACGCGAAGAAAGTGGTAATGACAGTGAGTTCAATTGAAGTAATCGAAAAGATTCTAAACTAATTTGGTGATGGGTACAATTATCAAGAAGCCAATAATCACTGAAAAAGCTACAGCTGCGTCTGAAAAGACAAACAGCTTCTCTTTTGAAGTAGATAGAAAGGCGAATAAATTGCAAATTAAAGACGCTATCGAAAAGATGTACAACGTGAAGGTAACTGATGTTCGTACATTAACCTATGGTGGCGGTAAATCCTCTGTTAAATATACTAACAAAGGTATCGTTGAGCAACCGAGCAAAGTCTGGAAAAAGGCTGTTGTTACTGTTGCTGCGGGAGAAACGATTGATTTATTTAATAACTTTTAAGTAAGAACTGATGGGTCTTAGAAAATTTCAGCCTATTACTCCAGGGCAAAGACACAAGATCAACAGTACGTTTGCTGAGGTCACTACCAATACTCCTGAAAAGAGTTTGATAGAGAAGAAAAGCAAGTCTGGTGGTCGTAACAATGATGGTCGTATGACCATGCGCTACATGGGTGGTGGACACAAACAAAGGTACCGTGTAATTGATTTCAAACGCGACAAGCAAGATGTGCCTGCAGTTGTGAAATCTATCGAGTACGATCCAAACCGCACAGCTCGTATTGCATTGCTTTACTATGTTGACGGTGAAAAACGTTATATCATCGCTCCGGAAGGATTGAAAGTAGGTGATAAAATCGTTTCTGGAAAGTCTGCTACACCAAACGTTGGAAATGCGCTTTTCCTATCTGACGTTCCTCTAGGAACGGTTATCCACAACATCGAGTTGCAACCTGGTAAAGGTGGTATTATTGCTCGTGGTGCTGGAACGTATGCTCAATTGAACGCTCGTGATGGTAAATATGCTATCATCAAAATGCCTTCTGGAGAAACACGTATGGTCTTGGTTACTTGTATGGCTACAATTGGTGCTGTATCGAATGGTGAGCACTCTTTGGTAGTTTCAGGTAAAGCTGGTCGTTCTCGCTGGTTGGGTCGTCGTCCACGTGTTCGTGGTGTCGTAATGAACCCGGTAGATCACCCGATGGGTGGTGGTGAAGGACGTAACGCCGGAGGTCACCCACGTTCACGTAACGGTATGCCTGCTAAAGGATACAAGACACGTGCGAAGAAGAAGTATTCAGATAAGTTTATCATCGAAAGAAGAAAGAAATAAGGTATGAGTCGTTCATTGAAAAAACCACCGTTTGTACACTATAAGTTGTCAAAGCGTGTGGACGCAGCACAAGAAAGCGGAAGCAAAGCAGTGATCAAGACTTGGTCTCGTGCTTCTACGATCACTCCAGACTTTGTCGGATTGACATTCGCAGTGCACAACGGGAATAAGTTTATTCCTGTATTTGTTACAGAGAACATGGTAGGACACAAGTTGGGTGAATTCGCTCCAACACGTAACTTCCGTGGTCATGGTGGTAACAAAAAAGATAAGAAAAGATAGTATTAAATTCAAGTGACATGGGCGCTAGAAAGAGATTAAGAGCTGAGAGAATTAAAGCCGAGAAAGCAACTACTGCTTTTGCTCGTTTGAGCAATTCATCGGTTTCTCCTCGTAAAATGAGATTGGTTGCAGATCTTGTACGTGGAGTAGAAGTAAATAAAGCTCTAAACATATTGCAACACAATGCGAAAGACGCATCTACAAGCCTTGAGAAGTTATTGCGTTCAGCAATTGCTAACTGGGAGGCTAAGAACGAAGGAAAGAGCATTGAAGATGAAAAATTAGTGGTAAAGTCTATCGAAGTTGGTAGTGCAGGAATGTTGAAACGCATTCAAACTGCTCCTCAGGGTAGAGCTTACCGAGTTCGTAAAAGATCTAACCACGTGACTATCGTTGTTGATGGTTCAAAATAATTGTAAAGGAAATGGGACAAAAAACGAATCCAATTGGTAATAGACTAGGTTTCATCCACGGATGGGAATCTAACTGGTACGGTGGAGACAACTACCGCGATAAAATCGTTGAAGACGATCAAATTCGCAAGTATCTTCACGCCCGTTTATCCAGAGCAAGTATTTCTAAAATCATCATCGAGCGTACCCTCAAGCTCGTTACTGTAACAATCAACACGGCTCGTCCGGGTGTGATTATCGGTAAAGGTGGTCAAGAAGTCGACAAATTGAAAGAAGAGTTGAAGAAATTGACGAAGAAAGAGATCCAAATCAACATCTTCGAGGTAAAACGTCCAGAATTGGATGCTCGATTGGTTGCTGATGGTATCGCTCGTCAGATCGAAGCTCGTATTTCATTCCGTCGTGCAATCAAGATGGCTATCGGTTCTACCATGCGAATGGGAGCTGAAGGTATCAAGGTGAAGATTTCAGGTCGTTTGAATGGTGCTGAGATGGCACGTTCAGAGATGTACAAAGATGGACGTACTCCGTTACATACGTTCAGAGCTGACATCGATTATGCAGTAGGTGAGGCATTGACTACTTATGGATTGATCGGTATCAAAGTATGGATCTGTAAAGGTGAAGTTTACGGTCGTCGTGATCTTTCTCCAAATGTTGGAATGGCTGCAGCAGCTGCTAAAGGTGGTTCTAACCAAGGAGGAGGTAACCGTCGTCCAGCTGGAAAAGGCGGAAACAACCGTAAAAAGAAGTAAAACCATTTTAAAAAAAATCGAAGATGTTATCTCCAAAGAGAACCAAATTTAGAAGAGTTCAGAAGGGCCGTAACCGTGGTGAAGCTCAACGAGGCAGCACTATCGCTTTCGGATCTTTCGGACTGAAGTCGTTGGAGCCAGGATGGATCACGTCACGCCAGATCGAAGCGTCTCGTATCGCAGTTACGCGTTACATGAAACGTGAAGGAAAAGTGTGGATTCGTATCTTCCCTGACAAACCGATCACATCGAAGCCTGCAGAGGTACGTATGGGTAAAGGTAAGGGAGCTCCTAGCCACTGGGTGGCAGTTGTTAGACCGGGTCGTATTATGTTTGAAGCTGACGGTGTACCGTACGAGATCGCGAAGGAAGCTTTGCGTTTGGCAGCTCAAAAATTGCCGGTAAAATGTAAGTTCGTCGTGCGTAACGACTATGTTGTACCAGGTAAATAATCGAAAAGATGAAACAACAAGAAATTAGTAAACTTTCAGTTGAAGAGTTGAAGTCACGTTTGACAACAGCAACGGAAACATTGGCAAAAATGAAATTGGGGCACACTGTTACTCCACTTGAAAATCCATTGCAGATCCGTGCTACTCGTCGCGCTATCGCTCGCTTGAATACTGAATTGTCAAAACGTGCGAATCAAGCTTAATTGCTTGGTTTTTAAATGAAACGTGAAATGGAAAAGCGTAATTTAAGAAAAGAACGAATCGGGATTGTAACCTCTGATAAGATGCAAAAATCTATCGTGGTTGCTGTTGAGCGTAAAGTAAAACACCCGAAATATGGTAAGTTCGTGAAAAAAACTACTAAATTTGTCGCCCACGATGAAAATAATGACTGTAACATTGGTGATACAGTTAAGATCATGGAGACACGTCCAATGTCTAAAAACAAGAATTGGAGATTAGTAGAAATTGTAGAAAGAGCTAAATAATAGGTTGCAATGATACAACAAGAATCAAGACTTGCAGTAGCCGATAACTCCGGAGCGAAGGAGGTTTTGTGCATCCGTGTATTGGGTGGTACAAAGCGTCGTTATGCTTCAGTAGGAGATAAAATCGTCGTTGCTGTTAAGAGTGCAATGCCCTCTGGAGCCGTAAAAAAAGGATCGGTTGCCAAGGCGGTTGTTGTAAGAACGCGTAAGGAGGTTCGCCGTCCAGATGGTTCTTACATTCGTTTCGATGATAACGCTTGCGTTATCTTGAATCAGGCGGGTGAGATGAGAGGTACCCGTATTTTCGGACCAGTTGCTCGTGAGCTACGTGAAAACAATTACATGAAAATTGTTTCATTGGCTCCTGAAGTACTTTAAAAATTAGTGAAGTCATGCAAAAGAAATTACACATCAAAGTAGGCGACACTGTTAAAGTATTGAGCGGTGAGTCTAGAGGACAAGAAGGAACAGTCCTTTCTATTGATAGAAACAAGGAGCGTGCTACTGTTTCGGGTGTGAATGTTGTAAAACGTCACACGAAACCTAGTGCTGCTGAACCTCAAGGAGGAATCGTTGAAAAAGAAGGTGGTATCCACATTTCTAATTTGATGGTTGTTGTGAAAGGACAAGCAAGCCGTATCGGTCGCAAAGAAAATGCGAAAGGTAAATTGGTACGTTATTCTAAAAAATCAGGAGAGGAGATTAAGTAATGAGTTATACACCAAGACTTAAGAAACAGTACAGAGAGGAAATTATTCCTGCACTTACTGAGAAATTTGGGTACAAAACGGTAATGCGTGTGCCTAAATTGCAAAAGATCGTAATCAGCCAAGGATTGGGTGACGCGGTTGCTGATAAAAAGATCATTGATGCAGCTATTCAAGATGTATCTCGTATCGCTGGTCAGAAAGCCGTAGCTACGAACTCTAAGAAAGACGTTTCTAACTTCAAATTGCGTAAAGGAATGCCAATCGGTACGAAAGTTACGTTGCGTGGAGATAAAATGTACGATTTCTTGGATCGTTTCATTTCAATCGCTTTGCCTAGAACACGTGACTTCCGCGGAATTAACGCGAAAGGATTCGATGGACGCGGTAACTTCAACTTGGGAGTTAAAGAACACATCATTTTCCCAGAGATCGATATCGACAAGGTAAGCAAGATCCTAGGAATGGATATTACGTTCGTAACTTCTGCTGAAAGCGACGAAGAAGGAAAAGCATTGTTGGATGCGTTTGGTTTCCCATTCATAAAAAAATAAGAAAATGGCTAAGGAATCAATGAAAGCGCGTGAGCGCAAAAGAGAAAAGTTGGTAGCTAAATACGCTGCTAAACGCGAAGCATTGAAAGCTGCTGGTGATTGGGATGCATTGCAACAATTGCCTGCAAACTCTTCAAAAGTTCGAGTACACAACCGTTGTGGTTTAACTGGTCGTCCGCGTGGTTACATGCGTCAGTTTGGAGTTTCACGTGTTACTTTCCGTGAAATGGCATTGGCTGGTAAGATCCCGGGAGTGAAAAAATCAAGTTGGTAATTCACCCGGAATCATCAGCAAATATTAATTGAATAATTAAGAAAAGCAATGTATACAGATCCAATTGCAGATTATCTTACCCGAATCCGTAACGCAAGTGCGGCTCGATTGAAAATGGTTGAGATCCCTGCTTCTAACACGAAGCGTGCGATGACAGCTATTTTGTTCGACCAAGGTTACATCGCGAATTACAAGTTCGAGGAAGATGGAAAACAAGGTGTGATTAAAATCGCTTTGAAGTATAACCAATCTACTAAAGTTCCTGCGATCACGAAAATTGAACGTGCATCTCGTCCAGGACTTCGTAAGTACGCTAGCGCTACTGAAATGCCACGCGTATTGAATGGTTTGGGAATCGCTATCGTTTCTACTTCAAAAGGTGTTATCACAGACAAAGAAGCTAGAAAAGAAAACGTAGGTGGAGAAGTACTCTGCTACGTATATTAATTGAAAACAATTCACAAGTAATGTCAAGGATAGGTAAATCCCCAGTAACAATCCCGAGTGGAGTTGAAGTAAAGGTGGACGGAAATGTTGTTTCCGTGAAAGGACCAAAAGGACAGTTGACACAAGATATCGACTCTTGTGTTACATTACAGATTGAAGGTTCTGAGATCACTTTTAACCGCGCGTCTGATGCGCCTGATCACCGTGCAAAACATGGTTTATACCGTGCGTTGTTGCAAAATATGGTGACTGGTGTATCCGAAGGGTACAAAAAAGAAATGGAGGTAATCGGTGTTGGATACCGTGCTACAGCAACTGGCCAACAGTTGGAATTAGCATTGGGTTATTCTCACCCTGTTATCATCGAATTTCCTAATGAAATTAAGGTTTCCGCAGACACTCAAAAAGGAAAGGCACCCGTGGTGACTCTAGAGTCTCACGACAAACAACTTTTGGGTCAGGCTGCTGCCAAGATTCGTTCCCTTCGTAAACCAGAGCCTTATAAAGGTAAAGGTATCCGTTTTGTCGGTGAAGAGATTAGAAGAAAAGCTGGTAAATCTGCAGGTAAAAAATAATTTTAGGAAGTTATGGCATTTAGTAAATTAAACAGAAGAGCAAAAATTAAGAGAAGAATCAGAAAGAAAATTTCTGGTACTACTCAGGTGCCTCGTTTATCTGTATTCCGTTCAAATAAGCAAATCTATGCGCAGTTGATCGATGATACAAAAGGTATTACATTAGTTGCAGCCTCTTCTTACAAGAACAAAGCAGCAGACAAGAAAAACAAATCTGATCAAGCTGCAGTAGTAGGAAAAGAGATCGCTGAGAAAGCGGTTAAAGCTGGAGTAGAAACAGTTGTTTTCGATCGTAACGGGTACTTGTACCACGGACGTGTGAAAGCATTGGCTGAATCAGCTAGAGAAGGCGGACTTAAATTTTAATCATCATGGCAGCACAAACAATGAATAGAGTAAAAGCCTCAGATATCGAGCTTAAAGATAAATTGGTAGCTGTGAACCGTGTGACCAAAGTAACAAAAGGTGGTCGTACGTTCTCTTTCTCAGCTATCGTAGTAGTGGGCGATGAGAATGGTATCGTTGGACACGGACTTGGTAAGGCAAAGGAAGTAACTGAAGCGATCACGAAAGGGATCGATGATGCGAAAAAGAACCTGATCAAAGTTCCGATCTTGAAAGGAACTGTTCCTCACGCTCAAAAAGGTAAATTCGGTGGCGCAGAAGTTTTCTTGAAGCCAGCAACGAATGGTACCGGAGTAATCGCAGGTGGTGCGATGCGTGCTGTACTTGAATCAGTTGGAGTACACAACGTATTGGCTAAATCTCAAGGATCTTCAAACCCGCACAACGTAGTGAAAGCTACTATGGATGCATTGGCAAACATGCGTGATGCAGTTACTGTAGCTCGCCAGCGTGGTGTAAGTTTGGATAAAGTGTTTAACGGATAATAGGATAGTAATATGGCAACAATTAAGATTAAACAAGTTCGTAGCACTATCAAACGTCCAGCTCGTCAAAAAGCTACAATTAAAGCTTTAGGGTTTACCCGTTTGAACCAAGTTATTGAGAAAGAAGCAACGCCACAGATTCTTGGTATGATCAAGAAGGTCGAACATTTAGTTGAAGTGGTTCAATAAATCGTAAAATCGAATTTACTATGAATTTAAATAGTTTGAAACCAGCGAAAGGTTCGGTTCTTTCTGATAAACGAATCGGTCGCGGTCATGGTTCAGGTGGCGGTGGTACTGCTACACGTGGACACAAAGGAGCGAAGTCTCGTTCTGGATATTCTAAGAAGATCGGTTTCGAAGGTGGTCAGATGCCATTGCAACGCCGCGTTCCGAAATTCGGATTCAAGAATATCAACCGAGTAGAATATAAAGCAATTAATTTAGATATTCTTCAGTCATTGGTTGACCGTAAGAATGTAACTGAAATTAACCTTGATGTTTTGCGCGACAATGGTCTTGTTGGTCGCAACGAATTGGTGAAAATCCTAGGTCGTGGCGAATTGAAAGCAAAGATCAACGTAGCTGCTCACAAGTTCTCAACTTCTGCAAAAGCAGTTATTGAGGCTCAAGGTGGTTCAATTTCAGAAATCTAATTAACTTTGCCGACATTTTTTTATGAAACGGTTTATACAAAACATAAAAAACATCTGGAAGGTTGAAGAATTGAGAAAGCGTATTTTATTGACGCTTTCTCTAATTCTTGTTTACCGTATCGGTTCCTTCATCATGCTTCCAGGTGTAAACGCCGATGCTGTTATTTCCAAAGCGAATAACGCCGGCTCGGACAGTACGTTGGAGTCCATCTTATCGATGTTCTCGGGTGGTGGTTTTACTAATGTGTCAATCATGGCGCTTGGTATCATGCCATACATTAGTGCGTCCATCATTATGCAATTGTTAGGTATGGCGGTACCAGCCGTTCAAAAAATGCAAAATGAAGGGGAAAGCGGTCGTAAGCAAATCAATACTTACACGCGTATCCTTACCATTTTGATCTGTGCAGTGCAAGCGCCTACCTACATTACATTGTATGCATCATCTATTCCGGGTGCGTTACCAGCTGAACAAACAACGTTGTGGTGGGTAACATCGGTTTCTGTTATGGTGGCAGGATCAATGTTCGCTGTATGGTTGGGTGAGCGCATTACAGACAAAGGTATTGGAAATGGAGTGTCACTTTTGATCACAGTTGGAATCCTTTCAAGACTCCCATCTTCTTTCTTGTCAGAAGTAGCTTCTACTTCTCCATTGAAAGTTGTTTTGGAGGTATTGGTTTTCATGTTGATCGTTTTGGGAACTATCTTGATCGTTCAAGGGGTTCGCAAAGTGCCTTTAAATACAGCCAAAAGGGTTGTTGGAGCTCGTGCAGTTGATGATCAAGGAGCTAGAAACTATTTGCCATTGAAGGTAAATGCTTCTGGTGTAATGCCGATCATCTTCGCTCAAGCTATCATGACAATCCCAGTAATGGTCTTTTCGAAGAGTGCTGCTGATGGTGGTATTATCCAATATGCTTTAGGAGATCCACATGGAATTTGGTACAACGTATTGTTGGCATTCTTGATCATCGTGTTCACATACTTCTACACGGCTATCATGATCAACCCGCGCAAAATGGCGGATGATCTGAAACGCAATGGTGGATTTATTCCAGGTGTGCGTCCGGGTGAGGAAACTGCTGAATACATTGATAGCTTGGTTTCACGTATTACTTTGCCGGGGTCATTGTTCTTGGCGATGATCGCTATTTTGCCTTCTTTGGCTTGGCAAGCGAACATCAACTCAGGTTTTGAGCAATTCTTCGGAGGAACTAGTTTGTTAATTATGGTTGGTGTGGTATTGGATACCCTTCAGCAAATCGAGTCATACTTATTGAACCGCCACATGGATGGTTTGATGGAAGGTGCTCGTGTTCGTGGAAGACGTCAACCAAATGAATTGTCATCAGGTTTCTAAGATTATGGCAAAGCAATCATCAATTGAACAAGACGGTACCATCATCGAAGCATTATCAAATGCGATGTTCCGTGTAGAATTAGAAAATGGTCACATCATTACCGCACACATTTCTGGGAAGATGCGTATGTTTTACATCAAGATTCTTCCTGGTGACCGTGTTAAAGTAGAAATGTCTCCATATGATTTAACTAAAGGACGTATTTCTTTCCGCTACAAATAATTGTAAGAAAGAATTCCGATAAAAAGAAAAAAAATGAAAGTAAGAGCTTCAGTAAAAAAACGTTCTGCGGATTGCAAGATCGTTAAGAGAAAAGGAAGAGTTTACGTGATTAACAAAAAGAATCCTAAACTAAAACAAAGACAAGGGTAATTATGGCACGTATTGCAGGTATTGATCTACCAAAAAACAAGAGAGGTGTAATTGGATTGACTTACATCTTTGGAATTGGTCGAAGCACGGCTAAGAAAATTTTAGCTAACAACGGAATCGACGAGAACATCAAAGTAAACGATTGGTCAGATGATCAAATCGCTTTGATTCGTAATTCGGTTGCAGAGGTGAAAACAGAAGGGCAGTTGCGTTCTGAGATCCAATTGAACATCAAACGTTTGATGGATATCGGATGTCAACGTGGAATCCGTCACCGTGCAGGTCTTCCATTGAGAGGTCAACGTACTAAGAACAACTCTCGTACAAGAAAAGGTAGAAGAAAAACAGTTGCTAACAAGAAAAAAGCTACTAAGTAATAAGTAGTTTATTGCAACTTTAAATAAGTTTTAAAATGGCAAAAGCAAATCAAAAGAAGAAGAAAAACGTCAAAGTAGACGCGGCGGGTGAAGCGCATATTCAAGCTACCTTCAACAACGTGATTATTTCTTTGACGAACAACGCGGGTCAAGTTATTTCTTGGTCGTCAGCGGGTAAGATGGGCTTTAAAGGATCTAAAAAGAATACTCCATATGCTGCACAAGTAGCTGCGGAGGATGCATCCAAAGAAGCACATGACTTCGGATTACGTCGAGTTAGAGTTTTCGTGAAAGGCCCTGGTGCTGGTCGCGAATCTGCAATCCGTGCAATCCATAATAGCGGTATTGAAGTAGTTGAGATCATCGATGTTACTCCATTACCACACAACGGTTGTCGACCACCGAAAAAACGTCGAGTATAATACTGCATTTTTTTTAACACTAAAGGGGATACGATTATCGAAGGAAAGCCTTAATTCATAATCCCCCTTTTTTTATTTTTTTATTATGGCAAGATATAGAGGTCCAAAATCGAAAATTGCGCGTCGTTTCCGCGACCCAATTTTTGGTCCAGACAAAGCACTGGACAGAAGAAGCTACGGTCCGGGTCAACATGGCCCATCAAAACGTAGAGGTGGTAAACAATCTGAATACGCGATTCAGCTTGGTGAAAAACAAAAAGCAAAATACACTTACGGTATTTTGGAGCGTCAATTCGCTAATTTGTTTGAAAAAGCATCACGTATGAAAGGTATTACGGGTGAGAACTTGTTGCAATTGTGTGAAACACGTTTGGACAATGTTGTTTACCGTTTGGGTATCGCTCCTTCTCGTCGTGCAGCACGTCAGTTGGTTACACACAAACACGTAGTAGTAAATGGAGAAGTGGTAAACATTCCTTCTTATACATTGCGTATTGGTGATGTAGTTGGTGTTCGTGAGAAATCAAAATCTTTGGAGGCAATTACAAGTTCGTTGACAGCTTCTAACAAGCGTCACGATTGGTTGGATTGGGATGCTGCTTCTAAAACAGGAAAAGTATTGAGCGTGCCATCACGTGATATGATCCCTGAGAATATTAAAGAGCAGTTGATCGTCGAATTGTACTCTAAGTAATAAGTAAAACAATTGGTCGGTGGCTAAAGGGTTGTTCAGAACTTCTTCAATCTCTACAACCGCGCAACCAACGAACAAGTAAAACGAAGAAAATAACATGGCAATTTTAGATTTTCAAAAACCTGATAAGGTTATTATGATCCAGTCGGATGAGCGCAAAGGTCAATTTGAGTTCCGTCCATTAGAACCTGGATACGGTATCACAGTAGGAAACGCGTTGCGTCGTATCTTGCTTTCTTCTTTGGAAGGATTCGCAATCTCTTCTATTCGTATTGATGGTGTAGACCACGAGTTTACTACAATCAAAGGAGTAGTAGAAGACGTAACTGAGATCGTGTTGAACTTGAAACAAGTTCGTTTCAAACAACAAATCGATGGAACTGACAATGAGACTGTAGTAGTTTCTATTTCTGGTCAAGATAAATTGACTGCAGGTGACTTGGGTAAATTCACATCTGCATTTCAGGTTTTGAATCCTGATTTGGTGATCTGTAACATGGAGTCTTCAGTGAAATTGGAGATGGAGTTGACAATCATCAAAGGACGTGGTTACTTACCAGCTGAAGAGAACAAGTCTGGAAATGCTCCATTCGGAACAATTTTCATCGACTCTATCTTTACTCCAATTGTAAACGTGAAATACACGATTGAGAACTACCGTGTAGAGCAAAAAACGGATTACGAGAAATTGGTTATGGAAGTATCTACTGACGGATCTATTCATCCTAAAGATGCTTTGAAAGAAGCTGCAAAGATCTTGATTCACCACTTTATGTTGTTCTCAGATGAGCGTATCACTTTGGATAGTGAAGTGAAATCTGAAACAGAAGAGTTTGATGAGACTTCATTGCACATGCGTCAATTGTTGAAAACAAAATTAGTGGATATGGATCTTTCGGTTCGTGCACTAAACTGTTTGAAAGCAGCTGATGTTGAAACTTTGGGTGACTTGGTTTCTTACAACAAAAATGACTTATTGAAGTTCCGTAACTTCGGTAAGAAGTCATTGACTGAGTTGGAAGACTTGGTAGATTCAAAAGGATTGCACTTCGGAATGAACGTTGCGAAGTATAAATTGGATAAAGACTAGTATCGCATTAGTAAATTATTAATGGCGTAATAGGTGGTGAAAATAGCGCGATACAAAAGTTTTCACTAACCGTTACTTACGAAATTTAAAAACATGAGACACGGTAAAAAAGTAAACCATTTAGGACGTAAGGCTTCTCACAGACAAGCAATGTTGTCTAACATGGCTTGTTCATTGATCGAGCACAAACGTATTACAACAACTTTGGCGAAGGCAAAAGCTTTGCGCGTTTATGTAGAACCAATCATCACGAAATCGAAAGATGATTCTACTCACGCTCGTCGTACAGCATTTTCTTACTTGAAAAGTAAAGAAGCGGTTTCTGAGTTGTTCCGTTCAATCGCTCCAAAAGTAGCTGATCGTCCGGGTGGATATACTCGTATTATTCGTACAGGATACCGTTTGGGTGATAACGCAGAAATGTGTTTGATCGAATTGGTAGACTTCAACGAAGTGTACACTGCTGGTGAAGCGAAGAAAACAACTCGTCGCTCTCGTCGTGGGGGTGCTAAGAAAGCGGATGCTGCTGCTGCTCCTGCTGCAGAAGTTGAAACAACTGCAGCACCTGCTGAAGCTCCAGAAGCGGAAGCAGATACAACTCCGGAAGCTGATGCTCCGGCTACAGACAACGAAGAAACAGCTACTGAAGAGTAAATGTTATTCAATAATTGATAAAAAGGGTATCCAGTTTTCAACGGATACCCTTTTTTATTGACACCTACTGAGTGGATTGTTTTTTTAATCCTAATTTTGCAAAAACATTTTAGTATATGGAAGAACGCAAGCCTGCGCTCCTTGTCCTGGAAGATGGGACTGTTTTCATTGGAAAAGCAACGGGTAAGATCGGAACAACAACCGGAGAAATTGCTTTCAATACCGGAATGACCGGATATCAGGAAGTATTTACGGATCCATCTTATTACGGTCAAATCCTAATCATGACCACTGCTCATATCGGTAATTATGGTGTGCATCCGGAAGAAGTGGAATCTGATTCTGTAAAAATTGCAGGTTTGGTTACCAAGAAATTCTCGGAAATGTACTCACGTGCTTCCGGTAACAGTAATCTACAAGATTATCTTGAATCCAATGAGCGTGTCGGTATTACAGATGTGGATACTCGTGCATTGGTGCGCCACATTCGTCATAAAGGTGCAATGAACGCAATCATTTCTTCTGAAATTTTGGATGAGAAGGAATTGTTGCAACAAGTAAAGAAGATCCCTTCTATGGCTGGTTTGGAGTTGTCTTCAAAAGTGGCAACAAAAGTGGTCTTTGATGCAGGTGAACCAAATGCAAGCTATAAAGTAGCTCTGGTTGACTTCGGTGTAAAGAAAAACATTATTCGTTGTTTGACTGAGCGCGATTGTTTCGTTCGTGTTTTTCCAATGGATACCCCATTGAGTGAGATGTTGGCCTTCAATCCGGATGGTTTTATGTTATCTAACGGACCTGGAGATCCATCTGCCATGCCTGCTCAGATATCTTTGGTGAAAGAGATCGTTGCGACAGGGAAGCCAATTTTCGGTATTTGTCTTGGTCACCAGATCTTAGGATTAAGTCAAGGCTTACAAACCGCGAAAATGTTTAATGGACATCGCGGAATCAACCACCCGGTAAAAAATTTATTGACCGGAAAAGGGGAGATTACCTCCCAAAATCATGGATTCGTTATTACAGATGATAGTGTTAAGGAAAATCAAGCAATTGAGATCACGCATCGTCATTTGAATGACAATACCATTGCAGGAATTCAAGTGAAAGGCAAACCGGTGTTCTCTGTTCAGTATCACCCGGAAGCATCTGCCGGACCACACGATTCCCGCTATCTTTTTGATCAGTTTATATCCAATTTGAAACAAGTTAAAGCATGAGTTATATTGCGCGAATTGTCGGAAGACAGGTGTTGGACTCTCGAGGAAATCCAACTGTAGAAGTAGATGTATATACTACAAATGGAGCCGTTGGTAGAGCTGCAGTGCCATCCGGAGCATCAACAGGAATTCATGAGGCGGTTGAGTTACGCGATGGAGATTCTTCCAAATATTTAGGTAAAGGAGTATTGAAAGCCGTTGAAAATGTGAATACGATCATCGCAGAGGAATTGATGGGAATGGATGTGTTCGATCAAAAAGCTATAGATGCTGCTTTATTGGAATTGGATGGAACCGATAACAAATCTAAATTGGGAGCGAATGCTATCTTGGGAACTTCACTAGCGGTTGCTAAGGCTGCTGCCCAAGAAGCTGGATTGAGTCTTTTCCGCTATGTAGGAGGAGTTGGAGCTACAACAATGCCTGTTCCAATGATGAATATTCTTAATGGAGGCTCTCATGCAGACAATTTAATCGATATTCAGGAATTCATGGTAATGCCATTTGGAGCTTCTTCTTTTTCTGAAGGATTGCGTTGGGGTACTGAGATCTTTCATCACTTGAAATCCGTTTTAAAGTCAAAAGGGATGTCTACTAACGTAGGTGATGAAGGTGGATTTGCTCCAAATTTAGGTTCCAATCAGGAGGCAATTGAGGTTGTGCTCCAAGCTATCGAAAAAGCCGGCTTCAAACCAGGACATGATGTTTATATCGCATTAGATGCAGCATCTTCCGAATTTTATAATGCGGAAAAAGGCTTGTATTTATTCGAATCGACTGGGGAGTCTATGACTTCTTCACAAATGGTTGATTTCTGGGTAGACTGGTGCGCAAAATACCCGATCGTGTCCATTGAAGATGGATTGGCAGAGGATGATTGGGCTGGTTGGAAACAAGCAACAGACCGATTAGGAAATAAAGTACAGTTGGTTGGAGACGATCTTTTTGTAACAAATACGAAACGATTGGCGCAAGGAATTGACCAAGGTGTAGCTAATTCTATTTTAGTGAAGGTAAATCAAATTGGATCTTTAACAGAAACAATTGAAGCCGTTCAATTAGCAACACGTAATAGTTATACCTCAGTAATGTCTCATCGAAGTGGTGAAACAGAAGACAACACGATCGCTGATCTTGCTGTAGCCCTTAATTGTGGCCAGATTAAGACGGGTTCTGCCTCTCGCAGCGACCGTATGGCTAAGTACAATCAACTTTTAAGAATTGAAGAGGAATTAGGAAATACTGCGTATTATCCGGGGAAATCGTTTAAATTCTTGTAAAAGCGTTAAATAAATCACTGAATAGGAGGGCAATAGCTCTCCTATTTTTATTTTAACAAAAAGTTGTAATTGCGTAATTTTGTATCGAACGAGACAACCTTTTAGGGTATGTTCCCGTTTAACTACAAAATCGTTTTTATGAAGTCATTACTCTTTGTGTTTGTTATGCTGTTCTCTGCGGCATTTTCATGGTCACAACAACCTGCTATTACTACCACGAATGAGACGCACTTTTTTGCGCAATGTCTGCTACAAATCGATGATCAGGCTGTCTTTCAACAACTAGAAGCTGACCTGCGTTTGCATCCGAATGCACAAGTTGTTCGTTTGGACTGGAACACTAAAAGATTATTCTTGCTCACAAAAGACCTACAGTCATTTGACGAAGCATCTTTTGTATCTTGGTTAGGCATGCATGCAACACAGGCAACTTGTATTCAAGTTGGATTGCATGGAGTAGATCCAATCAACAGATATCCATTTACCAATTGTGAAACGCATTAATTCGAACGGCATGCGATCATTAATATACTTACTGACAGTTTTTTTAGTAACCACGTTACAGGCGCAACAGTTACCTGTGAATTGTGACTTGGCGATTCCAGGTTGTTCTACACCGTCATTTGCTATTGTAGGTACACAGCCTGCTTATAATACCGTGGACTTTACCGCAGGTTCAATATCAAATCCAAGTTCGAATCCTCAAGGTGTGAACTCTGGCTGTTTATTGTCTGGTGAAACGGTATCTACTTTTATTACCATTAATGTTGTAACGAGCGGTACTTTAGAATGGTCGATAATCGGTACTTCAGGTGGTTGTTTTGATTGGATCATGTGGGCTGACAATCCCGCTAGTACCACAGACGGCTGCGCTGGAATTAATAACAACACTTTACCCCCTGTTGCTTGTAACTGGAATGGTACGTGTAATGGAAACACGGGAATGGCAGCACCCGGGAATATTCCTCCGAATGGTTCAACATCCAGTTATCAGCCACCGCTGAACGTAACTGCAGGGCAATCATTTATTTTATGTTTATCAAACTATAGTTTTACCAACCAAAACGTTAACTTGAACTTTTTTGGGACTTCTCAGGTTGTTTGTGGAGTTTCAGCAGCGGATCAGACGATTTGCCAGGGTGCTTCTGCAACGGTGAATATTGCAACTCCTGGTTATACAAACCCCTCTTTCCAATGGTTGGTTACAAATGGTGTTTCAAATACCACAAGCGGAACGAATGTAACTGTTACTCCAACTGTAACAACTACGTATCAAGTTCGCGTAACACAACCTGCTGCCGGACCGAATGCAGCTTTGGATGATACTGCGACATTTACTATTACAGTTGTACCGCCTCCTACGCCGAATGCCGGAATTGATCAGACTGTTTGCTTAGGGCAACCGATCTCCTTAAGTGCTAGTCCTGCTGGAGCTGGAAATACTGTTACGTGGAATATCAACGTACCTCCGGGGATGACTCCACCTGCAACTGCAAGTTTTGCTCCAAATATGTCGTCACCGACGCCAACGGTCACTGTAAACCAGCCCGGGGTGTATAACTTTATCTGGAGAGAGACAAACACTACTTGTGGAATCAGACGTGATACTGTAAAGGTTACAGTTGTTGATATTCAATTAACAGCTACTCCAACACATCCAAGTTGTGGATTGTATGCAGATGGTTCAATCCAGATCAATTCTGCTACAGCAACTGAATATAGTTATGATGGTGGAACAACTTGGGTTCCAAACAATACTCAAGGCGGATTTACGGCTGGCACCTATTCCGTATGTGCAAGAAATGCACAGGGATGTTCAAAATGTATCAATACCACTTTGGTTGATCCAGTACCTGTGATCCTTACAATTTCTAACGATACGTTGATCTGTGAGAACGGGACGGCGACCTTGGTTGCTTCCGCTACTGGAGGAACAAGTTATACCTTCAATTGGGGACATACAGCTGCTACCTCTGGAACGCAACAGGTGAGTCCTGCAGTGAATACTTATTATCCTGTGGTTGCAGAGAATCAAGCAGGGTGTTTGTCTCAACCAGATTCAATTTTAGTTTCAGTACGTCCACCAATCTCGGCTGCGTTGAACCCATTGGACCAATTTGTTTGTCCCGGATATCCTGGTACGATAAACGCGATTAACGTAACTGGAGGTATTGGTGTGCCATACAGTTTTGTTTGGTCAAATGGTTTCTCAAATTCTGGATCAACTTCCAGCATTACTGAAAGTCCGAATGTGAACACGATGTACACAGTTACAATTGAAGATGGTTGTGAGTCTTCACCATTGGTGCTTCAAACACAGATCTTGGTACGTCCGTTGCCGGTACCGCTTATTGGGGTTGATGAACCAGAAAAATGTGAGCCTGCTCAATTCATTTTGACTAACCTGACCGATCCTGCAATGAATGGAGGTGTCGTATGGAATATTAGTGATGGTCAACAATTCATCAATCAAAACGAGGTGATTCCTGCTGACTTGTATGAAGGAACGTATGACGTACAATTGATAGTTACATCACCTGATGGATGTATTGATTCTACTACCTTCAATTCATTTTTGTTGGTAAGACCGCAACCTGTAGCTGACTTCAGATGGTCTCCTGATCCGATCACTATGTTCAATACACAAGTAATGTTCCAGCAAAATTGTACGGGTGCTGATACTTATGGATGGACATTCCAAAGTGCTTTACCGGGGACGTCGAACAAAGAAACACCAATTGTAACCTTCCCAGACGGGCAAACAGGTTATTATGAAGTGACTTTGATAGCATATTCAGATTTGGGGTGTTCGGATACAGTCACGAAAATTGTTCCTGTGCTTCCTGAAGTGATCTTATATGCACCAAATGCATTCACACCTGATGGTGATGAGTTCAATCAAACGTGGTTTGTCCATATTGCGGGTATCGATCCTCAAGATTTTGAATTGCTTGTCTATAACCGTTGGGGGCAGATCGTATGGGAAAGTAAAGATCCTGAAGGTATTTGGGATGGAACCTATCTAGGGCAGATCGTTCCTCCGGGAACCTACACCTGGACGATCCGAACCAAAGATATGTTAAACGATAAAAAGTATGAATGGCAAGGAGCGCTCAACGTCATTCGATAAAAAAGAATTAAGAGGAGACCGGCAACTTTGCCGGTCTTTTTTTGTTTAGTTGTACGGGCAAATAAGTCGTAAATACTAACTTTGAGAAAAATCACATGATTATGACAATTTCTGAATTTCAGCAGGAAATATTACAAGGAATTCCAGCTCAAATTCCAGCAAAAAAATCTCTGGATTTAAGTTTGAATCACGCTCCAAAGCGTAAGGATATATTGACAAAAAGCGAGAAGCAGCTTGCGTTGAAAAATGCATTGCGCTATTTTCCTAAATCTCAGCATGCGGAATTGGCTCCTGACTTTTTGGAAGAACTGGAAACGTATGGTCGAATTTACATGTATCGTTACCGTCCTGAATACAAAATGTATGCAAGACCGATTCAGGAATATCCCGGTAAGTCCCTTCAAGCGAAAGCGATCATGCTCATGATCCAAAATAATTTGGATTATGCAGTCGCCCAGCATCCGCATGAATTGATAACTTACGGCGGGAACGGAGCAGTTTTTCAAAACTGGATCCAGTATCGTTTAACGATGAAATATCTGGCCGAGATGACCGATGAACAGACATTGGTTATGTATTCAGGGCACCCGATGGGATTATTTCCTTCACACAAGGATGCTCCGCGCGTTGTAGTAACAAACGGTATGATGATTCCTAATTACTCCAAACCGGATGATTGGGAGCGATTTAATGCGCTTGGAGTAACGCAATACGGTCAAATGACTGCAGGATCATATATGTACATCGGACCGCAAGGAATTGTGCACGGAACAACGATCACCGTTTTGAATGGATTCCGAAAAATAAAGAAAGATCCGGCTGGTTCTCTTTTCGTTACATCTGGTTTGGGTGGAATGAGTGGGGCGCAACCAAAAGCAGGAACCATAGCAGGGTGTGTGACTGTATGTGCTGAAGTAAATCCAAAGATCACGAAAATCCGTCACGAGCAAGGATGGGTGAATGAGATCATTACTGATCTGGATCAATTGGTTACTCGCGTTCGAGAAGCGCAGCAAAATAAAGAAGCTGTATCTATTGCTTATTTAGGAAACGTGGTGGATGTTTGGGAGAAATTTGATGCCGTAGATCTGCATATTGATCTGGGTTCAGATCAAACTTCATTACACAACCCTTGGGCTGGAGGTTACTATCCGGTGGGAATAGGATTTGATGAAGCGAATGTGATGATGGCCGAAGATCCGGAAGGTTTCAAGAAAGCCGTGCAAGAAACGTTGTGCAAGCATGCTGCTGCAATTAATAAACATACGGCAAAGGGAACCTATTTCTTTGATTACGGAAATGCATTCCTATTGGAAGCATCACGTGCTGGAGCAAATGTCATGGCTTCAAATGGAATTGATTTTAAATATCCTTCATACGTTCAAGATATCATGGGGCCGATGTGTTTTGATTATGGATTTGGTCCTTTCCGTTGGGTGTGTGCGTCCGGTGATCCGAAAGATCTGCAGCGTACAGATGAAATTGCTTGTGAAGTATTAGAAAACATGATGCGTGTTAGTCCACAGGAGATCCAACAACAAATGGCGGATAATATCCAATGGATTCGTGGAGCGCAAGAAAATAAATTGGTTGTAGGTTCTCAGGCTAGGATCTTGTATGCGGATGCAGAAGGTCGTATGAAGATCGCAGCTGCTTTCAATCGGGCTATTGCATCCGGAGAGATTGGTCCCGTAGTATTAGGAAGAGATCATCACGATGTCTCTGGGACGGATTCTCCATATCGCGAGACATCGAATATTTACGATGGTTCCCGATTTACGGCGGACATGGCAATTCACAATGTAATAGGTGATTCTTTCCGTGGTGCAACTTGGGTTTCTATCCACAATGGAGGTGGAGTAGGTTGGGGTGAAGTGATGAATGGAGGATTTGGAATGTTGCTGGATGGCAGTGATGATGCAGATCGCCGTTTACATCAAATGCTACACTGGGACGTAAATAATGGAATTGCCCGAAGATCTTGGGCGCGCAATGAAGGTGCAATCTTCGCGATTAAACGTGCCATGGAACAAGAACCAAAATTGAAAGTGACCATTCCAGAATTGGTAGATGAAAGCTTGATCAATAAATTATTCTAAAGAAAAAGGGGCGATTTTCGCCCCTTTTTTTATAATACTTTAATTTCCACACGCCTGTTGGCTTGTTCTTCATAGGCGAACTTAGCGTCCTTGTAAATAGGCATCGTATTTCCAAACCCTACTGATGTAAGTCGCTCTTTAGAGATACCATTCTCAACGAGATACATCATTACACGCTTTGCCCGAGCCTCTGAAAGTTTTTGAGCAGCGAACGTGTTTTCTCCGGTTGCATGCACGTGTCCTTGGATTTCTATCTTAACCTGAGCATTGAGTGCTAAAAAATCTTTCAAACGCTTCAATTTGGGCTCTGCAGTTGGCAAGAATTCGCTTGATCCGGGCACAAACTCAATCTCATCGATCTGCATGCTTTTTCCTTCACCTAAGGGCTCCATCCAGATAACCAATTCATTTTCAGATCCTGCAGAAACAGGTTCTTCTTTATCTACAAAGAAATAACCCTCAGCATCTACCTTGATTTGTATCTTCCCAGATTTTTCAACGGTAATTAAGAAGTCAGAACCATTGTACAATGCGGCCAAATCACGGATTCCATTAATTGTCATATTGGCTATGATCGGATTTCCCGTTTCAACATCACGGATCAAAATACTCAACGCTTCGATGTCTTTGTCTTTGCGCAAATCCACAACTTTACCATCTTCGCTTTCGCCGGTAGCCTTGATCTGACCATCAGTAGGCTCGAATTTCAAGTGCAGATCTAAACTAGGTCTGTCTTTGGAATTCGATAGAAAACAGATCATGATGTGTTTACCTGCAACCAAATCAACCGGGTAAAGTGTGTTTGTAGAGGTAATAAGGTTAAGTCCTACATGAGCTTCTTGAGATAGGATCAAACGTCGGATTTCTGCTTTACCTTTGAAGATATCGTCACAAACATCTTTTGTTTCGTTTTCGAAAACGATCATTTGGACTGTTCCGGCACTTACATCAGCATCCAAGGTTAAACGTCCGTTATAGGGTGCTTTGAATGAGCACCATAAGCTATTTTTTTCTTGAACGTTAGAAAGTGACGGGTATGCAGCGAGGTCTTTGAACTGACCACCTTTTGAAGTGAACTGCAATTTGAAACTGCCGGGCTGTAATATATTAGATGCTCCAGAACAATCTGAAATGGCATCAGACAGATTCGGGTTGTCCTGGGAATATCCCAAAACACTAATAGCAAAAGCAGTTAAAAAGAGTAAGAATCTCATTTCGAGGCCAAAATTATTAAAATTTATCGAAAAAAAATTACCATTCATATTCCAAAACTGCCCATTCACTAAATTTGTGCCAAAATGGAAACAATTTATTCAAAGCTAGGTCCTGACATGATCCGCCTATTAGTAGATCGTTTTTACGAGTCAGTTTTTGCATCTCCGGTCATCGGAGAACTCTTTCAAACGGATAAGCAACTGATTAAGGCAAAGCAATATATGTTTCTAACCCAATTCTTAGGTGGTCCAACATTGTATTCTCAGCAATACGGACACCCAAAAATGCGTATGAGGCATTTACCCCATGCCATTACTAATGAAGCAAAGGATGAATGGTTACGTTGTATGAAAGACGCGATTGATTCTTTGCCATTGGATTTAGAAACGAAATCTTCATTATTCAATGTATTTCCTCAGATCGCTCGGCACATGGTAAATAGTTAATTTGTTACTTGCAAAGAACCATTGATGCGAATACGAACGAATAATTCATGTTGCGCTGGAAATAATTCTTCTACCTCCATTTTTGAGATAAGCCCTTTGACTTTATAATCCTCATACTGAAATGAAAGCGATTGATTGATCATGGTTCGTGCTTCATTCAAATGTCCACCTATTTCTTGCTTTGTTGCTTCACGTAGCTTTTCTGTGATCTTTTCAGAGAATAACCATTTGGCTGATTTTAAAAGCAAACTTTTCGTTTCAAGGTCAAAATCCAGATCTGGAAAATGCAATAGTTGTGTCTCTTTCTCTAAATGAGGTGTTCCTCTTAAGAATAAAACGCCTTTCTTGTCTCCGGAAAAACGCACGCGGAACAAAAGCTGCTTATTGCTGGCTCCAAATACGGTAATACTATCCAAAATTACAGTGCGTCCGTCGAGATCTAGTTTCGTGCCTCCTATAAAACGTTGAGCAATGGAACTGATGCTGTCATATTGCAAATCGAGATCTAGTGAAACAGCAAATTGATTCGAAGGCACATGAGATAGAATTTCCAGTGGCGGTAAATCACTCGGTTTGGATTTAAATGAGGTGTCTTTGGTAGTGAACTTTGGGAATGCATTAATGACCAAGGCCGTTTTTACCTTGTTTTGATCTATTTCGGGCGCAACTAGAGCAATGCGTTTGGGTTGCACATGGAAAAATCCATAACCGGGAACTGGAATTGGGGAATCAAGCATTTTCCAGGATGATGCGGCTTCTTTGCGAAAATGGATCGAGCCGATCTGCTTGTCTATCTCTTTACCCAGGTCATTCAAAGGGCCACGCACTTCTTTCAATAATTGATCTGTAGCATCGTATTTGAATACCGTAACCTCACAAGGATCAATTGCTTTCAATTGCGTTAATTTCGTTTCAGAATTTAACTGGTAATTCTCCTGAATAGAGATCGCGGTATTGTACTGGATAGACATGCGGCGCATCGGTTCGCCAATCCCGCAGGAAAATGGAACACGGGGAGTGGTACAAACGGGTTTATCCGTGAATACTTCATTGCAATCCGGACAGTAGTTCATTTTCAACCAGTATTTACCAGAAATGTCGATTGACACTATTCCTTTTTGGCCGCTTAATTTTAATGGATTTCGTTCGAAGTAATAATCATAACTCACTCCTTCGCAGGGATGATCACCTCCCGTAAAATTCATCGGAACAGATTTGTCTGCCATTTCAAAGTACGGTTGTAAACGCAATTCGATAGGAATCACAATCTGGGACAGGGGTTGTCTTGGTACCGGGATTTCCTCAAGCGCAGAAACAGGTGCTTCCGGTTCGATACTGCGACAACTGATCAGCAGTAATAAAGGAATGAAAAATGCGAATTGTTTCATTGTTTGTAAGCGATTCCTTTTTGCACTGTCACGTAGGGTAAACCCGAAACATAGAATGTTTGGTCCATTTCATCCGGTGCAGAATGCGAATTGACAGCATTTGTTTCATCATAAACAACCAATTCGAATTCAATGCGATCGAAGAAATAACTGGTCTTTACTTGGAAGTACTGCTTCTCGACAGTGTACAAACTGTAGAAAACATTACCTACGCGCGTCTCCGGGATAAGTATCCCATCCAGTTCATCTAAGGTGTATTTGGTGTTAGTAGGGTCATTTTTATCCAATTCAAGCACGTAGTTCTTTGCGTCTGCTCGGCCATCAGGTAAGGTGTAAGTTGTGATCTGTTGGAAGCGAAACGGTGTTTCTGTTGGTTTGATCTCAATCGAAAAAGCAATGGAATCACAGGGTACTCGTATGCCGCAGAGGTGCAAATAGCCAGTGTATTTGCCAGTATATTCGTTCAGATAATGTTGTCCGTATATACCGAATGAACAGCAAAGGAATAAGATGCTTAAAATGTTTTGCATGCTTTTTTTAGCTAAAATAAAGATAATTCTGTCTTGATTTGGAAAGCACTTATCTTTGTTTCATGATACAAAGTCCGTTGGCGAATTATTTCTTAGAACGCGGTTGGTCTTGGACGACCAGTACCATTTTGCCCTACATCGTCTTGTTTTTAGCAGGTTTTTTTCTGTGTATACTTCTTTTGCGATATGTAAAAAAGAAATTGTGGAGATGGATTGTGGCCCTTTTCCTGTTGTTGGTTCCTTCGGGTGTTTATTTTGGATTGTATCCCATTTATGAATTCGACTTTGTAGACGCATCGAAAGGGATAGTTTGGCCGAAAGATTTGACTCATATTGATGAAAAAGGTCTGGTAATCGTTGTGATTCCAGGATGCCCGTATTGTGCTGAAGCTATGGAAACAGCGAACCAGCTTTTGGAGCGCAATCCGAAATTGAGTATTGATGTGGTTGTTTTGGCGAAAAGTGTGGAGGACCTCAAGGCTTATCGTAGTAAGGTGGATGGAAGAATTGCGGTTGTTGCCGCCACTAACGAGCAAACGTATGTGCGTTTGTCACACGGACGTTTTCCGTTCTATCTGCAGAGGAATGGATCACGAGGTTATTTATGGACACACGAACAGGTTGGACCGATGGTACTCGATCGTATGGAGCAATAAAAAAAGCCGCAACTTGTGCGGCTTTCTGTATTTAAGATGATCTTTTAGATCTTAGCAATAATGCTATTGAATGTTGCACTCGGACGCATTGCCGCAGTTGCCAATGCATCATTCGGCTTGTAATAACCACCGATATTCATTGCTTTTCCTTGAGCTTGGATCAATTCGTTGTTGATCTCAGATTCTTTAGCCGTCATCTCTTCTGCAATCGGAGTGAAGGTAGCTTTCAATGCTGAATCATTGGTTTGAGCTGCCAAGGCTTGAGTCCAGTACAAAGTCAGGTAGAAATGCGAACCACGGTTATCAATTTCGCCTACTTTACGTGCCGGTGATTTATCGTTTTCCAAGAATTTCTCTGTAGCAGCATCTAACGTTTCAGCCAACACTTTTGCCTTAACATTACCTGTTGTGTTATACATGTGTTCAAACGAAACTGCCAATGCAAGGAATTCACCCAGTGAGTCCCAACGCAAATAACCTTCTTCCAAGAATTGTTCAACATGTTTAGGAGCAGAACCTCCAGCACCAGTTTCGAACAAACCACCTCCATTCATCAATGGAACAATTGACAACATCTTTGCAGAGGTGCCTACTTCAAGAATAGGGAACAAGTCGGTCAAATAATCACGAAGTACGTTTCCGGAAACAGAAATAGTATCCAATCCTTTTACGATGCGCTCTAAGGTAAATTGAGTTGCTTCAGATGGGGACAAAATGCGAATATCCAAACCTGTCAAATCGTGGTCTTTTAAGTACAATTCTACTTTTTCGATCAATTGACGGTCGTGTGCACGTTGATTGTCCAACCAGAATACGGCAGGAGTATTACTTAAGCGGGCACGGTTAACAGCTAACTTAACCCAATCACGAACCGGAGCATCCTTTGTTTGACACATACGCCAAATATCACCGCTTTCAACAGCATGCTTCATAAGGATATTTCCATTTCCATCTACAACTTGTACTTCGCCATTTGCAGGTATTTGGAAAGTTTTATCGTGTGAGCCGTATTCTTCAGCAGCTTGTGCCATCAATCCAACATTCGGAACTGACCCCATGGTTGTAGGATCCAAAGCACCGTTCTTCTTACAGAAATCGATTACAGTTTGGTACACGCCAGCATAACATCTGTCCGGAATGATCATTTTCGTATCTTCTAATTTTCCTGCAGCATTCCACATTTTTCCGGAAGTACGAATAGCTGCTGGTACTGAGGCATCGATGATTACATCGCTAGGTACGTGTAGATTGGTGATTCCTTTCTCAGAATTTACCATTGCTAGAGCTGGTCGCTTCGCGTAGATTGCGTTGATATCATTTTCGATAGCTGCTTTTTCAGCGGCAGGAAGTGCTTCGATCTTTGCATACAAATCTCCTAAACCGTTGTTAGGATTAATTCCCAATTTGGCAAAGGTATCAGCGTGCTTTTCGAATAGTTCAGCGAAGAATACTGCAACCACATTTCCGAAAAGAATTGGATCGGAAACTTTCATCATAGTAGCTTTCAAATGCACAGAAAGCAATACGTTCTGGTTTTTAGCATCCTCGATCTCTTTTGCCAAGTAAGCACGTAATGCATTTTGATTCATTACCGAAGCATCAATGATCTCCTGATCCTTCAAGCTCGTTTTTTCTTTCAATACCGTAACATTTCCTGAAGCATCAACTAATTGGATCTTCACGTCAGTAGCGTTTGGTACACAAACAGACAATTCGCTTCCATAGAAGTCACCGTCTGTCATACTTGCAACATGCGTCTTTGAGTCTGCCGCCCAAGCACCCATAGAGTGTGGATGTTTTTTCGCGTAGTTCTTTACCGCTCGTGGTGCACGACGGTCAGAATTTCCTTCACGAAGAACTGGGTTCACAGCGGATCCTTTGATCTTGTCATATTTAGCTTTAGCTGCTTTTTCTTCTTCTGTAGCTGGTGTTTCAGTGTAATCTGGAATTTTATATCCTTGACTTTGCAATTCTGCGATCGCTGCTTTCAATTGCGGGATGGATGCAGAAATGTTTGGAAGTTTAATGATGTTAGCCTCCGGAGTGGTTGCTAATTTTCCCAATTCCGCCAATGCATCCGGCATTTGTTGTTCAGGACTCAAGTATTCCGGGAATACCGACAAGATTCTCCCAGCGAGGGAAATGTCACGTGACTCAACGTCAATGCCCGCAGTTTTTGCAAAAGCTTGAACGATTGGAAGAAATGAGTAAGTTGCCAAAGCCGGTGCTTCATCCGTTTTGGTGTACAAAATTTTAGAGCGAGAATCTGCCATAAGTAAAACGTTCCAGTTGTTAGAAGTATTGGATTTTTTAATCCGCCGCAAAGGTAACTTTTCAGGCTTGCTTTATCAATTTTTTCGAGTATTTTTTGGTATGTATTGATCAAAATCGGGTATAAAAGTCCTTGCTGATAATTGTAGAGAGAATGTGTGAAAAAAAACTACATTTGATCAAATGATCGGTATGAGAACACTATTCATGTTTGTATTATTATTTGCAGTTCAAGCGCATGCTCAGAAAACTCAAACCAAAAAAACTCCGATAAAACCACATGTGTTGCAAGCGTTTGTACTACAGGATTGGGCCTTGTCTTGTAAATGGATGCTTTCTTCTCCTTATCATGATTCTGTTCGAACTTGGGAGGTCTTGAACACAGACTCAACGGTTTCGTTCGTTTCATTGCTTTATCCTACGGAAACCAATTATCCAAAAGGGGCCGTTTATTCCGGTAACTACATGATAATAGGTGACACCTTGAGACCGGGAGCTCTTGCTGATACGATGGGAACATTCAAACGCTTTTATCCGAAGGATACAATGGTAGAAGCGAAAGCGAGCATCGCCTTTTTCTCAGAGCACCCGATGTATGGAGACCGCTCGATGTTTCTTCCGGATGTGGTTGTGAGTGCAGGAAGTTTTGCAAAAGGAGATACGCTTTACCTAAAAGATGATCGAAACAAAACAGCTGTAGTTCAAGTATTGGAAATTTCAGCCTCGAATGACTTTGGTGGGAATTGCCCTTTACCCTTCCTTCGTCCCTTCATTCCATTCTATCGCTCGTCTGTTGGGATTACTTATCTTACCTTGAGTGGATCGCCCATGGGATCTAATATTGTGATCTCGAAGAAGCCTTTTTAACGGTTGTCGTATTCGGATAAGAACTGAAGCATTTGGCGCAATGCACGTGCACGGTGACTGATGGCATTCTTTGCGGCTGCATCCATTTCAGCAAAGGTTAATTCATGACCATCCGGAACAAAGATAGGATCGTATCCAAATCCTTGACCTCCACGCTCGTCTTCAATGATCTTGCCAAATACACGTCCGTCGAACAGGTGCGTTTCTCCATGGAGATGTAATGCAATTACCGTTTGAAAATAAGCGCTTCTGTCCGTCTTATCAGATAAACGCTCAAGGACCTTTTCCATATTAGCTTTTGGATCTTTTTGTGGGCCGGCATAACGTGCTGAAAAAACTCCCGGTTCTCCATTCAACGCAGGAATAACCAAACCAGTGTCATCGGCAAAAACTGCTTCTTGCAGTTTATCACTCAGGAATTCGGCCTTCATGATTGCATTGCCTGAAATAGTATCAGCAGTTTCTGGAATTTCGTCGTGATACCCTAAGTCTGTTAAAGACAACAATTCGAAGTGCTCTGGTAGCATGGATCGGATTTCATCTACCTTGTGTGCGTTGTGTGAGGCAAAAATCAGTTTCATATCATTCATTCATCCAACGCGAATACCACATTTGAAAACTGAGTAAGTACCAAATCTTCACGCCGAATTCTCGTTTTCCGTTTAAAAAGTCTGTTTTAAGTCGATTGATCGGTTCCCAAGCGAAAAGACCTTGTTTGCGAATTAAATCTTCGGAGAGGAAATATTCTACTTGAGGTCTTAATTCATTCGCCAACCAACTTTCAATAGGAATGGCAAATCCCATTTTTGGTCGATCCATTTCTTTTTTGGGAACATATTGATGCACGATTTCCTTCAACAACCATTTCTTCTCTCCATCACGGTATTTGAAGTTGTCTGGAAGCTGCGCTACAAATTCCAACAAGCGATGATCGAGTAGGGGTTCTCGGCTTTCCAAACTCACTGACATGGAGGCTCGGTCAACCTTTTGCAGGATATCGTCCAAAAGGTAAGTCTTATAATCCATTGCCATGGCAAATGACAAAGGCGAATCTTCCGGTAACTCCGTGTTTTCGTAATATGTTTTTAGCGGAAGAAAGGGGTCGTTTACTAATTCTCTGATCTGTTCATCCGTGAATAATTTACTCAAACTGAGTAGAATGTTGCGAGAACTGGTATCTGTAAGGATCGATTTTGTTTTTTCGTAACGGTTTGCAAAATTGTACTTTCCTCGCAATACAGGAATACTGGAAGCCGGAACCCAATCCATAACCTGTGCTAATCCTTTACGGGCTATTGCAGGAATCTTGTTTAGTTTTTCTCCGTATTTCAGGATCATTTCGTAGCGATTGTAGCCACCAAATACTTCGTCTCCTGCGTCTGCACTTAAGGCCACGGTCACCTCATTTCTAGCGATTTTACTGACCAAAGTAGTAGGGATCGCACTTGAATCCGCAAAGGGCTCGTCATAGTAGTAAGGCAGATCTGCGATCAATTCGATGGCCTCCGTTGCTGTGCACGAGTATTCTGTATGTTGTGTTCCAAGTATCTCTGCTGTTCGCTTACTGTATGCTGCCTCATTCAGGCCAATATCGGGAACTGCAATCGTATAGGTGCGCAATTTTTCCGTTCTGTCTTTTTGTAAAAGGGCTGTAACAGCGGTACTGTCATATCCACCACTCAGAAAAATCCCAACGGGAACATCAGCAACCATGCGGTAATTACAAGCGGATACAAGTAGTTTCTCTACGGATTCTTTCGCTTCATTTTCAGAGCAATTCAACTTTGGCAAGTTGTACCAGGTGTAAACATTCCAGTAAGGCTGTTGCTTCAATTTAAAATTACCATCAACCGTTGTTTCGATGTAATGTCCGGGTTCTACTTTGGTACAATACTTAAAAATGCAATGGGGTGTAGGAACTGAACCAAACTGCAAAAAAGCGTGTACGGCAGGGATGGAAAGTTCCTTCGTAAAGTCCGGGTGCTCGTGAAAGGATTTCAATTCAGAAGCGAATAGAAACAGTCCCTTGTGTTCATACAAAAACAATGGTTTGACACCGGCACGGTCACGGGCTATGAAAAGCTGCCTTGTCAATTGGTTATAAATGACGATCGCAAACATACCGATGAACTTGTTCAAACAAGCATGTCCCCATTGTTGGTATGCATGAATGATCATTTCGGTATCTGAATCTGATTGGAATTGATGTCCCAATGCTTCTAACTCTGCACGGATCTCTCTAAAATTGTAGATTTCTCCATTGAAAACGATGGAATAATCTTGCCAATGCATGGGCTGTGCACCAAGTTCAGACAATTCGATGATCGCCAGACGTCTGTGACCAAATCCTAGTTGAAAATGGTCGGTTTGAATTTCCCAAGTACCGCTTCCATCCGGACCTCTATGTTCTAGTCGATCGGTCATCAGCTTCAGAACCTCAGAAGTTGTTTTGCGCTGAAAATCAATATATCCGGTGATGCCACACATGTTTCAAAGCCTTGTATAAGGCTAAAATTAAGAATCTTGAAAGATATGCGGGTTATTTGATGTGCTATTGTTTAAAACTCTGAGTAAAACTCTTCTAAGTCTGAATCGATTGACATTTTGCTCTTTTTTATTTTTGATTGAATTCAAAACGCACAAATCATGGAACAAACAATCACTAGTGTTCAAGAAGAGATCGCACAATTAGAAGCGCAATTAACAGGAAACATGTTCGAGGACATGGAAATTCGCGACAAGATCCACAATTTGAAAATGAAAGTAAACGGCGTTCGCCCAATGGACAGCCACATTGAATGTGTTGGGTGTGGGTCGTAATGACTAAATTCTAAGTTCTTGACCTGTCAATCAAAAAAGTTCTAAATAGGTTTCCTTCCAGGCATTGACGCTCCAGTGGTCTTCAATGCTCTGGCGGGCGGCTTTTCCAGTAGCTTTTCGCATTTCAGGGTTACTCAGTAGCAAGCGCAATAATCTTTCCCAGTCTTCCGGATTTTCTGCCAAATACCCATTTTCGCCATGTTGTACAATTTGTGTATTTACTCCGATGGGCGAAACAATAGCCACTGAACCCAGTGCCATATATTGCAATGCTTTAAAACCGCATTTTCCCGCACTCCACTGGTCTTCCACTAAGGGCATTAAGCCAATATGAAAGCGTGACAGATCCTCAATTTCTGTTTGAAGATTCCAATCCTGATATACCAAACTTTTGAGGGGGAATTCTGGTCGTTTATTGGAAATGATACGCAATTCAAAAGGGAATTCGTGTTCCAATTTTTGAAGTATCGGAACCAAAGGGTCCAGATAGCGCATCGTGCTGTGTGTACCTGTCCAACCAATGACTAATGGAGATTGATCGTGATCCACAAGGATGTTGTGATGATTATCCGTGTCAATTGTAGTTGGAACACGCAAGACGTTGGCGTTAAATTGTCGGGCATAATCAGCGAGGTAATCGTTCCCAGCAGTAACCACTTTGGCCCAACGCATCAGCTTGTTTACTTTCCAATAGCACTTTAATTTCTGGAATCGGGCATTCGCAGCACTGTAGTTAGGTATCCAAATAGCATCATCGAAATCATAGATGTAACTACGGCGCAAAATTTTAACCAGGATCCATTCAAACACTGGTGGACCGATGTGCGACATTTCGCGGTGCATAAAAATGTGTTTCGCTCCGATCAGCTTAAAAAGCAACCCAAATCGACGGATGAAATTCCAGCATAATTCCAGAAACTTGATTCCAAATTGTCCGGGTTTGTAAAGGCGATCCCAGCTTTTTTGCGTGTGGAATGCATGGTATTTGATCTGGAAATCGTTGGCCTCTAGGTAGGTCAAGTACTGTTCAAAACGAAAACGTTGAGATGGGGCCTCACCTTTTGGATAAGGTGCTATAATATGCAGGACCTTTCGTTTAGCTTCCATTTAGATCAATTCTGCGTATATATTGGCATAAGAATCAACACCTTTTTCCAGTCCGAAAAATTCTTTTGCTCCAATCTGAGTACTTTCTTTATCAAAATCTGTCAAGTCTAGGTTGAATTGTTCCAACCCTGCTTCAGAAAGATCTGTTAGGACCATTCCGGATTTATATTTCCTAACGATCATGTCCGTGTCGCCAACTCCAGCATTACAGATCAATGGAATCCCCATCGCCATCAATTCCCCTTGTTTAGTAGGGGACGAGGCCATTTTAGAGAAAGTGGGACGGATAAAGAAAATGGAACAATCAAATAGGGAAATATAGGTAGGAACCTCACTATGACGTGCTGAAACGATTTGAATGGAATTCCGGCTTAAATGCAATTTTTCTGCGGCTTTCCAAATGGCTCGTCGATTTTCTTTTGTGACGAAAAGAAACAATGCCTGTGGATTTTGTTTTCGGATCTGTTTGAAAACCAAGAGCATTTCGTGCAACATGTACCACGTGCCGATCGAGCCAACATATCCAACGACAAAATGGTTTTCCAATTGATGATTGCGCTTGTGACGTTCCCGATCATGTACTGCAATGCTATCAGGGTTAAATAATTTGAGATCCACGCAACACGGGATTACGGAGATTTTTTTTTCATTAAACCCTTTCATATTCCAAGAGAGGATTTCCTTTTTTCCTTCAAGGGTAAGACTTACAACGGCATCCGCTTGTTGCAAAAACTGTTTTTCTTTTCGTTTGAAGAAATTGTAAATGCCCTTAAAGATAGGATTTTTCAGATTCCAAATTCCACCTTCAATGCGCTCGTCGGCCCAGAATCCTCGCATATCAAAGAGCATTTTCACCCCTTTGCGTTGTAAAGCAAGTCCAATGATCGCAGACAAATAACTGCGGCAGTGAACAAGTTGAAAATCATGTTTCTGATGTAATTTCACTGCAAGACGTTTCATACGGTGCAAATCGTACAGCGTAGAAAATACCGGTGGTTTTTTTGTGTAATGCAATGGGAACCATTCGATTCCATGTTGATTACACAACTTTTGAATGTGCGGTTTGTCTTTTTTGTATCTATCCGGTTTTTCAAAACTGATCAAGGTAAAAGCATAGCCTTGCTCTGTCAATCCGATCAAATAAGGCAATACCTGACTTTGCCCTAATGGGTCGGTCATCCCGTCATAGGAAAGGTAAAGCACGCGCTTCATTACAATCGTTTATTTGGGAATAATTTGCGATAAATCCGGTAGATACGCTCGATACGCTTTTCGTCGTTGGGGAAGTCTATATAGGTTTTGGGAGGCAAAGCCATGATGCGGTCGAATTCATCCAAAGAAATGCCAAGTTTCTTACAGATGAATTGTTTATCCTCTACTACTTTAGCCTTATCATATGATGGATTCTCGAGTAATTTCAACGCTTCATCACGTGATAACTGTCCCGCGCAAATCTGTGTGGAATAAGTTGCCAAACGATAATCAATATTCCATTTAACAGGAAGCATATAAGATTGCCAGAACCCCGTGTAACGGGATTCATAGTGCTTTCCGCCGTAATATTGCCAACCCAATTCTGTTTCTAGGAATTTTCGTGCTTCGTCCTTGTTGTAAGGAACGTAATTCAAGATGTATATGGTTTTGATTCCCTTGACGAACTTGTAATACGATTCTCCCAAATAACCTATTGCCGGTACTTTTTTGCGCTTAACAGTTCCATAGGTTTTTAAAATGTGATCATATAACTTCATATCCTTCATCACATGATAACCCCATTGGCGCGGTAAAATTCCCTCTGAAGTATAATTCCCTCCGGAGATGAGGTACTTAATACCATTTTTTGCGGCGACTTCGTGCAATGATGCAGGGATCGCTATATCTGTAGGAATTTCAATGTCCACAATGGATGAACGCAAAAATGCCAATTGGATCTGCTTGAATTCTTCCCAGTCCATAACATAGCTCATATAATCCAAGCCTAATTTTTGGGCAACATTCTTGATGTTTCGAACGGCAATCTCTGAATCCCAGCCATTATCTAAGTGCAAAAGTAAAGGACGTAAGCCAAGTTTTTTACACAGATAAGCGGTATAGCAGCTGTCTACACCACCTGAGATTCCGACTAAACAATCGTATTTTTTACCCTGACCAGCTTTTTGAATGTTGGCTACAATTGCTTTTAATTGTTGATCAGAACGCTCACCGTCGTAGACATCTCTATGGATGTTGTTGTAAAATTCATTGCAATGATTGCAGTGACCTTCCGCATCGAAAACGATGTCCGGATCAGTCGTGTCCATTACGCAGCGAGTACATTGACGATAAGTCGTAGTCATAAAACAAAGTTAAGCAAGCTACGCTGAATTCAAAGTGTTACCTGGTAAAGATTGACACAAGATATAGGCGAACGAATAGAACTGCTATTCGAATGAAAGTTCGCCGCGTTCCGGGTAATTGATCAGCACTCCTTTCATGGATCCTTGGTACACAAACAAACTACCGGCAGCAAGGCCGGTTGCCTTTCCTTGAACAAAGGCATCTTTAAGATCATTCAGTTTGCCGGCGCCGCCCAACGCAACCACTGGAATGGTCACGGCTTCTGAAACATTTCGGATCAATTCAAGATCGTAGCCTTGCATCTTGCCATCTCTTTCAATGCTTTGCACGATCAACTCTCCCGCACCCATAGCCTGCATTTGTTTTGCAAATTCAACGGGTGTCTTGCCACTCGCCTTGGTGCCGTTGATCGTCCATGTTTGCAATCCGCCCAAAAACTTTTTCTTCACATCCATGCAAACAACGATTGTAGAAGAACCAAAGGTTGCAGCAGCTTTGCGAACAAACTCCGGATCCGTTGCTGCAGATGCGTTGATGATCACTTTCTCTGCGCCAGCATTAATCAGCTCGCGGATTTCTTGAATTGTACGAATACCTCCACCAACGGCAAACGGCATATTGGCTTCATCTCCAATGTCTTTCACTAGTTCCGGCGAGATGCAACGATTTTGAGCTGTTGCTTCAATATCTAGGAAAACGAGTTCGTCCGCTCTAAGGTCGTTGAAAATGCGCACTGCATTTATAGGATCGCCAATGTAGGTGTATTGTTTGAAGCTTTCTGATTTCACCAAACCATTGTTTTTTAGCAGAAGCACAGGGATCACGCGCGGTCTAAACATAGCAAACGGGATTAAAGGGAAATGAAATTACGCATGAGTCGTTCACCGGTTTCATGGCTTTTCTCAGGATGATATTGTACGCCGAAAATATTCTCTTTTTCAAATGCAGAAACAAAGTTGTAATCGTAGTTTGTTTCATTGAGAATCAGATCATTTTCTTCGGTTTCAAAATGAAAAGAATGAACAAAATAAAAGGCAGCATTTTCATCAATACCGTCCATTAGTTTACTTTTTTTAGTTATGTGTACTGTATTCCATCCCATGTGAGGCACTTTATAATTTAGTGTGTCGGTAACTTGAAAACGTTTGATAAATCCATTCACCCATGCTAATCCATTGCAATTTCCTTCTTCGCTGTGTTTAGCCATGAGTTGCATGCCTAAACAGATCCCTAAAATGGGAGCTTTACGAACTAAAACAGCTTCATTCAGCGCATCAATTAAGTTTAGGTTTTTTAATTGATCCATAGCATTACCAAAGTGCCCCACTCCAGGCATAATGATCTTATCAGCTTTCAATACCAAAGACGGGTCATTTGTGACGGTTACCGATGAACCAACACGTTCTAATTTACGTCTAACAGATTGAATATTTCCAGCGTTGTAGTCGAGGATAATAGTTGAATGATCCATTAAAAATGCTTTTTGATTAATGTTGCAAGTTGTTTAACCTGATTAGTTCTTGAATAAACTTGAGTGTTAATTGAGTGACATGAAATAGATTTGTTTTCTTCAAATTCATCCGCATACAGATTTAGTATTCGAACCAAATCATCTTTGTCTTGTGCTATTTTTCCTGCATTGTGTTTTTTAATAGTATCGGCTTGAAGATTTTGATTGGCATTTATATCATTTATCCGATATAAAGAGTCCTTTAATTTATTGGCATCTGGATCGTTTTCAAAACAAAGCAATATAGACCGATTAACACCAAGATAGTCATAAATTTTTGTCCCCATATAGGCATAATAATTAAACAATAACATGACATGATGTTTTCTCAATCTGGGAATTAATTCATCATTAGAACATCTTGGTTCTAATTGAATATGTTGAATTAAATTGGGATATAACTTTAAAGCATCTTGTAAACGAGAAACTTGATTTAATCCATAAAAAACAATTTTGAATTTAAAATTAGGTCGAGCGTTTTTAAATTCAAAAACTGCTTCAAAAAAACGCTCTAAAGGATGCCATTCGTAAACAGTACCAGCATATGCTAAAGTTAGTTTCTCTTTTTCTTGTTGAATAGAAGTGCTTTTATCAATAAGTTGGTCATCATATCCATTTGAGATGATTGTTGTTGGTATCTTACCTAAAAGAGATTGTAATTTAGCAGCAATAAACTCTGAAACAGTAGTAATGTGTGAACTGTTTTTTACAATGCGTTTTTCATTCCATTTTAGAACAGAAAAACTGATGTTTTTTTTTCGTTCATAATAATGACTCCATGGGTCTCTGTAATCTGCAATCCAGGGAATTTGATGTTTCTTACTTAATTTGTTGGCATAATGAAATAAAACAAAAGGATCGCCAGTTGCAATGATAACATCAACTTTGTTTTGACTAAGGTATTCATCGGCTACTTTGTATATAGATCGTTTTGTGCCTGTGGGTAAGAAAAACTGTGAGAATTCACTAAAGAATGAAAAAGTTTTTCTCAAAAACACAAACTTATTTTCACCAAATTTAGTAATCAATCTATTCGGAAAATTTTGATAATATGGTGCCTTAAAAAGTTCACCGTTTTCAGTTACTTCATGTTCAATAAATGAAGATTTACTTGGTGCTATATAATCTAAAACTGAACCATTTTTATTGCTCCATTGTCGTGTTATCACAACCGGAAATACGTCATGTTCATGCAAGTGCTGATACCAAAAATAGGGGCGTATCCCACCTACAGATAAGTAAGGAGGAAAATCATAGGCTAACAATAATATGCGCTTTCGTTCCTTAGACATGTTAAGAATTGAAAATATTCAGCCGAAGTTTTCGCTTGATAAATGTATAAATAGGTCTGAATCGATCATAAAAATCCAAATCGCTATTGTACACGCGATGACTTACTTCTTTTTCTTCCAGGTATGCATCAAAATCGGAATTGGTCAAGCCTAATTTTTTAATAAAGAATAATCGATCTTTTTGAATTTCCGCTTCATCAATTTGAATTTCATTGAGTTGTTTTAGTGCTTCCTCTCTTGTTAGTTGATTACTACCTATTAAAACTGATAAATGAGAAACTCTTTTATCGATACCGAATTTTTTTGGAAGAATAGTTGATTGATAAAAACGTGTGAAAACATTTTCAAAGTGTTTACTTCCATAGTCTTTCCAATTGTAGCTTTCTTGAAGTATTTTTTTCGCTTCTGATTTATTGTATTCAATCAAATTTAAGGGACTGTAGAACTTTACTTTTTTTACTTTTTCAAAATATAGATAATCAAATGTCCCTATGAATTTCAATCGTTTTAATTGTAAAATTCCATGTGAGCGATGAATGTCCAAGATATTTTTCTTGTCAAGTTTATAATGTGTAAAGCTATCAGGCATTAGTCCTTCTGTTTCGTTGCTATATCCGTTTAAAATGAATTTAATTCCATGCTTATTTGCTATTCTGTATAAATAGGACATCATAGCGTTGTCAAAAGGAAGGTCGATGTCTAAAACATTTGCTTTTATGAAAGCTTTCTGAACATCTCTCATTTCCTCCCATGGAAGCACTTCTGCATAATAATCAAATTGAGTAGTATCGATTAAATTCTTTATGTTTTGAACTGATGCTTCTGAATTCCAACCACCATCAATATGAACTAACAAAGGAGAAAGTCCCCATTCTTTTGCTAAATGTACTAAATACGAACTATCTGCTCCTCCACTTAACCCAATTATACAATCGTATACTCCTTTTTGATTGGATTTAATAGTTTTAATAAAATCCTCTATATTATTCGTTGTTCGCTTTAATTTTGTTTGTTGCACAAGTTTTGTGTTGATTTCACACATATCACAAATACCGTTTTCGTTTAATCGAATCAATGGGTAATTGTTTGAATTAAACAAACATTTGATACATGCTTTATAGCTTGATGAAATATTATTTTTGATTAAATTGACTAGCAGTTCAGTTTGAAAAGAACGAGAATAAGTTTCTATGTTTTTTGTTTCGTTTTTTATTTCACCGGTTTCTTTAAACTCAACCCACAGATCTTTTAGAACACTTTTTAAGTGAACAGGATCTTGAACTATTATACCGGAATTGGTGTCCTCAATGATTTTTTTTTGAGGAGAATGATTTTTAGTTGTGAGGTTAGGTTTAGAGATTTTATTTACTCCAAAGTTGTCAAAACAAAAAAGTATTTTTTTACCTAAAAAAAGGTAATCATAAATTTTTGTACCTGTTATTTCATAATAATTAAATAATAACAGTGCGTGGTCATTTCTAATTTTGGCTATTAACTCTGCATTAGGAATACGTTCGTGAAACTCAAAATTTTGTTTGTTTACTGAGTGCTTTTCATTAATATATTGAAGAATTTTGTCTTGTAGGTTTACACCATAAAACACTAATTTCGCTCGTGCTTTTGAAGTTTGTAAAAAATCAACAAAAACATCAATAAAATCAATATATGGTTGCCATTCATATAGATTCCCAGTTATTGTAATTCGTAATTCTTCATTAGTAGTTTTTTCCTTTTGGATTTTTATAAAATTAGTTTCGTCGTAGCCATTTTCAATGATGTGAATTTTTTTTGAAGGATGATTCTTTTGAAGTAGTTCTTTGAAATAAGGATTTACTGTAGTAATAAAACGCACCTTTTTTAAGGTTTTGATTTCAAGGTGTTTAATGAAGTTTTTTATAAACCGATTTGTGATTTCAAAATTGTCGCTCCATGGATCTCTAAAGTCCGCTATCCACGGAATTTGATGTTTTCTTGAAAGTTTGTTCGCATAATGGAACAATACGAAAGGATCTCCGGTAGCTAAAATGAAATCTACCTTATTTGTTGCTAAATAACTATCTGCTGTTTTATAAAGTTCTCTTTTGCTTCCAATCGGAAGAAAATATTGAGAAATTTCCAGTAAACCTGTGATGCTCTTTCTTAATAGAACAAAATGTTTATCACCGTATTTATTGTATAATTTATTCGCAAATGTTTCCTTGTATGGTGCTTGAATGATAATTCCATTCTCCGTTTCTTCCTGCAAGGTCAATGAAAAGGTTGATTGCTGTGTGTAGGACTTATTTTTCCATTGTCTGGTTACAACAATTGGTAATGCACCTTTTTTTTTAAAGTGATTAAACCAGCCGCTAGGTCTCAATCCACCGACAGAAACGTATGGAGGAAAATCATAAGCTAGAATCAATACTTTTATCATTAACTAAAATTAATTATTTTCCTATGATTTGGTATTTTGCAGAAAAAATAGTGCTCATTATATGGCTAAAGAAAAAAAACAATTAGTTGTTTTAACATCTGGTTTTCCATTTGATGATAAAGAACCTTTCTTTGAAAATGAACTTGCATTTTTGGTTAAACATTTTGAGAAAATCATTCTTATTCCTGTTGATCGAGAACAAGATGGAGGTTTAAGGACTTTACATGCTAATTGTACTGTTTTATCTGGCGTTTATCTAGCTTCACAAACTAGTTATTTTTCAAAATTAAGGGCAGTATTTCGGGTTGATTTTATTAAAGAGCTATTTGAGATCATTAAAAATAAAGACTTTAAATTAACTGCTCTTACGTTAAAAACGGCAGTTGCAAGTCTTGCAAGAGCCAATAAAATGGCACGATTAATCGAACAACAAATAGATTTAACGGATGATACTGTTTTTTATTCTTTTTGGACAGATGATGCAGGGATTTCTCTTGCCTTATTAAAGCGGAAAAATCCTTTTTTAAAATGTGTAACACGTGCACATGGCTGGGATTTATATTTCACTACTAATACGAATCATTATTTGCCATTTAGATGGTTGATTACTTCTCAATTGGATCGAATAGTCACCGACTCAAAAGCAGGAGCAAATTATATCTCTAAAAACTGGACAAATGCCTCACAATTGGAAGTATCTGCTTCTCAAATGGGTGTTAAAAAACAAAATGTTGATTTGTATTTTGCGGCCTCTTTTGTTGTCGTAAGTTGTTCTAATCTTGTGCCTGTTAAACGTGTCCACTTATTGGCTGAAGCACTGAATGAAGTTTCTAAGACGAAACCACTTAAATGGGTGCATTTCGGAGATGGAGACTTGATGTCTGATATAAAGAGGCAAATTAATGATTTTCAGTCAACTAATTTTGAGGTAGATTTAAAAGGACATGTATTGAATGAAGAGGTATTAAATTGGTACGGTAAGAATGAGGTGACTGTATTTGTAAATGTGTCAGAATCGGAGGGGATTCCTGTTAGTGTCATGGAAGCGATGTCATTTGGAATTCCAGTGATTGCAACAGATGTGGGCGGGAATTGTGAAATTGTGGACGCTTCAAATGGACGATTAATCCCCGCCCAATTTGAACTTTCAGAGTTAGTTGAAGCTTTGATGTTTTTTGATAATCTTTCTGAAGAAGCATTCCTGAGTTTTCGCCATCAAGCATTGAAAACACAACAAGAAAGGTATCAAGATGCGATTAATTACGAGTTGTTAGTTGACAAGCTTAAACGTTAAGAATTGGATTTTTTCATTCTAGATTGAAATGCTTTTTTCACCTCATTATAAGAAGCTTTGATAAACCAATGAGCAAACAAAGCAGGGTAAATTCGAAGTGCTATCCATGGACTACTTCCTCGTCTTATTAGCTTAGTAGAAAAGGTGATTAAATTGAATCTTCGGATGATAAAAGCACTCAATTCCTTAAATCCATTACCACTTCCTGTAATAATGTGATTTGTTTTAGCGGGAGTTTTAACACGTTTGTGAAACAATTTTTCTTTTGAGTAGTAGCAGAAATCACCTAGAGCTAAATAATAACAAAGTGTAGGGAAAATGTTGTTATATGGGGTTTTGCGATTGGGCCACCACCAAATTGGAAATTCCACATCTTTAATTGCGCTTGTTTTGAAAATACCATAGCCAAAACCATCGCTTGGATGTTTGATGTAATAATTCAATCTTTTGTAACAGTTCGGATTAGAATAATTAAAATCTAGTGGCGTAGTAATGGATTGATCATGTTCATCTATTTCATGATAGATGGTGAAAGCTGAAACAGCAGTTGGGTTTTTCTCTAATAGTTGAATTAATTCAAAAGCAAAATTTGTTTCCCATAAATCATCGTCTGCAGCCCACATGAAATAGGGAGTGTCAGCTGACTGCAACAAAAATTCCATATTTTTTGATATTCCGAGATTCTTAGTTTGACGAATGTAGGTGATACGATTATCTTGAGCAGCATAACGTTTGCAAACTTCTTCAGATCCATCTGTTGCTCCATCATCTGAAATGATTAAATGGAATGAAACCTTTTCTTGTTTCAAAATAGAAATTAACGAAGCTTCAATGAAATCAATGTCATTGAACACAGGCATTCCAATGGTCAACTGTTGCATTTCAATGACGGTTTAGTTTTAGTTTCCTTCTTATTCGATTCCAAAAATCACGCTTGATTAAGCGATAAGTATGTTGTTTGTAATGTTGAAATCCGCTATTTTGCTCAATTCCCCAAAATACAATAGCTGGTTTTCCCAAAGCGCTTGCTAAAGTGGCAGTGCCGGAAGTCAAACAATACAATTGTGAACAAGAGTGGATTAGATCGCAAAAATCAAAAAGAGTAGGTGTTTCGATAAATTTTGTGTTGTCGTTGGGGATGAAAAGCGTTTTATTGCCTCTCAACTTCATAATGTAATCAAAATGGATTTTGTTTCTTTTGAAGTAAATCATGGCGTCTTCATCGATCACATTTCCAATCCAAGAAACAAAGTTAGGATCATATATAGTGTGGGTGAATTCAGAACGGAAACTGGGTTGGTAATACACTTCAGGGTTGTTCCATGTCAAACCATTGTCTAGTTGGTACCAATACATAACTTGATCCAATAAGTTGGTAGATGAGGTTGGATTTACTTTTTCAACACAGCTTGCAATATCACATTTGATTCCAGGTTCATCAATGAAACCATCCAAAAATGGATTCATTTCCCATATCAGTTTTTTATAATCGGGATGACCAAATTTTGAATGTTTAGAAATGAAAACATGGTCGTATTTCCCACTCTCTTTGGCTATTCGAGGAATATGACTATGAAAAAGATGGTCACCTAAACCAGCATAGCATATTTCAAGGATAAGTATACGATCCATACTATTTTAATTCATTGTATATTTTAGAATACGTTTTCCTTTACCTGTTTTTCTTGAGTACAAAATTGGAATGGTAAAATAATGTTTGAACACACTAAAATAATTGATAAAATCGATTTTGAAATCCTTTCTGAAAGCTTTGTTAAATTTCCAAATGATTAGAAAGTTCATTATGTAATTTGACTGTTTAATGAAATGATAGAGTATGTATCCACAAAAGCCATGAATTTTATAAAAAAGTAAAGCAGAAGAAAGATAGCTTTGTCTATTAGCCCATCTTCTATCCGGTGTGCTTCCACCATTTTCATGTTTGATAGTAATATTTGTTTCATGAATGATTTGAAATCCTTTTTTACTGACTCTATGGCACAATTCAATTTCTTCACTGTACATGAAAAAATCAGGATCAAAGTTGCCGCAGGTTGTTAAAACAGTTTTAGGGAACAACATGAATGACCCCATTACAGCATTCGTTTTTAGTTTTCTTGCAGGAAAAAAATAATTAAAAAGAATATTTTGATCAATTAATTTCCTATAACTGGCAATAGTTGATGTAAATCGTTGAATACTACCATCCATATTTAACGGTTGGCATCCAAGAACACCGGCATTAGGAATTGACGAAATCACATTAATTGAACGTTCAATAGCATCGTTTTCTAAAAGTATATCTGAATTTAACAATAGTACAAATTTTCCTTTTGCAAGTTGAATGCCTAAATTATTTGCCCTTCCAAATCCTTCATTAATAGGGTTGCTGATCCATTTAACATTTTTATGGACTGAAGTTACCAATTCTTCTGAATCGTCCTCTGAATGGTTGTCAACAACGATTATTTCAAAGGTAATGGCATTACTTACAGTATTATAAACACTTTCAATGCATTTTTCGGTTAATGCAGGTGTCTTATAATTGACAATAATAATTGAAAGATCAATCATTTATACTCTACTGTTTTGACGGTTATTTATTTTTCAGCGAGCGAATAATTCTCAATGGGAACGTGAAAAACTTCCCTATTCTATATGTTTTTGAAGCATAGATTTCAACCTCTTTATTAATGATTGCATCTAATACAGCTTGAGCATTGAAAATGCTTGTATCAATAAAATTCATGTTTTCCAAAGTGTTGTCTGATGCTATACAGATGTTGTACATCGGGACACTTAAGGTTTTGGCTGAATCAATTTTTTCAAAATCACCATTGAACTCTGCAAATGCAGTTGAATGACCATCGTCAGCAACAATGATACTGTTGTAATATAGGTTTTGATTGAAATGTTTTGAATAAGAAAAGTGTTTACTTACGAGCGATTTGAACTCTTCAATATATAATTCCTTTACATGAAAAGGATTCGTGTATTTCGGGATGTCGGTATAATTTTTTTTGTCTGGTGATGATATAATAACTTTCCCTCCAGGTTTGAGAACACGCTTAAATTCAAGCATCATTTGTTCGTGTTCATCATGGTGTTCAATCGTTTCAAAACTGACGATTAAGTCAAAAACATGATCCTCAGATGGGATTGAAGAAGTAGATCCTAACTTATATTGTAAATTTTTCTTTGAATATTTTCTATTTGCGAATTGAACGACTTTCTCATCAATATCGACCCCAACTACTTCTAGTGCTACCTGAGCTAATAAATTACTTCCATAGCCTTCACCAGAAGCTATGTCCAGTACTTTTTTATTGCGAGCTAATTCAAGTGAGATTGCATATCTATGAAGATGATGAATCATGATTTCACTTCTCTTTGTTGTTGTTAAACGTTCTCCTGTAAAATCAAATTCGTTCATAGTTTTTTAATTTCTGATTTGAAATTTATTCTGAGTAGACCTGGAATTTGCCCACCATATGCCATTTTTCTGTCAATTTTACTTTCTACTACATCTATTGTAACTACATCTTTTATATCAAGATGAACCTCCATTGTTTTTAAAGTAGTTATAGCTACACCAATTCGATAAGTTAGATTATTCAAAGTGTTTTTTGGAATCCAACATACGCATTTATAAATTCCTTTTTCATGAACTTGTTCTTCCAGAATAAGTATAAAACACAAAACATTAGTAGAACTATATATATGAAAATTAGGAGAAGGAGAGCATTGGTCATCAAATACCTCATAGGTAATTTCGATACCAATTTCTTCATCTAACCCAGCTTGTTTTATTTGAGCGAAATTTGAATCTATAAGTTTTACTTCATTAAGTCTTACGGTTGAGTCCCCTGGTCTTTGATCTTTCCCCCAAATTTTTGAAGAATTTTCAAAATTGTTGGTATATGACTGTATGATTGAATGGATAGGTCCAATTTCTTTTATTTGACCTTTTTCTAAAAGAATTCCTTTATTACATAATGATTGCACAGCTTCAATATCATGACTCACAAAAATCACCGTTCTACCTTGACCTGCAACGTCTTGCATTTTTCCTAAGCACTTCTTTTGAAACTCGGCATCCCCCACAGCTAGCACTTCATCTATTATCAAAATTTCAGGTTCTAAGTGTGCCGCAACAGCAAAGGCCAAGCGCACGTACATACCTGATGAATAATGCTTGACAGGAGTGTCAATGAATTTATCAATTCCCGAGAATGCAACAATTTCATCAAATTTTTCAGCAACTTCTTTTTTGGTCATCCCTAAGATTGTACCATTGAGGTAAATATTTTCCCGTCCTGTTAACTCGTGATGAAAACCGGTACCTACTTCCAAAAGGGAGGCTACTCTGCCGTTGATTTTTATTTGGCCTTCTGTTGGTCTTGTAATTTGAGAAAGTAATTTTAACATGGTACTTTTTCCCGCACCATTTCGTCCTATTATTCCTACAACATCACCTTTATTGATTTCAAAACTGATGTCTTTCAGTGCCCAAAATTCTCGTGATGTATCGTATGCGTTTTTGTTGAATAAAGCTTGTAATGAACCGCGAAACGATTCGTTTTTACGCATGCCAATGATATACTTTTTGGAAATGTTTTCAACTTTTATGGCTAATTCTGGATTCATTTGATCTTTATTGAATTAAACATAATCAGCCATTTCTGATTCTACTTTATTAAAATAGAAAAGCCCTGAAATAAATAGCACTAACACCATGACAATGGAAATCCAAAAAAAACCTCCTGGGGGATCTCCACCAAAAATTGACCAACGAAAACCTTGAATGACTCCTGCCATGGGATTAAGAAAATAAATTTCTGCAGCCCATTTGGGTAAATGTTGTGTGGCAAACTCCGCAGGATAAGCGATGGGCGTTATATAAAGACCAATTTGAACAATAAAAGGAACTACATGTTGAAAATCCCTGTATCGAACTGTAAGTGCACTCAACCAAATCCCCGCTCCTAAAGCGGCAATAATTCCAATTATTAAGAAAAAAGGTGCTAACCAGAAATTGCTACTTGGATTGATCTGAAAGTAGATCATTAATACGATTAAAATAATCAAGGTAATTCCAAAATCAATCAAACCAACAATAGCTTTTGAAAGTGGAATAATGATACGCGGAAAGTATATTTTTTTAACCATTTCTTGATTCGTTATTATCGATGAACCAGAATTAGTTAAAACATATGAAAAATAAGTCCAAATACTCATTCCTGCTACAGTAAAAATCAAATGTGGAACAGGTGTCTTTACACCCACAAATTTTCCAAAGACCAAACTTAAAATAAGAATTGTTACGACGGGTTGAATCAAAGCCCATAATAACCCAATAGTCGTTTGGGCGTATCTAACCCTAAAATCTCTCCAAGAAAGTGTCCAAAAAAGATCTTTGTATCGGCCTAGTTCCCGGAAGTCCGGAAAAAATGAACGCTTTTTTGAATCAATGATTTTAGTGCTCATGATTAAATATTCTTTTCTAATTCAGATACCTGTTTGTCTGTGCTTTTGTCTTTAGTGAGTTTGTACAAGAGTATTAACACAAAAAACGGAAGGACAGGGGCTTTTAATCGCGCTAATATACCAAATAGTCCAGATGTAAAACCAACGAAATAAGCTAAAATAAGCACATAAATGATACTGAAAATAAAGTACTCTTGGGTGATGAGTACCTTGATAGGTACACCTTTTCGTGCTGTCAAAATCATTTTGACAAAAAAGTAAAGCAACAGCAAACTTTCTAAACCATTCAGGATCATAAGTGCATTCCCGGCTTCCCAAATAAACGGTCGAAAAAGCGTGGTTACTACGGCCATTGGTATCACTGTAATTAAATTAGTTGGGGAAAAATCGGTAATTCCCAGATCATACTTTTTGCCCTTATAAGTCTCGTTGTTTTGAAAATCTGAATGAATGATTTCTGCGGTTTCAACAATTTTGTTTGCCGAAAATTCTCCAAATAAATTGGAGCTATTGAGATAAACAAAGAAAAGGCCTAATACAACAGCCGAACCTACAAGTCTTGTAATGATTTTGGTGATGAATGGTTTATGTCTATTAAGTAAAAACACGATCATTATTGAAATAGGAAAATATACCGTTATCAATACAAAAGGACGAACGGCATAAAGCAAAAAGCTGAAGAACATTAATTGCACCATCAATGAAAATGTAATACGTTTTGATTTGTAGAGATAATGGAAAAATGCGGCCACCGTGCCGTAAATAGCACACAAAACAATGGTGTCTTTTGAAAGTCCTGAACACCAAAAACCAACAGAAGGAATAAACAAAAAAGCAATTGCTAAGTATTTTGTCTGAATATTCGAAATCTGATTCATTAGAAGGAAAAAACGCCAACTGATCCATCCAGATATAACACCAAAAAACACATTAAGCGTTATATAACTTCCAAAAGAGAAAAATGAGAAAATACTTGCAACTTTACAAACAAACCATGAATTGGGTTCACGGTAAATCCATCTCGGCGGCCTGCCTATTTCAGACGTGAAATAACTTGCATATTGGTCTTCTACTGGTGTCTTCATCATCTCTGTGATATAATTGCTTGGAGAATCATAAAAAACCTTGTTAAGTTTTAAAGCACCTTGCCAATATGCCATCGTATCGCCGCCATCATATACAAAAATGTAAATAAGGGCGAAAATGGTACTAGCTATCAACTTCCAATAAAAATGGGCAAGATAAAATTTGAATTCTGGCTTCGTTCTATTCTTGATGTAAATGATATGCGCACCTGCAATAAAAATAAGGAGCCATCCTACTATTGATACGATATCAATCGCTGTAAAAAACTCAAATTTCATATTCAACGATGATGATAAGGTTCACCTTTCAAAATGGTCATCGCACGATACATTTGTTCAATAAAGAACATGCGGATCATTTGATGTGAAAAGGTCATTTTCGATAAGGAGATCTTCCCCTGAGCACGCGCATACAACGAGGTATGAAAACCATAAGGCCCTCCAACCAGAAAGTAGATATGCTTTCCTCCACGATTAAATTGCTCTTGTAGAAATTGTGAAAAGGCAACAGAACTAAATTCTTTTCCATTTTCATCCAAAAGGAATACAGAATCCCCGGATTGGATTTTTTCTAAGAACATTTCAGCCTCTTTTTGTTTGATCTGTTCTTCACTCAAATTCTTGGCTTGTTTCACATCCGGTAAGATTTTTAACTCAAAAGAGATATAATGGGCTAGGCGCTTTAAATATTCTTTTTCGCCCTCTTCCAGAAATGATTTCCCCGTTTTTCCTATGCATAGTAGCGTTACGTGCATGCACGAAAGTACAATTATTTAACGATTTTTTTGTGGATCGAAGGCCCTATTCGTAACTTAACTCCATTACTTGCGTAAACATACCCGCACTTTGTAAGCTAAAGAAACATGAGAAAGTTGCTACTACTGTCATTCAGTATTTGGATTTTTGCCGGATATGCACAAAATGACACCACACGTTTGACGTATTTGCTGGAACAAGCTCCGGAAAAAGAGCAGTTGTTTGAATGTTCAAATATGATGAACGATGGTTATTTCTATCAAGCTAATTTGTTGGCTGATAAATTGTTGGCGCGCCAACCCAATAACTGCAATTACAATTTTCGTAAAGGCTACATTCTCATGGAATTGCATCAGGATTATGTAAATGCCTTGCCGTTTTTGGAAAAAGCGGTAGAACAAACTACAAAGATTTGGGATCAATACAGTACTACTGAACAAAAGGCGCCAACAGATGCTTTGTTCGTTTTAGCGCGTTGTTATCACCTCAATTTGCAGATTGATAAGGCTAAAGCTTTTTACAACGAGTTCATTAGTACGTCGAATCCAAAATCGGCTAATATTTTGATGGCTAAGTTGCATTTGAAGCAATGTGAAGTAGCAGCTTACGAATTGGCTCACCCCAAAACAGCTATTATAGAGAACTTGCAAAGCCCTGTAAATACTGCGCTCCCAGAGTATTCACCTGTGATTTCACTAGATGGTTCGGCGCTTTACTATACATCCAGAAAACGATGGGAGGGAGCAGATCCAATTGAGCACAGAGATGATCGCTTGTATCAATATCCGGAAGATATCTATGTTTCTTACTTAACATTTGATAGTACTTGGACGGATCCTTTGCGAATCGAATTCTGTGATCCTGCTCAAAATGAAGCTACCATGGCTGTAAGTCCGGATGAACGCCGTATTTACCTGTATCAAGATACCGAAGGTAGTGGTGATATTTTCTATTCCAATGTGACCGATGAGCGATTCAAAAAGATCGATCACATAGAGAACAAGCAGATCAACACCTCAGATTGGGAAACTCACTGTACGGTAACACCGGATGGAAAAACCATGTATTTCGTATCTAATAAGAAAGGTGGTTTTGGTGGCCGTGATATTTATCGCTGTGACAAATTGGAAAGTGGTGAATGGGGTAAGCCGGAAAACTGTGGACCTACCTTGAACTCTCCTTTTGATGAGGAATCGCCGTTTATTTCCGTGGATAACAAGACCCTTTATTTCTCGAGTAATGGGGAAACATCTATGGGAGGATTTGATATCTTCCAATCGATTTTGGACTCAACAGGAAAGTGGTCAAAACCAATGAATCTTGGCCACCCTTTTAACTCTTGTGGAGATGATTTGTTCTATACCACAACGTTTGATGGATACACGGGATATTTAACTTCTGTTCGTCCTGAAGGGAAAGGGGAAAAGGATATCTACATGATCAAGAATGATTATTTGGGAATTTATCCATTGGCCGTATTGAAGGGAAATATTCGCTTGCGAAACGGTGCTAAAATGCCCGAAGATCTGGCGATTGATCTGAAATGTAAGTCATGTGAAAATGATGTTACACGTCACTTATTCCCAAGATTCCGAGATGGATTCTTCATGGCGGATTTAGGTTTGTGTACGCAATATGACCTAGTTTATACTCGAAATGACGGAAAGGAGGTTGTTTACACAGATACTCTTTCAACGAATTGTGGCTATTTGCAACAAGTAGTTTACAGAGAGTTGTGGTTAGATGCTTCTGGTAAATTATCGAGATTGTACTTCATAGATGGGACTATTCGCGATAGTAAAACAAACGAAGTGGTTGCTGATGCGAAGGTTACACTTAAAGATGCAAGTACCGGAGAGATTCTGGCCAGCGTTATGACTGACTCAAAGGGATATTTTGTTTCGGATTCGATCTTTGGAAAATTGCCAGGTGATCCGATGAAAATACATTTGGATGTTACCAAAACTGGATACGCTCCTACATCGGTAGATGCTGACATTACGTTCGGAGGTGAGCCTACAGTACATTTGAATGAAGTTATCAATCCGTTGGTTGCTGAGTTGGAAGTTGGAACAGATCTTGGTTTGGTGATCAACCCGATTTACTTCGATTACCGTAAATGGAATATCCGTCCTGATGCCGCAGCTGAATTGGATAAGATTGTTAAGATCATGAAGGACAATCCAAAGATAAAGATCGCTTTGGGTTCCCACACAGATGCGCGCGGTACGGATGAGGAAAACCGAATTCTGGCTGATAAACGTGCGAAGTCATCGGTTGACTACATCATTTCTAAGGGTATCGCCCGCAATCGAATTACGGGTACCGGATACGGTGAATCACAATTAAAGGTGTCTAATGAGGAAATTGATGCAACATATCTTTGGGTTGACAAAGAAAAATTACACCAATTGAACCGACGTACAGAGTTCATTATTGTTGCCAAGTAATCCTTGGGATAGTTATATGACTAAGGCTGCCAGATTTGGTGGCCTTTTTTTATGCTGTTTTCTTTCGGACCTTGACAATACTGTTGATCCAAAAAAGAAGCACACAATATGCAGCGATAAAGGCAGGTAAGAGATAACGGTCTTCATTCAAGCGCTGGATCCAAAACAAATAGACTAAATAAATAAGGGTGCCAATCGCTAGATACCTGAGAGGATGCTTGTGAATAATGCCGGCCGGTAGTAATACGAAACTAAAAACAACGAGCAATAACGAAGCAATCCTTAGGAACTCAACTAGCCAAGTGCCGCGATAGGTATCTTGAAAGATTCCCAAATTCAGATGACTCTTCGGCAGTTGTTCTATCATTCCTTGAAGCGGTGTGTATACATAATATCTCCAGGGATATTCAGAAACTAACTGCTTCCGTAGCAACTTGATGCTTTTGTTGAATTCTTGTTCTGAACGAGTCAGTTTCATTGCCTTTTCATCAATCGCTCTTTGGGTAACTTGGCCCCACTTTATGAGGGTGCCATGAACTGAAGCTGCGTCAATTGGTACATGCCTTCCTTGGCAGTATTCTTCTACGGCTTTAAGATCCAAGTTTCCGTCTAATGCCTTTCCGCAAAGTTCATGGAATAATTCTGGCTTAGTTTCCCAAATGCGAAAGAGATCTGACAATTTTTCATGTGGAGGTCTGTATGTACTCAAATTCGCTTCATGGTAAATAGGATGCAGGTCCAACAAATGTCCTGTGTAATATGCTTTTCTACCTTCCCAACCTAAAACCGCCAGGAGCATGATGAAAAATGCTATTTTCCAGTTTCTCCCCACGAGGTGTATGCGTTCGCGCAGTCGAATAATAAACCATGGGAGAAACAAGAGGAGCAGCACGGGACGAAACAGATAAATAAGCATTAAGAAGCTTCCCAAAATGAATCCGGACCTGTTTTGATAGAATAAAGTTATTCCAATCACGATCAATGAAACAACCAATGCCTCGCTGATGGAATAACTCAAGAATCCGTAAAAACAAGGAAGCACCGTGAAAAGGAACAACCCCGTAACGCACCAAATCTGTGAAGTAGCTAATAGTAATTGATTCAAACATCGAATGGCGATGAGGTGGAGTAGTATGGCAAAGATCATGAAGATCACTTTGCTCCCGCCTGGAGAAATCCAAAAGCCAATGGCGTAGATCCATCCTACAAGTGGAGGACGTTGTACATAAGAGGAAGGCCCTTCTGAGTTGTCTTTCCAAACGCCATGATCGATCCAATTCTCGGCTGGTCGTAAATAAGATGCATCGTCTGCAGTTTCGTGAATGCCAAAAGGAAGTTGGAAGGCGCGTTGTTCCAGGGCAATACTTATAAGGATCATTACTAATCCGAAAAGTATCCAACCAAGTGTTTGCCTTTTGTGCTGCATGTACAAATTAACGGATTTCCTGTGAGATCAAGCGTGTAAACCTTCGTTTCACTTTTTTTAAGAACTCGTCTACTTAGGCATTATATTTGTTAACTTGTTGCCGACTAAAAAAATACGATATGGGAATCTTGTTTTCTTTACTTACTGCTTTTTTATTGAGCATCGTTGGGGGAGATGTGCCTTATACGCAAGTTGAACGAGCTATTGCTGACGGAGATGCAGCAAAGGTTGTAAGTTATGGAAAAGAAAAGATCTTGTTGAACGTGTTTGAAAAGGATGGGGTCTATGCGAGTTCGCAAGCTACTCAAATCCTAAAAGATTTCTTTCAGAAAAATCCTGCGAGCTCATTCAAGTTTTCCTACAAAGGAGCAGTGAGCGATGGAGCAAGTGCAATGGGTAATTACCAGTCGAAAGGAGAGACTTACCGGGTAACGGTCAAATGGGCTAAGATATCCGGAGAATATAAGATCGAAAGTATATCAATTTTGAAGTCCTGAGAAATCAGGATTTTTTTTGCTCCAAAGTGTTTAACTCATCCTGAAGCGACTACCTTTGCCTCATGTTACAAGAGATCATTCAAAACGCCTTGCGCGAAGATATTGGTGAGGGAGACCACTCTGCATTGGCATGTATTCCGGCAGAAGCTGTTGGAGAAGCGAAATTGTTGGTGAAGGATTCCGGGATCATTGCTGGTGTGGAACTGGCTGAAATGATCTGTAATGAAGTGGATCCGACTTTGACGTTTGAGACCTTTATCAAGGATGGAACTCGTGTAAAAAATGGCGACATCGCTTTTGTTGTTCGTGGAAGTGCCCGATCTATCTTAGGTGCAGAGCGTTTGTTATTGAATTTTATGCAGCGCATGTCAGGAATTGCTACACTTACCAATGAATATGTGCAATTGATCGATGGAACATCTGCGAGATTGTTGGATACACGCAAGACTACCCCGGGCATCCGTTACATGGAGAAATGGGCAGTGCGCATTGGCGGAGGACACAATCACCGCTTTGCCTTGTACGATATGATCATGTTGAAGGATAACCACATTGATTTTGCTGGTGGTATTCGCGAGGCAATTGAACGTACAGAAAGCTACTTGAGCAATTTGGGGAAATCACTCAAAGTGGAGATCGAGGTGCGTGATCTGAATGAATTGCAGCAGGTTTTGGATACAGGAAAAGTAGATCGTATCATGTTGGATAATTTCACGCCAGCTTTACTAAGTGAAGCCTTGAAAATGATCGATGGACGTTTCGAAACAGAAGCTTCAGGAGGTATAACGAAAGAAACGATCCGTTCATTTGCCGAGACCGGTGTGGATTACATTTCAGTGGGGGCCTTGACACATAGCTTTAAAAGCTTGGATATGAGCTTGAAGGCGTCATTCTAATTCACTTCCACTAATAGGATACACACATCATCCAGTTGTTCCTCAGTGCGTTTCCAATTTAGAAAAGCATTTTTTAAATATGCTAATTGCTCAGCAGGGGCTAACTGAAGGCTGCCTTCATACCAATTGCGCAAGCCTTTTGTTTTGATCTTCTTCCCTTGTTCCCCGCCGAATTGGTCCGGGTATCCATCCGAGAACAGAAACAATCGATCACCTTTTTGCAACTGCATTTCCAATTCCTCAAACGGTATTTCGCGCTCGCTTTTTCCCACTGGACGCTTTGTGGCATCTAAGAAATGAGTGGTTTCAGATCGGCTCACCCAAAGAGGATTATTAGCTCCTGACCAGCGTAATTGATAGGAATTTTGGTCAAAACAAGCAATGGAGATATCCATTCCATCTGACAAATGCTGCGTGTTGGTACTCAAATAAGCTTTCAAATAGTCATTCACGTGCTCTAGAAGTAGTGCAGGACTTGGTGTATTTAATTTTCGGACGCTTTCATTGAGCGCATTCGTACACAATACACTCATCATTGCACCGGGAACACCATGTCCGGTACAATCTGCTACTGCTAAAAAGACAAACTCCTTATCTTGGATTTTCTGAACAGTGATCCAGTAGAAATCACCGGCAACAATATCCTTCGGCAAATACCACAAATGGAATCGCAAAGGCAAGTAAGTGTCTTCAATTGACGGTAAAATGGCTTGTTGAATGCGTTGTGCGTAATTGATGGAATCTACGATCTCTGCATTCTTTTCTGCCAGTTCATTGCGTTGTTGTAAGACTTCAGCTGTCCGTGAGCGCACTTCTTTTTCCAGTTCTATGTTCAGGTTGTCTTTAAGGGCATTTGCTTCCGCAAGCGCAATGATTGATTCGTCGTTGATGTATTTGAACCGCTGAAGAATACCAATTGTCAGAATGATCATTTCAAGCGCGGTTCCTAATTGCAAACCATATGCTGCTAAGAAACTATCCGGGATGACCCCGAAATTTCTTAGAATGAAAATAAATACCGTAACCTGTAATAATGAAAACGCGATGAGATAAGTGTAGGCAGCACGTTCTTTTTTTCGCAAAATTATCAGAAGTGGTATGAAAATGGCCAGATTGAGCAACAAGGTCATACTGTTAATGCTTATTGCAGTGATCCAGAGAAAAATAGGAAGTGGGATCAATGAAAGGAGAGCATTCGCCAATAAGATCCATTGAAACTTCTGAAACACAAGCGCGAATCGAGGTAAATGTTTTCGGATGTTCAGGTATTCTAGGGTGAATTTGAGGAAAAAGAAAACTCCTAAGCTGGCAAAAAGAGGATTGGCTCGATTGATCATGAAAGTCCATTCGGGCCATAAGTATTTGGATGCAAGTCCGAGCAAGGAAAATTGAAGTAGGGTAAAAGTGAGTGCATACCCCGTATACCAATAAGCAATTCGTTGTTTAAATAAGATCCCAACCGCCAAGTTTAGAAGGATGATGAAACCCATGATCCCGAATAGGACACCAAAAAAGAGTTGGTTTTTACTTTGTTTAACCTGGCCATAGCTCTGTGCCTCGAGCGATGCGTTGAAATAGAATTGCTCACCTCCGTTATTTACGCGAAG
>JACCEA010086533.1_pt1 | contig 70538 bp, 124 predicted proteins | sample 7449851 | NCBI WGS metagenome assembly JACCEA01 (sample SAMN15323453, study PRJNA562643) | freshwater metagenome | isolation source: river surface water | place: USA:Blue River Watershed | collected 2017-08-18 | reverse complement strand
CTTCACGAGGCTCTTGAAAGAACCCTGGGTTCGTGTAGTTGTCTCCATTGGACGCATGATCTCATAACTCATGTGCCTTTGGCGAACTTGACCGCCCGAATCTCACGGGTTTCTCATAGGCCAAGACTCGCGGATCCTTTTCTGCTTTTGACATACTTTGGACCTACTATCTTAGTTTCTTTGCGAAACGTAAATTTATATAGCTCATCTTTCATATTATAGCACGAAAACCGGTAATTATCGACGCATTTTGGCAATATCTACTGCTTCTTCATCCGAAAAGATTGGAACAGCATTGCTCTTGTGCATGGTGCCAATACCTTTAATCAAGGTGCCTGTATAAACTTTGTCTGGTGCTTTAAGACAAGGAGCCATGTTAGTAGGATCCAAACTAGGAATGTGAGGAGTTTCTCTACGAAATGGTTCTGATTTTGGCATATAAGTCCCAGACGACAATGCACGTTTGCGTCTTTTTTCTTCTTGCTCAATACCATGACGTTTGAGCAGGTCTTTCCAACTTTCGTCCAATTGTCTAGCCTTTCTTGCTTGATCGGCATTGCGAAACTTTTGTTTGCCTTTTTTCTTGCCTGTAGTTGACAACCACGGACCTTCCAAATGCATACTCAAAGCATTCTCCTAAAAATTTACTGTAAGGATAGTATAACTTCTTTGTCAGCGTTTGTCAACACCAAAATAAGGATCATTTTTGAGCCAATCGTAGTAAATTTGGAATCCTTCATCTACATCTACTTTTGGATCAAATCCAAAGTCATTTCGGGCTCGGGTAATATCTAATGCTCCGCGACTAGGAAAATCTGCATCTTTATCTCGAACTTCGATGCTGCCACGACCTGCCAATTTTACTGCAAGTTCAGCGGCACTTAGAAGTGTTTTACTATGACTTTTGGTGATATTGTATGTGCCGTTGGCTGCTTTGTCTGAAAGAGTGGCAGCAACAAATCCATTGGCGGCATCATCTACATAGGTAAAGTCTAGAGTTTCGTTAGGACCGTTTACCTTAAGTGTTTCTCCTCGCATGGCGGTGAGCAAGAACTTTGAGATGACACGATCTTCTACATCAAGTGGGCCATACACGGCACTCGGCCTTAGAATTGTATGTTCGATACCATGCTTACGAGTGTAGTCTTTGACTAGCCATTCGCCTGCTAGTTTAAGAATACCGTATTGTCCTTGAGGACGACAAATGGCATCTTCTGTGACGAAATCTTGAAAGTCGCCATATACCATACTAGAGCTGGCATAGGTAAATCTACGAACACCGTGCTGGACAGCCTTTTCAAGTAAGGCCAATAGTCCAGTGCTCATAACTGTGCTGCCCCAACAGGGATTGGCATTAACAACTTTCTGCCGAGGAAATGAAGCAAGATGAATGATAGCTTCAATATTGTGTTTGGGCAGTAACCAATCAAACATACTTACTTGAAGAATATCATTTTCGTGTATTTCAGAATGCTTGATAAACTTCCTACGTTCACGAATTAGATGATCAATTTCTTCTTGAGGAATAATACCATAGTTAGTCATGTTATCATAGACAACCACAGTATGTCCTTGTTCTTCTAATTTTCTAACGACGTTATGGCCAATAAGTCCTAGGCCACCTGTTACTAAAATGTTCAACGTGTTTTCTCCGCTAGTTCTTTATAGCCTGCCCAGCTAGGATGAATAGCATCTTTTTGTAGTCGATCCGTTTTGATAACGATATCACCGCGACTACGAGCAATAATTTCTACAACGTCATTTACATGAGGCTTACAGAATTTGTCATTGCAGGGAGGAAGAATCCAATATACACGAGATGCCGTTACACGAGATCTCATTGCACTCAATTCTTTAAAAGTATGGACTCCGCTATGATCGTTAGTGCCCAAACTAATAATAACTGTTCCGGCCAATAATTCTTTATCGGAAAATTTTTTATTCCATCCGTTAGTATTGATTCCGCCAACACTATAACTTACGCATTCTTTGCGAACGTTAGCTGTTCCGACTGCGATACTATCACCTAAAATTAAACATTCTAACATAAGATACCTTTCTCTAATTGTAACATACTTAACACAGAAGTCAAGAAAAAGCCCACCGAAGTGGGCCTTTGTTTGGAGTAACTATATGTATTATCGATTCATGATATACATAGTAACTTCAAAACCGTAACGCATTTCAACTGCTTCTGGTTTGGTCCACATAGTGTTTCTCCTTGTTAACAAATAAAATATCATACCGTTGCATTAGTATGTATCTGTATTATATGACAAAAACACCATGAAAACCATACTGATAATCATTAAATGATCATAGTGTATTTTATGATCACCAATAACGAGAATGATCAACGGTATTCCAATATGCTTTATTATTTCTATTATAGAAGTTTTTCAATAAAAACCATGCCATACCAAAATAACCCATTTTTTTAAATCTCCTATTATCTTGTCCAAAATAATGATTCACTATTTTAAACTTTTCTGGAGAATATTTTTTTGAAAGGAAAAAGTCCTCGCTGGCTACATAATGTTCTTCGAATCCGCCATATTCCCTAAACTTGTCTGTTCGAGTCAACATAAAGGCCCCGACTGCGAACGGAGACCAATGTTTCAATATATTATTGATAAAATTAAAAATTGAGAATCCGATCTGTGCTCGAATATCACAGACATAGCATTTTGCATTTACAGACACTAAGTCTAAGTTATTTGAATGAATAGTTTCAACGCAGTCTTTTATTGTATAAGGAGAAAAAAATCTAACATCGCTATCTACAAATAAAATATAAGGGGTATTGACTAATCTGGCTCCGTTGTTTCTTGCAACAGCAACAGGTCCACCATCTATGATTTCAATATTTAATCTATCAAAGTATTTTGCTATTACATCTCTTGTTTTATCTGTGGATGCATCTGCGATATAGATTTTAGTATCTCCAACATTTTGCCATAGCAAGTGTTCTAAAAGACTAAAAATATAATTTTCTTCGTTTTTGCAAGGTATTACAATAGTAATCAAATCACTTAATTTATTTTCTGACATCTTCCCTCTACCTTAAAACTTTCAAACTTTAACCAATAAGACATTGTTGATAAAACCTGTTCACAGTGTTGCTGTGTTTGAAACTGTAGAGTTATCCTTCCTGGCACGTCTTGAGGATTGTTTATGTGAACTGCTATTAATATCATTAACCACATCATCCCGCTCCTTGGTCCAAGTTATGATTTCCCAATGACCGTCATGATGTTCTACCAGAGCCGTCATTGATTCTACCCAATCGCCGTCATTCATGTAAATCACACCGTCTATCTCTTTGATCTCTGCATGATGTATATGTCCGCAGATGACACCATCAAACCCACGCTTTCGACAGTAAGCTACTAGATTCTTTTCAAACTGGAATATAAAATCTACGGCTTTCTTAACACGACTCTTAAGATATTTAGATAAACTCCAATAGCCAAAACCCATACGATGTCGAATCCAATTAAACTTGTTGTTTAACATTAGAACAAAATCGTAGGCTTTGTCTCCTAAGAAACTCAACCAAGGTGCTAGTCTAGTAATACCATCGAATAGATCTCCGTGAACCACAAGGTAGTGTTTAGTGTCTACACCGATATGTTCTATTTGATTAACAACTTCTATGTTACCAAAACCGATACCATAAGGCATCAATGGTCTTAAGAATTCGTCATGATTACCTGCTATATATACGACTCGAGTGCCGCGTTTGGCGTGTCCCATGATTCTTCTAACGACATTCGTGTGGCTTTGTTTCCATCGCCATTTATTTTGTTGTATGCGCCATGCATCGATAATGTCGCCAACTAGATAAAGTGTTTCGCAAGTATTGTGCTTTAAAAAGTTGTTTAGTTGTTCTGCTTTACAATCTCGGGTTCCCAAATGTATATCTGAGATAAAAATAGAGCGGTAAGTTTTTAGCATAGTGCTAATATTTACCGCTCTTTACTGTGTGTAAGATTACAGATCAGTTACAAGTAATTAAATCTGAACCACGGTCCAACGGTGTGTAAAATGCTTACCTTCGGCCTTGCGTTTCAAGATTTTCTGGAACTCAATTTGTTTGAGTTCGGCCATCTTCTTGGCGTCGTGGTCGAAGCAAGCCTTATACAGTTCCGCTATGAGCTTTTTCTGTTTCATAGTCTTGCCCCTCCTTGACTAATATTTATTAACTGTTTAACACCTTTGCCACACTAGTGATAACTGCCGCTATACGTCCAATATCACGTAATTGTTCTACGGTGTAACCTGCCTTCTTTAGAGTATCATAATGTGCCGCCACACAGAAATGGCATTTGCCTACGATACTGGCCGATAAAGCATAAGCTTCAAAACGGTCCTGTGTCGTGCCTCCGTGTGTGCTGATAGCATTCATACGTAGTTGTGGCGGTAATCCTTTTAGTGCAGGATCGTCTACCATTTCAAGGTATGGATACCAAACATTATTCATGCCCATTAGGCTGGCAGCGGTTAAGGCAGCATCTCTTTCAACGGCATTCTCCATACCACTTTGAATGAAACCGACTAACTTTCCGTTGCCTGTGGCCATCGCGGCTGCGACTGCACAACCTTCTGCTACTTCTGCTGCCAGAGTGCTGCGTTTGATAACTGAGTCTAAATTCAACTTAGTATCTTTGGCATACTCGGGCAGAGCCTCTTTAATAGAATCTACCCAAGCAGTCATTATAGTGTTTCTCCGCCGATAGAACGGTTACATGCACACTTCTCACCTGTTTGTAGTGCGTCAAGGATACGAAGTGTTTCATCACTAGAACGACCAACATTCAAGTTGTTGACAGTAACGTGTTGGATAACGTTGTCTGGGTCAACGATGAATGTTGCGCGAAGTGCGGCACCTGCTGGAGCATAGAATACACCTAATTGCTCAACAAGGCTTAGTTCGCCACGTTGTGTGTCGGCAAATTGAATATGTTTGATCTTCTTGAGATCTTCGTGTGCAGCTTGCCATGCAAGTTTGCAGAACTCGTTGTCTGTTGAACCAGTCAACAATACAGCATCACGGTCAGCAAAGTCACCATGTAGTTTATCGTATGCAACGATTTCAGTAGGACATACGAATGTAAAGTCCTTTGGATAGTAAACGATTACCTTCCACTTGCCAGCAAATGATTCGTCTGTGATTGTGAAAAAATCGTCCTTGCCTGGATTAACTCCGGTCACGGCAAATTTTTCTAATTTGTCACCAACTGTTTTCATATCAATCTCCTTGTGTGTGTTTGAAAACTCTAACAACTTCTTGTTGTATGTGTATATTATATATCCTATTAAAACGTAAAATCAATAGGTTTTTCCTAAATATTTTTTAATAACGCTTATAGGAAAAATCAATATCAAAATGCTCTTGTATATTGTAGGCGCCATGCGTTAGTTTCGCTGTCACCATAACTTCTGCCATATCTTAGACCAACAGTATCTTTGTTAGTAAATTTATATTTGCCTTCAACACCAAATCGATCTGTTTCAAAATTGTTTGAAGTATTAAATGCGTTTCGATATCTATAACCAAAATCAACATCAACAACATTTGATACAGGAACAGTCAACCCTAGGTCGATTGCATAGTAAGAAAAATTGTTAGTTGATGTGATTTGTTCTCCAAGACGTAACTGACTCCATGGTTTCAATTTAAAAGTAGTCACTGGATCAAAATTGTAACGGATACGACCTTCTACAGAATTAGTGATAGCTCCATTGCCTATTTCTGCTTGACTAAACTGCGCCATGCCTGAATATTGCCAATTGCCGGTTTTAACTCCAATGACAACGTCTGGTGCAATGCTTTTGGCGTTGGTTACTCGATTTTCCTGCCAACTATTTGAAACTTGAAAATACGATTCGGCTGCTTGAGCCATTGAGATAAGCGAGGCCAAGAGACCTGCTAGAACAACTTTTTTCATTTTAATTTCCTTATGTATAACTCTATGCCATGAACTGCCGGAGATCCTATAGTAAGCATAGAGATGATTAATGGTTATCAGTGATAACCATTAGACTATTATATAGTCTTTGTTGTGCAGGTGCAATAAAAAAGGCTACCGAAGTAGCCTTTACTATTTTGGGTTATAAGGTATAGCTACCCCAGACTTGCAGTTTCTTAGGCTGCTAGTGCAACACGACCGCCTACAGTGTTACCTGTGAAGCTTAGTGCTGCGAAGTCAAATGAATCGTCGTTTGCGATTACTTTTTTTGCGTCTACGGCCGGGAAACCCCAACCCTACGGCTTCTGCGTTGCCGAGCTGTCCACTCTGTTACTCTTTGCCCTGTCGAAACCTAGTCCGGCCCATCAGAAGAAAACTTAACAATGTCCGAAATGTCTTGCTCGGATAAATGCTACAATAGACTTGGCAGTCTGTATATACATTTGTCTAAGTTTTAGTTCAGTCTCGTTCATAAGTTCTCTTTTGGTGGACCGGGCGGGAATCGAACCCGCGTCCAGAACACTTTTCTCTTTGCTTCATACAGCAATAACTTACAGTATACTACCTTTAAAGATTGTCGTCAACCAGCTCATAGACAAAACTGATATACTCATGTGCTTTGTCCAAATCGCCAGCATCCATAGCTTCGTGAGCATCGTCAAGGTAACCAAAGATCTGCTTGCGAAGATCGTCCCTGTTGCCCTCACGCTTATCTATGCGTGGAGCGTCCATAGGCATGTCGTTTTCGTCAACGATGTCCAGAAACTTTTTTAAATCTGTCATAATATACCCCAGTAATACATATATTTAACATTTATTCGTCATCGTCGTCAATATCTTCATCCTCCCAAATAGTGCCTTTTTGATCGTATTTCTGATAATAGGGCTCATTGGGTTTCAGTATGCGCCAACTGTTTGGATACTTTAGAGCTGCTATTGTAGCTTCTTCTTTTTTCAGCAGATCACAGATAATATAGCTGGTGCCACACGAACCTTCTACATTCTTGAATGGACTGTGTTTGAACTCGTTTCCTGCTAGAGCCTTGTGCATGGTAGATCCCCAAGAAAAGATAATTCGGGTGATGCCAAGTTTCTGATTCCGCAGCCGGATCTTATCAAATATAGTGAGAGTAGAAATAGTAGCAGAGTTGTCGCCATCGATAGTCAGCAAACAGTCTTTGATCTTGATACTACCTTTGGTGTGCGAGTTGTCTGGTGTCTCCTTGGTAGTCCAAGGTATCTCGCAGGTTACGTGATCTACGTAAAATGATTCCCCATGTGTTTTTAGGACCCACATAGGTATTGATTGGTCCTCTAAGTGTTTTTTGTTAAAATGGAACACTACATCCTTACAAGCATATTCAATCTATTGCATTTTATTTTCCTTTAAAAATGATAGTTTTTTTGTGTCAGGAAACTATCGAACCCCGTGAGCGCAGCCCATCCTGTTTTCGCGTCAGCGGAGCCGGAATATGGTTACAGGTCCGGCAAACTTATTTACACTATACAATCTTTATGCGAATATTTCAAGAGCAGTTCCACACTCTTGGCAAAACTTGCTGGTAGCTTTATTCTGCTTGCCGCAGGTCACGCACTTTGGTTTATGCTTAACTGTGATTGGTTCAGGCATAGTGCCACCAAACAGTTTGAACACCATGCTATGTTTAGTGGATTCCAAAAGACCAACATGAGTAGTTTGAAAACTCTGTGTGCTCTTTGAACCAGGAACAGTGATACCTACATCGTTGGTGCTGTAACTGTCCATTGTAGCAGAACAAGTCACCGAGCCCGCTGGTGCTGCCCAATCTGCTGTAGAGTTACTAACGCCTGACATTTTAGAACCACGCATGATTCCGCCTTGTGGATAAATGGTAGATCCGCTAGCTGAGATCCAAGGTGTGTTATATACTGGACGAGGTTGCTCGAACTGGAATTCGATCCTTACCAGTCCGTCTTCAATTCCGATTCCCCTGTGCTTTTCCACAGCCCCTGTGCGTTCGATAAACTTGAATCGGTTACCTTCTGTGAGGTTGCCGTTCTTGATGCTTCGTTCGAGGTCGACTTCTCGTCCAGCATCCAATACAAGCCCCCCAGGAACCATATCGTTGCCATCGATATAAACATTAACGACAGCACGGGTCGTATTAAGATTTTTAAGTAGTATTGTGTATTCACTGCCGAATGGAATATGAACTGTGTCCTTAAATTCTCTTAGGACTTTGCCGTTTACTTTGATTGCCGCGGCGAGCTTTGATTGATACATCATGTTTTCTCCTTTTACGGTCTACACTCTAAAGACCTATCATTTAAAGAGTGTTGGGTGTGGGACCTTCCCACGCATCTATTTATAGATACTGTTCTATAAACGGATCTTCGTTTGGGAAATAATGCACATCATACATTATTCCGCCAACATTATACTCAGCACACCAGCTATGTTGATTGTTAGTCTCTCTAACTGGTTCTGTCATTTGCAGCATTAACCAAACTTGATCGTGTTCTTCGCCTTCCAGCCTACGTCTAGGAGGTCCCATGATCTTACGAACAAATGCTTCTGCTTCTTCTTTGGTTTTGAACTGCATGTAAATCCTTTGGTGCGCTCGACGGGAATCGAACCCGCCAACCAGAGATTTAGAGTCTCCTAACCGACCGCCAGTAACCGAGCGCATTAAACGTATTTAAACATCTTTTTTTGTAGCTGTCAATAGTTTAGAATGCAAAATCATGTTTTCAGTTATTAATTTGGTAATCACAGCCAATAGTATTAGACGATCACCGTCACCGATTACTTCTTTATCAAATTGTTCTAATATACTGGTTCCGATCATTTTCATTGCTTGCTCTTGTCCTTCTTTGAACACACCCCAATCGATAGGGTCGCCCTCTTCGTGGGCAAATGCAATGTCCATTAACTCGTCTAGGGTTATTTTAGCCATCCGATTTTTTTACCTTCTGTTTTTCTACGATCATGTTCTTCAACGCTGTTAGGATAACGACAAGCCCAAACAGCCACAAGGGCCATAAAGATAGCAGTTGAGATAATTCCAATTGGTTTAACTCCTCCAGTATACATTAACACAAGACTTAGACTCATCATAAAAAACATCAGATAGCGCATCTTTTGTGGGAACACACGCTTTTCATTCCAATTGGTTAGGAATGGTCCAAATATTTTATGATTATAAATCCAGCGATGCATACGTTCGCTGCCTTTTGAGAAACAGTATGCAGCAAATACTACAAACGGGCTGTATGGTATACCCGGAGTTACCACTCCGATATAAGCCATCCCTAGACTTAGAAAACCTAATATGTTCCAAAATAATTTTTTCATTATACGACCTTGATGTTTGTGCTGCCGGCTGCACCACTAAATGTTACAGGTTTGTCATATGCGGCAGGAACAGTCCATGCACGACTAACTGATACGATCGGCATACCTCCTGCTCTAAATCCAACTTCGTTTAGATTATCTGCCTGATTGCCGCCTGCGATTAAGACACTACCATTCGATGGATTGTATCCTCTAAAGAATCCTATGTGTCCGCCGCCTTGTCTACTGAATACAACAATATCATTCAGTCTCCACTTGGATCTATCTCCTAACGGAACTGATGTTCCAAATCCTCTATATGCTAGACTACTTAAAGTTTTTAGGCTGGCTACTCCTGACGATTTTAAAACAGACCCTGCAAAGGCAGCACACCACGGAGTTTGATCATCACGTAGATTAAAACCAACAGCTTTATAACAACCAATTATACAAGGATTTTTTCCGTTTTCTTTCCATTTACCTGCTCTAGCTTCTGCTAGTGCAGAATCAATATTTTTTGCCAACACAGCAAATATAGCACTTGGATCTGCTTTTGTATCTAACTTAACAGGAAAACCACCAGCTGAGGAATAGGCTCCAGCAGCATCTGGCGCAACTTTTTCTAGTGGCCCTTCTTGTGGCACTTCACCTACTCCGGATAGCCCTACTTCTTCTTCAGCAGCTGAACTGGCAGCAGCGCCGGATGTCGCTACAGCCTCAGATTGATCTAAAGAAAGAGACACCGTGACCGCTTCTGGACTACCAATCGCTGGACTTTGTCCGGGTTCTTCCCATAGCGCAACTAATTTTTTATTGGCATATACATTCGTTGCATGCCAGACATCTAGAATCGATGGTCCTGAACCGGTCTGATAGGGCATTGTTCTCTCCTTAAGCTAATGCTATTCCTGTAGTAGTTTGAATAAACTGATCAGCAAATTGTTTATCAGTAGCTTCTGCTACAGTTACAGTTGACTTGGCTAACTTGATCGCTTTGTCGGGACTGACTGTAAACAAATATGGCATTAGTCCTGGACCTTTTTGCCCCATACCAATGACCATTGGATTTTTTAGTTTATAGTAAACTGGTCCGTCTTCTTCTAATTTAGCGACAAGTTCTTCGCCGCTTGTTAGTTTAAGGGTAATTACTTCGCCCTCTGTTACGCCTTTGTCAATTAACATTTCTTTCCTCTTCAAAATACTTTTTAAGTTCTGTAAAGCCGCCGATCAATTTACCATCTAAAAATATCTGCGGCACTGTTCTTGCTGTTGGAACTGCTTCCAATAGATCTTCTTTGGTGAATCCGTCACCAACTTTCTTTTCTTCAAATTGAATTCCTTTTTGAGTCAAGAGTGCTTTTGCTTGATCGCAAAAAGGGCAATGATACTTACTCCAAACAATAGCTTTCATTTGTTTCCTTTTTAACCTGTGAATACGACAGCACCGTTTTTATCTGTAACCCTAACCATCAGCATGCCTTTGTTTTTATAACTCAATGCTGCTGCCATGGCAGATTCTTCATTACCATAGTGTCCAATGGTAGTCCAAGATTCGTAGGGCGAGTGTCGTTTGAATTGTGCTTTAAACATAATCTTTATTATATAGCCGGTAACTCGTCATAGTCAAGATTATCGCTCATCACACCAATAACGTAATTGGTAGATTCATTTTCTTGAAGTGCAGTTTGTTTTTTATGTGTATCGCTGTGCTTGTTGAACCAAGGAATCGGAGTTGTTTTTGGAGCAGGATGCCCGTATTTGATTCCGATGTCTTTTAGAGCAGTAGCGGCTGTATAGTCTACAAAATCTTTTAAAATATTTGAATTCAGACCAATCACTGTTCCTTTCTTGAACAGATAGTCAGCCCATTCTTTTTCTTCACGGATCACATCCATATACATTTGATATACTTCTGCTTCACATTCTTCTTTGGCTTTAGCGAATCTAGGATCTTCCTTTACCACTTGATTAATGATCCAAGCAGTCCACCCTTTGTGTAGCAGTTCGTCTTGTAGAATCAAACTGATGATGTTGCCGTTGCCAATAAAGATCTTGTTCTCTACCATTGCTAGGCTTGTGGCAAACGACACCATGAAGCGGAATGCTTCTAGACCATAACTGGCATTTAATGCTAACCAGATAGCTTTGATATGCTCTTGTTCAGCAAACTTTTCACCTAGTTCTTTACGACAATTAATCATATGTAATCGTTCATATTGAATACCGATACTAGATGCCATTTCTACGATTTCTTTAGTCTCGTGAATTGTATTGAATACTTCTTTAGGCACGTTGTAGATGTTACGAATGATGTGACTGTATGAACGACTATGAATGTTTGTTTCAAAGAATGTCCAGTTATTAACTAGTGCTTCAAGTTCAGGAAGGCTTACCACAGGCATGAATACCTGTGCAGGAGCTCGTCCTTGTAAACTGTCTAATGCTGTCTGTCTTAGCAAGTTACTGGTAAAGATATGTTTAACTGCATCGCTGGCATCTTTAAAATCTTGTGCATCTTTAGTCAGACTGATTTCTTCTGGAACCCAAAAGAAACCACGTGCTGTTGTTTCGAAACTGGCTAACTTGTTATATTTTACTTCTTCAAATCGTTGAATAGTTACAGGACCGGCTGGGTCCAAAAACATTTTTCGACTTAGATAATCTGTGCTGTGTTTTAAATTGTATTGTGCTAAACTCATAATTTACATGCCTCGCAATCTTCTTCTATACTTGTTTCAACTTCTCTCTCATGGAATCCGTTGTAATGAACTTCAGGCGTAGCCTCTTCGTGTTTGGCTCCTGCTTTATTAATCAAGCTGTAATAGAAAGTTTTAATACCCCACATCTGAGCTTGCATCAAATTCTTAGCGATCAATGTAGTCGGAACTTTCCTTGACGGGAAATGTGCAGGATTGTAAAAAGTATTTGTAGAAATACTTTGATCAACGTATGCCGCTAATACTGCTGCGGTTTTTAAGTAACCCTGACAATCCTTTTGATCCCACATTAATTGATATTTGTTTTTTAATCTATTATATTCTGGAACTACTTGTGTAAATGATCCTGCCTTACTTTCTTTAGTAGAGATAAGACTCATTGGCATTTCAATACCGTTAGTTGAATTGATCACAACACTAGAACTTTCTACTGGAGCGATTGCCATTAAGGTGGCATTTCGAACTCCATGTTCTTTCATTTCTTTCCTAAGAGATTCCCAATCAAGTTCAGGAGTGAAGTCTGTAAGGTCGTTGACTCCGTTGGCTCTGAGTTCCCAGGGGAAGATTCCTTGACCGTATCTGGTTTTATCCGAGTCTTTACACTTGCCTCTCTCCTTGGCAAGTTCGACTGTGGCTTCGGTAAGATAGTAGGCCTGATGTTCCATCCAACTTTTAACTTCCGACAATGCATCTTTGTCGCCATATTTTATTCCTCTCTTAGCATGCCAGTAGGCTAGGTTAGTAACACCGATACCTAACGGCTGAATCTCATCGTTACTGAGTTTACTCTGTATCGACAAGAAGTCTTGGTAGTCAAGGATGTTACACAGGCTACGCTGTAGAATCCTACAGGCTCTACGCATATCCTCTGGGTTCCGGAACGCACCCCAGTTGATAGATCCCAGTGTGCATAACGCTATGCGACCAGCATCGTCATCAAGTCGTTTAAACGGACGTGTGGGCAATAGAATCTCACAGCACAGGTTACTCTGATATATCGCATGATATTCAGGATCAAATGGTCCTTGATTCATTACATTATCAATAAAGACCAAATAGATACGACCCGTATCTGTGCGTTCTTTCAGTATACCACCCTTGAAAACTTCTTCTGCGCTCATAACCTTTTTGCGTAGGTCTTTGCGCTTTTCATATTTTACATATAGATCTTCGAATAAGTCTGTGTCTTTATAGAAGGCTTCGTAAAGATCAGGAACTTCGTTAGGATCAAAGAACGTAATATGTTCCTTATTTTTAAACCTACGCCAAAAGAACGCTGATAATACAACTCCGTAGTCCATGTGTCTAACGCGAGTTTCTTCAGTTCCCTGATTGTTTTTAAGAACAATGAGGTCGTCAAACTGATGATGCCAAATAGGATAAAAGACTGTAGCACTAGCGTTTCTAATGCCACCTTGTGAGCAAGAACGTAAATCACCGAACCACTTCTTTAAAAAAGGAATCATGCCAGTATGCATGATTTCGCCGCCACGTATAGGACTGCCTAATGATCGTAGACGACCAATCTCTAAACCAATGCCTGCACGTTTGCTGGCATACTTGGCCATCATCTCTCCAGAAGCAAATATGCTATCCAGATCGTCGTCACTGCGGATAAGAACACAACTAGAAAACTGTTTAGTAGGAGTGCCGAGCCCAGCCAACACAGGTGTAGCAAGAGTAAACAAACCATCGGATGCCGCTGTATAGTATTCTTTAATGTAACGCATTCTTGCACTATTCGGCTCTTCTTTATGGAAGACAGTCGCGGCAGCAACCATATAACGAATTTGTGGTGTTTCATAGATCTCCTTAGTAGCTCGGTTACGCACGAGATACTTTTCAATCAATTGTTCGATAGCTGCGTAACTGTATTCCTCGTCCTTAGAATGATCCAACATGTCATTCATTTTATTCCAGTCATCTTCCGAATACCACTCTAATAGTTCTGGAGTATACAAACCAACAGAGATATTTTTCTTTACGATTTCATAAAGGTGGGGAGGCTCGTATTGACCATATACATCCTTACGTAGCATACTCAAACGTTGCTTACCTGCTACATATTGATAATTGGTATGACCTACATCTGGATTTGATTCGATATCAATAAGATCAACAATCGCTCTTAAAGTAATTCCGTCAATCTCATCTGTTGTGATGCCATCGTAAAAGTGTAACTGTGCTTTAATCTCTATCATCGACTGGCTGACATCTGCTATTCCCTTACAAACTTTCGCTACCTGTGCCTGCCATTTCTCAATCATTAACGGCTCTTTCTGTCCGCTTCTTTTAATTACTGTAATTGTCATTGTGCGTCTCTATTTTAAACTTGGTCTGATATTTATAAGCTATCGGATTTTGCCCACAACAGCTTGGTTTCGATGTTTGAAATCGCTTGATAGTCAACAACCTGTCGATACTCAAAGTTAAGAACATGCTGATGGTCTACAACTAGAAAGTAACGCGGTTGTTTTTCTTTCGGAAGCATAGACATATGTATCTCGCAATTGGCATCCATAAACCGACGTGTTAATTTAATAGTATACAGCATACCAAGGCTGATTGCAAGATCATCAAGGCGGGAATCTAACACCAAATGCCACGGATCGGGCCATTCGGAGGGATTGTTTGGATCTAGGAATGGACTAACAAACGGTGCTGAACTCCAAAACTCTGCCACTTCAGTGTAAGGATTTTGGCTGCTTTCTAAACTTTCTCTAAATTCTTTCCAGTATGCTAGTCGTTCAGTGCCGTGCTTATCAAACACCGTAGGTCACATCGAATGAGATGTTACCTGTGGCTCCATTACCAACCGGATTCTTATAACTTAGCACCACAGTGTCGACTCCAGAGTCTACATCGTTGTCTCTGATCTCTGCTGAGAATTCAAATTGTGTCATAATCATTCCTCCGATTGATGTTGATGATGTTGAACTATATGAATAATTATCAACAAGATTCACCGCAGTAAAATCTTCGTCGATAGTCATTGTAAGTTGTCCTATGCGTGTGTGACTTGAAAGTGTTAAAACATAATTGATGACTGCATATCTGTTCAGTGCAGAAAATACTGCAACAGGTCTAAAGCTGTCTGACAGATAAATTTGAGAATAGTTTCTATCTACAAATTCAGCCTTGTCAACATTATACGCTTCGCTGACAGCATTGACAGTATTAACAGAAACTATGCCTGCTGCCTGTTGTCTATCACTAGAGCAGTCAATTAATAAGTTTCCAGTCTTTTCTCCAAAGTAAACTATTGGATGTGTTGGATCAGCTGCTGTGGCTGTATCGTTGCCGCAATTCTTAAATCTGCAACGATGTAGGATTGTTCTTCTACCTGCAATAGATCGCAGTGCTTGCCTTGCGATTTCTTCAAATTCGCAATCGTTGATATACCACTTGTTATCTTGACCAGTGATTCCGTCTATGTATATAGAAGTATGGTTTACTAAAAACTTACAATTGATGAATCCAACTACTGTTTCAAATGCTACAGTCTGCGAACATTTAACACTTAGTGGATTAGAATCAAATATACATGACTTAAACTCAACACCGTTTACTTTTGTTCCTGCTAAGTTGTTCAACCAAACTACAGCGGCCGCGGCAGTTGAAAGAGTTACTGCGTCACCTAAACGATACTCGCCTTTGAATCGAACTCCTTCGAGTTTACTGTTGGCCAACCCAGAAAGAATTAGAGATCCAGACGATCTTAAAATTGTAAAGTTAGATAACTCAACATTCTGAGGACGATTAGAACTGTCAAACCCTGCTAGTTCTGTTCCATCACTGGTAATAAATCGAATGTTGTTGGCTCCAATGTTGATAACAGCACCAAGTTGTGTTTCTCCGCGAATGATAGCGTTACTTGGAATCGCCAAGCTACCAGAGATAAGATATTCTCCGTTCGGTATCATTAAAACTTTTTTGTAGTTTGAATTTGCATTTCTGAACAGCTGAGTAAAAGCTGTTTGGAATATTTCAGTGCAGTCTGTAGAACCGTCGCCGATAGCGCCGAAGTCTGTTATGCTTACATATTCGTCTAACTTTGATTGTAAACTTCTCGGAATCGAAAGAGTTACGGCTGTGTCATCTGAAGCAAACTGATAGCTAGATGCAAGGTCTAGTATGTTATCGTGTTCTGTAATGATCTTGGTGTTTCCTACATAAGGAGCACCTTCTGCTACAGAACCATTACCGATGTAAAGTTCTTGTGTGTCAATAGCCCACGCAAACTCTGCAGAGCTGAGCTGTGGAATACCGCTATTTGAGTTTTTTTGTCCTCTGCGGACTTGTATTTTAGATATCTGAACGACAGCCATATAGATAAATTCCCGTTATAGGGTATTTATCTTAATGAGTTGTAGTATTCCTCTACCTTCTCAAGCCACAGATCTTGATATTTGTTGAAATCGCTAGGCCATAAATCGAACTGCTGATATTCGCAGTTGCGACTACACATAAACACATGCCCTTCTCGGATGTCTGTGCCGTAGACTTCATTATGTGCTAGTATATAGGCTACCAACTGCATTTTGTAATCGTCAACCCATTCTTCTTTTTTAGGTTTATTTGTTTGCTTGTAATCGCATACACTCGGATTACCTTTGTAGACAGCTACAAGATCTGTAGTTCCGGAATATAAGCCCGGAAAGTATAAACTTTGTTCCATTGCCCATACTTCGTTTACATAAGCAAGCCCGTTTATAATAATCTGGTCTGCCATTTTATTAGCTTGGACATGCACAGGATTATTACCCGGTTGCCTTTGTATGCCTGCAATAAATCTTTCTAAATTGCTGTGCATGGCAGTTCCTACACCTGCTGCTTCTGTAGTAATCTGTTTGGCTTTTTCTTCGCCTATTCTCTTTTTCCATTCGTTCAAATGAGTCATATCCTTAGTAGCACTAAGAATAGTAGTAACAGAAGGAAGGCTTTCTCCGTCTGGAGTTAGATAAACTCGTTTACGGGTAACAGGGTCATTGACCTGCTGACAGTTCTTATATTGGAACTTTTCAACAAAGGGGGGTGGAGTTAATTGTATAGTCATATTCTGTATATATTAACAGAATAATTAACGATTGTCAAACCTGGGGAGTTGCTTGTGCTTGAGCTAGTTGTCCAGCGGCTGCTGAAGATGCTATCTTATCTACAGTTTGGGCACTGTCCTTGCCGCCATTTGGTAATGGTTCTGTAGCATCACCTGGTTCTTCTGCTCCTGGAACATTTAATTCAATACCATTCTTATCAAAGTTTTTAACTAGACTTTGGATAGTAGGATTTGAATCATACATGGCCTTGAACGTTTCGTAGTCGGCAGCAAATTCAAATCCTGCATTATTGGTAATGTTATGCAAGGCATTCCAGTTGAGAGAACTAGGAACTTTTTTAGATGCAGCACGACCAATATGATTTTTTAGTATCATAATAAACTTGTCTACGGCTACATCATCGCCTGCGAATTCAAAAAATCTCATCCTAGTTCTGCCAATTGTTTTTGTAGATCAGTTAATTCTTGTTGCTTTTGTTTAATAGCATCTTGAATTTGCTTTTTCTGCTCTTGTTGATCTTTTGCCATTTGAGCTGCTTGAGCAGGATCTAACTGTGGTTCTTGGTCGCGTGGTGGTTGACCAACGTTACCGGCCATAGCCCTTCCGACGTCTTTGGCTATATTTCCCACGACCTTCGGTGCGCTGGCTATTCCTGCACCTACTGCTCGAGCCACTCCGCCAAGGGCTGGAAGAATTTCATCTAGCTTATGATCACTAGATATTTCAGAAAGTTTCATTATCCTGCCAAAACTTTTAATAAACGATTGCTACGATCAATGCTTTCGCGTTGCTCTCTGCCTAATGTTTCGTCACCACCTGCTGCTGCATCTGCTGCGCCAAACTCATCGCCGCCTTCTTCTGGTGGACCCATTTCGTCACCCATGTTCATAGCGTCTGGTTCAGCTGCACCTAGCTCATCGCCACCTGCATCTGGCTCAGAACCTAGCATTTCAGCACCTTGTTCTTCACCTGTTAGTGTGCGAACACCTGTAGCTAAAGTTTCGCGTGTTTGCTTTAGATTTTCTAGAGCTTGTTGGATAGCTGGGGCACATGCAGAAATGAACTGCTTGGCTTGATCTTGTCCCATCTCGTCACGGATCTGATCACCTAACTGTAGAAGGGTATCGTTCTCCATGCCAGATAGTTCTTCAATCCAGCGACTAACTCTGTCGACCATTGTCTTTGCTGTGACGATTGCACTGGCCTGTTGCACTTCGCCTTCTCTTAGTGTAGTCATATCTTCTCCTGATTCAGTTGACTCGTTTTTCTCTTTGTTGTGTTGCTTCCATGCAGTAGCATAGGCAATACCTTTTTCTTTGTCTGTTAACTTACCATCATCTGCATATCCTTTTTTGATATGCTTAACCATTCTTTCTGCTTTGGCTCCTGGAGGTGCTTTTTCTTCTATGCTCTCATCGTAGCCAAAACTTCCGTAATCTTCGTCTGATCCAAAACCAGCTGACGCCATTGCCGAATCATGATCTCCGTCCATGCTATCATCATAGTCGCTTTCTGGATCTGTGTATTCGTTCCAAGCAAAGTCCATGTCATCCATGGCTCTGTCAGCTGCTTGTTTGCCATACTCGGCGTCCATGTAACTCCAAAGTTCTTCGCCGAATTCATCTCGATCTAGATCTTCTCCCTTTGATGATCTAATATCAGCAATGGCTTGCATTAAATCCTCATGAAAACCTTCTGTGACTTCTTCAACTTCAGCAACACCAGGATCAACAATAAATTCTTCTCGCTCTGCGATCTCTGCGTTTATAGCATCTAGCATGAACTGTGCTTTAGTAAAGGCTTCGTTGTCTAGATTCTCGTTGAATCCACTCTGCCCTCTAACTTGGCTGATCTGTGTTCGTAGTTTGTTACGAGCATCTTCTAATTTTGGAAGATCGAAGCTCTGCAAATCTAGCTTCTGCCCAAACATACGTTCCATGCTTTCGTTGATCTTTTTACTGGATCTATTAGTTTTAAATAGGTCTGTGGTTTTCATATTCAAAGGGTCCAAATTGATACTATATTTATTCAGAATACAGCCAATCGCTCTACAGTTTTCTTGGCCTGAGCTGTGCGATTTCTACTTTCGCAATACCTAGCCCACAGCATATCTGCCCTGTCAAAGTCTTGTTGATTGTTGGCTTTTTCGTATTGGGATCGCAGCATCTGGCTGTCAGCGAACCATTTACCATATTCTTGATCAGCTTTGTAAATGTTATCAATATTCATTTGAGATTTTTTTAATGCAAGTAAATTGGCTATAGCGATGGCTGATTTGTTTAACGATATTTCTTTATATAACACATTTCCGTTTCTTACGATGTCTTTTAGGCTACCGTTATTTTTTATTAAAAAATCACCAACAAGAATTCCATCTTCTGTCTTAACAGGAATTATTAATTTGGATAGCTCTTTTTTAACGACCTGTTCTAGTCGTTGTGAAATATTAGTCATGAAAAAAGGACCTATGGTCCTTTATTTAACTGCGTATATAATACGCTAAAAATTATCCGCCTCTCATCAACATAGTAACAATAATGCTTAATACACCAGCTACTACTGTTCCTGCTGTGCCAATGATAACTTTGGTCATTGACTTCTGACCTTGAACGATATCAGTATGGATGCTATCAACTTTATTTTCTAGGTTAGTCAGCCTCGTATCCAAGTTGAGGTAGCGCATGGCGCACAGGTCAACGTGAGCTTCAAGACTTTGTTTTTCTAAATTTGTGGTCTGTGATAAATCAGACATAATAAAATACTCTCCAAAATAAAAAATTGGATGCCTAAAATACTATGCCTGTTGTGAGCCTCTATGTTTTATTTATCTTTTGATAATATTTCTAAGACCGCAGATTTCATATCTTTAATATCAGTAGACACTTCTTTGACTCTTTCTTTGGTTTCATCCCACTGTTTAACAAGATTTTTCATAGTATACATCGCCCACCACCACCAAGCTACCGCCACAGCAAACATAGCAGTTTCGCCAGTGATCATCGCCATACTAAAGACTGTGCCATCAAAAAATTTCCATACGAAAAAAATGCCTGCAAGAGCTGAAATAGGCAGTATTACTGCTGCCCAAGCCCAGAGCCTAATTTGATTAATTGTTTTTATTTTATAGTTCATTTTAATTTGCCTCTTTACACAAATATTTAATTTGTCTATCGAAGAAATTTAAATGCTAGATTATTTCAATCCAGGTGTTTTGTCTATCGCCGTGGGTTTGAAATACAGGAGGTGTTAGATCTGCTGAATTTTCTAAAAGATCTACGATAGGAACACCGTGTAGATCTTTGAGTAATAATAGAACTTTGTTGTCGCCTTCTTTGAAAACATCATCTCTTTCAGTGATAAATTCCCATGTCCAGTGAACAGCCTTACCTTCATTGCCTACGGGTAGTCGGCCGTTGTCTTTGACTGGATCTTTGTTCCACTCGATGTTACTTCTTATACCGATTGTTTGTATAAGACTATTGAAGTTGGCCTGTTGTCCAATTTTAATTTTATCTGTTTCGGATCTCGAAGCACCGCTTCGGGTGATGTCAACTAGGGTAGTAAGTCTATAGCGTTCCATAATGTGCTATTATTTACGCAGATAAAAAAAGACCGGAATAAATCCGGTCTCTTCCTTCCCATCCCTAGGAATAAACTATTATAGTGCAAATAGTGTTGTAGGTGCTGTTACAGTTAATGTGCCACCTGCTGTAAATGTCCATACACCAGAAGCTGTCAATGAACCAGCGCCGATAACACGACCAACACGGATAGCCAATGTGTCGACATCTAGATTGTGGTTGTCACCGAAAGTGATGATAGCCAAACCGTCGCTCTTAACTTGGAATACAGATGAAGTTGTTCCGATCTCGTCTGTTACTGGAGCTGCTGTGTCTGCTGTTAGTGCTGCTGCACCGCCTGAACCGCTCAATACATATTTGAATACGGTTTGTTGGAATGTCTTTTGAACTGTTCCTAATGCTACTGCTGTAGGGTTTACTCTTGTAAATGTTGCCATGATTTTTCTCCTTGTCTCTTAAATCGTGATCCCGCTCCGGGACCGGCATAGTATTTATAGTTTGGAGAAAAAATCAGCCTTTTTGGCTGTTATTCTGATCGAAACGGTGTCCAACGATCTCTAGGAACTAGCTTAGATCCACCGGCTACATAACCTTCGCCGCCAGGTTTACCGCCCGTATGTGCTGTAATATCACCCTGAGCTGCATCTAGTTCTCTGATGACTTCATTTTTAGCAGCCATAATCTCTTTGACTAGATCGAATAGTTTGTCTAGAACTCCGGGATTAGCATCGCTGTGTGCTTTAATCTTTGTGGCCTTGGCTGGAGTTTTTTGTAAGAAGTTAAAAAATGCTTCAGCACTGATATTGTCTAGTTGTTTGGCCTTGCTCTGTGAATTAACAAAAGTATAAATTTCACTTTGTAGATAACCCATGCCTGCTACTGGAGCTAGGAATTTATCGATGGCTGGTTGATTCTTCGCCATAGATTCTATTTTTCCTAGATTGTCTGCATTGACTGCCGGTTTATGACTAACGTATGTTAGACCGAAAACTAATAGTTCTGGATTAGCATTAAGAGCTTTTACATCTTCAATGTCCTCTCCAGTCTTATCGCCAAAGAAATCTAAATGTTTATGAGCTGCCACAGCTATCTTTGCCTTGCCTACACGTTGTCCTATAGGACTTGTAGCTTTAACCTCATAAGTTGTTTGATTAGGGGTAAACATGATCTTACCATTGCCGCTATCGTAGGGCTTTCCTGGATGGAATAGGATATCACCGTAGATGTATCCACGGAAGTCTTTGGGAGTGCCTGCTTCGAAGATCGGCCATAAGCTAGCCATATCAGAAGCAAACTTTTCACGCCAGTCCTCACCCTTGCCACGACTCATGATAAACTGTTTAAGTTCATCTGGGCTAGAGCTTTTGCCTTCTTCACGACCCCAATTGTTCTTGCCTACCATTCGGAAAGTTCCGTCGTCATCTCTGCCCCAATACACAGTAGGATTACCGTCCCACTTGATTGATATTTTGCTTTCTGGTTTAGCTAGATCTTTAAGTATCTGTATAGCACGTTGAGCACCGTTTGGTTCTGTGAACACTAAATCTTCAAGGTGGTTGAACTCACGGCCTACTTTCTTAGGAGCAGGAGCTTCGGCTTCTGTTAATATTTCCCAAAATCTCATGATACTATGTCAATGATCCTGCGCATCCAACTAGGGCTATTAGGAGTGTAATGTTCCAACGCTTCTTTCTTTGGTAGCTCAATGCCGCTACGTCCCAATGTTTCTTGTGCGGCAGCAATTAATTCTTCGTAGTTAGGTAATTTTTTAATATAGTTAATGATAGCTTCCACTGAGCGAATATCTTTAACAGTGGCTGATTGGCCTAACAGTTGTTTTGAAATAACGTTCCAATCGTCGCCATTAGGAACTGGTTCATTGGTTTCTGGATCTACTAATCCGTGCTTAGGACTATATTTCATTCCTCTTGCTCTAGCGATGCTAGACAATAATATATGTCTATGTTCGCCTCTGTAAGGACTATCTGCACCTCCGCCCAACATACTGCCTTGTTGAAACTTAGGATTAGTGCTGAACATAAAATCTGTTTGAGCAAATCCGTTTGATGGGTCACCATTGATTGGTGTTTTTAAATGAACATTGTCGCCAGAAAGTTTTACACTATCTTTACCAAAGATACTGATTAATTTTTGTGCAAATTCTTTTTTATCTAATTCATTAGCATCTACTGATAGATCCAAGTCGCCGCTATCTGTTTTACGGCCAGTTGTTCCTAACCATTTGATTGGAACACCTTCTTCGTCTTTGTCTGTGGTAAAGTCTACTCCGGTTTCTTTTTCCAGAAAAGCTATTGTGGTAGGGATTTCTTCACGCTTAATTCTGCGTGTTAGAGGTGTTTTGTCCGGGCCTTTGAATACATTGCCCCCTTCAAATAATTCAATCGTCATTGGTTTGATCTAGATGTTTATTAGTTCTGCGAGACTCTACGATTTTACGTATTCCTCTAGTAAATTTAGCAGGATCTTGACCGCGGATAGCATTGATAAATCTACGCTCTAGCTCATCTGCCTGTTCTGGAGAGTAGTTTTTATGGATGCTTTCTAATAGATTAATAGCTGAATTTATAATATTCGTAGCTCTGCTTTCAAACAGGGAGTCCTTGTTTCGGACTTCTGCTATTTCATTTAATTCTTGCAGTATTGATCTGGTTCGTAGTTTCATCGGAGTTTCCGTTTATATTATATTTAACTCAAAGCAATCATATTGTAAACTAAACTTATTTTGTTGTCAAATACCCTTGTTTTGTGCGGTGCGCAACATCTCAGTATAAATACTGATACACACAAGGAGACAGAAATGTTTAAAAAAATCATCAATGAAGTATGGGAATTCTTTTGCGCAATCGGTAGGGCTAGATATGCCGCAGAATTAGCTCGTAACGGTAAGTGGCGCGAAGCACAAGAATACGCTCAAAAGTAATATGTTTTACGAATTCAAAGAGGTCCCCTACGATACTTGGGGACCTTGGCGCAATCAGTGGGGCTACATTACAACCGTAGCTCAGTTCGACGAAGACGATATCATGTTAAAAAGCATTACGCCTTATAACAGTAAAATCGTTAGAAGATTCACTGACTGGGAAGACTGTCAGCAATTGATAGAATTGCTAGAACAAGATCGGAGATTTTAATCATGTTTACTCTTGATTTCTACCCGTCGGCTATATATAATAATACATACACAAACACACAAGGAGAAGTTATGTTTTCACCACATTTTTACATTGACTCATTTCAAAACACTAAGAAGATCGTTACCGATCAGGTGTTCAAAGATCCTGCACTAAACAAAGCAGCTCACGCATATATCGATGCACAAACACAATTCGCCAAGATGGCTGTAAACAACACCATTGACGTGGCTAAATATTCTGTGGAATCAGTTAGTAAGTATCTGTTTCCTAAGAAAGACAGCGTCGCCTAAAGACGCAAGACATACACACACAAGGAGAAAATTATGTCAATTACAAACGGACTAGAAATGAAAGCCCCAGAAGTTAAGTTTAACAAGAACGGTTATGAGATCCGCACAGAAATCTTAGAAATGGCCAAAGATTTGGTAAGTCAAGATTTCCATGTTAAGTTCCAAGGTTGGGAACTAACAGCAGAGCGTGATCAAAAAACTGGTCAAATTGTAACTAAGGTAGGTATGCCTGAGTTCCCAGGTTTAGATAAAGTATTAGAAACCGCCGAAAAGATGTATTCTTTTGTTAATCAAGGCGTGAAGAAGTAATATAGCTCGTAGAGCATTATTATAGAAAAGAGAAACCCCCTTTCGGGGGTTTCTTCTTATCTAACTGTTGCTAACTTAAAAAATCTAAGTATGTTGATATACATCCATCCTATATCAAACTCATACCATTTCTGACTAAATCTAGCATTGGCACCATCTGCGTGATGATTGTTGTGCAATTCTTCCCCGCCAATCCACAATGCCCAGGGCCATAAATTGCGACTAGTGTCTTTGGTATCTGTATTACGATATCCCCACCAATGAGCTAATCCGTTTACTACTCCGGCGGCCCAGAACGGTATCCATATCATTTGGATACCCCACACTAACAGTCCTACAGGTCCAAAAAGAACAAGGTCTATGACCAACATCAATAGAATCCCTAAGCGACTATGTGCGGAGTAAATGTTACGCTCTAACCAATCATTAGGAGTTCCAACTCCTAGTTTTTCGACCATGGCTGTATCTTTGCTGGCTTCGTGATACAATAATGCGCCACCAAATAACACTTTCTTAATTCCATAAATTTGCGGACTGTGAGGATCAGAGTCAGTGTCGCTGGCCTGATGGTGCTTGCGATGTATTGCTACCCATTGTTTAGTAACCATACCTGTAGTCAACCATAACCAAAAACGCATTATATGATTAACTACCGGATGGAAAGCTACTGCTTTATGTGTCTGCGATCTGTGCAAATAGAGCGTGACACAAGCAATGGTAATTTGAACCATTACCAAGGTGTATATAAATTCAATCATTAATAATTCCCTGAGTTTAGAACTATCTTGCAAATGTGTTCTAATCTCTCTATATGTTCAAAAGACCGCCATGGCGTTGAATCTATAGCCACGACCCCATGTCCTTTAATTCCAACTATATCATACTTAATCTCTCCAGTATTTAGATTTAAACCCAACTTTTCGTGACATTGATCGCCTAATTCTTGTGATATCGGCGGAACATCACCTACATTGGGTGCTACTCTAGTATAACGACTAAGTTCTGGAAAATCTTTAGCCAATTCACTTAGTTCGATTCCGGCATGCATGGCAGCAACGATATAGGTAGGATGGATATGAGTAACTACACGAACTTCATCTTGGTATATTTCACGTTGTAGACCAAAGTGCAGAGGCATTTCACCTGTGGGCTTCAATCCTATACTGATATCGCTGTAAGGCATTTCCTCCCAACTATACAACATTTCTGCTGTGCCTGCACCGCTATTGATACATTTGTTTATTTTAATCTTTTTAAACTGATCAGGTTGCATTGTCTGTTTGCGCACACCACTAGGAGTAACATAGAAATGATCTCTATCGTGATGACGAATAGAGATGTTGCCATCTCTACTCGTAATCCAATTGCGCTTATATGCTTCTACTAGAATATCGCAAATGGTTTCTAACATTAGTGAAATTGCTCCGCTTCTGTAGAACTCTTGTTGGCCACTGTGCTGGTAGCACCAACTGCTTCACTGATTAGATCAAAGTAACCAACGCCAACTTCACGTTGATGTTTAACAGTGGTAAAGCCACGAGTTTGTGCGGCAAACTCACGTTCTTGCATTTCACTGTATCCAGCCATACCACGTTGTTTGTATGCTTCTGCTAATTCAAATGTTGCTAGGTTAACACTGTGGAAACCTGCTAGTGTAATAAATTGGAACTTATATCCTAATTCACCTAGCTCGCGCTGGAATGTTTCGCACTCGTCTACAGATAAAAACTTACGCCAATTAAAACTAGGGCTGCAATTATAAGCCAACATTTGGTCTGGAAACTCAGCATGTATAGCATCGGCGAATTTCTTAGCCTGTGCAATATCAGGTGTGCTAGTTTCGAACCATAGGAGATCAGCGTAAGGGGCATAAGCAAGACCTCTCCTAATACATGCATCAAGCCCATTTTTAAATTTGTAAAAACCTTCTTCAGTGCGTTCATCGATAATAAAATCCTTGTCTAACGGGTCATGGTTGCTGGTAATCAATGTTGCTGATTCTGCATCTGTTCTTGCTAGAATAACTGTATCAACACCTGCTACATCTGCGGCCAATCTCGCAGCCTGTAGGTTACGAATCGCTTGGCTAGTAGGAATTAAGACCTTACCGCCCAAGTGACCGCATTTCTTTTCACTTGATAATTGATCTTCAAAGTGAACTGCGGCTGCACCTGCTTCGATCATGGCCATCATTAGTTCGTATGCGTTTAAGGCGCCACCAAAGCCTGCTTCGGCATCTGCTACAATTGGAAGGAAGTAATCTGTTTCTACTTTGCCTTCTGAGTATTCAATTTGATCAGCACGACGGAAAGCATTGTTGATCTGTTTAACGATTGTGGGAACAGAGTTTACTGGATATAAACTTTGATCAGGATATGTTTGACCCGCGGTGTTAGCGGCTGCGGCCACTTGCCAACCCGATAGGTAAATTGCTTTGAGTCCTGCTTTGGCATGTTGGACTGCTTGTTGTCCACTGTATGCGCCTAGCGTATTAACGTATGGTTCTGTAGCTAGAAGTTCACGTAGTTTGGTAGCACCACGTTTGGCTAAAGTATGCTCAATTTGTAATGAGCCTTGTAACTTGCGGACTGTGTCTTGTGTGTAATTGCGTTTTTTCACGATATCTCCTTTGCTGTGATGCAGTATTTATGGGTCTTGTAGAGGACTTGACAAATTAATTAACTGAGTGTATAATAGCTGTATGAAAAATAAAATCATTTTAACAGACGCAGACGGAGTTCTACTAGATTGGGAATACGCTTTCTCAGTTTGGATGGAACAACATGGTTTCCAAAAAACCGAGGATCACCAATTCAAATACGATATTGGTAAACGCTATGGTATTGAAAAAGAGCAGGCCAAAAAACTCATAAAGATGTTCAACGAATCAGCACATATGGGTTTCTTACCGCCCTTGCGTGATGCTATGTTTTATGTAAAACGGCTACACGAAGAACACGGTTATGTGTTCCATTGTATCACATCTATGAGTTCAGATGAGAATGCACAGGAACTACGCAAAATGAATCTGCGTAAGTTGTTTGGAGAAACTGCATTTACCAAATTTATCATACTAGAAACAGGTGCTGATAAAGACGAAGTATTGGACAAGTATCAAGACAAAGGCTATTGGTGGATTGAAGATAAAATTACCAATGCTGTAGCTGGTCAAGATCGGGGTCTAAAAAGTTTACTTATGGAACACGGACACAATATGGATTTTGAACATCCGGAAATTCCTAGAGTAAAGAACTGGAAAGAAATCTACGAGAGAATCGTAGGCTAAATATTTTCGGGGAGTAACTAGCCCGCAAGGGCTCTATATATCGTCAACACGGCAAACAGCCCGGTATATAGACAAAGAGGTGAGACCATAACTTTTTAAAGGAAAAATTATGGAACTCTTTACGCTCCAAGCCCTATGGGCATTTCTCGCTATCATTCTGATAGACATTGTGTTAGCCGGTGACAACGCTCTTGTTATCGGAATGGCGGCTAATAAATTACCAGACCACTTACGTAAGAAGGCAATCTTCTGGGGAACGTTCGGAGCCATCGCTATACGATTTGTATCAGTAGCGGCACTAACATACCTATTAATGATCCCAGGACTTAGGATCATAGGTGCTCTAGCACTGATATGGATTGGTTGGAAACTGGTATTTGATCACGGCGAACACAACATCGAAGCCAAGGACACCTTCTGGGGTGCGATTGGAACTATTGTGGTTGCTGATGCTGTTATGGGCATAGACAATGCCTTAGGTATTGCCGCAGCCGCTAATGGTAGTTTTGTTTTAGTTGCTGCCGGATTATTAATCAGTGTGCCAATTATTCTATTTGGTGCTACTATGGTCAGCAAGATTCTACAACGTTGGCCCGACACAGTATTTGTAGGTTCATTTGTTCTGTTTGCTGTAGCATTCTTAATGGCTATGAAAGAACCATTAATGGCTGCATGGTGGGCAGGATTAGTTCCTTGGGTAGCTGCAATACTACCTTGGGTAGCTGCATTGGTTATTACTGCTGTTCAATACAATCAGGCAAGATTGCATCTTCACAAAAAGTATTTGTTTAGAAAGAGTTAACAAACTCTAATAAAAGTTTGTAATGAATACCTCGATGCCAATGCGGCTCGAGGTATTTTTTATTATACCAGTATTGACTACTTTCAGGGTGACAGCCTATTAATCCTATACGGTTTTGAATGATCGCCATAGGATCCATGTTAGGATAAGTTGCTATTGTTTTAAAGCCTGTGCCTTCAAATGCACAACCGTCATAGAAATACATCCTATGCTGTTCGCCGTTCCATAACACAGGCATGGCTTTTGGATGTGGACGATGGGTATCTGTTTTAGGTCGTCTAATATACTGTTCTACTTTGACATTATTAAGTAGGTCAAAGTAATCAGGACCTGCCCAATATGCGCCCATGCATATGCCAAGATAGCGGCCTCCTTGTTTTACATATCGAACAACATGCTCTTCATTGTATTTCATTAGGCTATCAAATCTATCTGCATCTCCGATGCCTCCGGGAATACAGATACAGTCTACATCATCGAAGAATGTAGATTCTACTTCATCTTTGGAAAATAATTTAAAGGAATGTTGAGGAGAAAGAGATTTTATAATGCCATTAACTGAATCAACTGAGCAAGCGGGTTGATGAACAAATATAGCAATGTGCATGATATAAATTGTAAAAGCTCACTTAGGGGACCATTCCGGGGCACGACTCCCATAATCCCCTGCCCAGCAGCCGGGCACACACTTGTAACGATAACGTCCTAAGGTAGTGTGTTAGTTTTGCTTCTCGATTCTATAATCAGCCTCGTTAGAATCGGGATAGCGTGTAGTCAGCTTACGAAGGACATCAGCTCGATTTTCTCCTTCGATACGTGCTGTTCTTCCTGAAGCTATTTGTGTTACCAAATAAGTTCCTGGGCCGTCATTGGCATCTTGTTCGGGTTCTTCTGGTTCATCTTTCTTAGGTGCCTCAGATGCATAAGAAGCTGGTAACCTATCTTTAATATCAGCAATAGCTTTAGCAACATCATAACCACCTCTTGTAATGCTTTCCGAATTCTGTTTGATCTCTTCAGCTTTACTCTGTAGTGCTTTGATGATTTCTTTCATTAATCCTGGGAATAACTCCGCAAACTTTTTATCGCCTCTAGAATAACTATCGCTTTGATCGCCGTTATTCATCTGCCCAGTAGGGGCATGCATTTGCCATTTACCATTCTTATCGTCTGGATTCTCTTTGTCGAAGATTGAGATGATCGGACCTTCGGGAGCGTATCTTTCAAACCAGCGTAGACCTGAACTAGATCCTGTGCAGAAACTGGCATTAAATCCTACTGAGTTATTAAATGTATAACAGGCTCCGTAGTTATAAGGCAATGTAATTAAAAAACGATCGTTATCAATTAGGGTAGTTTCTTTCTTTTCACGCTTATGTTTTTCAATAGTTTCGGCGTCTTTGATTCTGGCCAACTCATCACGATATCCTCTATCCTGTATGATGCGCTGTATCTGTTTAAGACTCTTAAACTTGTTGAAATCTTGATGTGGCTCTTTGAGTTTACCTCGAATGCTTAGAGCTTTCCAAGCACCTAGGGCATCGCCTCCTTCGCCGTTAATATCTTCGTAATCAACAACGCCATTTGCGTAAAGTCTAGTTAACCATTCATCAAATTTTCCATCTTGACTTAGGTCGCCATAGTCTGTATTTCTTAGACTATCATCTAGTAACTCACTCCATAGTTTTAAAATTTTCTCGTTATTTTCGTTTGACTTTGCCGGATCAGTTTCTTGGCCGAATGCTTTAGGACCCAAAGCTGCAATTTTATTCTTTGGTATTGTGCCGTCATGACGCATAGCGACAGCTATCATTTTAACCATCTTAGGGTCTTTTATTTTTGAAGCAACATTGGCTTCTTGGATAATTTGTTTTAGTTTCATCCTGATATCAACGCCCTTTTAAAGAATCCAAGAACCGTGCCTAGTTTCTGTTGGTCACCTGCACTGATATCTTTTAGTAACTGTTGAGGTCCTTCTGAGCGTTCTGCATTAAATCCTCTGCTGTAACCTCTGGTAATGTTACCTGTCTGTTCTGGATAATGATGACTAGCTGCCATTAATACTGCTGTGTTGATAGCTTGAGAAACACTACCCGGAACATCCGAATCGCCCGCTTCTAAACTGTCTATAGCATTTTGTAGAGTTTTAACCTGACTAAGTTTCTTTTCTGCTTTGTCAAACGCATCGTTCTTGATCTGATTAGCAATGTGTCCTTTGATGTCTGCGATAGCTGCGGTAATAGCACGAACCCACAAAGGTTTAAATTTTTTAGTCAGTGTGTCTACAGTGACTTCGCCTGCAGGGTTCGCCTGTGCATCTGAACGTTTCTTCTTCTTATCGTCAACTGCTCTAGAACCTTTGCCTACATAAAAATTCTGTAGTTTTCCTATCTCACCTTTGAGAAAATCTAAAATATTTCCACCTCGGCTGTCTTTGACTGATCTAGTTTCTCCACCACTGCTGGCTACGGCTTCATAAGAATCGCCTCGAGCTTTGATAGCTCCGGTGCCTTTAGCGCCTTTGATAATGACCCATGCTCCTTGATAAGATCCTTTAAGGTCTGACCAAGAAATTTTATCTACTTGACGATAATCTTGATCGTGCGCTAATCGCATCTCTTTGTGTAGTTTGACGATAACTTCTTTACCGCCGGGATTACCAGAGATAAGATCCAGCGATGTAGATGCTTCGTCTACATAGCCTTCTAACAGTTGCGCAAATATTTTATAACTTTCTTGTCTCATTAGTTACACCAACTTTGTTTTGCCTCACCGTAATATTCACGAGCAAAGCCATTACGTATTAATTCAGATCGTAGACTCACACCGTTTAGTATGATATCTCCCAATACACGACCACCGAACTTGTCCCACGCATAGAGTGTAACTTGATGCTTTTGGGTTGTAGCGACAGCGTTTTTGGTAAAGGCTGTGGCGGCTTGTCCTCGTTGATCTTCTGAAGGGCATTGAGCTCTGAATCCTTTTTCTGGAGTATCGACTCCGTAGATTCTAATAGCAAGTTCTGGCTTAAGCGGTTTAGGAAGAAACGGCGCACTGATTACTACTGTGTCGCCGTCGTTCACCCTTAAAATTTGTGCATCATAAGTAACACCCTGCGGTGCTTTTTGTGCCAGTGCTAGTGCGGGCACTGCCAACAATAATAGTAGTAGTTTTTTCATTTACAGGATCCTAAATAACTCTGTATATTTATACGGCTTTTTCAGTATACTCAGCTTTTGTCCATCCGAGCAAATATTCAGCTTTCCAATGATTTTGTTCGAAACCTTGTAGATGATCCCACTTGTTTTTAGCGTTCCAAATACGGATAGCTGCATCTTGCCAATCAGTATGTCGAACAGTATATTCAAAACAGATCATACGATTCTTAAATGTCTCATAGTCGCAGTGATCATATTCTACGTGCAGAACTTCATAGACTGTGCCGTCTTCAGTGACAGCATCTAAAGCAAAATCAAAACCCCATTTACGTTTAGTCCTTAAAAGATAATCTGCTGAAGGAATAAGTTCTTTTAGTTCTTTTAGTTGATCGACAGCTTCTCTATCGTAATTGCAACGACATAAAAACATAGAATGATCTAGTATTAATCCGAGATCGGATTTTTCTAATTCGAACCAAGGCTCCTGCCAACAACGATGATTTAGTATGGGATAGTCAATAGGATAACCCATAGCAGAATAAAACTTCTGTTCTGCTAGATTAAGTTCAAATCCGTCTTTGTCGTAATATTTGAAGTCCTGTGTTTCTAGACCTTCTACAGGTTTTGTGCAAGAAGGATTTGACATCAGTGTTACTTGATGTCTACGAAACATTATTCTTCTTCTTGTGGCTTGGCTTGACAGTGAACACAGGCGCACTCTGAACAGTGATCGCAGGTTTCGTCTAGGCAGCTATGTCCGCAGTGTGCAGGATGTCTGCAATGATTACATAAAAATTCATTCTGTTCTGTCTTTGTCATCTATCGCTCCTCCAGTGACCCATGCTGTGCAACTACGGTTGCCAGCGCATTTAAAATGTAAAAAGTTACAGTAACCTAAGTCTGCTTTGTGTATAGTAGCCATGGCATCTGTTTCTTTGCTGTCGCCCTTGATACCATCTTCTATACATGCCCACATCTTGTCGCTGACATCAAAGGCAGCACAATTGCCGCACTTCATAGTTTTAGCTGTTTTTTCTGTGATGCCCCAAAGACGGGCAGCATCCTTCCAATATGATTCTGGCTCGTCTGGATTGGCAGGACCATAGTGATATTCGTCTATGGCTTTCTGACGATTCTTTAGATTAACATCTATATCATAGGTGGCAATAGGACAGCCCTTGTTGGCTGCTTCTACGATGTTGATATACTTTCTATAGATCATCTCTGTTCAATCCAAGTCATTGCAGACAGTGCCGATTTGTTAGCGTTTGGTGATGCTATAGCCAGTGTAAGAGTATCGCTGACTGTGCCCATACTGCTTCTACCTATTTGATAGACTGTGTCTTTATCTAGTCTAATACCTGTGCCTCCACCGCCAATAACGAATCCCGAATCAATATCTATTCCGCCTGTGTAACTGGTAGCTGAGATATCATATTGTGTGAATGAGTTAGCATCAGGCATGTCTACGAAGTTGGCGCCGGTCAGTGTGGCGTTGCGAACTAACTTATAAAACACTGAAGTATTATCTAGAGTGGCCGCTTGAAAGAATGTAGGCAGAACGATACCTTTTAAGGCCGTGCTTTTTAATCTGATGCTGAGTATGGGATAAAATGTATTAGCATTTGTCATAGTCCGACCAGTGATAGGACCAGTTATATTCTGTGCGATACCTAGTTTAGTTGCTGTTCCTTCTGATACAAGGCTGTTAGATCCTTGATATAGATAGTGAGTGCCTGCCACACCTGTGAGATTCTCTAGTTCTAATCTAATAGGCAAGAAAGGTGTCGAGCTCCAAGGCAGAGATGCTATATTAGCGTGATTAAAGGTATGTATGATATGGGTGAACCCGTTGATCACAAAACCTATGATTATCTGTCCAGCACCATACCATTCATATTCAAATGATACCATTTGAGATTTTGTTGGATCGGCAGTTATTGCATCTATTCCACTTCCGTCTAACTTATCACCGTTCCATTGACTGCGAGGAACCCGAGTTTCAGTTAGAACGCCCGATGTGCTGGTGCGCACCACTACGTTATATTCAGGTAGCCCGTCGGCACCTATTACTCCAGCATCTTCAAAGTAAAATCCGTTATTTTCATCAAAAAGGCCTAATCGCCTGCGTATGCCTGTTACTGGTGTTTGTAATCTTACGGCATATGTCAGTGTAGAACTGCGTCCAGGGATATATCTCATCACATTGCGAGTTTGACGAATTACCTTAGATCCTTGTGTGCTGCCCACGGCCATATCTACCCAGTTGGTATCGGTATTCCAAGTAGCTGATCCTCCCAAGGTAGTGCTTTCATCCCAGACATCTGTTTCTTTACCGTATTGGAATGTATTAAAGAAATCAGTTTGATAATCTGATATTTTGATGCGGTTCTTGCTAGTGTAGCCTGCTTGAGAATCAAGTGTTCTTAAACTGGGCTTACCTTCAGCATCATAGGTCAATGCTTTGTGTAGGTCGTAGAGATTGGGTTCGTCACTGTGAACGTAGTTTGTTGAGTTAGGATTTCGAATGCCCATTGATTATGCCCATGGGCGGCCCTGAATTAGACCCCCTACATTTGGATTATCTTCTACAGTATTATCTGCTTTATATTTTGTAGGTAGTTGTGTAATGTCTGCGGTTGTATCGGCATATCTGCCCGGTTCAATAAGATTTTGATCTGCTCTGTCTTGTCCAGCTAGAGCTAGTTTAGCTTCTTGTCTTAGTTTTTTATTTGCTAGAGTTGAAATTCCGTTAGCTGACATTTTAATTTCCTCCGTGGATTCTAAAACTGTTGCCTCGTATATCATCAACGTGCTTAGGTTTGTTTGGCCCACCACCTGCTAGAGTTGTTACTGCGTCTGGCGCAGCATATTCTTCTTTGGGAGTGTTTGAATATTCAGTAGGATCGCCTTTGTCTGCTAGGTCTACGATCTGACGGAATCTGCGAATATCATCATTGTAAAAATCTTCGTCATTGACTCCAGACTTGCCCTGCTTCTGCATGAAGCTGACAATATCATCATAGTGTGCCATATCCACCGGGCCGTTCTTGCTGAGTTCTATAACTCTCTGTGCAAGATCATGTATGTCTGCATCTTGTTTGATATCTTCACGAGCTAATTCTAGCAGTCTAATAAAAAGAGGAACGTCTAACTGAACTATATCCATTTGTAATCTCCGATTGAATATTTATCGGTTAAATATGTTTACTATGATCAACAAAGAACCTTTCAAACAATTAATCAAAGACCTTAAAGATTCCGGCAAATATCGTGTATTCAACGACATTGTTCGCGAGCGTGGTGAATTCCCCAAAGCTATATGGTATGGGCCCTATAACATTAAAACTATAGTTAATTGGTGCTCAAACGATTATCTAGGTATGGGGCAGAACAAAGTAGTGCTAGATGCCATGCACACAGCTCTAGACCAAACAGGGTCGGGTTCTGGCGGAACTAGAAATATAGGCGGACATAGTCATTATCATGTGGCCCTAGAACACGAGCTAGCCATACTGCATAACAAAAGTCGTGCCCTGCTGTTTAGTTCAGCATATGTGGCCAACGAATGGACACTGATCAGCCTTGCTAAGATCGTGCCAAATATACAGTTTATTTCTGACAGTAAAAATCATAACAGTTTGATCGTAGGCATACAACACAGTCGAGCAGCCAAACAGATATTCGAACATAACGATCTAGAAGATCTAGAAAACAAATTAGCTCACAGTAAATTAGCAGGACATACTCCGTGTATAGTATTTGAGTCAGTGTATTCTATGGACGGTGATGTAAGTCCTATCAAGCAGATCTGCGATCTAGCAGACAAATATCAAGCTATAACTTACATCGACGAAGTTCATGCTGTGGGACTTTACGGCACACACGGTGGCGGCAAAGTTGAAGAACTAGGTTTAGAAAATAGAATCGATATCATTAACGGAACACTGGGCAAAGCATTTGGCGTCCAGGGCGGTTATATTGCTGCTGATGCAGATGTTATTGATGCCATCCGTTCAGTAGCTGCTGGATTTATCTTCACCACATCAATGAGCCCTGTGGCCTGTGCTGGTGCTCTAGCCGCAGTTAAGTATCTTAAAGATCATAATGAAATACGAGACAAGCATCAAGAACGTGCTAGAAAACTCAAGCACAGATTAAATGCCAACGGTATTCGAGTCATGGAATGTTCTACTACACACATCGTTCCTGTGCTGGTAGGAGATGCTGTTAAGTGTAAGGCAGTGTCAGATATGCTGTTAAACGAATACAACATCTATGTGCAGCCTATCAACTATCCTACAGTAGATGTAGGAACGGAGCGGTTACGTTTTGCACCTACTCCGTTTCATGATGATGGAATGATTGAAGATCTTATTTCTGCTCTGAAGGCTTCGTTTGCGTATCACCAGGTGCAAGTCTAAAACGGTCTTCAATAATATCTGTAGTTCCTACTTCAAATATCACAGTGTTGGGTTCTAGAGCTTCCACTTGATGGGGGCTCATTTCTGCAAAGTCTGCGGTCTTGCCTGCTTCTAGCTCAGCCTGTTTCAATTCGCCTGTGCCTACATCAGTCCAGGTTACACGAATCTTTCCTTCGTTGACAAACCAGCTCTTGCGTTTATCTCTATGAAACACTAGGCTAGTCTTTGCGCCCACACGCTCAAATACTAGGATCTTTCCACAGTATTTTTCGTTGTTAGCCCAGACTAATTCAAAGCCCCAGCCCTTGTCTAACTTTCCTGTTGGTTGTTGGTTCATGGTCTTTTCTCAATAATTTTATCAATAAGCCCGTATTCTAAGGCTTCTTCTGCACTCATAAATTTATCTCTATCCATATCACGTTCGAACTCTTCGTAGGTCTTACCTTGGGTATTATGTTTGACATAAAGTTCTGTTAGACGTTTCTTGATGTGCATGATCTCTTTGTATGAAATCTCAATGTCAGATGCCATACCTCTTGCACCGCCCGATGGTTGGTGTATCATATGACGAGCATTGGGCAGCATAAAACGTTTGCCCTTTGCACCTGCATTGGCTAGAAACGATCCCATTGAACAGGCCTGACCCATGACATAGGTAGCCACATCACATTTAATAAACTGCATGGTATCATAGATACTCAAACCTGCTGTGACCACACCGCCCGGCGAGTTAATGAATAAGTTAATGTCTTTGTTTGGATCTTCTGATTCCAAAAATAACATTTGAGCAACAATCAAATTAGCCATATGGTCTTCAACTGGACCATTTAACATAATGATACGCTCTTTGAGTAATCTGCTGTAGATATCGAAAGCACGTTCGCCTTTGGACGTAGTTTCGATTACCATTGGGACTAGTGTCATAGTGTTCCTTTGTTGTATTAAAGTTACAGTATATAGAAAATTGTAACGCAGGTCAAGTATGTAGCAAAAATCTCTTGCTTTTCGGCATTAAGTGAGTATATAATAGTCCTGAAGGTTAAATACTTTGTCGCGAAAGCGATTCCCTTTAGATTGAAATCAAAATGAGCACTTTACTATTAAATGCAGACATGCAACCTATCAGCTTACTTCCGCTGTCTACTGTAGACTGGCAGGAAGCCATACGATATATGGTTTTGGAAAAGGCCACTGTGTTAGAATGGCACAATGATTGGATTGTAAGATCGGCTCGCTGGGAAACCCGTGTGCCAGCTGTTCTGCTGCTCAAAGAATACCAAAAGCCAAAGAACACCATGCGACTATCTAAGCGTAATGTGTTCTTGCGAGATGAATATGTTTGCCAATACTGCGGCACAGATGTAACAGATCAAACTGCTACTTTGGACCACGTTCATCCTGTGAGCCAGGGCGGTAAGACTACTTGGGAAAACTCTACAACTGCATGTAAGCCTTGCAACTACAAGAAGGCTGCTCATGTGGGTAAGTTCAAACCAAAAGTCTTACCATACAAGCCTCATTTTTGGGATCTAGCCGAAAAACGCAAGCGGAAAGGCTATCATTTGGGTCACCCAAGTTGGGCAACCTATTTGGGCTTAGAATGAGTTGACAGGATCTTAGGATCCTGTTATACTATCTGCAATTAATTCACTTTGAAAGAATACAAATGTTTAAGTTCAAATACGAACCGATCCAACGTAGACCCAATCCTATGTCCAAAATTAATCCTCTTAAACGAGGATCGGGCAAGACCGTAAACCTTCAAGATAGGGTCGATACTCTTAATAAAAGTGCCGCATGGAAAAAGACTATCAGAGCTTGGATGAATCAATCCAAGCAATTTGATCTCAGTCGACTACCTAAAGTTTCTATGGAGAAGCTTGGTGTGTTGGATATCGATGAGGACATTCAACGTGCTCTAGATGACAAACACTGTGCTAACAAAATTGCTGATCCGTCAGTATTTGATCCTGCACTGCTACAGCCTGTTGTCTGTATCAAGACATCTAAAGGCAAGTTTATTAGTATTGATACACAACACACTGTCAGCACAATCGCAGGATTGATCGATGCTGGGCTAGTTCCAGGTCATGCTGATTGGAAAGAATTCCAGTATCCGTTTACCTATATCGAAACAGACAGCCTATCCTATGCTCGCAAGGCATTTGGTATCTTAAATGGCAAAGGTAAGAAAAAACAATCTGCTTATCAGCAACTGCGTAATTCTGTTTTTGTTATTCGCATTGACAAAGATCGTAGCGATCAAGAAGACGTAGATATCGAAAAGAAAGTGTCTATCGCAGAAAGTTATAACTGTTTCCCTGTAGAGGTCGACAGCGACCTGGCCAAATACCCAGGAACATTTTCAAACATCGCAACTTTCAAAACATTGAACTATGGTGAAATCGAAGAAGCCTGCAAATGGCACAATGATTATTTCCATTGTGATCCATTACATGTCAGTGTGTTCTTTATCTTCCGAGACCTTTGTAGAGAGTTTGCCAGTGCTAAGATAAAACTCACACCAAAACTATTAGAAGAACTTGCAGCATTGGTGCAGAATCTGTTTATTAATATGCCGCAGTTTCAAGAATCGGTAACTGAAGCGCATCGTCGATGGACTGAAAAACGTTACGGATATCAGGCCAATTGGGATGACGATGCGTATGCCTGTGCTTTGGTGCAATTATATCTGTATTTTGGCGGTAAGGCAAAGATAGCACCTACATTAACTGATCGATTTGATGGACTCATTGAATTCTTTGACGAAGACTTATTGGCTTCTGCAAACGAATTAGAGATTGCCTGATGTATTATTTCTATGTGATTGTTTCTGCTTTTGGGCGTATCGGTTTTGGAATAGCCACCGATCCGCAAGAACGAAACAAACAGTATTGTTCTCACAGTGGAGGCATCGTGCAATTTGTTTTATTGTATGGTGGAGATCGAGCTCATGCTAAAGCACTAGAACGTATCATCAAAACACAATATATTGACAATATTTGGAAGATAGAAGATTGGAAAACAGAATGGCTCAATGATGATGTGACCATTGAACAATTCAAAAATTATATTGAAGAACTGATACGAGAACGCCATATAAAACTCAAAATCGTTAAAACGAATTATGATTTTAGACAAGAATTAGTTGGTTGACAAACAGATTGTTTGATGTTATACTATTGCCATAGTAAGAATTTAGGAGCAGACTGTGCGTTATTATATTGTCAGTTGGGACAATTTGGGTGTAGAGTTCTTTGAGGAAATCACAGAACACCATCCTGACAATTGGGCTAAACAGCATCTGTTTGACAGCATCAAGCAGAGCAAGAAGGTTGAAACAAAATTCAGTTTCAACATACAGCATCTTAAGATGCGAGCCCAGATGAACAGTCATCGGCACTATGAAATTTATGTGTTCACCTCCACAGATGACATCAGTCCAAAAGATATAAGCAATTGGTTTGAGCATGACGCTCAGTCATTTGCCAATTGGGTTCGTGAGAACCACAGTTATGAAATTTACAGTAATCGCAAAACCACAAAGGACGTAATAGTATGAGAACCCAACCGCAAGTTATTATTCAGCGACTTGAAGCAGACAACAGTCGTCTGGCCAAAGAGGCTGTGCTAGAATCTGCTATGACAGAAGGACTAGACGAGTTCTTTGAAGGTGTGCGTATGTGCCTAGACAACCTATATACATTTGGTGTCAAGCAGGTTCCTACATCAGACAAAGACGGACAGGGCCTAAGTTGGGACAACTTCAAACAGTTGGCCGAAGCTCTGTATCGTAGAGAGCTCACAGGTCATGCTGCTCGTGATGCTATCCAATTGGCCATGGATGTGGCCACTCGAGATCAGTGGAACGATTTTTATCGTAGGATTCTTATCAAAGATCTACGCTGTGGTGTGTCTGAAACTACTGTGAACAAGATCGCCAAAAAGACCAAGAATCCCAAATACTCTGTGCCTGTGTTTGAATGTCAGCTCAGTCACGATTCAGCTAATCATGAAAGCAAGCTCACAGGTAAAAAGATCGTAGAGCGTAAGTTGGACGGAGTCCGTTGCCTTACTGTCATAGACTTTGAACAAAGGACTGTGACTCAGTATACTCGCAACGGCAAAGTCCTAGAAAACTTCAAGCATATCACAGACTATCTAGAAAACCATATTGATACATTTGGTCGCAGTTATGTGTTAGATGGTGAGATCATGAGCGGTTCATTCCAGGATCTCATGAAGCAGGTGCATCGCAAGGACAATGTTAATGCATCAGATGCTCATCTCAATCTGTTTGATATCGTGCCTTTGGTAGAGTTCAAACAGGGCAAGAGCGTGATGGGGCAGCGTCGTCGTTCAGCTTTCCTACGTGAAAACTTCCAAAAGATCTTTGATGATTCGGGATTTATCAACATCGTTCCGCAACGTGAGTTTGATTTGGATGTGTTCACTGACGAAATTGAATTCCGCGACTACATGAAAGAAATGATCGAAGCTGGCTACGAAGGCGTGATGATCAAAGAACCCAATGCACCCTATGAGTGCAAACGCACTACTTCGTGGCTAAAGATGAAGCCTTTCATTGAAGTAAGTTTGGCTGTTACTGCTGTAGAAGAAGGCACAGGACGAAATGTAGGCAAGTTGGGTGCTATTGTTTGTGAAGGTGTAGATGATGGTAAAAGGATTGTGGTCAACTGCGGTTCGGGTTTTACAGACGAACAGAGAGCAGAATTTTGGCAGGCTAAGGATTCGCTACCTGGGCAGGTCGTGGAGATCCGTGCAGATGCAGCGACTAGGAGCCAGGATAGTGAGGACACATGGTCGCTCCGTTTTCCTCGCTTCCTCCGATTCCGCGGATTTACAAAAGGTGAGAAAATCTAATATGCAAAAAGGTGCTATCAAAGACCTAGTCTACGGTGGACTAGAAGAAATCATAAACAATCGCAATTATTACTATCATAGTTCAGTTGGGTTTGGTTACAGCCATCTCACCGACGAAGGTAAAATAGCACTCTGCGAATTTATGGATCTCATGGCCTATAAGATCAAAGAAGCAGAAGATGCTGATCTAGATCGTAGAGCCAAACAACAGGTTTTAGATCAACTAAAGAAAAAGGATTGACATGCGAGAGTTATTTGGTTTTTTAAAGTGGACATGGCAAAGCTGGCAGGCATGGCAAAAGATGTTCATACTGGCCATGTTTCTACAAGGCCTAGGTTGGGGCATGGGCGGTGACTATGGTATCTGGGTAACTGGAGTTGGTGTAGCCATCGTGTTTGGATTTATGGTCAAATGGTTTGTGCTAGAGCGTATTCAAGAGAATTGGACTAAGTATAAACAACATCGCAACTCATTATTAACTACTATAAAGACATCAGATGAACGACAAAGAAGTATTTGAATACAACAATGAAGAAGAAGCTGAGATCGCACAGATCCAAGCTCTGTTCACTAATCAAAATGCTGTGGATAATGTTCGCAAGCAGTTGGCCAAACAGGCTGAGCTGCCCAGCGAAGAGTTCTGCTTAGAGTGTGGGGAAGATATTCCTCAAGCACGTAGAGAGCTAGTGCCAGGTGTGCAGCTCTGTATCTATTGTCAGACCAAGTTGGAGAGATTCAAAGCCAACTATCGACAGCCTGGTGGGCACTCAGAGTAGTAGCTGATTCCCATATCTTATCAGGGTCCTGGCCCAGCAACCATTCAGGGCCTAGATTCTCAGCGGTCAGCCAACTGTGTTTGTGATTCCAGGGTTTTTCACCTACCAATTCACGAGCCAGTTGACCCTGCTGCCAAGCACAAAATCCCATAAACATACGATAGTGTAAAGGCTCATAGCCATCTGCTATGGCTGTGAACATGTCAGCGTGGCTGGTCATGCTCCAGTCACTGTCGATCTCTATGCTTTGATCTATGCTCCAGCCCGTGTCATGCAACATCCAGATAGTGCCGGGATTCACAGGGCCTCCCCAGTATAAGCTGAGATCGGGCACGGCGCCTAGGTCCAAGGGTTCTGTGACTTCTTGTAGACTGTGCGTGGTCTGTCTATTCACACAAAGGCCAAAGTCGCCCTGCTCAGTTGAGTGGGTCAGCATGATCACTGCGTTACGAAATCTACGATCGGGTATGCCCGGAGGTGCTATGAGTAGTGTGGATGGATGTATAGTTTGCATTTAGGACCAATCAGGTAGTGGGCCCCCATACTTCTTACCTTTGATCTTTTTGCCGCGGACTTTGACACGTTCAGATCCTACTTTGTGACTCTTGCCACCGTCTCTGGATCTGTAGCCCTGGCTTTTGCAAGAAGCAAGTTGGCTGGCGCCCAGTGCTGAATCAGGTTTACCGCTTTGGCATAGCTCACGGCTAGCTGGTTCTTCATCTAGGCTTGCATCTGTGGATGTGACTCCAAACATCAGTTCATCGTTTAGAGGAAAGTCCAATTCCATAAAACGTTCTGGTAACTCGGCTGTGTCTATGATAAAATCTAGTTCGTCTTCTGTGGGATGCTCTTTCATCAAGACCTTGGCAGCATCGTCGTGTGCTTCAGCGTTGTCCCAGATGTTGACGTTGTAGTGTTCTTGATAGAGCTTGGCCACAGCGTCCATGACCTTGTGATAGTCACAGGTAAAGATGTTTTCAGTGATAATTTCTCGGATTTTCATACTAACTGCGCTGCTCCATAAACGGCCATGACCAAGTGTGTTTTTAGCTCTAGATCATCGGCTTCTGCGTCTAGTCTATCGGATCTAACTAGATCCTGCATGAGTTCTGCGAATTCACTTTGTGAAAGTTGACCCTGCTCATATTGTGTGAGCATCTCCAGGGCCATGACTGCTCGCTGTTGGCACCATGCTCGATCAGTATGCACTAATTGTTCTAATTGTTCACGCATCAAAATCTCCCTAGAACTGCAGAGGCAGCTCGTTCACTCTGTGATTGCAATATCTTCTTTTTGATCTCACAGTAGCCCTTTGAGCCCTGCTGATCTAGACTGCGCTTATACCAATCATCCACTGTGTCCTGCATGGGCTTGATCAAGCGCAGAACATCTGCCTGTCTAGAACCCTTGCTGTTAGAATACAGTTCAAACCATCTAAGATCATCACGTATGCGCTCTGCCTGTGCCAACTGTGGCTGATCACAGTTGATGCGATCCACTCTGAGCTGAACATCCACAATCTTAGCTGATTGATTATCATCCCAGAAACTAGGGATCCAACCCTTGACTGTGCTTAGGGCAGCACAGCCCGATAAGAACTGTGCGCAGATCATGATCAAAAAGAATTTCTTCATGTTATTATTTATTCTACCTGCACCGCTTTGACCAACAGATCAGCCAAAGACTGGTGAGCGTCTTCAAGTCCGTGACCCCAAGGTCCACAGGCAAAGCCCCGATCTCTCAGCCACTGCGGATAGTTTGGTGAGCCCTCTAGGGTCATGGCCCAGGGTGTGTCAAGATCGGGTTCGTCAGTCATGATCAGTTCTATGAGCTGATGTCTACCTTGCTGACACAGAGCCTGTGCGCAACGATGCAGAGTAGCCAGTGTAGGATTGGGTCTCCATATGTGCTGTATATAAGCACGATTAGCTGCGGTGTCTGCTTCGGGCATGTCCAGCCACTGTGAGCCCAATTGCAGATAAAGATCCTGATCCCTAGAGGGCCACTGCCCCGGATCAGGCCAATAGCACTCTGAGCGATCTGTATAGGTCCAGCCTATGACGACGATGCTGGGACTCAATGCTTCTAGTTCACGAGCCAGCAATCTCAGTGTGCGAGCATTTGAGCCTCCGCTCATAGCCCAATTTGCACAGGGAATCCCTAAACGATCCGCGACCTGATTGCTAAAGCTCAGAGGCTTACACACTGTGTCATAGTCTGCGAACCACTGAGGAGGCATGGGAATCAACTCGCAGCCCGCAACGTGACTGCAACCAAAGGCTAGTAATTGAGAGTAGGTCATCAGAGTATTTACTGCCCGGAGGGGCAGCGCAAATTTTTTAGCGCGAAGCGCAGCGCAGATTGTGTGTAGAGGAGTCCAATAATTATCTACGCATATTATTATACGTAGTCTAGTGCAGGTTGACGCATCAGTTCCGGATATTTGAGCACAAAGAAAGTGATGTAGTTCCTGGGCACAAAGAAGTCCACACAGTCCCCGCGTATGGTCATCCAACCGCCCCACGCTTGTATATCCCGCCAGATGGTCTCTTCATTGTAGGCTAACTGTTCAAATGGATAGTAACGATAACAGAACCAATTTATATCAAGCATAGTAAAGTATAAGTGGCAGGATCACAGTCTATGAGCACTATGTAGCGATCTTCCCAGTGAGTAGCGAAGCCGTCTGAGTAATCGGATAATATGTGTATGATTCGAATTGGCTGTCCTACCCGTATCCTATCCTGTAAGCGATCCAACTGCTGGTAATCATAGTTGAGTGTATACATAGAATTATTTACAGTAATCAGGGTCTAAAGACCGAGAGATCTATTTTGCAGAGCAAAATATCTCCCAGAGGAATATATACACGTATGCAAAAGACTGTTTACTATTTGGTGCACAAAGACTCTGAAGAACGAGTTCGTTACTATAAGACTCGAGCTGGCGCTCGAATCGCCCAACGTGCTCGTAACTCGCATTTGGGCTTTCAAGATCGTATAGAGCGTGTGTGCATAGGGGACAATTGGGAAGCAGAACAATGCCAGCTGGCCAACGGCACCGTAGAGACTGCTACGTATGTGATCATAGAAGATACTGTAGACACAGAGGATTTAACTCTAGGCCCCGCTGCGTAGGTATGTGCATATGCGTGTAACAGCATATATGATCAGTAAGTAGCAAAAAGTGTGATTTACTGATCGGTGCAGAGGCCTAGTGATGCGTATAGACATCTACAGTGGGGGTGGGGGATACCACAAAGTGCAAAAAAGTGTGAAAAAGTGTGGAATTGTGTGGTATTTTAGCTAAGCCTCTCCTACCACCGACCTGACGATTCTCTACTGTATGAAATTCTAGCCTCTACTCTGCTCAAACGGTCCAGATTCCACCATTTTCCACTAGAGATCTACCGGCCCCGCTGCGTGATTAACGTGATCATCTACGGTTCTATCACTGTATAAGTATAGTATACACGGGAGCGAACTGTGATCACTACTATATTATTCTTGGCCACTGTGCCTATATTCACTCTACTAGTATACTGGGCACTCACTAGTGACTCGTGGCAGGACAGAGTCAATGCACAATTGGCTGTGATCTGTTATCTGATGCTATACTGTGCGTTTGCCCTCTAGGCCCCGCTGCTAAGGTTTATACAGCAATGACTAACACTCGTGAACTAGCTGATCGGATCCTGCGTGATATCTCTGAACTAAATCCCTATACACATCGCGAAAAGCATCTGGCATTCATATGGGCCACGGGCTTCCTAGCTCGCTGCTGTGCGGAGATGATATGGCGGGACAGCCGGAATTGGGATATCTACACTCGTATACGTGATCAAGCTAGCCAAAAGGCGGCCCCGCTGCTTGACAAAGGGTCTAAATGATCGTATAATAGACTCATGCTTAAGAAAAGAGCTTTGGCAAGGAGCAGAGACGTGACATTACCAGATGAAAGATACAGAGCTGTTGGGCAGGCTAGAAGGCTGCTTGAAGAGCTCTGTGACCCCAGAATGACTCCCAGGATACCTGCAGGTATACGTGATCGTGCTCGCGGGGCCCTGCGTCACTATCCCGGTGATTGGGACATGCAGCGTGTAGCAGCAGCTAGCCCGGAGGTGTTCCAAGAACGTATGGAAGATCTACACAGATTCGTCATGAAAGGACAGCAGCAGTAACAGTTACGGGGCCTCTAGCTCATGTTGGTTAGAGCAGCGGACTCATAATCCGTTGGTGCCCGGTTCGACTCCGGGGGGGCCCACCAAACATCACGCCTTAGCTCAGTTGGATAGAGCAACAGCCTTCTAAGCTGTGGGTCAGAGGTTCGAATCCTCTAGGCGTGGCCAACAACAGCAGCACAGGGGACCGTGGTGAAATAGGTAGACACAAGGGACTTAAAATCCCTCGCAGCAATGCATACCGGTTCGATTCCGGTCGGTCCTACCACCCAACAACAGCAGCAGCGCAGCAGTGTGAGAGATGATGAGACAGCCCAACCCCCTAGACCCCCTAGACGACTTTAAACGTTGGTTTCACGAGCTGTGGCCCGTGCAGCAGCTAGCGATCATCGTGGGGATCTGCGCTGTAGCAGCAGTGCTGATCCTGTGGGCCATACGTTAGAAACCCTACAGCTGAGTCAACTATAGGCAATTTTGGTTGACAGTTTGGCTCCTAGGCTGTATACTTTGCGCATATTCACTGAGGAGCGATCATGCGAGAACAGTTCACGACATTCAAGGAATGGCTCTACGTGACAGTCATAGAAGGCGGCTGCGGCATAGAACGTAGGGGCCAGGGCTACTGGGCCCAGGGCTGGGAAGGGCGGTGCTTTGGAGAGTGGGACGAAGAACAGCAGCAGGGCTGGGTGGATTTTGGTTGACAGTCGGGCTCCATGGTGCTATAATAATGATACTATGAGAGCGAAACGAAACGACCGTAATCACATCATCTACGAACTGCGTGTTCCGCAGGGCAACTACATTGGCGTCACTGCCAAGACTGAGTCTACTATTAATAAGTCAGTTCGCGCACGAGCAGCCAAGCACTTCTATCGTGCCAAAACAGAGTTCAAGAACTGGGCCCTGTGCTCAGCACTGCGCGAGCTAGCATCAAAAGATGACATCGAAATCATCGTGCATGAAATCATCCGAGGCAAGGCTGCGGCACATCGTCGTGAAGTAGAACTGCGTCGCGAACTTCGTCCAAATTTAAACACTGACACCCGAGGAGACTAAACATGTGGTATGTCTATGACAAGCGTTCATCTGCCATAGTTAAGAGCTACAAGACCCACCCAGCTGCACAAGCAGCTATCACCAGGGCCCATAAGAAGTATGTTCGTCACTTTCCCTACGTGCCGGGCAGCAATGCGCACGAAGATGACCCCCTGTTTTGGATGGCCGCTGCGGAAGCAGCATGGTATCATTCAGTGATAGAGCAGCGTGTGACTCGGCGTAACTTGATGACGGGCGCCGAGTTCACCCAAAGCGTTAACACCCCACGCTGCTGCGACCCTAGCTCAGAGCTCTACTGGACTATGTAGAAGTTGACTCTAGTGTAGGGTTATAGCGCATACTAGTTGACAATTTGGCTAGAGTGCGCTATAATACAAACACTTAAACAGCAATAGGAGCGAAACTATGCAAACACAGACGATTTTTAGCACTGCTGGCGACGGCTATTGGAGCACAGCAGCAAAGCCTGTGCAGATTACAGACATTAAGCTGCAATGGTGCACAGACGAAAAAGATTTTGGAGAGCTGTGTGTATACTTTAACACTAAGTATTGGGACGTTAACGTAGACGGACTTATATACACAGACAGCAACTTCCTCAGCGAGCTTAATGCATTTTTAGTTAAGCAGGGCCTCTGCGAAGTGCATTACAGCGAGCAAGGCATGCAGGGAGACGACTACGTGAGCTTAGACGTGGAAGAAGACTTTATTGCACTGTGGGAGCAAAAGTTTGGCGTTGTAGCCTAACAACAACAGGGGTTGACAACAGCCCCATTTGGCAGTATAATACACACTTGTTTAAACAACTAGGAGCGAAACATGGAACAAAGCCAGCGTGAGTATTTTGTGCGTCGTCTTAACGAGATTGCACGTGAGAAGGTTAACGCAAAAGCACAAGAGCTCTACGGGCCCGCAGGACGCCCAGAACAGCCTACTTGGGGCATGGTGTTTGAGGGCATCCGTAGTGGCGAGATTACCCTTAAAGCAGACAAGGTGGACTATACGGGTCCTTACCTCAACCCCCAAGATGTAGTGTGGCCTGCTATGGAGAACAAGAAGCTGGCACTGGAAGCATATCGCGCGGAAGTAGAGCTTGAGAAACAACGGGCTATGGACGCCTGTATGCTGGACGCGGATGCACAGAAAGCCCTTAGAGAGTTCCAGGGTATTTGATAAAATGGTTGACACGGGCTCCGGCCCGTGTTATACTAGAGGCTGAGTTAAACAACTAGGAGCGAACTATGGCAACTCGATCAACTATCGCAATGGAACAGCCCGACGGGCGTGTGATGCAGGTCTACTGTCACTGGGACGGTTACCTCGACAACAACGGAGAGATCCTGCAGACGCACTATCGTGACCGTGCCAAGGTCCTGGCACTGATGCTGCTGGGATCCATCAGCTCGCTGCGTCCTGAGATCGGCGAAGCACATGAATTTGGTGCTCGCTACTCGGACAAGGATCATCGCAACGATTGGACCGTGGCCTACGGACGTGATCGCGGTGAGACAGACGTTGACGCAAATGTCTACAAGGACTTTGACGACTACGTAAAGAACCACCAATACGAGGAATACGAGTATATCTTCCGTTCTGACGATCAGTGGTATGTGTGCCAATACGGGCGGGGCTATCAAAGCCTAGCACAGGCACTAGCAGAGCGAGAAACCCTAGAGGGCTAAGGGTTATTACTGTTTGGGGTTGACAACAGCCCCAAATGGTAATATAATACTAGAATGATGAACACACATAGGAGCGAACCAATGTATATTACTTTCACTGAGGGCTATTACAACATCAAGGGTCAACCCACTAATGTTGGTGGTCTTACTTTTAAAATGGTTGAAGACTACAAAGTGTCTAAGAGCGGTGAAGGCTATGTAACTGTAGAGGGTGGAGGCCAGCCCGGCTTCCCAGATCGCTCAATCCGCATCCGCTGTGAGCAGGGTGCCTATGAAGTCGCGGGCAGTGCCAAACCTATCCCACAAGGAGTATCAATGCTGACTGCGCTCAAGTCTAAGCCAGCCAAACAAGGTGACGCTGTAGTCACTGACATGACTCAGATCAAAGTTCCAGATCAAGCTGTAGCACATGAGACTGACGAAGAGATCATCGAACGCACTCGCCTGCGCTTTGAGATCCTCAAGGACATGACCAAAGCTGTTAAGCAAGGTGACGTTCGTGCTATGATCGTCACTGGCCCTCCGGGCGTGGGTAAATCCTTTGGCGTTGAAGAAGTCCTTGCCAAAGATGATCTGTTTGACATGATGGGTCAGCGTAAGCCCAAATACGAGATCGTTAAAGGTGCTATGAGTGCCATTGGACTCTACTCTAAGCTGTATCAGTTCTCAGACGCTAAGAACATCCTTGTGTTCGACGACTGCGACAGCATTCTTTTGGACGACATTGCTCTGAACATTCTCAAAGCGGCTTTGGACTCTAGCAAGAAGCGGACTATCTCTTGGAACACTGACAGCCGACTGCTTCGTTCAGAAGGCATCCCAGACAAGTTTGAATTCAAGGGTGGTGCTATCTTTATCACTAACTTGAAGTTTGAAAATGTGCGTTCTAAGAAACTGCAAGAGCACTTGGCGGCACTAGAGTCACGCTGTCACTATATCGATCTGCGCATGGACACAGATCGCGAGAAGGTGCTTCGTATCAAGCAGATCGTCAAAGACGGCATGTTGGATTCGTATGAAATGGAAGATGTTGCCAAAGATGAGGTGGTTAACTTCATCGAAGAGCATCGTGCAACTATGCGTGAGTTGAGCTTGCGCACGGTGCTCAAAGTAGCAGACCTGCGCAAGAGCTTCCCTACTAACTGGCAGAACATGGCTAAGGTCACAGTCATGAAGGGTGCCTACTAAGGAGTATGACATGAAAGATATTTTTAAGATCGTAGTAGCATTGATTTTGGTAGTGGTGCTACTGGCCATTGGGCCCTGGTTGGTAATTTGGGCCCTTAACACACTGTTCCCTACTCTAGCGATTGAGTTCACATTCTGGACTTGGGCGGCAGTGATCATCCTCGGCACTTTCCTTCGAGCGAATGTATCCGTAAAAAGGAAAGATTGAGGTTGACCTGTGATTAGCGTTCTGCTATTATTATTGAACGCTGAACAACATTTATCAGCTATTAACTTTTAAAAGGAAAACACACAGATGAAACGTTTGAATCCAGAAACCAAAACATTTAAGGTATTCTCTGCACTCTACAATGGTGCTACACTAACTGCTGCCGAAGCTAAGAAGCGTTTTGGCGTAGGTAACTTGGCTGCTGAAGCAAGCCGTATTCGTCAGCATGGTTATGCTGTTTATGCCAACACCCGTGTTGCTGGCAATGGCGTGACTGTTACCGAATACGAGATGGGCAAACCATCACGTGAGATCGTGGCTCTTGGCTACAAGGCCAAAGCACTCGGCATTACATTGTAATTAGAGTTTCAAATCCAATCCGATTCGCTCCCGGGGCGGATTTGAGGAAGGGCCTTACGTGGCCCTTTCTTTTTGGCCCTAGTGTGGCTTTTCAGCAACGCCGCCGGCACTCCCAGGTTGACAGATTGGACAGGCCGTGCTATACTGTAGGCTAAGTTAACAAGGAGCGAAACATGCAACTTACCCTAGCACAAGCCCGCGCCCTAGCCCGCAAAAACCAGCATCCCAGCCAGCGCCGCAGCATTGCAGCACAGGTGGGACGTTTCTACGCACAGGGCTACTATATGCGTGAGGACGGCATTTTTTACATTACTGTAGGGGGCAAGGAGTATAGGAAATACTCTACTGCTCCGTAGGGTTTTTGGTTGACATTTTGAGCAAGTGATGCTATAATAGATACATACTGAGAGATTGGAGCGAGAATGCAATTCACAGCAGATCAAGTATGGGGTGCAGCCTGTGCGGCACAACGCATCAACGATGGCTACTTCAAAGAAACCCAATACGGCACCAAAGATGGATTCATCGATACTTCTGTGATCCTCAAGCGGGCCAACAAAGAGATCGTCAAGGCATGGCTGCGTTCTGAGGATTTTACCCAGATCACAGAAGCCGACTATGCTGCGGGCCGCACAGCTCGGGATCACTTCAAAGGTTACACACTGCTGGCCATCGCAGGCAAACTCAACGACTTCCAAAACACAGCCATGCAGATCGCTGCCAAGGATGAGTTCACGGGCCGTGATATGTATGATTTCGCTGTGATATCATGCCTCCCCTCAGTGGCGCTGCGTGATGCTGCAAAGAGTGATCTCAAGCGAGAGATCTATGCCTCGGAACAGCTCCAAGGAGCTGAAGGGGATATCGTTCAGGGCGAAATCAACGTGGTCAACACCCGGTTCAACCCTGAATACAATAAGTATCGTATCACAGCCCGTATGGGCGAAGCATTCATCGACTTCTGGTTGGGTCGTGAACTGTCAGTGGGCACTAACTATACCCTCAAGGGCAAGATCAAGCGTGTCCGTGGCGATAAAACAACACAGCTTAATTATGTGAAAATCACTGGTTGACAGAAACAGCAACTGGTGCTATAATTATGATACTGAGAGATTAATTGTTCAACTGCTTTTTTAGCGAGGTCTTATGTCAAAGCAAACTGATGTTTCCGTCCGCCAAGTTGGTCCTAAGAGTGCCAAACGAGCGATCCGTAAGGCGATCAATGTTCGCCGCCCAGTGTTCCTGTGGGGCCCTCCAGGCATTGGTAAATCCGATCTCGTCAAGCAAATTGGCGATGACGCAAACCGTGAGGTGATCGATGTCCGATTGGCTCTCTGGGAACCTACAGACATCAAAGGTATCCCCTACTACAACGCAGACCAAGGCAAAATGGTCTGGGCTCCTCCCGCAGAACTGCCTGTGGACAGTGACTCCACAGCGATCATCTTCTTGGATGAACTCAACTCTGCTCCGCCCGCCGTCCAAGCCGCGGCATACCAGCTGATCCTTAACCGCCGTGTTGGCACCTATGTTCTGCCCAAGGGCGTTGACGTAGTGGCCGCTGGTAACCGTGAAGGTGACCGTGGTGTTACCTATCGTATGCCTGCTCCGTTGGCTAACCGCTTCGTCCACTTGGAGATGAAGGTGGACTTCGATGACTGGCAAGATTGGGCTACGCTCAACAAGATCAACCCTGACGTGGTTGGCTATGTGGGTTTTGCCAAGCAGGACCTTTATGACTTCGATCCTAAGAGCCCTAGCAAGTCATTTGCTACTCCTCGCTCTTGGTCGTTCGTTAGCGATCTGCTCAACGATGACGATGTCGACAACGATACCCTGGCAACACTGATTGCGGGTGCCGTGGGTGACGGTTTGGCTAATAAGTTTATGGCTCACCGTAAGATCGCAGGTAAACTGCCCAAGGCAGAAGACATCCTCGATGGCAAGGTCAAGGACCTGCAGATCAAGGAAGTGTCAGCGATGTATTCTTTGACCGTTTCATTGTGCTACGAGTTGAAAGACCGTGCAGAGAAGAAGGTCAAGGGTTGGGACGATATGGCGGATAAGTTCTTCCGCTATATGATGGACAATTTCCCAACTGAGCTCGTGGTTATGGGTGCAAAGACTGCCCTTACCAACTACGACTTGCCGTTGGACGCTACAAAGATGAGCTCGTTCGACGAGTTCCACAAGCGGTTCGGTAAGTATGTTCTCAGTGCTATGGAGAATTAAGACCTCGCCCATAGCCGGGCTGTTGTGTAAAAGCAACAGCCCTTTTTTTGGTTGACAGGTATGTAAATAGATGTTATAATATACACATACTAAGGAGAGCGACTAATGGATCCAATCGTAGAGAAACTAACAACTGCACGAGTAGGCCTGCTACTCAAAGCCCCCTTCTTCGGCAACATGGCAACTCGTATGCGTCTTATCGATGCATCGGACTGGTGCCCTACAGCGGCAACTAATGGCCGTGACTTCATGTATAGCAAAAAGTTCGTTGAGAAACTTTCTGTTAAGAAGCTGGAGTTCCTGTTCGCACATGAAATCCTCCATTGCGTGTTTGATCACTTTGGCCGTGTTGGTTCTAGAGATAAACAACTAGCGAACATCGCACAGGACTATGCTGTTAATCAGATCCTCGTAGACGAGCGTATCGGTGAGAAGATCACTGAAGTTAAGATCTGCTACGATCCAAAGTATCGTGGCATGGCTTGGGAAGAAATCTACGATATCCTTTGGGAAAAAGCAGAGAAGATTCCTATGGATCAATTGCTCAAAGAGTTGGGCGAGATGCTGGACGAGCACATCAAAGAGCAAGAGGGTGCAGGGTCTGGCGATGACGACAAGACCAAAGACGGCAAGGGCAAGCCTAGCCTGACCAAGGAAGAAGCAGAGAAGATCCGTCAGGAGATCAAAGAAGCCATGATCCAGAGTGCCGCGGCCGCTGGTGCAGGTAAGACTCCCGCAGGCATCATGCGTATGATCAAGAACTTGACTGAGCCTAAGATGGACTGGCGCCAGTTGGTTCAGCAAGAGATCCAAAGCATCGTCCGCAACGACTACTCGTTTACTCGCGTGAACCGTAAGAGTATGCACTCAGGTGCTATCCTGCCAGGCATGAAAGAAGCAACTACCATTGACGTGGCCATTGCTATCGATATGTCAGGCTCGATCGGCGAAGAGGATGCAACTGTATTCCTTTCAGAGATCAAGGGTATCATGGACCAATACGAGGACTTCAAAGTCAACATTTGGTGCTTTGACACAGACATCTACAACCACAAGGTCATCACACATGACGAAGCCCACGAGCTTCTCGAGTATGAGCCTCAAGGTGGTGGTGGCACAGACTTTGATGTCAACTTTACCTACATGGAAGAGAACGGCATCCAGCCTAAGAAGTTCATCATGTTCACAGATGGCTACCCATGTGGTAGTTGGGGTCCAGAGGACTACTGCGATACTATCTTTATCGTCAAAGGTAATACGCAGGCACAGGCTCCCTTTGGTCAGACTGTGATCTACGAAAAAGAAACTGCTTAACGGTTCGGGTGGATAATGGCAGTCCTAGGTAATATCCTTAATGCAGAGTCAACTCAAACGCGGGCCAACTCTGCGCCCATCATTTCGGAGAGTGCCAGGGGTTGTGGCTTTTTAGCCACAGACCCCGCTGCTATACGTGTGCGTAGATCTAGGTCTTGACATCTAGGCAGATTGGTGCTATACTATAGACACTTAAACAACTAAGGAGCGGTCATGGAACTGTTAATTGCGTTTGTAGTAGGTCTTGTAGTAATGGACTTTCTTTGGGCGTGGCGTTTAGGGATTCCGCAAATGCTCTGGGCTCGTTTGAAGTATCGTAGAGCTCTTAAAAAGAATCCTAACTTTGCAGAATGGAGTGAAGACTAATGAAGATCCTATTAGCATTCATCGCAGGTATGTTTGTGGCCACTGTTGGCGTGTCGGGTGTTGCATCTGCTGTCGACAAGGCTGTTGGTAAAACCCAGGAAGTCATGAAGGAGACTGTTAAATGAGTTATCCAGGATTCAAAACGTTCGAAGATCCCATGTATGATGAAGATGGTGTGCTCGTAGACGAGGACGCTGATTGGGAAGATGTAGAGGAACTTATCGAGGGCGGTGACATCAGCTATGACCCGCATGACACGGTAAATAGTTGATATGAGCAAGTTAGAGTTCCTCGCAAGGCCCTTAGTGGCCTTTGACCCTTATAACAAAGATCACAGGCGCTACTACGCAGAATATCTAGAGTATGGCGGATGGGGTAAATGCCCTGTCCGTTTTATTTGTCCAGAAGATTACGGTATGGACATGCCTAGCATGATCAAGAACCGGCTAATCGACTACTACATCGACCGTGAGTTTGGAGGCAGCAAACTGGCCACGGAACGTTCAAGAGCTCTCAGCGAGAATGCGGACAGGATGTATAAGGAAGCAGGGCAACTTCGCAAAGAAGCACAGGCCCTGCTAAAACCCAGAAGGACCTAGGGTTATTCAAATTTCCGGTTGACATTTTGGGCTCCTGGTGCTATACTAATGAAACAGTAAACAACTAGGAGCGAAAGATGGCAGATTTCAATACGATCAAAGTCCAGATGGCCCACGTCAAAGCCCTGGACGCTGCACAGAAGGCCGCAAAGGCATTCGCAGACAAACACATGGGTGGACGTGATGGCGGAGCCTGTGGTTTCGCCTGGGTTGACGTCTACGGTGTGCGCAGCAACAGCAAGCTCGGGAAAGCACTCAAAGAAGTAGGATTCTCCAAGAGCTACAGCGGCTCACTCCAGCTGTGGAACAAATGGTGGCCAGGTCAGAGCATCGACGCTGCTGAGCATGGGGCCACTGCCTATGCCACTGTGATCAAAGAGGAACTGGGTCTCGACCGCTGCTACTCGGGATCACGTTTGGATTAACCCTGGGCCCGAAAGGGCCTTTCTTTTTGGTTGACAGATTGGCGTGTTGGTGTTATACTATAGGTATAGTAAGAAATAAGGAGCGAAGATGTATATTAAACTAGAAACTGAAACAGAGCAAGAGCGTGTTGTCCGGGCCCTCAAGGGTTGGCAGTTCATGCGTGGCACACACGGTTGCCTCTATGATCGTGGCTCAGCAGACAGCTACTACGGTCGTCGTCCACAGCCACACTTCGGTGGAGTTGGTGGAGACTCCGGACCCCGCGTTGAAGTCTCCGATGAAGCCTCCGTGGCCGAATACATGGCTGGCTATGATTACAATGAACGATTCGGCGACAAGAAGGATTGGCGTTAATGGAAGCACTGCGTGAGACCACTGGTGGTCAGTTCCGTCCACACACATACCTGTTAGACGGAACTACGCTGATTGCCTACATCAAGGATGGCGAGACTGAGCCATACTATTTCAAATCAGGAATCAAAGGATTCGACAAGCGTGGCCGCAAGTTTGAAGTGATTAAGCCAAATCCATTCAAGGCCCCTGAGAATGCAGCCAAGAATGCGACCGTGGAGATCAAGGGATCCAATGGCAACTCCTACTTTGTAAACATAGAGGAAAAGACCTGCACCTGCCCTGGATTCACGTTCCGTGGCTCTTGTAAGCACGTGGCAGAAATTGGTTGACAGTTTGGTTTTTTGATGCTATAATATACACATACTAAGGAGAGCGAACAATGGGATATTTTAGCAACTTGGAACTTGAAGTCATGTCAATGGCCCACGATATGGGCGATGATTTTGGTGAGGATGCTGAGACTATTAAGATCATCAGCAGGGCCTTAGAAGTCTCCGTGGAAGATGTCCAGAGAATCCTACATGAGGATCCAGACGTGGACCCCGGAGAATACGCTGAGAATGCAGCCGATGAAGATGCTTATTACTACGGGGGTGCCTAATGATTACTGCTGAAAAACTCAAAGGCCTTATAGACCTTTCAGCACCAGAACTCACACAGCTGATCCGTAAGGCAGGCTACAAGGAAGATAGATTCCTCACTGCTACATTCCTGGGAATGACTAATGCAGGGATGTTCTGCTACTCCTGCCTGTATCCTGGGGAGTTTGAGGATACCTGTAAGGTCTTTGTGCGTGTGGACACAGACGGCACAGTTAGGGCAGAATACTAATGGCCAAATTCAAGTTCACACTCTGCCGGGCCGCTGTTATCGACGAATACTACGAGATCGAAGCGGATTCCGAAGAGGAAGCCCTGAGCCTAGCATTCGACGGCAACTACGGTGAACCTGTCCGCACAGAGTTCGTTGATTGGCGAGACGATGAATGGTCAGCTGTAGACTGCGAAGATTTAGAACCCCTATACCGTATGGTGAAAGAATATGACTCCACAAGAATTTGAATACATTCAACGGGCTGTGAAGGCCCTGGAAGATCCCGAGATGACTCCCATGGCACAGCGAAAGGTGCTGCGGACCATAGAGCAGATCTGTGGCAAAAATGCCACAGATATCGAAAGCAATCTCATCGGTGATGTAGATGCTAAGATCACACGCAACTATCAGGATCTGCAGAACCAAAAATTGGTTGACATTTTGAGCAACTGATGCTATAATATACACATACTAAGGAGAACGACATGGCAGACTTTGTGACCTATATGCTACTGCGTTTGATCCAGATCGGGATCCTTGTGTTTGCTGTGGCAGTATTTGTAAACGGATTTTTTCAATAAGGAGCGAACATGCCTAATTGGTGCAACAACAACTTGGTATTAGAACACGATGATCCTGCTATGATCAAGCGGGCCTATGATGCACTAGAGCGTCAAGAGTTCCTACAGGAGTTTATTCCTGTGCCACAAGAACTCCGAGACACTGTTAGCGGATTCATGGGTGATGGTGATGAGCAACGCAAGTTAGAAGCACAAACTAAACGCAATCTAGAGAAATACGGTTATGGCAACTGGTATGATTTCTGTGTAGGTGAGTGGGGAACCAAATGGGATGTGGGCGATCAAGGTTGCTCGGATATCCACCCAGATGGCACCACACTGCATACATCGTTTGACTCAGCCTGGTCGCCCCCAGTGAATGCTTATCAGAAGTTAGAGCAACTTGGGTTCCGTGTCAACGCAATGTTCTATGAATCGGGCATGGCTTTTGCTGGCACCTACAGCGATGGCAACTGCGATGACTTCAGCCTCGAAGGTATGAGTGCTGATGAGATCGAGCGGGATTACCCGGATTTGGATGAATGTTTTGGTATCTCTGAAAGCATCCGTGACTATGAGGCTGAGAATCAGGAAGAAGAAGATCTCACAGAATGGATCAAGGATGGCAAAGAGAAGTTGGGATTGGTCTCACCATGAGAACCTACAAGTTCCAGTTTGAAGTGGTGTGCGCCGGTCCGGGCACACCCGATTTAGATAGGGCCGAGTCGATGATCGATTTGGCCATGCAGGATCTGGTCTATGACGATGAGTTTATCTCTAGTTTGGACGAGAAGCAAGCGGTAACCATTCAAGTGACCCGCATTTTGGACAAATGAATGGTTGACGTTTCGAGTTGGATGTGCTATAGTTACAGCATACCAACAATGGTATTTTAAACACACACACTTTTAGGAGTATTTGGAAATGGCTACAGATAAGAAGTTTGCGGTTGCTGGTGTTTCGACTCTGGCTGGTAAGACCAAGGTTCGCTTTGCGAATGATACTATGCGTATCAAGATCCTGGCCAAGAATGGCCACACTGATGTGGAGTTGGTGACTCTTCCACGTGAAATGACCAAGGCTGAGATCGCTCAGCACATGGTCGAGATTGGTTTCGGTAAGGGCAATGCTGCTGTAGAAGCTGCGATCGCCTACGTAGCCAAAAAGAACCCCTCAGCTGCCAAAGCTAAGGTAACTAAGACTACTACCGCGAAGGTAGAAGCTATCGCTGAATAAGTCCGATTCGCTCCCGGCTTCGGCGACCTTACAGGGTGTTGTGTAAAAGCAACACCCTTTTTTTTGGTTGACAACAGCACCAAACGATCGTATAATACATATATACAAACACACAGGAGCGACTATGAATATCAAGACCCTAGAAAACTACGTGGAACAGAAAAACCGTTGGAGTGCCATCTTCGGCGAACGACCTCTGAGTCTGCTCAACGCTAGAGATCGTCAGAAGATCGCAGACATGATCGATTCAGATCTCAGCCCTGAGAACTTGACCTGCGACGGTGAGCTGAGCCGCACAGCCGTGAATCGTCGATATCAGGAATTGGTTCGTTGCCAAAGCGAGTTGATGGCCATTGATCCTCAGGTTAAATTCTACGAGTTCGACCAATGATTGAGCTACTGATCGTATTCGCTGTGGGTTTCTGGTTAGGCCACAGGATGGCCACATTGATCCACATCATGAGTTTCAAGAAGATCCTAGATGAGTTGGGCATCAAGCGATCTGACATGCTGCGCCTAGCTGCTCGGAATGGCTTGGATCTCCCCGAGGAACAGCAGCCTAAATCCACTGCTGAGATCGTGGATGTCAAGCTGGAACAGCATCAGGGTCAGATCTATGCTTTCCGCAAGGACAACGATCAGTTCCTAGGCCAGGGATCCACAGCTGAGGCTCTGATCGAGAGATTGAATCAAACCATGAAGCCCTGCCGAGTTATCGTAGCCAGGGAAGATGGTGCTGATCTGTTGCAGAATAACAACAGCCAAAACGGTTGACCTGAACCAGCTTCTGCTGTATAATTAACACATACACAACAGCAGAGGCCCACATGCACACCATAGAATACAACCGAACCTACGAGTTCGATCTCACAGGCAAGGTCAGCTTTGGCTCATTGCCCATAGAGCTCTTACACACACTGTTCACTGATGGGCGTGTGGCATCCAAGTTCCTGGAACATCATCTGCCCATTTGGTTCCCAGAGCTGGAATTCGTGGATGCTCAGGGCTATGACCACGTGAGAACCCGTGATGGTCGCAGGTTCGATCTCAAAGGATTTACTCCACGTGGAGCCTGCTACGCACCCTCTGAGATGCTGGGCAAAGGCCGTAAGATCACCGTGGATGTGGTCCATGCTCACGCTCGTGAGATCGACTATGTGTTCTCGGATATCACAGAGTTCCCCAAGGTTCGAGTGGTGTTCAAACAGGGCACAGACATGGTTGAGCAGTTCCCCACAACCAAGATCAAGAAGTCAGAAAGAACGAAACTTTTTGGTTGACAACCGATCCAAACGGTAGTATACTATAGGTATAGTAAGGAGCGAGCGATGGAATACACTGTGATTTACCCCAATGGCACTCAGCAGAAGTTCTACGTCCGCTCAGTAGCTGAGATGTATGCGGCTATCAACAAGGGGCGTGTTGTAGGCCCGCCACAGCTGAAATTGGTTGACAAATTGGCTGCTTGATCGTATACTAGACACATAGTTAAACAAAGGAGCGAACCATGTTGAAACTGATCGGAATCGTAGCTGTTATTTGGGCCCTGTTTGCCACTGGCATCGCACAGTTGATCCTGATCTGGACTGCTGTGATCGGAACCACAGTATTCGGAGGTTGATCATGGGATGGGTAGTCTATGATGCCCGGTCGGGCCATATGCAGAAGTATTACAAGCTGGCCGCAACTGCTCGGCGCATAGTCACACAGCACAACTCGGAACGGATCTACGAGGATTGGATCTATCGTCCTCAATCGACCTGGGCCTGCTGCTCCTATGCAGACTACGAAGGGATCTTGATGGGTCTCAGAGGGGACAAGTTCCGCATGTGGCAGTTCGTAAAGAATAACCCAAATGGTTGACATTTTGGCAAAGGTGTGCTATACTACACACATGAATAAAACAAATGAAACCATACAGTGGATCGGAACTGCATTCATACTCACAATGTATGTGATCTCTAACTTCTTCCCAGGTTTGGATACGCTGCGTAACTCAGTGGCTTTGGCAGGGGCTGTCTGCTTCTTTGCATGGGCCTATCGTGTGGCAAATCGGCAACAAATGATCATTAACGGAGTAGCCATAGCCCTATGCACACTAGGGTTATCTCGGGCATATTTTGGTTGACAACTTAGCCAAAAGACTGTATACTACACACATACACTAACAAACAAGGAGCTCTAAATGGTCACACAAGGTCAAGCAATGTTCGTATTCATAGTAGGACTCTTAGTCACTATGTTGGGCGTGGGCGGCGTAGAGTCTAGCATTACCAACACAGAGCTACTACAGGCAGTGCTAGTGGCTGCGACGGGCTTGGGCTGTATGTATTGCGGCACACTCTTGATCAAGCGCACAGGTGAGTGATATGACTATTACCTTATACGGACTCACAGCTCGGCAGAAGTCAGTGATGGAACTGCTGTGGAACTGCTCCACACTGGCACAGGCTCGGAGCCTTATAGCTGCGCTGCCCACAGAGCGAGATAGACGAGATGCTCACACCATGCTGACTATGGTAGCATGGGATAACCTAGAGAACATGGAAGGCCTAGATCAATATGCGGATGCTGCGGCTAGTGCTATTGCTCGCGCTAGTAGCTAATGCTACAGCGTGTAGCCTAATGAGGGATCGTAGGGATGCGCCTTGGGATCCCAAACCGGGACAAAGCCTGTTCGATCAGATCCCCAATTGGGATGATGGTGCCAACAGGCGCTGTGGTGGACACCTTGATGAGGAGACCCGGAGGCGGGAGGGAAGGTCACCTCGGTGTTGAGGCCGACCGGTATAGCGTGTAGCATAGTGTTGTATTTTTACAACAGGCTAGTGGTCTAAAATCACCACCCTGAAAAGCTAAGTAACTCACCCAAATTTTTTGCGCGGCCAATTTTTTTCCCCTGTAGACCCATTTCGGGCTATATACAGCGATGCGCACATTCATTCTACAGTTACTCACAGCCGTTACAGCCACGGGCATGATTACATTCACTGTAACACACATGCACAGTCCCTTGATTTCTTGGGCTTTATGGTTTCTACACTGGCTAGTGGCCATCCCCATAGCTCTAGTCACTGTGCGTTATATTGCACCATTCTATCGACGAGTATTTCAGCTATGAACAACGATCTCTATAATAAAACCATCACAGATGATCAAGGGCGTGTTTATCACTATGATCCTGATCAGGACATTTACTATCGTAGATACGAACCTATGAGCAAATGGGATCGTTTTGGTTGGCTAGCAGTTACCCTAGTATTAGTCCTAGCTGCTCTATATTTCGAGTATAATCCCATCAGATAAACTGTAAATACTACTATGGGAGTGTGAATCATGCTCATAGTATATCTAGAACAGTTTCAACGTTCGCAAGAACTATTACTACAGTCTTGGCGCGACTCAGTGCATTATTGGCCTAGAAGCTATGTGCATACTGATGCTTACAATGCTGCCATACCCACAGATTGGTGGCTCCTATTTTCAAACTATTATCTAGCTGACATTTGGTTAATCAAGTATCCAGAACAAAGCCGTATCATAAGGACCTTGTTTGACACAGATGTTTCCTCACCCGATACTATACAGCACCGTAGATCCTAAGATCCGGGGCCACTAGAAATCGCTACCGTTTTGCTACCGCGCTTTGCGCTGCTTCGCAGCTTTCTAAAAATCTGCGCTGCGCTTCGCTATCAAAAATTTTCTTGCGCCGCTTCGCTGCCAGTAAATAACTGCCTATGATTAATTTTATCAAATCCCTATTACATGTAGAAGTGGATCCGTTGATTGAAGGACAATTTGCGGATACATATACAGATCCTGAGATTCGTGAGGGCATTGCAGAAGCATATCGCAATCGTTGGTATCCAGATCGTCAGATACAGACACCTGCTTCAAATCCTGAACTCTACGATCCTTTATCACCGCCTGAGGGATGGCGCTATGATCCCTACTACGAGTGTTGGGTTTACCTAGGAAAATAATACGATGATTACAGTTTTGTTTATAGTCGCGGCTATGGTTTTGCTGCCGTGGATAGTATGGCGCCTGCTTAAATTAGAGTCGTGGGTTCCTTTGCCCATGTTCCAAATTGCCACGGGCATTTTACTAGGGCCTTCAGCTTTGGGCGCATTTTATCCCGAGCTGTTTCAGTCAGTGTTCACTGCGGGCGTTAGAAGCAGCCTAGACACCATACAGACTTTGGCCATTGTGATCTTTGCGTTTATGGCGGGACTTGAGCTTAAACCTCGTGAAGTTCTAGCTCGTGAGGGCACAGCTATTTGGACCAAGGCCTTTCAGGTTATTCTAGTGCCTATTCTACTAGCTGCTGCGGCGTTTTGGCTGTTCTTAGACGATGCCAAGTGGCACAGCCCCGATGGCTCTATTTACAAATACATTTGGGCCATGGGTGTGGCCACCTGTATCACTGCTCTGCCCATGTTGGTAGTAGCTTCAAAGAGCTTGGGCATCTACGGCACAGATCTATATCGTAGACTTCTAGCACTGGTCACCTTTGACGATCTAATCCTGTGGATCACAGTGGCAGCTATTGTAGCCCTGGGTGAAACTATGATGATGAGCTCCCTATTCTTGATCGCTACATTTGTGTTATATCACGTATGGCCTAGAATCATGACCAGTCTAGGTGAACGTGCTTGGCCCACACTGACTGTGGCCCTGGTTCTATCCTGGGCAGCGTTCAGCCACTGGGCAGGACTGCACTATGTTCTAGGTGCGTTCTTTGCGGGCATGATCATACCCAGAGCTACTACTGCATGGTTGGGTGGCATGGAAGAACATCAGATGTATTGGCTCATGCCAGTGTTCTTTATTTGGACAGGACTCAAAGTGCAGTGGAACACAGAGTTTTCTGTGATCATCGGCGGTGCTTTAATCATGTATGCAATTGCTGTAAGCACTAAGTTTGTGGGTGTTTGGTTGGCCTACAGATCGGAAGGTCTACGCACAGTTCTGTTTAAAACAGCTATTCTGCAGAACAAAGGGCTCATGGAAATCTTTCTAGCCACTGTGTTGCTCAAAGCTTCAATCATATCGGGCAACATGTTTGCTGCGGTAGTGTTTATGAGTCTGTTGTCCACAGCCAGCGCAGTGCCCTTAGCTAGGTTATTTCAAGATAAATAACAGTGGAGAACTAAAATGGCAGAATATCTACTACCCACAGCTCGCAACCTACTTACAGGCCAGCGTCAAAAGATCCAGGATCTAACTGGTGATCGTCTCACAGAATCGCAGCGTTTTATCGCTGAAGAAAAGGCTCAACAGCTGGCAGATAAACTAACTGCCAAGACCAAAGAGCCTTGGATTGGAGAAGTGATTAATTATGAGCCCTCGGTGGCTCAGAATCGCGACTGACCTTAGTCTCGTAGAGATAGTTTATTGAATCGGCGTTTTCACGATAAGTGACAGCGCCGTTCTTATGATGGAAACGTCGAGCCATTTCGGTCTTGGGACTCAGTGTAACAAAGGTCTCCACTTCGGGCTGTTCTTTCTTGATCTGTGCCTGAGCCTGCTCAATTAGACTACGGCCAGCACCCGCAGCATATGACCAAATTGAGTAAAACACTGCGGTATTGGTGTTGACCACTGTGTCTGCCAATTGATCCACTGATTCCGGAATACCTTCAAGAAACTTCACGCAGGTCACTGCCAAAGGTTGATCTTTGTCGTCTTTGAGCACAAAGATACGGCTGTTTTGATTGACCCTAGCTTCTGCAGGAATTTCTGGACGCACAGGGTCGTCTTTGATTAATTTTAATAGATTGTCTTGTAGATCTTTGATTACGTGTAACATATCGTGCCCCTATATATGCGTATTTATTATCCCTTGGAAAAAACCTGATTTTTGGCTGATTCTTGGATTGACATATTAAATATTATACAGTATAATATACATACTTTACAACTTTAAGGAGTCCAAATATGTTTGACACTACGATGAGCGCAGGCACTATTCGTTCCGCAGGAGCGATTAATTCGGCTATGGGCCGTGTCTACGGTCACATGGCTTTGGCTGTGTTAACTTCGATGATCGTCAGTTTTGTTGTAGGCACCAATGCTACTCTGCTGGCATTCTTTTTCACAGGTGCTATGAAATGGGTAGTGATCTTTGCACCATTGGTGGCTATACTAATCGCAGGCTTTGCCATGGAGAACATGAGTAAACCTGCATTACAGTTTTTCCTACATGGATTCGCTGCTCTGATGGGGCTCAGCTTTGCCACTATCTTTGCTGTGTATAACATGGGATCGATTGTATCAGCGTTTATGAGCGGTGCTATCTTGTTTGGAGTGATGAGCTTTTATGGTTACTTTACCAAACGAGATTTAACCAGTATTGGACAGTTCTTGTTCATTGGTTTGATCGCTATCGTTATCGCCAGTCTTGTTAATATCTTTATTGGCTCAACTGTGATGCAGATGGTGATTTCCGCGATCGCTGTGCTGATCTTTACAGGCCTAACTGCCTACGACACACAAAAGATCCGTGAAATGGTCACTTATGAAAACGACGGTAAGATGGAGATCTGGGGTGCGCTGACTCTGTATCTCGACTTTATCAACTTGTTCCTAAGTCTGCTACAGTTATTTGGCGGTCGCAAAGACTAATCTAATAAGTTAGTCTGTTGTTCTAAAGAGAGCTCTTGATCTTCGAGCTCTCTTATTTTTTCTGTGATTTGATCTATTAGACCTAGATTGCGCAAGATCTTAAACACTAGGTTTTCCACTGACCACTCTCCAGCACGTTCTAGTCCTGCTTTGCGCATTTGTGTGATCTTGTCTTTGACTGTGCGTAACTTTTCTATGTCTTTGCTGAGTAGAGCGTGTTCTATCTGTGCCAGTATAGCATCTTTTTTAGCTTCAATGCTGGCATCGTCTACATCGGGTTTGACCTTTTTAGGCTCTACTATCCAAACCGATTTAGATAGACTATAAACACCGGTTGAATGATGCGGCTCGTCTTCGCCTTGAACATAACATTCAACAGGCAGGCCTTTTATCGTGATATCGTGTTGTTCTGACCAAAGAGCTTTTTTAGCATTGAAAAGCTCACGCTGTTCCGCCGAGGGCGAACCGGGAATGATAAGATGTAGGTCCAAATCACTGTAATCTGTCCATGTATAATTGGCATTAGAACCTGTGATAGTGTAATCTTCTACTTCTAGCTCTATGCCCACGAATTCTTCGAATGCACGAGCTATTTCAATAAGTTTAGATTTAACTTCAGGTTTGAGAGTTCCGCCCTCCCATATCTTAGGGTTAAGGCGACGATTTACTGTTACTATTTCTGATCGTTCGTTAAGTTCTCTGAGACGCATTCATTATTTAGCCCACATTAGGCTGTATGCTGTAGCTAGCCTATCTGAGTAAATTTCAGCTATAAGATAGGTATATGAATCATTGGGCCTACGCTCAATCACCATTTGACAATTGGCAGGGTCCTGAGATTTCAACCATTGTATGCAATCTTTGCCTGCTTGATGATGTATAGAAGGCCAGTCGATATAGATATTGCCCGACCCATCTGATTCAGGCGGAAAGAATCGACCTAGTTCAAAACGGTGCGTCTTCATCGTCCCCGCCCATATTGTTAAGGATCTCACGTAATTTGGTGCTTTCTACATGAGCCCTAATTTTTGGAACGGGGGCGCCGTCTGTGGGTTCTTCCCTTTGCACTTCTGTCTTACGTTTGATCTGTTCAATGATGCTAGAACTGCCTCTATTAGCACCATTATGACTTTCCTGTTCATCTTCAGGCAAGTCTGTGATTTTCAATGTTTCTAGATTAAATTCTAGATCCACTTTTTGTCCTACACCGCTGGATGAACGTGTCTTCATCAACTGTATCTGATAACGACCACGCTCACGCATAGCTCGTGATGTAAAGATACCAAACACGTTATCTGCTGTCTGGATCTTAGATAAGCCACCTGAAATATGGCTGTGATCAAATTCAACTTCTTCAACAGCACCACGGTTCAACTGTGCCGCTGTTACAAGAATACATTGTTTTTCCATTGCTAGGTTACGCAATTCTTCTGACACATACTTGTCTTTGATAAACAAGTTTTCTGCTGAAATCTTACGACCCGCTGGCATTAACAAGTCCAAATAGTCAACTAACAACACATCGATTTTGCTGCCTGTTTTGATTTCAAATTCTTTCATATATGCTTTGAGATCGTTGGCAGTCTTGCCGCTGGGCATATATTTGATCTGTAGTTTACCCGCTTTCTTTCCAATAACACGCACTTTCATTTCAACATTTTCTAAATCTTTAAAAATTTCTTTAGTTGAAATTCCTGTGGTCATTGCATCAATACGCATGGCCACTAGATCCTCTGAAAGTTCTAATGTTAGATATAAAACGTTAAGACCCTGCAAACACCAGTTCACACCTAAGTTTGCCAAGAACAAAGATTTACCTGCACCAGAGCCACCTGCAAAGATATTCAGTTCGCCTCTGTTCATACCACCAAACAGTCTACGATCTAAACTTGGCCAGCCTGTGCTGATTTGACCATTTTTGTCCTTGATGCGCATCAGACGTGCTCTTGGATCTTCAAAGTAGTCAGTGCCTAGATCTTTCTGTAAACTGATAGCAACTGCTTCTTTGATCAAAGATTCTACTTGACCATAATCTTTCTTTTCAAGTAAATCTGCAGAATTAATGATCGCACGTTCAAGAGCCTTGTGACGAGTAAAGTTTTCAAACTCGTCCATGAGCCAATCGTTGTGACCCTCTTTGACATCTTCAGGTCTTTTGAGTTCTGTTCTACAACTGGCATTGACCATTTCATAGTCAGGCAGCACAGAATATTCTTTGGTATACACATTGATAAATTCAGCTGCGTCTTGCAGTTTTCTATCAAATAGTGTATGGTCAAAAATACCTTGACAGCGAACAAATATTTCTGCGTCAGCTAACATTAGCTCTAGGTATAATTTTTGTAATTCGTAACCGTAATCTTTAATCATAATTTATTATACATTAATCTTAATATGTTTCACAACCCCAAGATTTGATTTCCATGCCCTTTGTTTAGTATGATATAACACAGCACCAATAGAACTACTAGGATCGCCAGGCTGCGGCAAACTCCATATGTAATCGAAATTAGGTTCTACAACCGATTGGTTAGCCTTGCTGTTCATTGCACATCCGCCCATATACACTAAACAGTCTGCACCTGTTAGTGCTTTGGCATGCTTCATGATCATTTCAACCTGTTCAGTGAACACTTGTTGAACAGCAGCGGCGATGTCGTATTTGTTTTCTTCTGTTATTTCGTATGGCCAATCCAATATTCCTTTGTGCATGTTTTTATGAGCTTTTACCAACGTTCCCATATATTCTTTTACATCAAAGTAATATTTGTTAGGATCGCCTTTATCAGACATCTGTTGTAACACAAATTCTTCTTGTATAGGTTTCAATCCTAATAGATCTGTAAACGCAGAATAGAATAAACCCAAACTGTTTGGATAATTTCTATGCCATACCTTGCGTATTTCTCCGTGCTTGCCTTCCCAGATACTAGCACACTCCCACTCGCCAATAGCATCAAGAACTACAATCGCACAATGATTAAATGGACTGGTATAATATCCAGCAGCGGCATGGCTAGCATGATGTGGGGTATAAAAAACTTTGGCGTAACCTACTTTAATCTTTTTAAGATATCTACTAGGTATATCTGAAAAATCAAATACCCTATTCCACTGACCAGCATACAGCTGACGAGACTTTTTGACCCAAGGTCGTTCATACCAATATATTTCACTAGGACCGCCGTAATTAAAGGCCTTCCAAATAGTTTGATGATTTAATTCATCTGATCGATCAAACGTATTAGAAACTAGTTCGCCACCGCTGAATACAGCTAAACTAGATCCATGATTGAGTGCGTTGATCCCCCACTGTATCATTTGTAGATAAACGGGTCACGTTTTTTCATTTCAGCGACCTTCCTTTCAAAATCTTTCTTTTCTTTATATTTCTTGATTGGAAGAAATATAAAATCAATTATCTTCTTTATCATATTCTAACCTTTCTAATTTTTGTTCTTGTTGTTTTTTAGCTATGTTTATTTTAATAGGCCCTTTTTGGGCTGTCTTTATAGCATCAACAATAACAAATAATTTTCCATAACGTTGGACTGCATCTGCGACATCTTTAACGTCTGTGTCCCAATTAGGCATCGCTATGCTCCAATTGAGTTCTGCTGCTCGATCAAATAATACCAAACCTGCTCGATCTTGATCTGGTATCACGATCACTTCGGCACCTAGGCTATTGATTATTCTGCTCTGTTGTTCTGCGATTTCGTTAGTAAGCAACGCAACTCCGTTGATCGATAATGCATCAAACGGACCTTCGCATACAAATATATACTTCTGATTTTCTTTTTGTTGATCAAAGTTGAAAACAAAATGCGGATGTTGATCTGATAGATATTTGGGTTTTCCGTCTTTGACTTTGCGAGCAGTATTACCTACGATTCTTCCTTCCCATCTAAAAGGAATGATAACACGATCGATATATCCAGGAGTAGGACTCCAATAAAAATCGTATTCAAATGGGTTCTCATATCCTCTACTTATTAAGTATTTTAATACGTTAGAGTAATCTTCACCGATTTGTTCTTCGATCTCTCCGTCTATTAAATTACCCCATTCTGCCAAAGGCATTGCACCTTCGGGTAATTCTTTATCGGTAAATTCTAGTTTAGGTTCGCTGTGTTCTGGTTTGTATTCGTCGTTCTCAGTCTTAAGAGCTTCAAATACCAATTCTTTGATTATGTCTTCACTGGCACCCATCCAACGTGCTAGTGTTTTCATCTTTTCACCAAATGGCGATCCGGGTTGCCATCCTGTAGAAAATTTACAGTTAAAACAGTTATAGACTACACCGTCACCGTCAAACCTAATACCTCCCCGTTTACGAGTATCTGGACTATGTCCTCGATGACCGCAACAGGGTGCATTAAAGCTAGTCCAGCCCGAGGGGCTGTGTTTCGCTCTAGGAGGAATCAGTGAACGGAATTTGTCTACGACCAAAGTCATAAACAAATTATACTATCTGTATAACACCTTGTCAACGGTTCCTGTAGCCGGAATTCCAGTCGCACCTAATACATAACTTCTATCGTTTGGCGCCGATGTTCCAGAATGAGTAACTGACATAATAGCACCATTATAATTTACCGATGCCACTGTGATCGTTAAATCATTTACACCAGAATAACCGCCCAATTTATCTCCGGTAATGATTAACACATCGCCGACATTGTAACTAGCACCACCGTCATATACACTAACAGTATAAGGACCATCGAATGTCTGTGCAATGGTAAATTTTGCAGAACCGTTAAATGTTGCACCTACTTTGATTCTGAACCAGTTGTATTTTCCAACAACGTTTCTATAGGTTGTAGTTGACCCAGATGTAATAAACTGATTTGCTCCGCCACTTATTGCACTGTTTGGAATAACCACCCAATTTTTAGGATTAGAAGTTTTATCTAGGCTACCTTCTATCGTGATCTTTCCATTAAAACTAGTATCGTGATAAAACTGGAATGTATGTAATGATTGAGCAGATGTTAAACCTCTGTTGGTATCTATAATACTACTGATGTAGTATGACGGATCTTGATATCCGGTAGTTGCTGGATTTATATAATGGAATTCTGTTATTTCTAAAGATCTAGAAACATCGCCGTAGGCATCACCTACGATTTCTAAAGTTCCTATAACTTCATATTGTCCATCGATATACATCGGTGTCCTAGCAGAAACACTATGGCTACCGTTAGTAGAATCGATGGTGTTTCTTGATTCTTGAGTTAATGAGTAGTTATAGAATCCGTTATTGATATCATGCAATTCAGTTTCTGATAAAGTTACATACCACTTTCCAGTGCTGTAACTTATAACTTCGCAGTCCTTAGAAACCACTAAATCTCTGGTATCTCTATTGATGAGATTAAATACCAAAGTCGATCCGCTAGTGTCTGCGGATTTCTGATCAGAATTACGAACTTGGATGTCGATGCGATTATCAACACTACGATATATTTTTAGATTACGGTTATACACTCTGCGATACCTCTCTGTTTGCCAAGCGGCCAAGGCATTAGTAAAGACGTCGACCTTGTTTGGATATAAATAAACTGAAATTGCTTGCATAATGACTATTTATAAGAATGAGAATAACT